>Ga0325403_1004442_pt1 | contig 13045 bp, 9 predicted proteins | sample PopdelMetagenome_19_FD_205665 | JGI IMG/M metagenome (GOLD analysis project Ga0325403, IMG submission 205665) | Populus deltoides microbial communities from Bellville, Georgia, United States - Xylem-PdKOR-R4 | ecosystem: Host-associated > Plants > Phyllosphere > Stem > Wood/Secondary xylem...
ACCTTTATATGGACCTAGATATTCATACTCATTTGGGTACCTAGTTTTAACTAAATAATATTTTCTTGTGATGACAAATAAGAAAATTGCAACTAATTTAAGAAAAAATATAGAATAAACATATTTTAAATTTAAATAACATTTAATTATTGTCATAATTTCACCTTCAGGAGGTTTTGAAAATTTTATAGTTGGATTGTCAATAGTCTCCAGAAAATATACGAGTATCATGAGTGCTACCTTCCTATTATTCCCAAACAAACATGAATTACATGTCAAAACTACATGCGCCTATTATGTTGTGTCGGCTCACCTTTTCTACCGATAAATGATATTTAATTTTCTTGAGATACAAAAGCATGAACATGTGTGCTGTCAATCGCACCAATACAATTTTACAAAACAAAAGAAAACAATAACTAACATTTCATAAATAAAAAACCAAAGTCTGAAACTATTTTTTCTTTGTCATTAATTGTTAGAAACACTGTTTGCCTGACCTTAAAATGAGCATATATCTCATATTCATAGCAATTTCTCATGGAGTGTTTAAAAATTCAGAGTCCTCTAGTTTAATTATATCTACCGCAAGCAAACAAATTGTCTTCAACACTTCATGAAAATATCGACTCACAGTTTCATCAGAATGTTGAAATCTTTCTTGTACTTGCCTATTTGTTACACCTATTACAATGGTGTACAAAAGCATCGCCATCTTCTCAATAACACTCATCCTTTTTTACGGTTTCAACCCATACTATGTTTCCAAGTCATAACAAAGGTTTTGTAATGTCGCTGCATCCATCCTAAACATGTTAACACATCATTTCTAGTGTCCTCGTATGATTTCATTCAATCATCTCATTCTTGTGTTATATGAAACCATACAAGGTTCCTTATGCATGTAGGCAGCATAATATATGTGTAAAGCATCGGCGATGCATAACAATTGTTTTTTATGATCAAACTCTTGTAGCCAAAACGATTCAGCCTCATCATTATTACAAATTTCATCTTCGATTTCATCACTAGTATCATCATTGTCATCTTCATCATTAGCTCCGCTGGAATCATCTTCATCATCACCACCAACATTATCTCCTCCATTACAACCATTATTACCACATTGCTAGCTCCACCACTATCACCGGTACCACTATAATTATTATGATCAATTATACAATTCAACACAGTAGCGTAATTGTCGTCATAGTTAACATCAAACATAGCATAAACTCATTCATCTACCATAACTACCTACATAGATTCAATGACAAACATTTTGGTTCATTACAATTGATAACATAAAAGTCATCCATCACTTTTTAATACCAACTAACAACATTATTTCTCAGTTTCAAAATAATATCATGTTTTAGATTAATAACATCAATTTTATTCAATACATACATAAAAATGAAAAAAATTTTGAACTTCGTGTTTTTTTTACGGGTTTGAAAATTGTAAGCAAGGGATGACAAAGAAAAATATGCACTAGATTATATGCATGGTTGTTCATGTGAAATAAAAATTCAATCAACTGGCTTGAACTTATATATTTGGGTTGACTTGTAACTTCATTTGATGTTGTATATAATTGAAATGCATGTATGCAAAAAACCATCCTAAAAGAGATAGTTTGATAACAAAGTCTAGTAAAAAAGTGTAGATAAAGTGTAAACAAATCTTCTGATGTTAAAAGGCATGATTGAGCTTGTAATGAAAGACTACTGAATTTAAAAACAAATGAGCCTTTGTTTTGCATTGTAAGTTATGGAAAAAAAAATAGAGGATATAAGAGTAACTTATAACTATAATTTTTTTGTAGGAGCTCTTAAGACTAAAAGTTTGCTTGTTGTAGTGTATTGAAACGTTCATGAAGGTTAATTCTCATATTGAAGTTCCAACATGCATTATATAGGAATGTGCAACTAGTATTATAGGATAAAAAATTGACAAGAGTGCTTTATGCAAGTTTTAGTGAATTATTATAAAAAAAAATAACATATAAATTAAAGTCTGCATCAATGTACCATGAAAAAATTTTAAAAATTGACAAAGGATGCCATACTATATGTCAGCCCTAATTATGAATATGCCTGACATATATTCTCATGTATATGTTTTTCACCATCTTTTCATGCACCATGTCCACTGCTTTATTGTCACTATTCCTATTTGATTAAAAGCCATTTGGAATTTCATATTGGTACACTTAATTTCTTTTGATGCTTTGATGAGGTCATAAATAATGCATTATTAAATTTTGGTTTGTTTTTCAGTTGTATACACTCTAATTTCTATTCAACTTGCAGGGAAAATAATTACTATAAGAAAACAATTACTTGAATACATTTATTTCACATAATTCATGTCATAAAAGTCAAGTATTAATCATATTGTTTTGTTTGAAGCCGGACATGATGAAAACAAAAGAATTGTTATGATGAGAACCAAAGATCAAGCTCTATTAGTTATTCAAGCTATAAAGAGAACTGAACCAAGTCAATGTACTTGTTGCAGTTATTCATGCTCCGCTTTTCAGTTCCTTACCCCCTGTATCTCATTATTCCTTTTATCCTATTATATTATGATTTCAAGCAATGTAAACATTCGTAACAATTCCAATTATTTTGTGAAGTGTGATTTCACCTTCATGTTTCATAACTTTTTGAAGGGTTGGTATTGGGATTTTGTTATAAAATAGGAGCCATATTCCTATGGCAATCAACGACATGATGATAATGGAACTAGCTGGGATTTTTTCTTCGAGGTGTTTGTCCATTTTCATGGCTTGTGAAACAATAAATGTTCCTTATTATACCATTGAAGTGAAGCTAACAATACTCGATGCCTCTATTGGACCTATTTTTATTAGGTATTTCACCTCTTCAACCTCTTGGATATTGCACAATCTTCGTTGCTTCACACATAAACCATCTGGTTTTAGGTCAAATTTTTTTCTATCATTGTAGCCTTATTCAAAAACCTGAAAGAGTAAAATTATCAATTTTCAAATTTATTTAGTACCCTAAGCATACAGCATTAATCATTTCACAACTATAAGAACATTCATAACAATTCTCCGTCAACATAACAAATTAACCAATATGGCTATAGACGTAAAGCATGTCAGATTGCCAATTATTATGGTGAAGTAAAATATGATTAAGCATAAAAACACAAAATTAAGAAACGTTGTTCGTTACTGGAATCAACACTACTCTTCATGCTTTAATACATCAACCTCAAGAGTCGTTGTCCTATTAGTCCAAACATGTACATCGCTTGGCACCACAACAAAACTCCCGTAACATCCAGTTGTTAAGGTAAGTTACAATAAAAAAATTGATTAGAAAAAATTTGGATTAACCACGAGATAATTGTTTAGGACACAACAAAGACTATAAGCATCATTAAAACAACATGAACCTTGATTTAGTTTTTTTTTTACTTCGCTGATACATTTTTTCAAGCCATTGATACTTCCTATCAATATCTGCAATTAACGCCTATATCTCTCTTTTGTTCCTTTTAGACAAGTACTTAGTAGCAAAACAATATAAGTCATCACTAAAAGTAATTCCAGGTATGAAATGCACCTCCGCCATCACCTCACTAATGCTACACCATATCTTATCCATACTCTTATTCTTGGTCGAAACACGATCAAGTAGTTGATCCCAACGTCAAAGCAATTGAGCTCCAAATCCATAAGGCTTTTTGTTTTTCTTTCTACTTTGCCCACCGTATTGTTCTCTTGCTTTTCTCTTTCCATTACTATTTGTGGTACTGTTGTTTCCCATATTAACCCTAGTAACCAACTTACAGACATCGTCTGCATAGTTAGAAATGATATCTTCCACTGAATCACCACTTCCTTCTTCCAAATTTTCTTCTCCATCAACATTAACATCTTGAGTGTCTTGATTCATAGCATTAACATCAAATAAAGTTTTGGAAGATGGAGTCCAAACATATTGTCCAGTCACCACAAAATTGTTGAACATTCTATCAAATTTACTGCAAAGTGATGTTTTGATGCCAACATTTCTAAACTTTATGGACCCTCTAATTTTCTATATAAAAGAAATAGAAAACATCAAATGCATAAACCATATGGAACATGTTAAATAGTTTAAGAACTAGGACTTGACAAAGATGAATTCAAACAAACAAGTTATCAATAACTAACCTAGGTTTTTTTTCTTCCACCACTCATCACTAACACTGATAGTTCTTAGTTACTATTTCATCCTACTCCTATTTTGGAAATCAATTTTTTTCAAATCCTCCAGTCCTTTTTTGCATTATCCCATTTTTTTTAAAGTTGAGTCTTACTGATAGCATGGCTCGTTTTCTCTTTAAAGACAACCATAACAAATTTCCATCCAGCCTTATCGACATGAGTGCTTGGCCTCATTCCTCTATCAGTAGCGACAATACAAATATCACAAAATATATGCAACTTCTTTTTAGTCCAAGATGCTTTATCCGAGCTTTCAACACATTCCATTGATTATTTTTTTCTAGTCTTATTCATCAACTATAAGAAGACACATGAGCGTTTAAACTTTGTAACAAGTATTAAAGATGTGATGTGCACATAAATTTTTACAAGATTGATATTAAAAATATATGATAATGCTGCCAACAATGCAATTGACGTGGTACCTATCCCTATTGTGTTCTATTATGTTTATTTATGTAATAGATATATGCTAATCGTAATGATTAACATGGTAGATAAATTAACCTGAAGTCAAAATTCTCCAGCAAGACTCGATAGCTATAAAGAAATCATGACAGAATCATAATAAGCACCATAATAATAATTGAGCTTTCTCACCTAACTTTTCCCTTTTAAGTTCTGATCATTAAGCTCCAGCATCTTGAAAAACCCATTACACTACACATAACCACATATTCAAATTTCTATTAATTGTAATCGATAAACTGCAATTCACGGATCAATAACAAAATATACGTAACCTATCAAGATGTAGCACACATTAGCAGTATAAAAAAAAATATCCTACACAAGGAAATAATTTCATTTCAAAATTGAGTAGAAGCTACATGTGCATATGAAAAAAACAAACAATAATTTTATTGTCAACAACATAGCTGAGCCAATTAATTAAAACACAAAACGATTTCCACTTTAACTAGACCTGTCAACCCAAGTTATAATCTAAACAGCTCTCAATCCTTTATACAATATGTAATATCTAATTAATGAAAGCTTGCTTTATCTTTTTATATGTATAAAGCCATATTGTTTTCTGATTTTTAAAGCTTTTTTTGTTTGCTTATATTAATTAATGTTTGACTTTATATTGTTCGTGTGTGTGTGTGTGTGTTGGGCTATATGAAGCAATGTTTCAATTAATATGTAAGTTTTAAATTTTTATAAAAATTCAATGCCTTTATAAATTAATTATATATATAATTTTGCAATGTTATAAAAAGAATATAATGATTACATGGAGTATTTATTTTTCATATTTTCCATATAAATAGATATAAAGAAGTATTATACTGCTACAATCAATGCAATTGTTATAATGACTAGCAACAATATTTATTGTGGTTCAGTGTTAACACTGTTGGTTGTTGAGAATTAATTAACCAAAGCAATGTTGATGAAGCAGTCGTTTCAAAACATTTTAAGCTTAATTTAAGCAGTGATTTTAGACAATAACATCCATGGAAAATTAACACAGAATTATTATTTTTCATTCTTAAGATAGTTTGAAAATCTTTATCTTTGTAATTTCACAAACATCACCTATATAACATAGTGTGAATGAAGTGTATAAACGTGATATGTAATTGTAATGCAAATGCATAGAAGCAAAAATAGAACAAATACTAGTTTGTAATTACTTTAGTTACTTTGTAAGGGCTCTATTACATGCAAATAAATTAGTGATTGTACAACCATGTTACACAGCAAGCAGGGTTAGAAAAAAAGAACTACAAATGATAGGCATTCAAGTTCTAATTTAACAAATCTATGACCATGAAATGAACATTGATTGGTAACAGTTTTTAACAATCTAAATGCAGAATAAGGGAAGGGAAAAAACATAGCAGATCTTAAATGTATGGTCTTTTACTCCTACCCCCACAAATAAAGCATGAAAACCATGTTAACGGCGAAGTATTTAAAAACCCAGTATAAAAAATTGATCATAAATGAATGAATCAAAATAGGATTACCTGAATTATAGTAAAATTCAGGGTGAGTCAGGGACAATGGTGGTAACTAGATTGAGTGAGCTTTTGCTACCAGTAATTGTGGGGTTTGTAGATCAACAAAGAAGGAAAATAGATCTCCACGGACAGTGATGGCTTATGCAAGGTTGGGGGCCATGGTGAAGAAAAAAAAGAAGCTTAGGAGAGACGGGTTGCAGTGTTGCATGTTCTCTAGGGAGGATAGTTTTGTCCAATAGTTGCAACAATATTAAGCACCCATGTTAACCTCATTGTTTGGTTACTGTCTTCTGACCAGCTTGTGAAAAGCTGGGAAAAATGCTTTTCATTGTGTGGCCATACCACTATTTTAACACGGGTTCCACAAGCTAGCTATACCTGAATTTCAATTCGTTACCAAACATTGGAAAATTATGTCTGGACTAAACCATAAAAGCCACCACTTTCCTAAACAATGAGCAGCATAACATCTTAGTAATAGAATACGAGCATGTTCCCGACAACTATTTATGAGAGTTGAATTCCTTTTGTGAGATAGCTAGGGGGCTTCACACTTTCAAATATCATCCTAATCACTGCTAAAGTGGCTACTAAGCTATTTCTTTTCAAAATGTTAGAAATTTGTTTTAAATAAAAATGGATAACAAGCATATTTGAAATTAAATTAAAAGTGAGATTTAATTTTTTTTATGGTTAAGATTTTATTGAAAATTATTTTTCAATAAAAATACTTTAACATAGAATATTAACTTGTTTTCAATGAATTATAAGTGAATAAAAAATTAATCTCAAATAAACTTTTAGTTAACACATTTAATAAATTCAATAATCATCAATCTCGTATTGAAATATTATAAGATTTTATTAATCTCAAAGAAGTTGAAGAGTCAAAATTAGGCTAAGGCACCAAAGTTTTTAAATAGATGAAATCCTAGTTTAAGTTGGATCTAGGCTTAAGCCACAAGTTAGTGTTTCTTTGGCTCGATATGATATGAGATTTTGCTCTGTCATGAGGCCTAAGGGCTTGTATTTACTGTAAAAAAAAATGATCCACAAAAAATATTTTTTTGCCATCCTATAAACAAACAATCTGAACAACAATCTTTCTCTTCTTAAATAATTTATTTTCAAAGGAAAATCATTTGATTTTTAAGGTAAAAAATCTGATAATTTGTTATTCTTTTTATATGAGGTAATTAAGGAAAACAACAATAATTAATTCTGGTAGCATCAATTTTTATTTCAAAAATTAGAATAAAAAGGGTAGAAGAGGAGATATTTTGCACAAACTTGCAGTAGCTCTTTCTCTTTCCTCTTTTTTTTTCCAATTTTTTTCCTCTAGTATTCCTTAATTTTTAGCTTCTCTTTCCTTATATTCAAGAACTTAGATTTTGGTACTTTGTTGAGAGATTCAATTACTTTTTTAGCTCGTAGACTTTTAAAGAAACTACATCATTTAAAAGTTAGATTGTTGAAATCCTACAAGACTATTTGCATGTACAAACTTGCAGTAGCTCTTTTTCCTTCTTCTTTTTCCAACTTCTTTTTCCTCTAGTATTCCTTGGTTTTTAGCTTCTTTTTCCTTTCTATTCAAGAGCTTAGATTATAGTACTTTGTAGAGAGATTTCAAAGAAACTGCATCATTTAAAAGTTAGATTGTTGGAATCCTACAAGACTGTTTGCAAGATCATTTACACCAAGTTAAGGACAAAGCTTAATCCTTGACAACAACATATTCCTTTCTTTGTCCATATATTTTAAAAAAGAAAGTACCTTTTTATCTACAATGGTTTTAATTTAAGTACTTTTAGTTTAATTTATAAAATTACATGCAGTTTAAACTATACAATTGCAATCTCTAAAATATCCTACAATATTAATACTAAATTTATTTGTTTGTGTACTTCATGCTTATTTGTCAAATCTAAACACATTATCTAATTGTTTAGTTTATTTATTTTATGATAATATTGTTCATAAAAACAAAATTAATCAGTTATATTAGTCATCAGTAACCACTAATACCATTAGTCTCCATCTTGTGACAGACTAATTGATGCGATCCAACCATCAAATGATCCATTGGAGGTTCCAGTTGGTCCAGTTACTAGGCTTAGGGCTAAGAAGTTCAAAGAAGCTTTCAATGGACTTCTTAAATATACATGGGCTAAGGTGGACTTCAAGAGGATTGAAGGAAAGGTTTCCTGAACAAAGAAGATCAAAGTTGATGCCTCGAGGAGATGGTCCTTATCAAATCATAGAAAGGATTAATGATAATGCCTACAAAGTGGATCTACCAGGTGAGTATGGTGTTAGTGCTACATTCAATGTTTCTGATCTTTCTTCATTTGATGTAGGTGATGATTCGAGGTCGAATCCTTTTGAGGAGCGAGGAGATGATGTGATCCAACCATCAAAGGATCCATTGGAGGTTCCAGTTGGTCCAGTTACTAGGCTTAGGGCTAAGAAGTTCAAAGAAGCTCTCAATGGACTTCTTAAAGATACATGGGCTAAGGTGGACTTCAAGAGGATTTGTAAGCTAGGGTTCGCATCACTAATCAATTATGCTAGCCATCAATACCTACTAATGCCATTAGTCTCCACCTCGTGGTAGACTAATTAGTTATGTTAGTCATTAGTAACTACTGATTCCAGTAGTCTCAACCTCATGACAGACTAAGCAATTATACAGGTCAAAAAGCAATCAAGTAAGAGGTTAGAGAGAGAAAGTAGAGAGAGATGCTCTCCTTCACTGTGAAGTCTTTCCCTCATGTTCACGACCTTCGTCCTCTATGTGTTTCTTCCCTTTGTTTGTTTTAGTGACTTTTGATCTGTTTGTTTCTTCCTAATCCTTTCTCTTTGGCTAAACTAAAGACAAAATCTGGTACTGTTCAAACTCGATCCTGAGCCAAACAACAACGCTTGCTTGAGGAATCTGTGTAAATTAATGATAATGCGGTGCCTGCCCTAGTTGCTTCCTCCTCCAATCCTGTTGCTCCTGCTCTTGTTCCCCCCAATACTTTCAAACCAACTCTCTACTGGGATCCCTATCTTAGGCGATTCAAGCCCTAATCGTCTTATCTTATGTGATGAAGATGGATTGGTTTTGCATCGATCTGATAGGGCCTTTTCCAGTTTGGAACAAGTCTTAGTGGAGGAATGCTGCTCTGATGATGATGATGATGTTTATGAAGAATAAGAGGTAGATTATGAAGACTCAGAGGATGACCAAGTTGGCGATTCTAAATTCTTTCACTCCCCTGTTCCTGAGGGAACTGGTGTACCTCCTAGAACCCCTTCTGCGGAAGCTTAACCTCCTTTTGGAACTCCTCTGGTCACACTTCATCAACCTGTTGGGACTGTTCCAGGTACTTCTAGTTTGCCTACACCTGCGGTTAGTAATTGGTGTAATTTATTTGTCTCTAATCGCAATCCAGTTAGTTGCCTTAAGTTGATGCATTACTCTAGATTTACTGACACTGGTGGTTGCAATCTCTTAGATGATGATCTAGATAATAAATATGATTTATAGAAGTTTAGACTTATTGGCTATGTGGCTGGTAAATCTCCTGGTTTCAAAGCTTTTAACAATGTTGCTAACTCTTGGAACTGTGTACTTTGAGCATCCATGAGACTGGCTGGTTGATCTTTAAATTTACAAATAAGGATGATAAACTTAATATTCTGAATGGTGGACCTTATCTAGTTTTTGGTTGTCCTCTTATGCTACGGGCAATACCTGAATATTTTGATTTTTCTACCTCTTAAATGCTCACCATTCCGGTTTAGGTCAAGTTTCCTAGCCTCCTGATAAAATGCTAGTCTCCTAAATGTCTTTCAAAAATTGCTAGCATAATTGGTAAATCACTCCAAAGTGACATGCTTACTTCTTCTATGTCTAGACTCCCGTATACTAGAGTTCTAGTAAAAGTTAATTTACTTTCTGACCTGCCCTATTTTGTTGATATTACTCTACCTAATAGGAATGTTCTTCATCAACAAGTGGTTTATGAAACATTACCAAGATTCTGCAAACATTGTCGAGTTCTTGGACATCTCACTTCCACTTGTACCACTTCCTCTGTTGTGCAAAGCAAGCCAATGTCCCAAGTCAATAATGTCAACGCTCATAACAACCGTGGCAGTGTTTTCCAGAGGTAGAGACCTTCTACTGTTTCTTTAGTGGTGGATGAATAAGATATATCTTTGCCTACCAGGTGTAGAGTTGATCCAATATAGTCAGAGATTAGAGCTGCTAATGATGGTTGGGTAACAGTTAGGAATAAAAAATCTAGTCGTAAGCATTAAGCTTCTCCTACTAGGAGCTTGGCAGCTACTGATGCTGCTCATAAGGGGATACACAATGGTAATAACAATGTTAGGACTGTGGCTGCTAGTTCTCATCCAATAACTCCTGTCGATGCTCTTGTGGGTGGTTCAGGAGCTGGTTCTAGGGTCTATCAACTCATCTGCAATCTCCAATTTTTGAGGTATGTGCAAGAGTTGATAATGTTATTATGGAAGGTTGTGTGAATGCTAAGGGCAAAGAAGTGTTTGTTTCCAAGGGTCCAGGTGTGGCTAGATCCGTGGAAGATGGTCTAGTTGCACTGCCTCCCAGGAAGGGGGTAAAGAATCGAGCTAGCAGAGTTTCTGGCAGTGGTAAGGGGTCGCTTGCTACTACTACCTCTTGATGTTAATCTATAGCTGGAATATTAGATGGTTAAACAGCCCTCTAAAACAACATGAGGTTGCTCACCTCATAAGGAAATATAATATGGATGTTTATGGTCTTTTGGTAACCAAGCTTAGCTCTTTCAAGGTTTCCTTATTGCAGAAATTCAGGCTTAAGAATTGGAAGTTTATTTCCAATGCTTTTGCGGCTTTAAATGCTAGAATTATGGTTTTCTGGAACCCCTCTACTGTCAAAGTTGGCTTATTAGATTTTTTAGCTCAAGGTATTCATGTTCTAATTTACAGTCTTATTCATCAGTTCTCCTTTTTTACCACTTTTGTCTATGGCTATCACACTATTATAGCAAGGAGACCCATATGGGATAAGTTGCGGCAATGGTGTCCTAATGCTCCTTGGTTTATTTTGGGTGATTTTAACTCCATGCTCTCTCAAGCTGATAAGCATAATGGAGTATCTGTTTTTTCTAATGAAGTTGCTGATTTCAGGAATTGTTGCTCTAATCTTGGCTTGTATGATTTAAATTACACTGGTTGTCATTTCTCCTAGACTAATGGCAGGGTGTGGAGTAAAATTAACAGAGTCCTAGCCAATCCTCTTTGGTTATTATCCCAAGTGCATGTTCATGTTGGCAACTCTGAAGCCTTATCAGACCATTCTCCTGCCATTATTCGCTTAGACTACCAGCATGCAGGAGGTAAGAGATATTTTAAATTCTTTAATATGTGGGCTCAGCATGACAGTTTTCTAGAGCTGGTGGCAGATAAATGGTCTCTCTTCGTCCAAGGTTCTACCATGTTTATTCTATGCAATAAACTCTAGCACTTGAAGGGCTACTTGAAGGAACTTAATAAGCTTCATTTCAGTCATATTTTAGAAAGGGTTTCAAGATCAGAGATGGAACTTGAAACTCATCAGACTGCCTTTCACTATGATAAGGATAATCTTCAGTATCTTACTCTGGATAAGCAGCTTCGGCAAAAGCTTTTCTATCTCAAATCTGCTGAAAGATTATTTTTTTGCTTAAAAGCTTAAATGTAACTTCTTCAAAGATTGTGACAATAGCTCATCTTTCTTCCATTCCCTCATGAGTCAGTAACATCGAAAGAATTTCATCCCTGCTATTCAGCTTAGCAACGGTTCCCTTACCACTTCTATTGGTGAAGTAGGGGATGCTTTCGTTTGCTATTTCAGGGACTTGTTTGGCTCTTCTAAGGGCACACTTTCTTTAGATGTTGCAGTTTCTCGGTCTGGCCCTTATATTGATCCTACCTCTCATGCATCTCTCCTGGCTCCAGTCACTTGTGATGTTATTAAGCAAGCTTTATTCAACATTGATGATAACAAGGCTTCTAGGCTGGATGGATACACCTTCCTCTTCTTCAAAAAATCCTGGGATATTGTTGGTAGTGATTTCTGTCACGCAGTATGTGACTTCTTTGTCTCTGAAAACTTCTCAAGCAGATTAATCACTCCATCATTGCTCTCATTCCCAAATCTGCCAATATTACTTCGACTGCTAACTTCATACCTATTTCTTGTTGTAATGTGGTGTACAAAGTGATTTCTAAGATCCTCTATGCGAGACTTGTTGTTGCCCTTGCAGATATTATTAGCTCTCTTCAAAATGCTTTCCTGGGAGGTAGAGTGATGGCTGATAACATTTATATTATTCAAGAGCTTCTTTGGCTATATGAGCGTAAACGTGTGTCGCCTCGTTGTTTGATGAAAGTTGATTTGAAAAAAGCCTTTGAATCTGTACAATGGCCTTTTCTGCAACAACTCCTACTGTCTTATAGCTTTCCAAATCGGTTTGTGCATCTTATAATGTTGTGTGTGGAAACCACTTCTTTTTCTATTGTTGTTAATGGCAACATTTATAGTTTCTTCCTAGGAAAGAATGAGGTGCGTCAGGGTGATCCTTTGTCTCCTTATCTCTTTATATCCTGCATGGAATACCTTTCTAGGATGCTTAAAATGGCTTTTATGAACTCTTATTTCAGATTTCATCCTAAGTGTCGTCCTCTGGGTATTAATCATCTTGCTTTTGTAGATGACATCATCTTGCTTTCTCGGGGAGATAGGCAATCTGTTGCCTATTTGTATCAGCAGCTCATATCATTTAGGAATATCTCT
>Ga0325403_1004443_pt1 | contig 13045 bp, 8 predicted proteins | sample PopdelMetagenome_19_FD_205665 | JGI IMG/M metagenome (GOLD analysis project Ga0325403, IMG submission 205665) | Populus deltoides microbial communities from Bellville, Georgia, United States - Xylem-PdKOR-R4 | ecosystem: Host-associated > Plants > Phyllosphere > Stem > Wood/Secondary xylem...
CTTACAGTTTTTGAAATCTGAAGGTTTATGTATTCTTTCAACCAAGAAAAATAACTTAGCCTTGTATGTCCATCGAAAAAATAATGAATGGAACAGATAAGAACATAATTTCGGGTATAGGAGAAAACGATGAAGTTTTCTTCTTCTTTTTGTCTACCTCCTATCTTTCTTTCTCTCTTTCTTTTTATTTGATAGGAAAACCACAATCCACACATTCCTTCAATTTATTTGTATCATTCCAAAAAAAAAACAATAGTCATTTCCATAGTAGACAATCTACATTTAAGTAAGTTGGACTTGTTTCTTCACAAAACCTGTATGCTGGTAGAATTTTAGGTTGTTTTAAAAAAATCACATTTCTCTCATATGAGCTCTTTTTCTACTAAAAGGTTAGTAGGTTTTTGAGTCAAGAATCTTACAAAATTAAGTTTGCATAAAATGGACTTCTCTAACTCAAGATATTCAAATTGGAATAATCAAAGGTCAAAACTAGTAGAATGTGAGACTTGTCTTTGAAGGCTGCGATTTCCATCCCTTTTTATTTTTATTTTTCTTGTCATATATGTGTAGAAAGATATGGATGTTAGCTTTCTAATTCCATTGAAATCACTTCATTTCCACTTCTATAACTCAAGTTCTACATAAAACACCGATCAGAGGTCAAATCTGTCAATATTCGATATGAGTTGGAACGTGGTCTGAATTTTATCTTCAATTTACTCCTTTTTGAATCTCACATCTAAAAGTACCTTCAGAACATAAAATATGAACAAAATTCTAGGTAAATATAAGTAAAACTATCGAATAATATGGTTGCATCAAATATCCATACATTTAGATCTTGCTTGTCCTCGAGAAAAGAGAGATAAAATCAAACTTAAAGAAGTTCAAAAGTAAATAAATAAATAAAATAACTATGACTAATCTCTTAATCTCCCATCAATGTTCAAGAGTACATGTATTATAAACAAAATACAATCAAGAAGGATAAAAATATAAATTTTCATGAATTTATTTACATGTGAACTTCAAAACTTAATTAATCAATGAGATTTAAATAAAATCTATGGCATGCCAAAGTGATAGGTCCTTTCATTGATATATACTCCAACACTCACGTATTTAGGGCTTATGTGTTTAAATCTCTCTAACTCCATCAATGAATATGTTCTACCATAAGCTTGCTCTTCAATCTTATCTCTAACCAAAATATTATAAGAAAAACATGAATTAAAATGTCTTAACTTTTCGGTTGTCATGAGGCGAAGGTTAAGATGAGGTAAAAGAAAGGAAAAAAAAAAGGTTAAAACCAAAGGAAATAGACTATTCTATAAAAATTAAATTTTAAAAAATGATATCTCAACAAAGCACACAAATTCACTATCTTTAAGCACCAATACTTAACTTCTTTTGATTTCAAGCTCCATCAACATAAAACTTTCAGAACACTATGGAACAACTTTTTATTTTTTATTTTTTTTATGATGGTCTACCTTTGGCAACTTTGCTCATTCTTTTCATCAAGTATTACTTTTTTCACATAACTTCCAACCATAATCTCATGAGATATCAACAAGTATATGCTCTACTAATCCTTGGCTAGAAGAAAAGGAAAACATATAAAAAGTTAAAACTTATAACATGAGTAAAGCAAAGAAAAGATAAACAAGCTTAAAATGGCTCATTATGGATAATATGTTTTGGGTTGGCTTCTAGCTCAAGTGGTTAAAATTCCTAGTGCCTTTATCATCTTCATGTACATATATAATGTGAATGTAATCTCAATAAGATATTAAGCAAGTTTTAGAGATATATATCATTGACAAAATGTATAAAAATATAATGTTGAAGGCTCAAAAACTTACATTGGTACAACACTATTAAAGTCAACATGATATATTTTCAAAGTCAATCTCTAAACTAATTAAACTTTAAAACTTATATGCACACTCATTCATTCAATTTATTTTTTTTTTATCTATCTCAACTAATTCTCATACATAATACTCATATTCTCACAAATTAATGAGAATTCATTGGATAAAACTTAAGACTTAAGGTTGAAAAACATAATTTTTTTTTTACATGGGAACAACAAAGAAAACCAAAATTCTCCAAATACCTCCACACTTTAAACACAACATTATCCTCAATGTTGAAATAAAAGAAAAAGAATAGAAAAGAATGACAAACATAGAGTAAAATGCAAAAAAAAAAAAAGATAAGGGAAAAAAAAAGCCAATATGAATTTATTTATATATTGTGTTGGGTTGCCCCCTAGTAAATGCTTTTATTTTATATCATTGGCTTGACACATCTAATGCTTGTGCCTTATAGACTAGTTCAGCTAACTCCAAAGAAGCTGTAAGTTTTGTCATCCAACTTTTATATAAAGTTTTCAATCGATGCACTTTGTTTTTTTTTTTTTATAGATTTGTCATCTCAACTGCATTATAAGGAAAAATATTAGAAATAATAAAGGGTCCAATCCAACAAGAGTGTAACTTTCTAGGAAAAAGTTTCAAACGTAAATGATAAAGAAGGACTTTGTGTCCAACATGAAACTCTTTTCTTGTAATCATTCAGTCATGAAGACTCCTGGTCTTTTCTTTTTAAATCATTGTATTCTCATAGGCATCATTCTGTATCTCTTCCAACTCTTACAATCGCAAATTCCTTGCAATCTTAACTGCATCATAATCAAAGTTGCATTGCTTAATGGCCCCTAAAGCTCAATGTTCAAGTTCTACTGGTAGATGACATGCTTTACCATAAATCATCTTATAAGGTGACATTCCTATATGTGATTTATAAGCAGTTCGATAAGCCCAAAGTGCATCACCAAGTCGCAGACTCCAATCCCATCGGTTAGGTTGAACTATCTTCTCCAAAATGAACTTGATTTCTCGATTTGAAATTTCAGCTTAACATTCGTTTGAAGATGGTAGGTTGTGGAAGTCTGATGAGTCACATGGTACTTGTGTAGCAATGCTTCCATTGAATAATTGCAAACATAAATGCCACGATCACTAATGATAGCTTTGGGGCTTCCAAACTTGTCAAATATATGAGTCTTGGCAAAATCTAAAACAACCTTAGCATCGTTAGTTCATGTGGCTTTCACCTCACTCTATTTCGACATATAATCAATAACAAGAAGGATATAAAGATTACCAAAAGAAGAAGGAAATGAACCCATAAAATCAATACCCTAAACATAAAAAAATTTCATTTACAAGAATATTAGTTAAAGGCACTTGATTCTTATAAGTGATATTGCCTGTTCTTTGATATTTTTCACATGATTTGCAAAAATGATATGCATTCTTAAAAATAAAAGGCTAATAGAGACCACATTCAAGTACCTTGTGGGCAATACTTTTTGCTCCAAAATGCCCACCACAAGAATGAGAATGACAAAAACTAAGAATGGAGTGAAATTCATCCTATGGTACACATTTTCTAACTACTTGATCCACACAAAATTTCCATAGATAAGGATTATCCCAAAATAATATTTAGCATCAGGTCGTAACTTGCCTTTTTGGGATTTAGACAAACCTGAAGGGAATTCTTTGGTGACTAAATAGTTCACCAAATCAGCATATCATGGTCTTGTAGAGGAATGTAACACATACAACTGATCGTATGAGAATGTCTCTCTTACTGTTTTGGTTTGTATATTTTTGATCCGCAGTCGGCTCAAGTGATCAACGACATAATTTTCGACACCTTTTTTGTCTTTGATCTCAATATCAGATTCTTGTAAAAACAAGATCCACCTATTCAATATTGGTTTAGATTCCTTTTTCTTCAAAAGATATCTCAAAGCTGCATGATCAGTAAAAATAACAACTTTTATACCAAGTAAATAGTACCTGAATTTTTCTAAAGCAAACACCACTGCCAAAAGTTCTTTTTCAGTTGTATGGTAATTGCATTACGCTTAGTCTAACATGCAGGAAACATATACGATAACATGCAAATTCTTTTCTATTCTTTGCCCAAGTACAACCCTTACTACTCGTATCACATATTATCTTGAATGGTTCATCCTAATTTGGTGGTTGCATGATGGGGGCAGATGTGACATGCCTTTTAAACTCATTTTGGGCATCTTTACACGTTTGATCAAACACAAAATCCACTTCTTTGGCTAACAATTTGAATAAAGGTGTTGTAATCTTCGAGAAATCTTTGATAAATTGTCGATAGAAACCTGCATGGCCAAGGAAAGAACAAACCTCCCTCACCCACGAGGGGTAAGACAAGGATAAAATAATGTCTATTTTAGCTTTATCAACCTCTAAACCATGCAAAGATACAACATGCTCAAGAACTATTCCTTATTCTACCATCAAGTAACACCTTTTATAGTTCAAAATAAGGTTAGTTTTAATGCATTTTTTCAAGACTAAAAGTAAATTTTCTAAACACTTATAAAAAGAATCACCAAACACTGTGAAATCCTCTATGAAAACCTCAATTATTTTTTCAACATAGTCAGAAACCATACTCATCATGCATCTTTGAAAAATTACGAGTGCATTTCACAGACCGAAGGGCATTCTCCTATATGCTTATGTACGAAATGGACATGTAAAGGTAGTCTTTTCTTGATCTTCAGGATTAATAATAATTTGATTATATCCACTATATCCATTAAGAAAGCAATAAAAAGACTTATCTGTTAGGTGTTCAAGCATTTGGTCCATGAATGGTAATGGAAAGTGATCTTTGTGTGTATAAAGGTTAAGTTTTCTATAATAGGACATTGTAAAGGCCTTGCAATAAAGGTCTAGAATGTAACAATCCTAATAGTTAGGTCAATTTATCTGTTTAACTTCCAAGTAAAGGGTAAATGGAGTATAATTATTGTTTTTTACATTGAGTTCACCGAAATTTCTAACAAAATTTCAGCAGAGTCTCCCCTATACCAGGAGGTCCCAAGTTATCGATAATTTACCCTGCATGCATTTATGATCACATCCCATCCATAATCTCATCCACAATGGGTCCAATTCAACCATTCATTCAAGAATATACCCAGGACAAAACTTCATACTCAATCTCCATCTCATATCACATGCATAAATTAGTAATTAAGAGAATCATCCAAGCACTGAAATTCCATATATAAACACAACACAATTTAGCTTCCTAAACAAAAAGTAGTACATTATAATATCCCCAAGCATATGTTAATACATTTAATATTCCAAACACAAAATAATACAAGGAGTGTACTATTATATTCAGGTTATATATTTACTGCATAACAAAATTACATGGTTAATCCTTAAGTTCCTAACTTATACAAAAAGAGATCAAAGAACCTAAATTCTACTCCTGACGTAAATGGGAAGGACCTGCAGCATCAAAATAAGAGAATAATTATATTAAATAAATAAAATATAACCAATTAACGGAGGGTCACTACTACATGTATCTACGCATACAAGTACCCACTCAATAGGGCATAATCATAGTTGATCTGCAAAAGAAGATCCTTTGCTACATCTAACACTTATCATTTCACAACCTACTCATGGTTTTCTTTTCGATTATCACACATTAATTTTTTTTTGTCTGATTTACCCTTTTTCTTATTCGCCTCAAATTATGAGGTGTTTGCTGCCGACACTAATAACTCCTATTAGTGTCATTAGTCACCTTTACCCGGATCGACTAATCAATTCCTTGGCTATATCGACACCAACTTAATCAGTCGATGCCATTGAGCTATTTCCAACCCGAAATAGCCAATCAATAGTTCTCCATCACACTTGGAGATGTTTTCGGTAATGTCGATGCCAAGTTCTCTTGACACCATTCACTTTCTACTTAGGAAGTTAATCAAGTTATTGTGGGCTTGCCAATACCAACATTATTCGCCAGTATCATTAACTATTCTTGATGCGTATAGTTAATTAAGTTCAATATTCATTATATTTCCATCAAGGTCATGCCGATGTTAACAATATTTGTTAACATCATTAGCCGCCCCTATTCGAGGTCGGTTAATCAAGTCCATAGGCGGTCATTTTCTTTCTTGTCTTTTTTTTATATACATAATATAGACCTATATCCGAACTCTAAATTTCAGAGTCTACTACCAAAATTCAGATTTCAAATCCATTTCCATTTCACCATATCTTTCCTTTCTTTAGTCATATTCACGAATATGATTTCTATCATGAATTTGAGTACGAAGTTTATTATCAACCAAGGAGAATATAAGCGTGGGACACTTACCTGCCACCGATGCTCGATTTGCGTTCCCTTGTTGTTGCTACACTCCCCCTGTGGTTCCTCCTGAATTGACTAGTATACTACATTAGTTCATGGTCGATTTCCATTTCGTAAATAGCAAGGCAACAACAATAACATTTACTCTTTACATTTCTTTGTTTTAAATCATTACGCACATCATCAACTTTACTTTTCAAATGTAATTTATCCCCTACTGGTGTTAAGGTTCAATGTTACAAGAATTTTGGTGGGAAGAAATGGTTTTCTACCCCTATCACAGCTAAATCCCCTGTTTTGTTAATTCCCGTCAGATCTGCCAACAGAGGTGACAACTTGACATTTCCTCATATTTTTATCTATATCTGGAGCTCTAGAGCACCAAATTGAGCGAGGTTGGATTCGTTGGAAAGCTAACATCTTAGGCTACAATTTATATGAAGAGATGTTTCCCAGATTTTATCATTTTGAGGCCCGAAATCCCCTAGAATAGAGGTGATGAATCTGTCCAGAATAGAGGAGATTCCTAAATGAGCTTTCTTCTATAATTGGTTTCTACATAAACATACATAACATACCAGAATTCTTCTTCTTTCTCTTTATTTGGCTCTTGGCCGATCTTAGTCTAAGGGAACTAAGGATCCCTCTCTTTCTTTTCTTTTTCTCTAGCTGATTTTTCTTACCACACACACTCATTTTCCACATACTACACATGCCATAAGTGTTCATCAACCCTAAATTTCAGAATCCCTTTCCTCCCCCTTTCCATCACGTGGCCGACCACTCTAGTTTGGAATCAATGATTTCTTTGTTTAACAATTTTTTGTGTGTGTTTCTTTCAAGTTCAGAGCATCCTATTTAGCTTAACTAACCTCATTTCTATCAATTTATGCATTTCCTTCAATCTTCCTTCAAGAACCCTAATTTATAAAATTTGAAATTTGTATATAATTCCTACTTAATTGTTAACTTGTTTTATACAATCAAGTCTAGTGTCCATACCTTTAGAAACTTCAGAATTTCAGCTCATGTAAATTGAATATTTTAGCCCCTCTTCTCAAGCATGCAGTCGACCCCTTCTTCTTTTTCTTCAATTATGCATTTGTTTTATCCTTATTAGAACCCTTGTTATTGGTTGTCCTCTTTATTTGGAGTTTCTAGGTTTGTATTCCTAAGTGATTTGGTGTTTTTCCTTCTCTTTTAAACAAGAAAATTTGCACTTTTTCCCCTCATTTTTTCTTTTGTTTCCAGCAGGCTATGAAAGAGGAATGAATGGGGTATTTATAGCCCCTATTGTTCCTAATTATACATTGGCCCCTATTTTTTCCTTTTCTTTACAATTTGAATCACATTCTTTATGTCTTTATATTTTTCTATTTAATTTCTTAATTATTACTTTTATTTATCATGCATATAATAACATTTTAATTTATTCCTTATTATATTTTTTTCTTGGGATTTTACATAGAATCTACTATACAAGAATTGTATTAGTTTTCTAATTGATTTATGACTCTTTTTCCTATTTTATTTAGAACACTTTTATTATTTTTCTAGCCTTGTTTAAGTTGTTTTTATCTATTATAAATAAGGTTATGTAGCTTATATTTAGTTTTTTGTTTTGTTTTACAGACTTTGATATCATAATAATCTAATGTGTGATTGTGAGAAGATTAACTTAATTTGGTTCCACAATGAATGACTTATCGAAGAATTAACCGAGTTTCATGGTGTCTTCTATGCTTTTTGTTTGTGTCTCTTCATAGGTGTTAGGTGGCGGGTTTGGTTTTTATTGTTATGGTACCTCGATATAGATTATCGTTGTGTCAAACTCAATCACAAACCTAAATCTAGCTTTCTTGAAAATGGCCGATTTGACTGTAGATTTTTGGATTTTTTTTATCCACAGGGTTTGTATCAATAACACAAAAAGTTAACACAATCCACATTAATTTTTTAGATTCCCCTAAAATTCAATACTAAAAACGAACCACCTATGGTTTAAACACTATAATTGACTTTAATTTCTTATATTTTAATCTTTATTCTTGTCATCACAACCACAATTAACTAGGAATTTACACAATTTAGCATTTCAATTCACAAACATAAAAACCCTAAAATTTCACATTTGGGGATTTTCAATCCCCAACAAAGCAAGAAGAAAAATGGATTTAATTGAAAAGGATACCTCTTACCGTTACTAATAAACACAATTTGATAGGCCTTTGCAATAATTTCCAAGAATTTCTCATTACTCTTCTAATTTGTAACCTTTCTCCCTCTATCCCCCAAACTCCTAACCTTCCTCTCTCTTAAAGCTTACTTATGTGATTTGGTTTCTTGGTAAGAAATCATCTAGCTCACACTCTTCATACCATTTAAATTGAGAGAGTTGAAGGGGATAAAGAACAAAATCAAGCTTTTGTCTTCCCTTCAAGCTGCCAGCCACACTTATAAAGAGGAAATGAAGATTTTATTTTTATTTACAACAATGCCACTCATTTAATGTCTTATATGTTATTTATGTTAAATCTCCAATTGTCGGTACTTTTCATGTATCGATTTAATTTTTTTTATTTCATCCGAGTTTTTACACTAATAAACTAGAAATTTTTTACCCTAAATCATAAAATATTGTTCTCATAATTTATTATTTTTTGTTTGGGAATAACACTACTTAACACAGGGTTTACGATTCTTGTTGTTATAGTATTAAAACAACTATAACACCTAAGAGAAGGTGAATTAGGTGCATCACTAATATTAACAAATAATACAAATTACTTAAAATAAACACAATAATTAACAATATAATTAAAGTGCTTAAAGTAAAGAGATAAGAAAAATTTTTTGCAAACTTGTTTCTAACGTGGTTCAACAAGCCTACATCTACACCTCAAGTACCAAACTGTAATTGAGTATTGTATTCCTTCACTAGTCCAAGTTCAAGAGTACAACAACCACTTTATGAATCCACTCCAAGCATTTTACACTACTTGATGAATCTACACCAAAATTCTTCACCACTTGAAGATATTCTTTCTTCAAGATTTTTTTACCACTTGATGAATCTGTTGACCTTTAGGTCACACATTTGATTTTTATATATTTTGATGATAAAAATAAAATAAAAATTGAACTAATAATATGTTTGGCTGAGGATAAGTGTTAAATAGGTTTTATACAAAGATCATATCAACAAGCATAAAGGATTTCGTGAAGAAATCAATTAAGAAGTCCAAGAAAAAAGCAAAGTGAAGACTTAGAAATTTAAGTGTTCATTTTAATGCTTTATATAAATATGTATATCTTATCTTGATAGCACAATTAAAATGAACTCACACACTTCACCATGCATAAATTTAAAATGATTGATTGAAAACTAATAAACGGTTCTAAGAATTCACCGAGGTTAAAACTAATAAAACTGAAACTCTGCATGAACTGGTCGACCGTTTGATGATACAAAATAAATCAATCAACAAATTATTCATCAGTGATGAATACCTAGAAATTCTGCAAGAATCGGTCGATCGAGTGGCTTGACCAATTTAAACTGGTTGATCATTTCAGTCGTTAGTTGGATTGTAATGACTATAAACGACTAATGTTTGCTAGAAACATATATATAACTTCTCTAATTGAAAAATTACATTGAGAATCCAAACATATATCATATATAAGTTATTTTAATAGCAAAACAACTTCAGAAATCATTAATCCTTGATTATAATCTAATTGGTACTATTAAACCTTTATATTATTGCACAAGAGTAATCAATCGTATTCTAACAATCTAGTTTAATAAAAAGAATTAAAAAAAAATAATTCAAAAGGACAAGCACACTGTTTTTTTTATGGGCCATAATTTTTTTATTAAATATTTGATTGAAGCAAATCATATCAGTCCAAAAGTCATGACATCATTTTCAAGGTAAAAATCCACTTTAAAGATCTACTTACAATTAGTTTTATGATTTGAATCTTCAAAATCACCTATAGACTCTCCTTATAGAAATTTAGCCTTGTTAATTATTTTTTTCTATAATTTTAGATTTTATATTTTTATTTTATTTTCTTGTTTAGCCTATGATTGACCAAGATGAATTATTTAAACTCTTTTCCTTTTATTTCAATATTAATTTTAGATTCTATGTTATTTTTATATTCTATTTAGCTTAGCTAGGTCAAACTATTTAAACTCTTATTTTAAGATTTGGGACTCGATTATCAATTTTTTAGAAGTATTCACACTTGTGAGTTTATTCTTACAATTTATTATTGTGTTTTCTTTTTAGGATTTTTGTGTGAATAAACCTCGTTCCTTTGCTAAATGCTACATTGCGTCCATCATCTCGTATCATGTGACATAAAGGGGGCCATTATAGAAAAATTATGAAAGACAAGATTTCTCCGACTGCTGACTGAGAACGGAAGAAAAGTTCCTATCCTCGCATTACAGTATGTGTTTACTTCAGCACACTGCTGACTAAGAAATACGCGTAATCTCTAATTTCTTCTTCCCAAACAAAACCCTAACGACTGCTTCTTCATCTTTTCCTCTCAAATCCCTCCCTCTGTTTCTTCCTTCCCAATTCAGTAAGGACAATACTTTCTTTCTTCTTCGTCACAAATTGATCTACCCAGAGACCGAACCCCGCCCAAATTAAGGCAACTAACTACATGATCATAAAAAAGAGAAGATTCCAATCCACGGTTACGGTTCCCGATTATGAAAGCAAAGGGAACTTGAAGATGATTCTAGGATTTTGTTATCTTCCTAAAAAGTTGGAGTCGAACCCGGAAAGTTTAGGAGAAGACGCTCATTTTATTTGCCAAGAAAGGCAAACCTTTGGGGTGGCTGATGGTGTTGGTGGATGGGCTATGAAAGGAATTGATTCTGGGATTTTCGCAAGAGAACTTATGTCCAATTATCTCACAGCTCTTCGATCCTTGAAGCTTAAAAGGGATGTTAATCTCAAGAAAATATTGTTAAAAGTGCATTACAAGACTGTTGCTTTAGGATCATCCACTGCCTGTGTTGTTACCCTTAAAAGAGACCGATTGTGTTATGCCAACGTGGGTGATAGCGGTTTCATGGTTTTCAGAGGGAAAAGGCTTGTTTACAGGTCACCGACGCAGCACAGTTTTTTCAACTGCCCTTTTTCGTTGGGGAATTGGGTTCAAAAGGGTAAGCGCCGGGCTTCGGTTTTCCTTGGTGAATTTGATGTGGAGCAGGGGGATATTGTGGTTGCCTGGCACTGATGGATTGTTCGATAATCTTTTCGGCTCTGAGATCGAGGAGATTCTTCAAGAAACTGAAGGAAGATCTTGTCTTCAGGATCTTGCCTGGACCATCGCAACTGTTGCGTCCATGAATTCAACCAGCGAGGATTATGACTCTCCCTTTGCAGTTGCTGCTGAGTCTGCAGGAATCGAGCACATTGGAGGCAAAGTTGATGACATTACTGTCATTGTTGCTGTAATCGAGTTGTACCACTCTCCTGTGGCACTCTGTTATGGCTACTGATTTAATTTTACAGTGTTTGCCTTTCTGCTACCCTTGAATGAATCTAGGACAATGCTCCGGTCTGGCTCCAGATCTTGAATCTACAGCCTTGCCCTAACTAGCTAATTGTGATCTTGCAGGTGATTGCAAATTAGAATCTTCGCTGTTCTAAGACACATAAAAGGTGGCGATGTGCAGAAATAGTTTGAAGCTGCAAGGGCTAACAAAATTTGCTGTTCTAAAAAAAAATTTGCACTTGTTAATTATTTTTGTTTTGATTCAATGAAAGATTGTAGCTTTCATTTAAGATGTATGTTATAATTTTTTTTAATTGAAAATAGAACAATAAAAGTGTCTCTTACATCAAATTAATACATTTCAAAGCATTTAAATGTTAAAAATATTTAATATAGAGATTGAATTATTAACAAAACTTTAAAACATGGAGATAATTTATTGTGCAAAATGCAAGTCCTCCATAAAACAAACACTATGGATTTACTATTCACAGTGTTTTTTCATTCATTTTCTACCTTTTTTTTTCTTGCTTTTGCCGTGTATTACAATTTAGGTTAATTTGTTAAGAAATTGTTCGATTAAAAGAAAAGTGACAAAAAAAATAGATGAAATGGGTGGCTTTTTCAAACTTTGAGAGTAATGTTTATTGAAGTCCTCCTACTTTTTAAATTATAAAATATTGTGTTTCACCAATTTTAAAAATTTCAAAACAAAGTCAATTTTATTTTAAAACTTTGGTTTGAGAAAGAAAAGAGAGTCGACATATTATAGCAACAAAGAGAGAAAATCAATGATGACATAGATTTCAATTGTTAAAATGGTCAATCATGGTATCTATGATGTTTTTTAGGTGTTTTGGGTTAAAAAAATATTTAAAAAAGGTTTTTACCCAAAAAACCATCTCAAAATAAATCAAGTTCACAAGAGTGCAACCCTTATTTCCTACCACACCATAGTGGCTAGAATATAGGAATATAGGGAAAAGTATATGCATGAGTCCTTTCCAAATAGGTCAGAAGTGCTGGCCTAGTAATGCCCGAGTTTTTTTTTTAATTTTTTTTAATTGATATCTTTTTTAATATATATTTTTTAAAAATAATTTTTTAATTTATATTTAAATTCATATCCTTTCTCTCTAATTTTTTATTTTTTTATTTAGATTTTTTAAATAACAGTTGTTTTTTTAGTTATTTTGTATGTATTTAATTTTTAAAGAGATTATTCGAGTTCATCTATAAATTATTTTTATATTTTATATAAATGAAC
>Ga0325403_1004448_pt1 | contig 13037 bp, 6 predicted proteins | sample PopdelMetagenome_19_FD_205665 | JGI IMG/M metagenome (GOLD analysis project Ga0325403, IMG submission 205665) | Populus deltoides microbial communities from Bellville, Georgia, United States - Xylem-PdKOR-R4 | ecosystem: Host-associated > Plants > Phyllosphere > Stem > Wood/Secondary xylem...
CAAAAGGTAATATTTGGAGGCGAAATATGTGCAGATCGATCAGTGAGAGCCAGTGCCTGCTTGCAGGGATAGGTTTGGTATTTTCCTAGTTTTTTGTCTTTATTTCTGAATTTCCATTAAAAAAAAACCAAGAAACGAAGAGAGGGTGCTTGTATTGATTGAGGACAGTGAAGGGTGCTCGAAAGATAAGCGGTGATGGCAAGGAGAATCCGTGGGGGACACCCAGAAGACTCGTTATTATATTATTTTATTTTATTTTATTATTTTTATTTTTATTTTTATTTTAATATAGGTGTTTGGATAGCTTACGCGTACCTCAAGTAATCCCACGGGTCCTGAAGTTAACAACCATATAAGCCTCCAGTGGTCATCATATGAGCAACCACGGGGCTCGAACCTGAGACCACAGAAGGAGCAAATCTCTTGGTCCCAAACTTTTACTACCGGACCAACACCTAGATGATTATTTTATTGATGTAGAACAGTCTACAGGAGGAGAGGAAGAGCAGATGACAGGAAGCAGAGCAGATTGCAGGATATAATATAATTGCAGAGAAATCAGGAACTGCAGTTACTATTGGAGTCCCCTTCCGCCAGATTTCCTCCTTATTTAGGAGTCTTAATTCATGTCGTAATATCAGGATTTATTTACTTTTCCAGCTGTAGTATTTGTTTTCCTTATTCTAGTTATTGCTTTCCTAAACAATTATATTCCTAGTCGAATTAGGATTTGCAGCCTATATAAAGGTTGCCTCTCTTCATTGTAAGGTACTTTGGAAATTGAATAAAGAACTTTCTCTTGGAGAACTTTAACTTCTGCACTCGTGGATTCAAGTGAAACTTTTGGTTCGAGGATTCGAACAAATTCACCTGGAAACAGGCGGTGTCCTATTTCCACAGAAGCTTCCGCTACGTCAGTTGGTATCAGAGCAGGCCTAATCCTGCCAGATGGCAAACCCACGCAACGAAAGCGAAACCCTTGGCGGCGGTGACCGCGAGGACCATTTGGTTACAGGAGCTGAATTTAGAATTTTCCAGCATGAGACACAACAAACCTTACGTGACATCCAAGCAGCCCTTGCTAGGCTGACAACAGGAAATAATCAGGTGATCAACAATCCCCCGGGTCGTCAACATCACAGAGAAAGGGCTGAAACTTGTGAACGCCCTCCAGGAATCCTACGAAGGCAACCAGTCTATGAGGACAACCTAAGTGAGGATGAAGAAGAAGCTGAAACTATACTTCGAGGAAACCGGAGAGGATACCAAAGGGAACCAGACCGACAGATGTTTCGAATGAAGATGGACCTGCCCAGTTTTAATGGACAACTTCAGATTGAGGGGTTCCTTGATTGGTTGGTATTAGTCGAAAGGTTCTTCGATTATATGGACATTCCTGAAGACAAGAAGGTGAAGTTAGTCGCATATAGACTATTGGGGGGAGCTTCTGCCTGGTGGGAGCAACTACAAAGTACCCGGCTGCGACAAGGGAAGGGGATGGTTCAAACATGGACTAAAATGAACGACTATTACGATCCTGTTATCTACCACCAGACTACGAGCAAATTTTGTTTAAACAGTATTAGGAATGTAGACAAAGAGCCAGAACTGTTGAGGCTTTCCTGGAAGAATTCCATAGGCTGTCATCACGAAACAATCTGCTGTAAACAGAGGCACAACAAATTGCCAGGTTTGTTGGAGGTTTGCGTTGGGCTATACAGGATCGTGTGGCAATGCAAACAGTTTACACGCTAACAGAAGCTGTTGCACTGGCTATTAAGGCAGAGACCCAACTAGATAAATCAAAAGCAATGGTTGGGGCCAGGAATCCATTTGATAATAATAGAGCGACAGTCAACAAGGGAAAGACCTCGATGACCCCGACAACTTCAGCAACCCAACCCTCCTTCTCTAACACTATATGGGGAACAAGCAGCAGTGGAGCACCAACAAAGCCTGCCAACACCATCCCACCCGTGGTGACGCCCAGAAATCTTTATGCTCGTCCAGGATCAGATAAATGTTATAGATGTGGACAGCCAGGACACCGTTCCAACCAGTGTCCAAGAAGGAGTACCGTGAACTTAATAGAGCCAAAAGTAGAGTGCCCCTTCGACATAGAGAAAAAGGATAACGAAGCAGCCTATACGTATGAAGAAGAAGAAGTAACAGGAGGCGACGAGGGAGAACTATTGTTGCGGTCTCTTGTAGTTCAGCGGCTACTGTTGGCACCAAAATAAAAGGAACCCTCTCAACGGCATAATATATTCAGAACCAGGTGCACCGTGAATAAAAGGGTTTGTAATATTATCATAGACAATGGCAGTGGCGAAAATATAATATCAAAAGCAATGGTTACTAAATTGGGATTGCAAACCGGGAAGCATCTTGCACCGTATAAAATTGGCTGGATTAAACGTGGCACTAAAGTAAAGGTAACAGAAGTCTGCCACATTAAATTCTCAATTGGGAAGAATTATGCAGATGAAGTTACCTGTGACGTGGTGGAAATGGATGTCTGCCATATAATTTTAGGACGCCCCTGGCAGTATGATGTAGATGCTACTTACAGAGGCCGTGACAATGTTTATATCTTCATGAAGGGGGACCTGAAGGTCGTTTTAGGTCCTATAAAAGAAGAGTTTGCAAGCATTAAACCGAAGCCACAAGGAAAACCAGTATTGCTAGTGGACGGGGGCAAATTCATGGAAGAGACTAAGGAAGCCAGAGAGATTTTTGCCATAGTAGTAAGAAGAGAAGTTGGCAGGGATTTTATTGACATTCCACCTACACTGCTACCATTACTGGAGGAATTTCAGGAGGTTATACCGTCAAACCTACCCAAGGGATTACCTCCTGTACGAGACATACAACATCAGATCGATTTCATGCCAGGAGCTAGTTTGCCAAATCGCCCCCATTACCGGATGAATCCCAAGGAAAGTCAGGTTCTGCAAGCACAGGTAGAAGAATTGATTGAGAAGGGATTAGTACAGGAGAGCATGAGCCCTTATGCAGTACCAGCCTTGTTAGTGCCAAAGAAAGATGGTAGTTGGCGCATGTGCATCGATAGTTGAGCAATCAACAAGATCACTGTTAAATACAGGTTCCCCATCCCTCGATTAGAAGATATGCTGGACATGTTATCCGGGGCCAAAGTCTTTTCAAAACTCGATTTGTAAAGCGGGTACCATCAAATTCGGATTAGACCAGGAGACGAGTGGAAGATTGCTTTTAAAACAAAGGAGGGCTTATATGAGTGGTTAGTAATGCCGTTCGGACTTACCAATGCACCCAGTACTTTCATGCGGTTTATGAACCAGGTATTAAAACCTATCACGGGAAAATTTATGGTGGTATACTTCGATGATATATTAATTTACAGCCAAACCCAATCTGACCATGTCGCACACTTGAGGGAAGTACTTCAAATTCTGCAGCAAAATAAGTTGTACGTTAATTTGAAAAAGTGCAGCTTTATAACCAGTAGCTTGCTATTCCTGGGGTTTGTAATAAGTGCTGAGGGAATTAAGGTAGATGAAGAAAAGATTTGCGCCATTCGTGATTGGCCGACTCCACAAACAGTAAGCGAGGTCCGTAGTTTTCATGGACTAGCAACGTTTTACAGACGGTTTGTTAGAGATTTTAGCCGAATAGTCGCACCCATTATGGAATGCATGAAGAAAGGAAAATTCCATTGGGGGGAAGCAGCAGAGTAGAGCTTCAAATTGATCAAAGAAAAACTGTCATCTGCCCCAGTTCTGGCACTACCAGATTTTGACAAATTATTTCAAGTAGAGTGTGATGCCTCTATCGTGGGTATTGGTGCTGTGTTATCTCAAGAAGGTAGACCGGTCGCGTTCTACAGCGAAAAACTCAATGAAGCTCGCCAGAAGTGGTCTACCTATGAACTAGAGTTGTATGCTGTCTTTCGCGCCTTAAAAGTCTGGGAATATTATCTAGTACCTCAAGACTTTGTCTTATTCAGCGACCATCAGGCGCTAAGATTTATCAACAGCCAGAATAGTATCAACAGAATGCATGCCCGCTGGATTTCATTTATTCAACACTTCACATTCACACTACAACATAAGGCTGGACGACTAAACCGAGCAGCTGATGCTCTCAGCCGGAGGACCTTGCTGCTGGTCACTTTACAAACTGAAGTCATTGGGATTGATTGCCTAAAAGAGCTGTACGCTGACGATGAAGATTTTCAAGATAGTTGGACAAAGTGCCAAATGGGGCTTCCTGTGGAACACCTGCATCTCTAGGAAGGCTACTTATTTCGTGGTAACCAATTATGCATACCCAAGAGCTCACTACGAGCTCAAATAATTCATCACTTACACAGTGGAGGCTTAGGTGGACACTTGGGGCGTGACAAAACAATAGCCCTTGCTGAAGAGAGGTATTATTGGCCCCAGTTAAAAAGAGACATTGGCAACTATGTTAAACGGTGCCCCATATGTCAGGCCGCTAAGGGACAGTACCAAAATACTGGTTTGTATATGCCTTTACCTATCCCAGCAGCACCTTGGGAGGATCTTTCCATGGATTTTATCCTAGGCCTACCGCGAACCCAACGCGGATTTGATTCAGTTTTCGTGGTGGTCGACAGGTATTCTAAAATGGCTCATTTTATTGCCTGTAAGAAGACTGCAGATGCAGTACACGTAGCAAATTTATTTTTCAAGGAGGTGGTGCGTCTGCATGGGGTTCCCAAGTCCATCACATCCGACAGAGACACCAAATTCTTGAGTCATTTCTGGCGAACGTTATGGCGACGGTTTGACACCTCCCTGAATTTTAGCAGCACCAGCCATCCTCAGTCTGATGGCCAAACGGAGGATGTAAACCGCACTCTTGGGAATCTGATTCATTGCCTTTCTGGGACAAAACCAAAACAGTGGGATGTTGCTTTGGCACAAGCTGAGTTTGCTTATAACAGTATGCTGAATCGGTCCACTGGGAAGACACCATTTCAGATTGTTTATTGTTGTCCACCACGCCATGCGTTAGACTTAGTTCCTCTACCAAAACTACCGGGTTTAAGCATGGCAGCAGAAAATATGGCAGATTGTATAAAGTCCATCCAAGAAGAAGTGCGGCAAAACTTAGAGGCTTTTAATGCCAAGTACAAAACTACAGCTGATAAAAAGCGGAGGGCCCAAACCTTTCAAGAAGGGGACCTTATGATGGTTTATTTGCGCAAAGGACGCCTACCTGTAGGAGCATACAACTAGCTGAAAGACAAGAAATATGGACCTTTCCAGATCCTTCAGAAAATTAATGACAACACATATGTTGTAAACCTTCCTGCAGACATGGTCATTTCCCCTACTTTCAACGTAGCAGATTTGTATGAGTATCATCCTCCTGATATGGTGTCCTCTCAATTAACTCACTCGAGGTCGAGTTCTTTTCATGCAGGGGAGACTAATGTAGAACAGTCTACAGGAGGAGAGGAAGAGCAGATGACAGGAAGCAGAGCAGATTGCAGGATATAATATAATTGCAAAGAAATCAGGAACTGCAGTTACTATTGGAGTCCCCTTCCGCCAGATTTCCTCCTTATTTAGGAGTCTTAATTCATGTTGTAATATCAGGATTTATTTACTTTTCCAGCTGTAGTATTTGTTTTCCTTATTCTAGTTATTGCTTTCCTAAACAATTATATTCCTAGTCGAATTAGGATTTGCAGCCTATATAAAGGCTGCCTCTCTTCATTGTAAGGTACTTTGGAAATTGAATAAAGAACTTTCTCTTGGAGAACTTTAACTTCTGCACTCGTGGATTCGAGTGAAACTTTTGGTTCGAGGATTCGAACAAATTCACCCGGAAACAGGCGATGTCCTATTTCTACAGAAGTTTCCGCTACGTCGTTTATTTTATTTTTTAATTTTCTAATAATGTGTTTACCGGTTCTTGATCAATTCAAAGAGATCTAAAAAAAAAGATATAAATTTAATAGTTCACATTAAATAACTTGCAGCTCTTTTCATGTTTTGATTATCGGAAAAAGAATTCCATGATCATTGAAAGTCCAAATTATCAATTTTTTCCTGATGAATCTCCAAGGCATCTATGTAATCATTGAAAATGATATTAAATTAAATATCGTATCAATTTTACGAAAAAGTTATGTTTAATTATCAAGGAATATAGATTTCTAGGTCAAATTCAATAAAAGTTATGTTTCTTGTAAAACATTATTTTATTTCCAAAAAGAAAATGGAATTCTGATCAGATATGCATGGAAAGTAGAGATAATTATTTTCGGTTTAATTTTTATTAAAAAGAATAATTAAATTGAAATTTTTTTAAAAAAATTAAAATCGGTTCAAATTGACCGCTTTTGGTTCGGTTTGGTTTTTTGGACAAAACCAGTTCAAACCGGTTTAGCTCGGTTTTTTTGGTTTTGGCTCAGTTTTTTTGGTTTGGGTTCGGTTCGGTTTTTTCGGTTTCAGACTTATAAAACCGAAACCAAACCGGTCGGTTTTTTCTTAATTATAATCTATTTAATCGGTTTTTTTATTATTCAATTTTTTTAATTATTTTTTTACAGTTTTCTCAGTTTTTCAGTTTTTTCCTCACCCCTAACAGAAAAATTTAACAGAGAATGTATAAAACTACCCTTAGAGTTTAAATCAATCAATTTGACAATACAAGGATTAAATTACCTAACAAAGAGTTCGAGGATTAAAATAAATAATTCCTTCCTGTTTTGCCACGTGATTTTAGAGTTTTTTATAATAATTTGGGAATGAATTAAAAAAAGAAAAGCTACTGGGCTCGGCCCACCTTTTTGTGTGATAATGTAGTGAACGACAGGGTCTCATCAATGTAGCCCGTCTGGAAGCCTTGGCCGTGCTCATGGTGCAGGATTTGTCTCTCCTGATTTTTTTTCTTTTTTCTTTTTTAACAGTCTATAGTGAATTCCCAAGTGCATTTCTTTCTGGAGATTTCTTTTTCTCGGTAAAAACGTACAAAACCTTTTGTAGAAATTTTAGCTTGACAATAAATCTTTTAGTGTGTGTATATTTTGTCTTATTGTAAAACTCCGGTTAATATATATATATATATATATATATAATGAGAATTATTTTAAAGGGACATTAATGAGTGGATTGAAATAAAAAGTGGTTAAAAGAATAAAAGGGTATAAAGAAAGGTTAAAAGAATAAAGGAATGAATTGTTATGGTTATAATGATTTTAAGAATGATTGTTGTTAGAATCAAGTTTAGAAACATGAATAAAAATTACATAAGTGAGGAAATTAGATAAAATTGATGAATTGTAGGGGTTTAATTAAATTGAATATGATTGAATTAGGTTAAAATAAAATGTCCTATTGAAAAAACAGGGGGGATCTTTAGGTTTTTAATAAGTATTAAAAAACATTTATAATAATTTAGGTTTAATTTTGTATAATAACTTTTTTGTAAAATTTAAAATTAATTTTTTTAGGAACTTGGAGACTAATGATAGTAGTAAAATTAATATTAGTTATAATAGATTCATCGTAGGGAGGAAAATAAAATGGTTTATAAGAAGGGAAGTGGAGAATAAATTGGTAATTAAAATAAGAATAACAAATGATAGTAATATTAGGATAATTAGTATAAATTGATTAGTCACTTGGAAAAAAAAATGACTAATGATAATGATGAATATCATTATTGATATAGATTAATTATCATAAAAGGGTAATTAATGATATCAAAAGTATTAGTGTCGGTTTAAATTGATTAGTCAGTTGAAAAAAAAAGTGATAAATAATAACGATGAATATCATTGTTGGCATGGATTAATTATCATGCAAGGGTAATTAATGATATCAAATGTATTAATATCATCATAAACTGATTAGTCATCTAAAAAAGAAAATGATTAATAATGATGATGAATATTATTGTCTGTATGAATTAATTATCAAGTAATAGTAATTAATGATATCACAAATATTGATATCACTGTAAATTGAGTTGTTATTTGAGTGATGAAAAAATTGACAATGATAAATATATTTGCTGGTATAATAAACCATCAATTCAAATCATAAAAAATATTATGAATATTTGTTATTGATAATCAAAGGATAATAAAAAGGATTTTTATTGTGTTGCAATGATATATATATATATATATTACTTAATGAACACAAGAAATTACAATCATGATATTAAATATCTTCTTAAAGCAACCATTATATCTTATTAATTATATGTTTTCTATTACAAGTTCTTTCCGAACTTGTCCATATTAGTGTGGATTATGCTTGTAGTTTCTTTCTTGCTATAGTTTAGGGAGTGATATAAGTTCCTTTTTTTATTAATGTATTAGAATTGAAAAAAACTTAGTAACTTAATGATAATATAAAATGTTGAATTTATGATTAACTTTCTAGTTTATTTTTCATGGCATGTAATTCAATTAGTTGAAACTTTTATTTAGATGGAATGTGATGCTTTTATATTTTCCTTAATTATATAGTTATAATTTCTATAATTCCGTAGGATAACTAGCCATACATTGTAGATATTTTTGATATATAATTGGTGTAAGAAGTAATTGTAAATGAATACAGTTACATGTGTGGGATGATTATTGACAAGATGCTCATATTAATTGGACTGTGTGATAAAAAGAATATTTGACACAGATATTATATTGTCGATAACTTTGTAACATTACCAAATAGAGAAAATGTTGCTAAGATTTATAAAAAAGATAAAATAATGGAGACTTTATTAATTATGGGCATGTTGAATTTCAAAATCAAGACAAAAATTAAGGATGTTACACTTATAGTTTAAATTTTCGTATATAGCCTTAAACTCTGAACTAATTTTATTGAGTGCTAAATTAAAGCGATCAAAATATTTGTTACATGTAGTTTTAAATTACTTGAGAATCATAAATACTCTGAAAGGCGTGGGGAAATACTATTCTCCTATATATTGTGGACTAAAACTCTAGGCATTATGGATTCACTATACCCATGAGTTTTTGTTTTATCTTTTTTTAAAAAAACTTTTGCCCTTCAGTGGCCTAATTGAAGGCTAAATTAGCAAAAATTGATCGGTAATGATGAAATTAAAAGACAAAGAACTAAAATAGAACACGCAGAGAAGATGGGTGGTGTTTTAGAAATTATTTTTGAAATCTTAAACTCAGTCCTCATTCTTTACTAATTATAACAACTAGGTCCCTAGAATTTTTAAAAGTTTTTTTTTAAAATCAATTTTGATAAAAAAAAACTTCATCTTTTCTTTTTTTTAGTTCTTAGATTAAGAGAGGAGAGAGAAAGTTGTTGGTTTCTAACGGTAAAGAAAAAAAATATCGTTGATACTAGTTTCGACCACCAAAATGATCGATCTTTGTGTCAATGGTTCTATACGACGTGAGGAGTTCAACTTAGGTTTTTTTTTAATCTTGAAAATGCGTAAAAAACACATATGAGCTTGAGAAGATTTCTGGTTGATTTCAAGTTTCGGGGTGGTTTTTTAAGCCCATTAATCCATTTAGCAAGGTTTCTATAGTATTTTCTAAGTGTTTTGGGTAGAAAATGGGTTGAAAAATAGATTTATGGGTCAAAGAACATTTGACCTTGATTTTTCGGTCACCACAATGACCGAGATTTGAGTAAAATCAAACGACGCATCATCTAATTGAATTTGTTTTTAAAAAAATAGGGCAGACGACATGTCACCCATCCTATCTGCAATAAAAAAAAATTAAGGATTTAAGCACGCGAGCTCTTACTAAATAGGTCGACGAGTTGACCTGACTTGCCAGACCCAACAATGACTAACCTTTTCCTTCTTTTTTTTTTCTAATTATTTTTTTATATGTGTTTTTTTTAAATTATTTTTTATTTATATTTATTAACACTCATTCTCTCTTTTATTTTGTTCATGTAGCTTTTTTTAAGTGATGATTATTTTTTTAGTTATTTTGAATGCATTTGTTTTTTGAAATGATTATTCTAATTCATCTATAATCTTTTTTTTTAATGTTTTATATGAATAAAAAAGTATTTATTTTTGGATAATGTTTTTAATATGCGTAACTCTATATAATATTTTTTTCTTTTATTTTATCAAATAAATTTTACGTGTCTCTATTTATATTATTGTTTGATTAAATAAAAATTTGATTCTTGTAAACAAAGTCATTAAACACAATTGGAGCAAAGACACGTATTGCAAGGTCAAATAACTTGATCTATGTATGCCTATAGATTTTTCTATTTTCTTTTTTATTTATCATTAATGATTTCTTTTTCATTTTTGTACACGTATTGTTAGTAATTTATTTAATTATGAGAATGTATGAGCTTTTTATTTTACATTTAAATTGTTTTTATATAAATACACATGAAAAAGCCTATATAAACTATTTTTTTATAGGAAAAGGAATTTCTGATCATTGACGAGCGCGGGTAAAATATATAAGAGAGTATGTGAAAAAGTTGGGTCTTAGTGCACTCGTGTTTAGAAATGTGGTTGCGGTTACTTTTCAAAGTACTTTTTATTTAGAAATACATCAAAATTATATTTTTTTATTTTTTAAAAATTATTTTTAAAATTGATGCATCAAAATAATCTAAAAATAACAAAAAAATATTTATTTGAAATAAAAAAATTAAAAATATTTTTAAAATAGAAAAATAAAAAGGGCTGAACGGAGAAGGGAACAGAATTTGACTGGGAGCACCTTGTACAAACAGAGCTGAGTCCCGGATCCTTTGCTGGACGCGTGGCATGTGCCCCTGATAACTTGCCAAGCGATTCAGGCCGGGCCGATGGGACCTCATAGACTGGGAGTCATTCAAGCCCATTAACGGTGGTTACCAGGGGGAGCTATAGGCCCAACATAAAGGCCGTTTTTGCGAAGAAAAGAATGGCTTTTAAGCTGTCTACAATCTCAGTATCAAAAAACATAATCTGCCGCAGAACAGTTAATAATGATTTTTGAAATTTAATATGTTCTAATGATTTTTAGAAGCAGAAAAACGTGTTTTACCCCAGTTGTGTTCTTCGTTTTGCACGAGTATAGCCATCTTCTAATCCTCGGAAGAGTCAGCTTTTTCGAATATTTTCTATGTTATTATCGGCATGTTTGGAAGTATGATTAAGTCTGTTTTTATAAATATTTTTTATTTAAAAATATATTAAATTTTTTATGTTGAATCCATTCAGAAATACATGAATTTTTTTTATAAAAAAAATCAATTATTACTGGAAATCCAGTGCAAAATCAGATACACTAAAAAGGCACTAATTCTCAATCCAATAATTACAATAGATGACAGAAATGGAGGCAATCATTTTAGCAAAGCGCCAACAAATTCATTTCCATTCACAAGACCAGTAAATGTAGTGGGATGGACCAAACTTATGATTTGAAGTGATATTCTCACGCCTCATCCAAATAACTTTGTAGTTTTATTGATTTGATTTTCGAATTATTTTTTAAAAATTATTAATTCAAGTCTCATAAACCTTAAAATCACTAAAAACTTATATAATTATTAACTTCAGGCCTATAAAATTAATCGAGATATACATAAGTTGATCCGAATATTCATATTAACTTGCGGCAAATTAAAGTTTTCAAAATCAACAAACATGGAAACATTATGATTTATCAATTAGAAGCTGAGCATTGCAAGCACCAGCCAGATTTTGTAAGAAAAAAAAAGGTGAAAAATGCCATGAAGCACCCATGAATGGTGGAGGTGAGAAGGGCATGAAGCACGAAACGCATCGACTCTTCTACTCTGTTTTTTATTGATTGTGTTGACTTTAAATTTTGAGAGCTAGTATTTTTCACAGCTTTTTTCTATTTATGATTTCAGAGAAAATAAAAGGTTAAATATCAGCTCTAAAAAAAGTCTGGAAGAGCCATTAAATGGAATTTAGTGCAGTAGATGAATTTCTGAAGGAAAAAATAAAAAAACAAGGAATTTAGTACAGTCTTGCATTGTTGGAATTATATGACTGCATGCCAATATTTGTGAATTTATTATATTATTAAAAATATCGGTGAATTTATTATAATGTTAAAAACAGGGAATTTAGTGCAAGCTAATTGCGATTACAATTTGCTTTATAATGTTGAAAATTAAGTCCTTTTTCCCATATTTTTTTTGGTTTATTGGTGAGCGATCTCTTTAGTTGTTAAAAATTCAATTTTGATATCAAACTTCATTTCCCTAATTTTTCAAAACTTTTTATAGTGAGAGGAGATAGATAAGCCTGCTAGATTTCAACATAAAGAAAAAAAGTCATCATTAACACATATTCCAATCATAAAAAATGATTGAAATTTGTGTCAACAAATTTCATTTGATGTTGAGAGTCTTATAATGATTGTTTTGAGCCTTGATATTACCTAAAAAACATATCTAATTCGAGGATGGAAAGATTTATTTGGTTTGATTTTTTTATTTGAACCCTTTTTGGGGTTTATCATGCTGCTAAATTGGTTTGTACATATTCTAAGGGTGTTTGTAGAGTATTTTTAGCTTTAAATGAGTTGAAAAATAGGTTTTTAGGGTAAAAATTTCATAGCCCTGATTTTCCAGTTATCATTGTAGTTTTAGCTACCATTTTAAATGAAAAAAATAAATAAGCCCACACACATAGGGTGTTCCTTTCAAAAGCCCACGATTGTAGGTTTTTTTTTTATATATATTTTTTGCTCCTTTTGGTTTCTTATAAATATAGATATATGAAAACAAAAATTAAAAGAAAAATTGAGCTAGACATCTGCTCTATTATTTTTTGGTCATGCAAGGAAGAGAAGCGAATTGAGGGCAAGTGATAATTAAAGATGACTGTAGTTTGAATGTTGAGAAATGCATGCTTAATTGCCATGGAAATGTAAATGATGTGCTGACAAGGATGATAAGATTGTGATGAGAATTAAGAAAGAAATATGCCTGTCACCACACACGAGTGGTCCGGCCAAGGTAGGGAATTAGGGAGAGATATTATTTGTTTAATTTACAATCAAATTAGGGATA
>Ga0325403_1004449_pt1 | contig 13036 bp, 12 predicted proteins | sample PopdelMetagenome_19_FD_205665 | JGI IMG/M metagenome (GOLD analysis project Ga0325403, IMG submission 205665) | Populus deltoides microbial communities from Bellville, Georgia, United States - Xylem-PdKOR-R4 | ecosystem: Host-associated > Plants > Phyllosphere > Stem > Wood/Secondary xylem...
TTTTGTTTTTTCAAGGTATACACTCAATGATGAAGACTCAGTTACTTTGAAATTATTTTTATATAAAAAATACTTTTAAAAATTAGGACACCTCGTAACGAAATAAGAGGAGAGGGCTTCAATTTTCAGAGCATACAGCAACGACAGAAATCATGTCCAGATAAAAAGTTTCATAAAAGTTTCCCAACTGACCCGCTAGTCACTCTCGTAATTAAAAAAGATAGTAGATACAAGAGAGAGCGAATGACACAAGAATGGTTGATGCCAGATCTTCTGCACCCAATTATTGCGTGGGGGCATGCAGTAGGCAACAGCTAAATCAAGAGTTTACCCATTAGCGATTTAAATTGCTTTGGCTGATTTCTGACAGATGAAGACCTGGCAACTTCAATAGCATTGGTTGCTGTGATATGGTTATTCACACCAAATCCAGTGGAAGAGAACATAAAGTGAAGAGCTAAAAAACAACGAGAATTTGCGGAGGCAGACTTGAACCTTTTTAAAACCACACCAACTTTAGTGCTCAGGAAAATAGCAATGAAGAGTGGGGGCTTGATCAACTGAAAAGAAATTACAAGATTCCTCAGTGCTAAACAAGCTCTGCTCTTCCGGTTTCATAAGATGGGGTTGATATACTTGATATATATTCCCCAAAATAACTCTTGAATCAGATAGCTGAAACAAGTTCATCAGTTCATGCGAAGAGGAAATATTGCTGTGGTCTTTGGTGATTGCACTTGGATTGTTTTTTTCACTGAAATCACGGTTCTTACTGTGCACTGAGGCGTTGTTGTCTGACTCTGAAACGCGGTGCTCTTCTTTAACAGAGTGACTGCTATCAACGTTTTCTTCACTCAACTTTGCTTTCAATTCTTTTACCTGAATTTCAAGCAACAGAGAACGTAACTAATAACTAAATTATCCAGCGAATAAAAACCAACCAACTCAGCCTATTAGCAAATCTAGAGGCAATACCTTTTGTGCCAAGACTTCATTCTTCTGTTCAAGATTACAGTAATCAAGTTTTAAAGCTTCATAATTAGCCTTAAGAGTGCCATAATCTCTCTCCAATTGCTTGGTCTTCCAACGGGCACGACGGTTTTGGAACCAAATAGCTACTTGTCGTGGCTGCAGGCCTAATTCTCCAGCTAATTTCAGCTTTCTCTCTGGCTCAAGCTTGTTTTCTACCTCAAAATTCTTCTCCAGGGCCTTAACTTGATGCAAGTTCAACCTTCGTTTCTTCTCACCTACATGGCTGGCTGCTTCAGAGTAGTCTTCTTCTTCAAGACTGTCCAGCATTGATTGAAAATCTCTACTGTAGCCTTGATTGGTCTTTTGAGTCCTCTCTTCTGAATTAGCGAGGTCACTAATAGCAGATGTTAGTGATATTAACAGGACAAAGAAAAAAAAAAAAACTCAAAAGTTGTACAGAACCAAGGCATCATTTGGTAGCCCATAGAGCGAAAACCATTTAAAACAAACTTGAACATGTGGGCAAGCGTGAATAAAACAGGTAAATTGACTTAACGTGGAGTTTTGTTTACCTTTTGAAGAAGAAATGGAGATGAAAGCAGCCAGGGGATCTGAGGAATTGAACCGCTTCATAGCTGAAAGCAAGAAAGAGACAGAGCAGGTAATTAGCTTACGGTGAAGGGGCGCCCCTCCTCGAATCTCTCTAGTTTTGCTCAATCTCCAATCTCTCAAATGGAAAGGAGAACTCTGTAGCCTAACCGAAGAAAATAGAAGCTTTTGATCAATTAGACAGAACTGTGGAAAGAAGAATAGCAATCAAAAGCATATCTCTAGCTAATCATTGTCTAATCATGCTAAAGAAAAGGAGATGTAACTCCAAGAGGCAGTGAACCTGCTTCACCTCTCACACTTGTTATATACAGTTTATCTGTGACATGTGAATGTGATTTGAAATTGACTCGAAATCATGTTTTTTTTTTTCTAATCTTTATTTGTGTTTTTCTAGTGTTGTCACATCCCTGTAATTGCTGCAAATTATACGATAAAGCAGTGGTATTATTTATGTAATCATATAAATAAATTTGCAGCTAATATGGCCTCTAAAATAGGTTTAGTCGTCTTTACCACGTCTGTCCCCTTGACTTCACTTCTTAATTAACACATCATTAAGCAAAAATCTCCAAGCCATGTGCCAATAATTTTGTTTTCAGTGTTTTTCAGCAATTATTATGAGAAAAAGAAAGATAAACACTTAAAAAGTAAACACGGCAGATCTCTCACTGTAAAAAATAAATAGAACTACTAGCAAGAATCTAATCTGTTGCAAGTAAAACTAAGATCCATTGCTCAAAAAAATTAACAATGAAATCACCAATAAAAAACATCATATACAAATTTATGGTTGCTGGTTATATTAATTTTGTACTTTTTTTTATTGATTTATTAAATTTATTATTAATTATTCATGGATATTTTGATAGCATTAGAACATGTATAAACAACATACATTAATATTTAAAACTACTTTAAAATTTAAAATCCAAAATACAATTTAAAATTAAGTTAAACTTAAATTAGTTCAAATAAATCACGATACAATAAAAAAAAATATAATCATTATACTTGTAATGGAAACAAACTAGGATATTATGGATCGACGTAAGGTAGAATTTGATATAGTGGTTAAGACCTATGTTGATATACTGTGCAAACGTGTGAGTGTTATTATTTGTAGAGCTATATATGGCGGTATCCCCGAGGCAACATTTGGTGGATTCAATGGAGCCATGGGTGCGACATACATCATGATATCCAAAGTTGTTTATAAGATTTTTATGGAAGTTATCTCCCGTTTTAGCTCGGAAATATGATCCTTTTGTTTTTATCTCCTCTTACAATACTTGATAAGATAAACTAGGATATGATGACTCCACCAAATAGAAATATGAAGAAGAACTTGTATTAACTATAGACTTTGACATATTGGATGTACCATATACCTTGCCCTTTTGTAACTCCTTTGAAGTCGCACACTAAGTTGCTTCATCAAATGAACGATGATTTTTTTCATGAGTTATATACTTTGAAATCATTTTATTTCTATAAATCTCTTATAAAAAATTACATGGGATAATAAATTCATTTGAATGTGAAATATTATTTAAATTATATAAAAAATAAATAAAAGTACCATTAGTTCTACTTTTTTATACTTGTTTAAAAAAGGTGCCGGACTGCTTAACACTCTAATGCAACGTTGAAAAAATATCATTCCATGTAAGTTCTTTACCACTTGCTATCAACATTAATGAAAAATAGAAAAGATAATTATAAAAAGTTAAAATTCATTATCTTAAACAAAACAAAACAAAAAATCATTATCATACTAACTCGATATGATACAAATGACATTGTACCTCTAGAATGAATGTTTATTTTGTCATTTGTTTTAGTTAACCGATTTCTCTTTGCAGATTCTGATCTCTTTTGAAATTCAAGTGCAGACCAAATATCTTTAATAATTTGATTCTAGTAATCATTGCTTATCAAAGTAGGATCCTTGTCAAAGTAGTCCATAATATTTTTAGTGTTTTTATATGACATAAATTTCTTGTGAGCTTGTGTCAATTGCCGCAATCCTAGTATTATATTTTCAAATATCATGAACAATTGATTCGTCTTTATTGGGGAATGTATGTTTTTTCATGTAATATTACATTTTTAAATTATTACAACTTGCGATATAAATTCTTGGAAAAAAAACTAGAAGGGGATATATATGGGTACACGGTGCACAATTCAATTTCTTCGAAATATTCTCGTAACTGTTAAAGTTTATGCCAAAATATGTTGAAAATGGAAACAATATGACTTGAATATTTTATTCATGCATGTTCAATCAAGCCTAGCTCTATAAAGCATAAACGTGAGATCATCCATGACTCAAACTAACTTTTGAGCACTTTTAATTATAAACACTAGATTTGATGATCTTGATGGAACTTCAGCTATTACAATCAAATCTAGCAATAGTCATGGCAACGTCAAACTAAAGGTTCAATTCTTTCACGAGATGGTGAAGAGAGTGGAATTTCTTGATCATACTGTAATATTAATATTCTTATTCTTACACCGGGTAGCTGCTAGAATCTTTTGTTGAAACCAAACCAAACATTGTTATTTCCCTATGGTACATAAATCACTTGTCTGTTCATAACTAGTTTTTCTTCTCTCCTTTTATTCTTCCTATGTCTGTTCATAATTTATTCTGGCCTATGATAATGCTGAAATGATCATTATTAGATCACAGAAACATGTCCTGTGATCCTGGGGCCGAGCAATACTACTCCATTAGAGGTGATATCACAGCAGCATATATAACAGGAATCACTGGGTATGCTGCAGTGGAAGAGCAATAGTGCCACACTGCAGGAATGGAAACCTTTAAGCATGAATGAATTAAAAAGTGCTAATGTCCCTATCATTTAGCATCATCATAGGTACATTGACATTGTTGATACAGGTTTGTTTAACTTTGTTGGCAAAAATGCACGCATTCTTCTGCAGTAGTTTCAAATTTAGAAACTTGTAGCCCAACTTCTAGTCCTGTTTTGTCACCTTCTCCAGCCCCAAACCAGCCCGATACCCAATCACAATACTCAGTGGAATCTTTAACAAACCCAGCATCACAACATAACTCCCAGCCCTCCCGCCCAGGTAATATCTACCAGTTCCAGCCTATTATCCAACCAATCCACTCCAATTCTCCAAGCTTCAAAAACTCTCACCGGGAGATTTTGCTCTCTTGTAGCTAACACTGAAGGTTTACAATTGTTTGTTGATTTTTTCTAAGTACGATATTGCTTCTGGTAAACCTTTACAACCACCACAAAATCTAGACAAGACACACCCCATGGTTTTGATCAGACCTGGACCTAACAAACCACATTCAAATCCACAGCCATGGTTGCCATGCCAAGCACAACGAAACCTATAGAGCTCGCTCTTATACAGAAGCCAATAAGTCTCCTTAGTGGCGAGCAGCCATGTATGAAGAGATTGGAGCGTTACAACGCAACGATACCAAGTCCTTGGTTCTGAGAACACCCGAGTTGCATGTTATCGAGTGTAAGTGGGTTTATAAAGTTAAAGCCAAAGTTGATGAAAGTCTAGAGAGATATAGAGCAAAGTTGGTAGCAAAGAGGTCTCATCAACGAGAAGGGGTCGGTTATGAGAAAACGTTTAGTCCGGTCGTTAAGCTAGCAACAATTTGGATTGTCCTATCCATTATACTATGACTAATTAATGATTGGTCAATCAAGCAGTTAGATGTCCATAACGATTTCCTCAATAGGTCTTTAACTGAAACTGTTTTCACGGAGCAATCCCAGGAGTTCATAGATGTGGAGAATCCAGGTTTTGTCGGAAAACTTCAGAAGTCCTTGTATGGTTTAAAACAATCTTCACGTGCTTGGTTTCAACGTTTGAGTTTATTTCTTCAGAGCATGGCTTTGTTGGATAAATACATACATTTCCTTGTTCATTTATGTTCGTGGTGATATCAAGGTTTATATTTTGGTTTATGTAGACGACATCATTGTTACTGGTAATGATTCTCCATCTATCACTGCTTTATTGCATTCTTTGGGTTCTAAGTTCAGTGTACGTGATCTTAGTACATTACACTATTTCTTGGGTATTGAGGCTGTGCTTACAAAGTTTAGGTTACTGTTAATCACTCGTAGCTGCTTTTTATTTAAAACAAAAGTGCTGCTACTAAAAATTTATGCTATATTTTTTAAAAAGATTAAAACTTGTTTACGATCATTCTATCAATTATTTTATGGATAATTATATATTATTCTAATACAACGAGAGTTTGAAAATGGAATATTTCCTGGAATTTTTTCGTGCTGAAGATTGGAAGATTGGTTGGAAGTCACTGTTCAAAAGGTTGGTACGACTGATGGCTCATTGATGCCAGCTTCCACTACAAGATTGAGCAGTTAGTCATATAGGTAAAAAGGCATCTATCTATGCCAAGATATACTTGACCCGACAACGTTTATCTCGGATTGCCTGTCTTTCTTTGTATAAGCTTCACGATGCCATAAAATATGACCAACGACGATTCCTGAATTATTCACTGCGAATAACCAAAACAGCTCTGCTGTTACTCTCCATTTAACTTTTCTTGCCCCTTTCGTAGAAGCCTCTCCTGGCATGATTTGCATTGATACTGCCTCCCAGACTCCTCAGATTCACAGCCATGCCTCATTATATCCTTCATCACAATTATATCTGTTTAACAAGGAAAACAATAAAAGCAAGCTATGTCTCTGACGTTTGAGCAATCAGATTCTTTTTCCAAAGCAAATTCCGCAAACAACTGATAACTCAGGATCTATCTACTGATTACAGTTTCCTCAAATTCACACAGCAAAACAATCTCAATTTCAAGTTCATGAAATTAAATCTACAACAAATGGTAAAAGACAGATCTGCAAATCCATCCTTATCAAACTGTATAAGCATATTTAAAAGAAATAAAATGAAAACAAAATGTGTTGCGAATTTGCAATGTGCATAAAAATCAACTGATCGACAAGCCATAAATGGCTAAATGAACAAATCTCCTAAACGAGTACAATTTATAAGCGGTGTATGAGATACAAAATTCACATTGCTTTGTGTTTTTACCTATAAATTAAAGTTTATAATGTTGATCTCTCATTAGGAAACAAAATTTTCGAAGTCCTGCATCAAAGTTCTTGCTTCGTGTTATTCTTATTGCTAAATGCTACCTCATCAAATTTATTGATCGGTGTATACTTGTCATCAAATGCTGTCTCATTGTCATCAAATTTCTTGGTTGGTGCATCCTTTTCTAGTTCTGAATCATGGGAGGACAAGAATGGAGCACAGCAGGAAGATATTTTGATTCCAGCGACCTCCATGGCATTGCAGACCCATTCAGGGACATCACCTTTAGGAAACTACAAGACAACAACCATATAGGGAGTAAAGATCATACGGTAATAAATTTCATGCTGCGTCTTCAATCACTTTCCTCATGTTATATAAGATACAAACTTATGACCTGCCTCCACTACTTTACTGGCAGAACCAGAGCCCAAAATGGTAGCTTTGACACTTGCATATGTAAGAAACTTGTGTGGAGCATCAAGCAGCAGATGATATCAAGTGAAAAAGGAAACAAATAATTGGGCACCCCAATAATGGCTTTTGCGCATTTGCCTTTGCCAAAAATAAGAAACCAAAGTAAAATAGTGACAAAAACAGAAACCAGCTTAACTCGACCAGAAATTGTCAAAGGCAAAAATCACGTATCCAATATCTATGGATTTTATATGAATCAAATTCACCATTGACACCATAGAGAAAACCTATGATCATTATTGTACAGCTAAAAGTTATCAACTAATCCCTCTAACTCTTTTCTAGAACATTCACACAGCATTTACCATTTTTTGCAGGAATCCACGGACAAAACTGCAAAGAGAGAAGGCAGAGCATAAAAAATCAGTTTGTATCAAACATATAGAGCAGAAGGTCAAATCCATAGCAAGTGCTTCCGCAAATTAAATAATGAAATTATAATTTTTAAAGCACTCTGTGGGCACAGGGCACACATACTCTGGAAATCTTTCTTCAATGATTGAAGAGTGTAGATCTCTGCTAAGCTGCAATTTTAAAGAAGTCTTACTATCAATTACAAGATAGAGCAAAACTCACAGAAAGAAGCTATTATTTTTGTTTGCACCTGCAACATGTAATGCAAATTGTGATATGATAGAAGCTGCGATCCCATAGCATCTTTTGTAACAAGACAATGGATGTATGCCCTTGTATAATTCTTACAAACCTGCAGGGGAAGACAAAGATCAATGAAGATTATACTGTAACAGCAGTTTATTAAACTAGCAGCTCAAGACAATGAGTGTTCCATGACTCGAATACCATGCAAGAACACATTGGATCAATGGGACGAGTATCCTCAGCCATTGCTTTGTGTTTAAGTTTCAGCACTCCCTGCATGAAGTACTTCAAAGTCAGAAGCTTCAATAAAATGGGATTAATTTTAAATTTATTAGACCCGACATTTACTGCAAAAGATTCATTAAAGTAAGTCCATAGTAAATGTTTGTTTAAAGTTCATAATGTGGTAACACGAAGTCATTTCCCTAGTCAAACAAATTTTGCATAAAAAGCTGCAAGATACATATTACTCCAAAGCATGAAGAGTACACAGATGCAATTTACATTTGTTTCAAAAAACTAGGCTGAACAACATCCACCACAATGATCTAACCAAAACAAGAGAATTTGGAAGAATCTAGATGAACAAAACGCTCAAACAAATTTTATGTGGTTCAGCTACAAGCCTGCACGGATAGATGAAGAAAGGGCAAAGATTAACACAACTCAAATGCTGCTTAAACCCAATAATCCAGAATCACCTGTATATAACTGAAAGACAGGAAAATTTAGTTCCAAAATAAAATAGAAAAAACTATTTGGTTGAAGCAAGAAACCATAACAAAACAAGCCTATAAAAATATATGGTTTAAAGTACATGAAAGCAGCAGCAACTTGAACAATATGAAGATTTAGTCTCCACAGCTTTTTTGAAGTTCACTTCACATATTTTAAGAAGATAAAACAAGAAAACATCACCTCTGGTATGAGAGCTGTGCCAAAACGAGCAGTACGAGTGGGATAAACACAGTCATACAAGTCAGCACCTAAAGCACTGCAAACTACAATGTCCAGTGGATAACCAACACCCTGAAATATAATGCAGGTAAGTATTAATGATAGACAAATTATAAAAGCAAAGCAGCTAACAATTCATTGACCAACCAAGTTTAAATAATGTAAGATAAAATGACAAAAGTTGGTTTTACCATCACATATCGTGGTTTATCTTCAGGCAACAAAGCAGTGCACTGAGCAACAACTCGCCAAAATGAATCTTTATCCTCACCGCCTGCAAGACCACCAATAGCATAGCTGTCACAGAAGTAAACTCAGTCAAAAAGGTTGTTTGATCACTATAAAATAATATCAGAACATAAATTTAAGTTAAATAAGAACCGACAAAAGGAAAGTTCATCTACAAGTGACAACATAATGATAAGCCTGAAGCAACAGGAGGCCTGAAACTGAACAAACAATATGCTGCTCTATCTCACAGAAATTTAGGCTTAGAAGAGCATATCTTTTTATTCTATGATTAGAGAATTAGATGAATTTTGACAATGGCAAGTAACTACATTTAAGAATCTAAGAGCTGAGTCTGTAAAATGGTGCTACTTAATGTAGCTAGTAACGGATAAAACTTGACATTTAAAGCTATGTAGCAGTATGTTAGAAAACAGCATTTCGTCTAATTGCCTAGCTTTATTTTTCTGCAAAGCAATCTACTAAGGAATCACTTGAACTTTGTTGCCATGTGCTATAAAACAATGATCAAGCTCGAGGGCTGTAGCAATAGAAAGGAAGGCCCAGAATGGATTGAGATATTAAATCAGTAAATTCTGTCTGCATAATCTTTAATTGCAGAATAAACTCCTACAAAAGAATAAAAGAACATACCCAGGTAAATTCCGCTCCACCAAGCCTCTAACACATATATCCCTGATTATATGGTTAGACATACAATTGGTAAGTGATACCAGCAACAACAAAAAAATTAAATACGCATCAAGCAATAAGGTAATAAAAGAAGAGTGCAGTTTAAGTAAATTCACCTTAGTACAGGATCCAAACCACCTTGAACAATACCAAATAAATTTTGCTCATTTGGCTTCTTGTGAGCTGTTTGGAGAAACCAATGCAGAACAGAAAATCAATCAAAACCATTAATAGTGAGACAGAAAAAAGAAGGGGTGGTCGATGGAGATCATTTGGAAGTTACGATTGGAAGACCATGCATTCAGGAAAACAGGAAGCTGATCTGTTGGCCTAAGGGCTTTAATAAAATTGTAAAGGGGGAGGATAGGGCTGTTTATGTAAGGCCCAGCCCAACCCGGCTTCCACATCTCACGGTTTTGTTCCTGGCAGCTCACAGGCCCCAAACGCGTCCTACAAGGTTAGGTATCAACTGCCTTAATATGCCCTGGCTCTGGACACTTTTCTCTCGATGTGGGATGTTACAGTTTAAATCTCATTTTCACTTTTACCAATCAAAGGACCTGGCACTATAATCTAATAAATTCATGATTGTTAAACTAACCCTTTAAAAAAAGCATCTTTGACTAGTTAAACTAACTTGGAAGTTAAAATAAGGTTGACTCTCTTCCAACAAAACAACCATAGGTTGGTCATACTTGAATTGCAGAGAATGTTTGGTTTAAGCTTGAGTTAATGAGATGCCAAATTAGACATATGGTTCATTTTAGTTTGCATCCAAATTTCTTTAGTGGCATTTAGCATTAAATGAAATTACCTGCTATACATCTGTCTATCCATCGAAGAGTGCGATACATGGCCTCCTCAATTCGTGGACCAGTAATGGTGGTTTTTACTACATCGTCAAGAGCCATAATAATATCTGCTCCAATTCTGTTCTGCAAAAAAAAAAAAAAACCGATAAGAAAAGTAAAAGAAGCATAAGATGGAGTATTGAAAAACTTAGAAATGGATTGAATGATATTAAACAACTAGGAACATGAGGAAAAAATAAAAAGAAGAGTTCTTACTTGGATTTGAATCGATTCCTCAGGTGTTAGGAGCATAGGCTTTCCATCAACTGGTGACTGAACTAAGAAAATGAAGCCTTGGTTAAACAACACCAAAACAGCAGTGTACTCCAGTTATTGTGTAGAATAAAAGCAACAATAAGAAAAAATGGAAGATTATAAAAGAAAACATAACTGTTTATCAAATTGATTATGCATGCACATTTATAATTTGAACATGAGTGGGAAAAACAAGATGGGACAGACATGAGAACAGGGAGGAGTATTTGATGCAGAAGATCAACTCTCGATGTGTCCCAAGAGTGTGTTTCGCATTTTAGAAATTATCATACCAAACATTTGACCACATAATCTAAAAATTCTTACATATAATGGCACAGTCACATTTGTAGGTTTAAACTATAAATTTAATCAATCAAGCATATTATCTGCAGAGAGGGAAAGTCATTGAGTTCGATCCTTAAACACAAGCAGTGGTGACTGAATATCATTTCCAGTATTTCATCAAGCAAATCATCATAGTTAAGAACAAACCAGATTAACCAAATTTCACTTTTTTTTATCAAAGAACAAGTACAAACCTGAAACGTAACGCCCTTTTCAGTGATATCTGCTAAATGCAATAAGGATACCTGAAAATTCAAACATGTTAGTTAACCCATAAAACTGTTGCACCGAACCAACTGAGAGAGAAGCGAGCACCAAAAAGCTACAACTTAATAAAGCAAGCACCAAAAAGCTACAACTCAATAACATGAAACAGATACACTTTGATTCAAACTCTGTGGTAAATATTTTCAGATGCAAGAATCCTAAGCTCATGTATGGTCTACGGTATGGCAGATACCACAACAAAAAAACCATAGTGTCCACTCAACATGATCTTATAATCAATAAACAAACCATCTGGAAGCCACCGGAGTCTGTAAGCATAGCTCTAGGCCAGTTCATAAATTTATGAAGACCCCCTAATTCATCAATAAGCTCGGAGGTAGGACGAAGCGCCAAATGATATGTATTTCCCAGAATTATTTGACAGCCAATTTCTTCAAGCTGGTTAGTGGTCAAACCTTTAATTGTCCCTGCAACCAGGTAGATCACCAGTGTGTTCTAAATGCCATGGAATTTAAAACACAATCAGAACATTAAGTATAGATAAAGGAAGTCTAACCTTGTGTGCCCACAGGCATAAACAGAGGAGTCTGGCATACAAAGTGAGGAAGCGTCAGACGAGCAGCGCGAGCACGATTAAACCTCCCAAGAACCTGAGAGAGAGAGAGAGAGAGAGAGAGAGACAATAGTACAAAATAAATATCAAATCTAGCATTTAAATCCCACCCTGAGAGTAAAATAATAAACATTTTATTCTAACTTGATATCCAAAAAAGGAAAGAAAAAAAGGCACGTGAAATATGCAGAGAAAAAAACAAAAATCTTTCCAGGTTAACCATTCTCTCGTTAAAACTGGTTTTCATTCTTGATCAATTTTTAAGTCAAGTAAAATAGCATGATGTATCCTTCGATATAATAAAAACACCAGATAAGTACTGGGGAGACTTGTTCCTTCAAGCTTGGGAGAGCACTAGTTCATTCACATTGTGATGGCGTGTGATGAATAAGAAGAAATTAAAGGAAAAGGCGGCACATGAAGATTAGAGTCAAACCTCGAAACGAAGCGCCATTGAAAGATTGTTCGTCTGCAGGTTTCACAGGGAGAGAGTGCGACAACAATGATTGAAAGAAGCAGCGGCAGCTTGATGGAGGAGGGGAGGAAGTGACGGTGTGGTATAGGAATGTTGTGCGCCAAAGAGCAAAACCCACCTCTGCCTCGGCGGCTGTGCCCGTAAGCTGTCTTTCTTTTGTTATATTTCTGTTATGTTTCGTTTCCGATACAGGTCTTTTTTAATTTTTGAAAAAAATTTATTAATTTTAAATTAATTATTTTTTATATTTTTAAATTATTTTAATGCGTTAAAACCAAAAATAAATTTTAAAAATAAAATAATATTATCACAATATATTTTTATTTAAAAAATAATTTTAAAAAACAATTTTAAACACGTTTCTTAACAGCCACAGAATATGAGACTAGTGGGTCAAAAACATTTTAGGTAAAGAAAATGTTGTGACCTAGAAAAGGATGGACCCAGGTTTAGCCCGTCGAATTCGGATGTCTTGCAGGCTGGGGTCTTGGAAATGTTTTTGAATTAGGCCCAACCTATTGCTAAAAAGCCATGCTAAGAGAACCCAATATCTTCCCCTCGGATGGCTTTCTCGTTCTGTATTTTGATCATAGGATCATTCAAATTAGAGAAAGACATTCCCTCTAATGCTTCAGT
>Ga0325403_1004450_pt1 | contig 13035 bp, 7 predicted proteins | sample PopdelMetagenome_19_FD_205665 | JGI IMG/M metagenome (GOLD analysis project Ga0325403, IMG submission 205665) | Populus deltoides microbial communities from Bellville, Georgia, United States - Xylem-PdKOR-R4 | ecosystem: Host-associated > Plants > Phyllosphere > Stem > Wood/Secondary xylem...
TTTTTTTTATTTATTTAAGATAATTTAGTTATTTTACTCTATATATGTGTGTGTGTATTAAACAATCCTTTGATAACCACTATGAGAAAATGTTGAGTTACGCCTAACACCAAAGGCATCTTATTTTTTCTCTTAAATGGTTAAAAAATAATTTCATTGCAGTAATGTTTTTTTTTCTTTTGTTTTTTTGTGTCTGGGCGTTCAGTGTTTTTGCCACATAGCTATTGTAATCGTAATTCTACAATAAATAGATGCATTTTCCCCATACATTATCATAGTATATACCCACCAAACAAAAAGGTTGAAACTGCATATAATGACCTGAGTCTGCCTAGATCAACGGGTGCTGTGCTTCACACTGATTTAATTTATTTATTTTTATTATTTAGAGATTAATCTATTTATTTGTCGTTATTGTCCAACGATATGCAGACAGAAACACATACTGAGAGTTAAATATTCGTCAACCATGGAAGCTAGACAAGTGCATATATATGAATAGTCTGAACCCAAACACTTGCTCATCATTGCATCATCGGTGGCCTCTCCTATCTTGCTAGAGACATGGGACTTTAGTCAATTATTCTTTAGAAATGGCAATTTGTCTAATTATTGGAGTTGGACTTCAGACGATTGCTCTCAGCTGCATAATTGGTCTTAATAGCTACGAAAAATCCTTGGGTTTTGATGGCGAGACCACGGCAATTGGCCACTAGGAAGTATCGCACGCAACTAAAAAAGAGCAAAATAACCAAGCGGGATGCTTTCTTTATATGCATTATTGAACACTGAAGTGGATTTGGCTAGTGTCAAAAGGAAGATGTGATTAGAAAATCAGGCACTCTTGACTAAAATATTGTTCGAGGAAGGTATTTGTAGGCAGAAAATATATTCTCCACTTGGGATTACTACTAGTTAACGCATGGACAAAGCTGGGTTCCAGCTTAACCTAGTAATAACACATAAAACGACTGTCTTTGTCAGATTTGGAAATCAGTGTAAGAACTCATCGTGCCATTGCCTTGTAAAGCATTCCCAGGAGGCCTGGAATAGAGATTCAGTATTCCAATTCTGCTTGTGAAATATTTATCTCCATCAAGTTAATTAGTTTTAGATAGATTGAAGCTAATTTATGGGCATGTTTATCATTGCTGTGCTATACTGCGATCGATGGTGTTGCTGTGTTGTAACTTGTAAGGTGAAATCAGTTTCTGTAACAAATTAATGTTAAAGAATTACTTTATTCTAAATTTTTTTTTAGATAAAAGCTATTTAAATTTAAAATTTAAATAAATAAAAAATTTAAAATTTATATAATTCCACATATTCCAACTCATGACCGCTTGGTCTATAAGATTTTGATATCATGTCAAATAATTATCTCTATCTAAAATTTAAGTTGTTAAGTTCCAAAATATAATTTATAATTATTATCTTTACCATAATAATCAAGTATTTTGACTTTATAATACATAATTAATTAATCTTGTGTACATCATCAATTAAGTATAAAAATAAACGGGTGTTATCTGGATTGATTTTTGTGTTCTTCTAATTTTTTTTACTGCAACTTCACACTCTTTTTTGTGTTGATTTTAAGTTTCTTTACTGTTATTTTATTATGTAAAAATTCTTTTATCATAACGCCGTGAGTTTGTGCGTGCACATGGTACCTTCATGTTAGAGTAGCTCTTCTATTTTCGAAAATTATGTAATTAACTAAAGAAACGAGGAAAAACATGTAAAAATAATCTACTTTAATTAATTAGGTTATTTTTTCTCTCAGACAACTTGCTCTATTTTAACCATTTAATCTTTACATCAAACAAGAAAAATTAAAAAAATGGAAGAGTTGTTGGATTGGAGTATTATGACAGAAAGGTGTCCCATATACATGCGAGCTAGCATCATGTAAATGGAGGAATTCATTCAGCACAATAAGAAGAAGAAGAGGAGTGGAGGGACTCAATCGGTATGAAAAAGTGTAGGAGGTTCCAGTAAAGAAAATTAAAATAATCTACAGATAAAACTCCAAAATAAATAGTTATACCGACAAGCTAATCACATAATTGACAGAAAACTTAAATTCATACAGATCACACCACTTTTACATTGGAAGTTGAAACCTAAAGTAATTCTGCGAATGAAGCCAACGGAATCTAAATATATTGCCTGCCTTTTGAGAACGCGGTGTAAGTTTTTTTAAAAATATTTAATTTTTATATCTGTGTTTTGGATTGTTTTGATGCGTTGATTTTAAAAATAATTTTTTTAAAATAAAATAATATCATTTTGATATATTTCGGTACGAAAAATACTTTGAAAAGCAACCGCAACCACAACCATACTCCCAATCAGACTTTAAACAAATTATTAGAATTTAAAAGGGCCATGTGATAAATATGCAAGGGTGATATTAAAATGAGGTGAAAGAAATAGAGCCAATAGGTAAATTTCTTATAAGGTGTCTCTTTGAATTAACCTGAAAAGTAGGGATGAAATCTCACCTTTAAATAGTTTTGGAGGACTGCAACATCCTCAGAATATAACGCAGCTCGCGGTGCCTCTGCCTCTGCTCTTGAAGGGAATGTTAAAACTTTTCACTTCCACGCGCATTTCAAGTCTCCCAATTCCTAATAAAATTTAAATTATTTTTTTCTAAATAAAACTAATTAAGCGTGGATATATTGATTTTTTAAATTAATCAATAACAAGATTCAACCCACATCCCTTGTATGACTGAGTCTTTCTTCCTCGTCGCCTGAACTAAGAACCTAAGAACACATGAACGCCACAACTCTGGACGCTTGCATCAAGAGAGCGGGTTGTTCCGTTCTAATTTTGTGATAAAATAATAACTGACATGCTCAATAAATTATTGAAACCTACAGCAATAATACACACAACAGGGCTATATCACGAATGTGACCACATAGTGGCCATAGTTTAACATTTTAATACATGCAAGCTGTTGATACATGCAGGCTGTTGAGCTTTGGGTATGATAAGTTGCAGAAAACGTAGATTTGAATCTTCCGATTTTATTATAATTTTTTTCAAATTAATTGAGTGCATGATTATGAGTGGATTATACATGTATACTTTTCTTAATAACATATGAAAGGAAATTAGAAGAATTAATTCAAGACCCTTTTTCTGGTCTTTTAGAAATCAAAGGGAAAAAAAGGAGACAAGAAAAGGATCCGATCAAAATCCGTACTTGCAATTTTGTTGAAGGAGAGGGAACTGAGATGAAGAGAAAAGAAAGAGAATTTTCACTTTTTGTCCACCGTTTTTTCTCGTACGAGTTGGAAAATTTGAACTTTAAAAATAAAAAAGCTTAAGAAAAAACTTCCCTGCCACCTCATATACAGGACAGAAATCTAGTGCCTACAGATTCGTCAATCGTGAAATATATTTTATTCGATTTTCACTCTTGTTTTTCACCCTGGCACGGAAGACGAAAGCTGATTTTCAACTGAGGCAGCAATTTTTCTCGACAACGAAAAGTGGAAGATGTTCGGTTTCCTTGCCATGTTCCTGATTTAGCGGGAATGTGTAATGAACTTGGTAAGTAAGGGAAAAGTTCCTGGAATTTTTATTATAGCTTTTCTTGGACCTGAATCTTCTAGGTTGAACAAAAAAAAATTGAAGAAATTGAAATAACAACTGAAATAAAATATCCTAAAGAACTTAAATTGAAAAAATAGTGTAAAGTTGATAAACCCTAATCTAGATTTTTGGGCAGCTTCGAGGTAGCCCGGGCCTCCTGGGTGAATGAGATTTACTTCAAAGCAATTTCCTCCTTTTGATGCCCCCTTCCTCCCTCTTTTATTGTAATTCTCGGTTAGTTGAGAATTAAGAATAATAGATAGAATTGACAGCTGTTTTATTTATTTGTGTTGTATTTGGATTCCTTTTCTACTCCCAAACGGTGCCGTTTGCTTTTGAACTTACTCTCTTGCCAGCTGTCAGCCGCAGGAGCTTCTTCATCTCAACCCTCCACGTAAGTGCTTCTTGTCCAATCTTGACTATACACGTGCTTACCTTATCTCTTTGCTGCAGGTAAGTCTTCTCCAACACGCCTCTTTCATTTCTTCCCTGGCTTTATCTTGGTCTTGCTCCTTTAGGCCTAACAATACAGAATAAGAAAATATAAATATAAAAATAAATAAAATTCTTAGATCGAACAAGAAGAAATAAAAACAACCAAGGATAGTATTTATTTTCCCCAAAAGCTCTTATAGTAATCTCCCGACGTTGAAGTATTGAATTCAAACTTCAGCAAAAAAATATCATTTACCATAAATATCTTTTTACGTGTGGTGGTCCATATCATGAACCCCTAATACCTTTGTATGACCCTTCCCACCATGAATTCATAACGTGACACTTTTATGTGGCTTGTCTCATTGTGAATCCTTAATACAACACCTTTGCACAGGCCACTCCATCATGGATTTCACCACTAGTCTTTTAAAAAACAACAGCATACTAGTTTTTAAACATTTATTTTACAATAAAGAATCTCTTCATCACTTCCCCACACAAAAATATCATGTTTTGTGATCTTTTATAGTGATGATTATTTATCAACACACAACAATTAACCATCATCAAATGTTGATATCTGATAACAACAAATATAGATAAGAGTGAAGGACAACAAAGTTTGTTATAAATTAACATCCTCAAAGACAAAGAATATCATAACCATGTTGAGACTCAAATTATTCAACTTTTATCAATCCAAATCTCACTTGTCAAAATGCTATTGCAATTATCTATATAGGAAAAAACTATAAAACCCTACTAATGTAAAATAGAATAATATAAAATAGAATAACAATTCCCTTCAAATAAAAAAAACTAGAAAAACCTAATAATTTAAAAAAATCAAAGTGACGTGTAAAATCATATGATTTTACACGTCAACATGTATTTAACATATAAAAATCAAACTAGAAACTCAAGAACCAGCAAAATTAGACTCAATTCATGTAGAATCGACAAACTGATAAAAATCATGCAAAATCATAATTTTATCACTAATTTTACAAGTTTAATTAAATTATAAATACTCCCCTTTCAGCTCACCTTTCTCTCAAATTAAAACAAAAAAACCCCAGTCCGCTACTCTCTCTCTCTCAAAAACACCTTTTTTTACTTTTTACTTTTACTTTGTCTCCTTCACATTCCTCTTTGTTTCATGTTTGTTGGAATAGATGTTAAATTGCACTCCCAGGTGAATCAAGAACCACAACATCACAACGAAAACTAACTCTCAGCCACGAGTCCACTCCTGAAAACTGGTTGCAACCCGCCCTCCCCTGACCAGCTCAAGGGAGTGGAAAGAAAGGTGCATGCATGATATGAATAATTGTGCACCTAATTTATTTTTCTCTATTATAATCAGTCACTTTATGATTCGATAATTCACATATTTGGAAACCCATATTGTATGCGTACTAATTTCATTATATACGTATACATAAATAGTAAGTACTAGTTATCATGTGATTTTTTTAAAGTCACTAATAATTCATAATGATCATAATTATTCTCAATTATTATCATGTTGCTTTCCTTTTCCTTTTCCTTTTCTTTTTGTTTCTTTCATATCAATGTTTTCGTGTTGATTAATAACAGTGACATGGAATATTAATATTTGCTAAAGTTTGATGGTGTATGGTTGCTTAATTTTATTCTAATGTTTGTGTGTGTGTGTGTGTGTATACACTAATTAAATGGGAAACACAAAATAGAGTTTAATTCCAGAAAGCCATGAGAATAATTGCATGATATCAATTCTTGAATTTAATTTCCATGGATCGTTATCCTAGTACGTACGTAGAAAGATACGATATTCGTGTTGAAGACTATTTGTTTTACAATTAACTCTAAAGATTTAAAGCAGATGTTATAATACATGGTGGTTTTTGGATACAACTGCCGCTTGGTAGGTTTTTTTTTTTTTTTTTAAGCTGTTTGAGAATGTAGTTGCGGTTATTTTTTAAAGTGTTTTTTGTACTGAAATATATCAAAATAATATATTTTTTATTTTTTAAATTAGCGCATCAAAATGATTCAAAACATATAAAAAAATTAAATTTTTTAAGAACGCGATTTACACCGAATTCCCAAACATTTTCTTAATCATACAAAATACTCCTATATTTAATGGCTACAAATATTTTTTTATAGCTTAAAATCAATCAAATTCAAATGAATAAAACTTGAAATTATGTTATATTATTATTTATTATTTGCTATTTAACTAAAATTTTTTATATAATTAGACAATTTGAGTTTATGTTATATTTTTTATATTATGATATTATTTTTTTTTTACAACCATGATCACCACCATAACCCATCGTCTTCGCAAGTCCAACTTAACACCTCCACAGCCACCACTCACAATTCCAGGACCATCCTTATTAAAATCACTAGCTACCGCCAAAAATCATGAACAAAGTCATCCTCGATTTTTGTTTTAACCAAAATAGCATAAAAGAACCCATGAACTTCAAAGAAAAATCCAAAATAAAAAAAAGAGTAAATACTGAAGATGGAATTAAAATAACCCCTTGGATCACCATCTAACCATCAATTTAAGGATTCTAATGGAATATGATTTCTATTTGTAAGGGTATATAGTAGCGAGGATGCACCGTTCAAAATACACGGGATAATTTTAATAATCTATCAAAAAAGAAATAATAATTACTACCACTATGTCCTCGCTTTCCTCTTTCCATGGTCCCTCAAAGGAGTAAAATAAATAAATAATAATCACCATGCTTTCTCTGGTTCCTCAATGGAGTCATAAATGAGTAGATAAATAAATAAAATACTCTCTGATTGCTTATAACACCACTGCAGCAGTATTTGTTTTGTCTTCTCCTCTTTTATCTTTTCCATCCATCATCCATCATCCATCATCCATCCCTTTCACTCTATTACACGCATACATGCGCACCCTTTCTCCTTTTGTTTGTTTTTTCGAGAGGCGTCCAATCCTAATAATCAATACCAGTAGAGAAATAGAAGCACAGAGCCCCTTAAGAGGCTGTATCTGATCCATGAACCCACAGATTTCAGTTTTTCCATTAAAAAACCGTCTCAACTGTCGCCGTCTGATTTCCTCTCTCCGTCGATCGCCACCGTCTACTCTCTCCTCGATCTCTTTTTCTCCTTTTCATTCCCCTTTTCTTTGCTCTTGCTGCCTCTAACCCCACCTCACTCACTTACCAACAGTCTCGGTGCTCTATCGATCTGATGCAACTGTCATGATCCGATTGGCTCGATTCCCGTCCCAAAATCGCTTAAATCACCAGCTACTTTGCTCTGCATCCCGCTAATATCACCACCTAGCGATTTTAGTAACTTTATCTTCCATGTCTCTCTTTTTTTTAAGTTAAGTGAGCTCAACGTTTTTTATTTTTATGTGAGGTTTCAGTCATGCTTAGTTCTTTTTTCTTGAGTTCAAAATTGCAGGATTTGAATTTATTTTTTTTGGTTTTAGATCGGATAGTAAAAGTGTTAATCAATGAGTTTTAATAGAAAACTCTCAAATCTATGAGGTACTCTATAGTAACTTCAGATTTGTTTTCTTATTCCCATTTTTGATTACTCAGTTTATTTTATATAGTATAAGCTTAAAATCTGTAAATTACGAATTCCCTTTAACAAATCAAGTCTCCTATCTTTTTGGCGTTCTGTTTTTTTCCTTCTTTCTTTTCTTTTTTTTTTTAAAAAATTTCAATGGAAGAAATTCAGAACAGAAAAATGAATAACTTGAATTGTAGCGGAGGCGGGGTTGGAGGAGGGATGTCCGACGTCGTACTAGAATGCGTGATGCCATACATACACGACCCTCGGGACCGCGACGCCGTTTCGTTAGTTTGCCGGAGATGGTACGAGCTAGATGCGCTAACACGAAAGCACGTGACAATAGCTTTATGTTACAGTACAAGTCCAGATCGATTACAACGTCGTTTTAAGCACCTCGAATCATTAAAGATGAAAGGGAAGCCACGGGCTGCTATGTTTTTTAATCTGATACCGGACGATTGGGGAGGGTTTGTGACTCCATGGATTAATGAAATAGCGGAGAGTTTTAATTGCTTGAAATCGCTTCATTTTAGGAGGATGATTGTTAAAGATTCGGATCTAGAGTTGCTGGCTAGTTCTAGAGGGAAAGTTTTGCAGGTTTTGAAGCTTGACAAGTGCTCTGGGTTTTCCACTGATGGCCTTTCGCACATCGGTCGCTCTTGCAGGTAATTCTATTTTGGGCCTTTTCAGGATCGGATTCATTAATTATTAATGGTTTTAAGATTTTATGTGCGCCTAATACTGCAAGTATATTTAATGTTACTGTTAATGAACAAGCCGTGACTGTTTTTCAAGAGTTGTGGTTTTTTTGCCCTTTGGTTTGGTTGGAACATTGAACAGCTATGCTCTGTTTAACAAACCATGAATGCGTGATTTTAAGGAAATTTATAAAATGCTTATATGAATTGGTTATTTGCGTGATGTGGAGAATTGAAGGTTTATATAACGAAATTCATTATGTTTGTAAACTTGACTATCTGGGTAGTTTTGTTTTTGAACATGTTGAATGTTTACTTGATAACTGCAATCCATATAACATTGGCCAGAGTGAGTTTGTTCCAGATTCAATGTCCTCATGCCCGTATTCCAACTTGCATGGCTTTGTTTTCTCAGGATTGTAAATAAAGTAGAATCAACAAGTCAATTGTTTATAATGGACTTTCTGATTTGTATAAGTTATAACACGATGAGGTTGGCTGTGGCTTGTGATGAAGGAAAATAAAATACCAGAGCAATGGAGTAAGAGCTGGATGATCTTTTAATGTTTCCTACATGGTCTGGATCCTGTTGCAGTGACACTAATGCTTTAAGTCCTCCAGGAGCATGCTCTGCTTGTATTCTTGTTATTTGAGGCATTATTAATCATAATTCCAACCAGCCTCCCCCTCCCTTTTCCATTGCCTTTGGGTTCGGGGATCTTAACATATCGATTATGATGCATTTAATTTATTGTTATTATGTGTTTCTTCAGGCAATTGAGAACATTATTTTTGGAAGAGAGTGCAATAGCTTATGAGAAAGATGGTGACTGGCTCCATGAGCTCGCTACAAACAACACAGTTCTCGAGACTCTAAATTTTTACATGACGGATCTTACCAAAGTCAGATTGGAAGATCTTGAGCTTCTTGCCAAGAACTGTCGTTCATTAGTATCTGTGAAGATTAGCGACTGTGAAATCTTGGAACTTGTTGATTTCTTTCGTGCTGCATCTGCTATAGAAGAATTTTGTGGAGGTTCCTTCAATGAGCCAGATCAACCAGGGAAGTACTCTGCTGTTGTATTCCCCCCAAAATTATGCCGTTTGGGTCTCAGCTATATGGAGAAGAATGTAATGTCAATAGTGTTCCCTTTTGCATCCCTGCTCAAAAAGTTGGATCTCCTCTATGTGTTGCTTGGCACGGAAGATCATTGTGTTTTAGTCCAAAGGTGCCCCAACCTAGAAGTTCTTGAGGTACAGTCAGATGTGTTTCAACTCTTTGTTACCTTTAATTGCTGTCTTCATTCATAATTTGTCTGGAATCATGTCTTCATTTTACCATCCCCTTTCTGCGATGGCTTTGTCCCTTAGAAAACAGCTTTCTCAATTAGGCTTCTGTTTCCTCTTCTTTGTATTCTTGATCCTCCAGAATCTGTTGTTTCTTATTTATTCATCAAATAAATGTGTGGATTAGGCTGGTTGCATTCTAGAAATAACATGACCACTTTATCTTAGTCTTAATCAAACTACCCCTCTTCAATTCAAAAGTATGAGGAGAAAATAACTTAGGAAGGAATTTTGATTTGTTTAGCAATATAATATCATAATTGCCCATGATAAAATTGTAGGTTGAAAGAAGCTAACTTGACCCGTCAAGTTATCTGTAACATAAAGTAGATCTTAACTCGATTCTATATTTTCTTATTAACATTTTTAATGTGGATTTTTTTTTCCCTGAAGAACATCTAATGCCAGAATTTTCCCTTTGTGCTTCTAGCATGATTTTGAACTTCTCTTTGGTTTGAAGGAATCCTGTGTTAATTGTGCAAGAAAGAGATTTGAAGTTCTTTTGAATGATGAGAATAAACCAAATTTATTACTGAAAAAGGGGGATTCTTATACTCTGTTGCATGCTGAACTTTATTAGGGATTTGTGCATGTATTTTAAGTTTATACACTTAACCTTGCCTTTTAAATTGGCAGACAAGAAATGTTATTGGAGATAGAGGGCTGGAAGCTCTTGCCCAGAGTTGTAAGCGACTAAAGAGGCTTAGAATAGAGCGTGGTGCTGATGAGCAGGAAATGGAGGATGTAGATGGCCGGGTATCACAAAGAGGACTAATCGCCTTAGCTCAGGGCTGCCTAGAGCTTGAGTACATAGCTGTTTATGTTTCTGATATTAGCAATGCAGCTCTGGAACATATGGGTGCATACTCAAAGAACCTCAATGATTTTCGCCTGGTCTTACTTGAGCAAGAAGATAGGATTACAGATCTGCCACTTGACAATGGAGTCCGAGCTCTATTGAGGGGCTGTGAAAAGCTCCAAAGGTTCGGTCTGTATCTCCGATCAGGGGGTTTGACTGATGTAGGTCTTGGATATATTGGACAGTACAGCAGACATGTGAGATGGATGATTCTGGGTAGCGTCGGGGAATCTGACGAGGGGCTTTTGGCATTTTCTATGGGCTGTCCTAGTCTGCAAAAACTTGAAATGAGGGCCTGTTGCTTCACCGAGCGTGCACTGGCTAGAGCTGCCTTGCAACTGACTTCTCTGAGGTACTTGTGGGTGCATGGTTATAGAGAAACCTCTAATGGTCATCGTGATCTTTTAACAATGGTTCGCCCATTTTGGAACATTGAATTGATTCCTTCTAGAAGGTTCGCGACGGTTAATAACGCAGGAGAAGATATTGTGTCTGAGAATCCAGCCCACATACTTGCATATTACTCCCTTGCTGGACCAAGAACAGACTTTCCAGATACTGTGATACCACTGGATCCAGCTAGGGTAGATGCTGCGTAGAGCTGTATATGAAGTCGATGTCCTTGTCATTTTACTGCCACGTGCTGTTCATAGATTTATCCTTCCTTTTGCCATTTGGGTAAAGAGTGTTTGAGTTTAATTTTAAATTTCTATTTTATCTGGACCCTTGTCCGTTGCTTTCCCATCTGTAATTTAGCACTTCCACTCGCCTTTTTTCTGCCGCCTGGGGCAATTAGCTTAAGGTTTAACCGTTTGGTGACTTTGTATTTCACCTGCTTCAATGTTGGAAATATTGCTGTTACCGGGTAGAATTTTGGGATGTTTCCTATTGACAAATACACGGATTTTCACTTGTATTATTGTTTCAAATTTCTGCTCGGCGTGCTTTGAGAAATGCTCTACTCGAGCTAATCCCTGTAAAAGAATCACCACACCCACACGGGTTTGTCAGGTGTGTTGTGTAAAAGAAGAATGAGTGGGCATTTGCTGTTCGTTCGTGACCATGCACGGGCAACATGGTTTGCTAGTGCTTTGGGATGTGTACTCCACAAATGGCACGTTTTGGCAGCTTCAAAGATTGGTGGCTTGAGATGGGTATCTCAGACGTACGGAAGCTAGGCGCCTGTGTGACAGAATGAACTCAAATTAATACAAAACGAACAGTTGTCTTCTCTTTTCGGAAGAGTCGGAATCTACAGCGAGTGGCAGGGAGCGGAGCTAGATACGTCTCCGGGAAACAACAGGTCACACCTTCAACAAATTTTAGGGCTTCTAACACAGATTAATAAATTTTTTGAGAAAATAACACAGTTAACAACAAGTCAAACAAGTGCTCTCTCGTCAATTAACTCTTTATAATTATTTTCTTGCTTAGCTTTATCTAGTTTTTTATGTCGTGAGATTCCAAGCTTTTTTTTTATTTAATTTTTTATTTTATTGATAACCTTTCCAACCTTCTTTCTTTCTTTAAGGATATCAACCTTTATAAATTTGTTGTTCGTATAAAATCAATAAATACACAAAATACCCTTAAAAAAATTGAATCAAGTTATAATAGCAGCCCGTCTTGCTTTGTCGACTGTGGTTTTTATCCAAGTGATCAAGGAGTGGACAAATGATCCATTTCATCTTATTTGAGAAATTCATTTTTAAATATAAAATTATTATCACTAATATTCACGTAAATTGCTAGCTAGATTGGTTACCGTGTCTTTTTTCTAATTTGTATTTCACAACACAATGAGAAATAAATTCCGTAAACTAACAATCATCTTTTAACTGTTTATGTTTAGCGTCAGCGAGAAATAAATTATCATTAGTGGTACGATGAACTGAACTAACAATCGCCAGGGTATCTTACTGAAAAGAATGTTAACGTTAGAATAGATCTGACTTTCTAGGAACTTGCTGTACCATAATTATGTGTTCCTACGCAAGCGGTCCACTTTGCTAATTACTATGGAGTTAATTCAAACTTAAAAGGTTGTAGTAACTAGAACCAAGGCTTATAGCTGGAGGGCCTTTTTTTTTTTTTTGGGGGGGGGGGTTTTGCTGGGCCAGTTTGGCAATGTTCCTTTTGGGCAAAAATATGAGTCATGGTGGGCCAAAACGAATAATATCTCTTACAGGGTGGCCCAGATCTTTGACAAAACCTCCTCCAATAGGATTTGGATCCTTTTACGGCAAATAAGATTATAGGATGTAGGAAGATCATCTATCTATTTATCCATCGTGGTTTTAGGGGAGATGCTTCTCCAATCTCTCCCAATTAATCAGTGAATGCTCGTTTTCAATATGATGGGCTCGGGACTTATACTCCAGATCAGTTGGCCCATCTCACTGAATACAAGCCAATGTTCATGATAGATACATGTTCAGAATCCTAATAGGTCAACAAGCTTTTCCGAGCATCCAGGATCCAAGTACAAATCACCTTTTTTCTGGCCTTGTAAAT
>Ga0325403_1004451_pt1 | contig 13033 bp, 9 predicted proteins | sample PopdelMetagenome_19_FD_205665 | JGI IMG/M metagenome (GOLD analysis project Ga0325403, IMG submission 205665) | Populus deltoides microbial communities from Bellville, Georgia, United States - Xylem-PdKOR-R4 | ecosystem: Host-associated > Plants > Phyllosphere > Stem > Wood/Secondary xylem...
GCTTTGTAGCCACAACAACAATACAGCGTCTGCCCAGGACCAAACGTTCCGAGCAGAACTAAAATCTCAGCCCAGGCCTATTTTTAACTTTCGCTCGAGACCGAGCCCGACAACCCGCTTCTGTGATGTATGACGTCACTGAAGATATGTTCTTGCTCACGTGTCAGCGCCATGTCGCCTTCCTCAAAGCACTCACGGTTCACTAAGGGCATTCCCGTCATTTCAGAACACCATCAAATTACGATTCTCGAAAGCGAGAGCATCTTTAACTCGTTGGACAACGTGCCACGTTTGATCGCGTGGTCACGGAGATCTTCCGAGAACAGTTCACAGCAAGTGACGCTCCAAATCAGCGAATTTATGCACCCGGATCCACTATACTCGGAGAAATAGATGTAAGAAAAATAAAGAAAAAAAGATTTTTTATTATTTAATATAATTTATTTATTTTCTGGATTTTAGAAAACCCCACCTTTTAAAAAGTATATTTTATAAATCCAGATAAATTAATAAAATCCTAACTATTCAAATTTTTATAAAAGATACTAGTCCTAACTTGAATTCAAGAGTTTAATACAAGTCACTACTATAGAATATCTCAAATTAGACTTGTTTTTTTTATGCTTTTTCATAGAGAAATTAAGAATCCTACTTTGATAAGTTTAATTTAAATAAATACTCGGAATAAAAAACAAGCACTCACTGCATAAATAATTCAGACAAACATGAGATTGGTTAAGCATTCGATTTTATCCGCGTCAGCACCCGGAAAAAAAAAAACACAGGATCACCATGTCGTCACAAAACTATTCACGGCGGGCCTTTTGATCTCGTGCCACGTCAGAAACAAGAATCCTACATGGCAGTGTTGTGAGCCATCATTTTGCCCACGCCAGTAAGAACAGAAAACATAAGCTAGTTCAGAGGAATTTTTATATTACTTCCAGATAACTTGCACCAGTTATTCTACATATCTATTTTAAAGAGAGAGTTACATATAGTGGTAAAAAGAAAATCACATTACTTTTCACGAAAAGTAAAAATAAATAAATAGACAGCTAAAGTAAAATATTTGAACTTGCATAAATATTTTGCTTTTTACATTTAATTTCCATTGATTTTTTTAATTTAAATTTGACTAACACCCTCTCTCTTATTATTTTAATTGTTTAGTACTTTGTTTTTTAAAAAATAGCAACTAGTATTTTGAATTACTTCTATGGTTTTACAATACTTCAATTGTATTAATATAATTTATCTTATTTTTTTTATTTAAAATTTAAAATAGATAAATTATATTTACATGATACGCCAATAAAAATTATCTACATGTAGCAACCAAAATTAATCTTTAAGATAAATAAAAAAAATATAAAATAAAAATATATACAAAGTTAAATATTTTTATTTACATTTATTTTTTTCTTCTTGCATGAAAGATAACTACTTGATTTAGTTTTTGATTAAAATTAATAACTTATTTATTTATCTATTAATTCATATGTTTTTCATCATATTTGATTAAAAGTTTTTAATTAAATTAATAATTTTTTATCAATTTTTTTATTTTTTATTTTATTAAAAACAAACATTATCTTTCCATTTACTGATTAAAAGAATTATGACAGTGAAAAACGTGTTTATAACATCGAAACCTTCTCCTCTTCTCTTGCATTAAAAAAAAATTCAGAATCCTTTCACCGCGGAGGTCGGGTGCGCTAGCTAGTGGCCCAGTTCCATGTTTCCTAAACATTATTCTCCTTGGACCGAACCCGATAACCCGGCCCTTTATTGAACGACGTCATCAAAGATATTTTCTTGCTCGCGTGTCAGCTCCATGTCTCCTTCCTCGAAAAAATCAGCAGCCACTAAGATTATTTCCGTCTTTACAGATCACAATCGTACTCCCAAATGCAAGAGCATCTTTACCTCGCTGCAGTCCGCGCCACGTTTCATCATATGATCTACGAGATCCTCATGAGATCATCTCATCATTCACAATTAACGCTCCACGTCAGCAAATAAATTCCTCTTAACGCGGGCACTCTATTTTTCTATTTTTGATTTTTACACGGCAAAGGAAATCGATCCATATTCTCGGTCAAGTCACTTCAGAGTTTTTTTTTTCCTTTTTTTTTTCCTAACAGTCACTCTAAACTCTAAAGTAAATTTGAAGGGATGGTAGGAAAAAAAAAATCGAAATGAGATTTTGTATTTGAGTTTCACAATCATGTATTTATATTAAAAAAATTTTAAAAAATAAAAAAGTATAATTTTACTATATTTTTAAGTAAAAAATATTTTAAAAAAGAACCGCAATAATAATCATAAACAAATTTTTAAACTATATTTTTTTTACACTGTATAAGTATTGTTCACTCATTTATTTTATTTATATAAAAAACGACATAATTTTTTTGTTAAAAAACAAAAAGAAAGTTGGAAAACTTATTCAAAAAGTAATATAAACTTTAAAATTAATTCAATTCAATTATTAATTTTTATATATATAATATTTATTTGATCAAATTTAAATCAAGTTTAATCAAATTAATTAAATTATAAAAAACATAACAAAATTAACTATATTTCACTGAATCAATATTCATCTTAAAATCCAACTTAAATGAAGTTATCACCACACATTTCTGCAATCAAATCACTAGGAAACAGCCATTCTAATGAACACACACGAGGATCACCTTTGGTCCCCCGTATCGTGAGATTCGTGACAGTTAATTCGCAGCACAGCTTTTGATCCCTTGCCAGCTCATATATCATGTTCTCCCGTGGTATCTGACATGGCAGGGCTGGGAGCCTTCATTTTGTCCACGTCATCAAGAGGAGAAAACGGGGAGTATAGTAATATCTTTTCGGTTTTCTTTTCCTTTCTTTTCTCTTCTTTTCCTTCCTGCAATATCTGTATTTTATTTAGCTTCTCTCAACCAGTCAAGTCGTTTCTTCTTCTTTGCAGATTTTGTGAACGAAACCCTAAAAGTTAATGTATTTGATTTATCAGTCTCTAATCTTTGTTTCAAGTACATTAATTTTTGAAGGCTGATAACTGGATCGAGGGAGAGGATGAGGTTTAAAAGGTAAAGTCATCATTTTTTTTTACTGTTTGACACGCTGCAGAGCTACTAACTCAATTTTTTCCTGGAAAATGAAACAAACGGTATTTTTTTCTCGAGAAGATACGGGGTTAATTATTTTATTTTTCAATTTTTGTTCTTTATTTTTTTTGTTGAAAATTTCGAAACTGTAACACTCTGTTAACTTTATAATTTATTGTCTGTTTGGTTACTGAGAAAACCGAGGGAAATAAACTTGTTTTGAATTCTTGAGGTTTGTTTCGAAGAAATGAAGGGGTACTTAAAAAAAATGAATTCTTGCATTTTTAGCTGTTTTGAAGCTTTTTTTTTTTACCTGGTCGGAATTTGAGAGATTTTGATCTCTGTTACTATAATCTGTTTGGTTTTTGAGATAATTGACATAAAGGAACAAAAGATGCTTGGAAACACAGAGACTCAAGAATTTTGGACAGAAAGGGAAAATAAATTTTAGCTTGCAATCTTTTCGTATGGTTCAAATTCATAGACGTAAAGTCTCCTAGGTTCATCAGAGTTCGGTTGATTATTACATTTGTGAATTTGTTTTTTGCTTTTATTCGATTTAGCGGATAAAAATTTCAAGATCTAGTTTTATTTTATTGCTGTATGAAGGAAACTGTGTTTGATGTCCATTTTTTGGATTCTTTTTTATTGCATTTTATAGTCTGAATTCTTATTTCGAGCGAGGGATGGGAGACAAGACATCGATATTGGTTCCATTTTGCAGGCTTGTCTGCTTGCCTTGAAATTGAAGAACAAAATTATGACTTTTTTTTTTCAAGAATGAGTTTTGAATCTTATCTTTGATGTGTTCCGTGTCTGAAGAAAAATAAAATGTTATAATTTTGCCGAGCTAAATACCTAGGAACTGTATGTTTCATTTAATGTTTTTATGACCCAAATTATTGAACATTAATGATATAAAAACATATTGACCTTTTCTTTTTTCTATATTTTCTCGGCTATAGACGTGTAAGATATTGCTACGCAATCGAAATGTTTGAGCATTCAAAGGTTACCACAGTGTAGTTCTGGGGTGATGATTTTGTGTATAGCATCTGATGTGTGACTTGCATCACTTGTGCAGGACTTGTTGAGCTATCTTGTTTGATGTGATCAGTAGCTTGGAGACAATGAAATGTGCAATATCTCTTGCAGAATAAAGAATGTATTCTCACCTACTCGGTCCGATGTGTTCCTTATTTGTGTCGTTTTGAATCTGATTGATGTTGATAGTTCAAATGAATAAAAATGCTTCCATTGACCAACGGGTCGCAGAACAAAATCATATTGTAGAAGATGAGCAGAAGGAAATAAGGGATGGGATCATGGGCGAGGGCCAGGAGCTCTCAGAGGAAGATGAGTCCCAAATTAATGAGGATGGAAAAGATATGAATGGTAAGGGCATGGAACTGCTTCAGGTCCAGAACGATGCCCAGGCTGTAATTCAGAGTCAACAGCAACAGTCTCAAGGGCCTTTGGTTATTTGGGAGAGGTTCTTGCCTCTTCGGTCTCTTAAGGTTCTGCTTGTGGAAAATGATGATTCAACTCGCCATGTTGTCAGTGCGTTGCTTAGAAATTGTGGCTATGAAGGTAAGTATTTTTATGCTGCTAACTTATTTTTGCTTAAGAGCTAACCTGATATATGATCTGTAGAAGACATTTCATATCATGCAAAGAAAATGATGCATGAGCTAAGTATTGTCATGGCCTGCTCTATTATTTTGCTCAGAGAATCAGGACCTACACTTCATATAAAAAGAGATACATGGGTGATAGCTTATCATAGAATGCTTTGGCAACTTCAGTCGAGCATCTCTCTCTTTTAGCTACCCCATTCTGTTGACATGTATTGCAAAAGGAAGTCTGATGAGTAATGTCCTGAGATGCTCGAGAAACTGAAGATACTCTTTCTCTTAAATCAAGACATAAAAATTCAAGTGATGGCAAATGTGAAGAAACTGTATATATAGCTCTTACTCTGGATTATTAAATATATGAGCATTATTAAACTATTTCATATTGTTCATTTATATAATATTTGATTTTCCATTAGGGGTTTTATTAACTAGGACTTTTAATTTTTCCCCATTTAAATGGTTTTATTTAGGATCTCAATTCTTGTGGTGCTGACTTTCTCCCTATTCCATTTCAAATAAAGGCTAGTCTGCCCTCAGAGTTAAAGAAAGAAGAGTAAAAGTTCCTATTCCTGTTCTGTATGGGGTTTGATGCTTATATAAGAGCATCCATAGTTTTTTTTTCCTGAAGTTGCATGTTTCGACGATTAACAATTGGACTTGAGATTTAGTTATTTCTTATCTTGACTGTTATATTTCTCTTCCCTTGGTTTCTCCTCCACTCTCATCCTGTTCTCTTTCGTTCTCCAATCCCTCCTCCTCCTGCATCTTTGGGGCAGATCAGCAATGCATGAATTGGCTTGCTATGAAAATTGGACAGATTATCCTCATTGTTTATGTGAAGCTTGTTGTCACGTCCACTGGCAGTATTAGAAGCCTCGTGTCCTAGCTTCTCATTCTCCTAAAAAGATCAAACACAAACTCTTTTTGGGAAATAAAGATGCCTTCCTCATCCATCTTGTATGTGTTTGTTTCAGAACAGTCAAAGAATATAATTATTCCTTTAGGATGATACTCAAGCCTTGCTCTTCTTGAGAAGAACAAGATTTGTGTCTTCTAATAAACACGTCACCTTAAGGATCTTCGAATAAGGAAACTTTTGTGCTCATCAATCATGCTTATCAAGCTTCTGATAAGAGATAAGGGTTCCAAAGAGTTTTGATAGAGGCAGGACAGGCCTATGTTGAATGATGGGGGCCATGGCAACGGGGCCATGGCAACCTCAAACTTTGCAAATTTTACATTTTGATCACAAAATTTCTAAACTTTTTAATCATATCCTTCAATTTACAGTTTATTTTATGGAATGTTTGGCACCCCCAAAGATCATGTATTATCCAATCAGCACCCCTAATCCTAAATTCTGGAGGCCTTGGCCTCATGATCATTTTATCATTTGGCTTACCTAAGCTTGTTTGGGGAGGAGAACATGCCACCTTTGAACCACAAGGCTCATTGGCTTCTTCTAAAGATCTAAAAATTGAGAAGTCAGGTTAATTTTTCTTACACTTTTACCTTGTTCCTTGGATTCCATCAAAAAGTTTCTTATACCATTACCAAAAACTTAAATTTCACCTCAGGATTTGGGATGGAAATAGTAGGATTATTTATAAATTCGATTTGGGTTTAAGAGTCCAAGGTGAGTTGGGTTTTTTATTCTTTGTAATATTTTTTATATATTTAAGTACATTATCACATTTGATAAGATATAATTATGTAATGGTTTGGGTTTTTTATATATTTCAGTACAGTAAAGCTTTTTATACAATTATGATAAAATATATTTTTTATATATATTTAAGTACTCGGTTTGGGTTCAAGAGTCGGAGGTGAGTTGGGTTTTTTATTCTTTGTAATATTTTCTATATATTTAAGTACAGTAAAGTTATCACATTTGATAAAATATAATTATGTAATGGTTGACATCTTTTTTTTTTGCGTGTTTCTCCATTTACTTAATGTAACTCTTTAAATAAGTCTCTTGGATGTAATATTTAAACAATGATTGGTAATGGATAAAAGTTTTACTTTCTTAAGTAAACAGATAATGTAAATTACTCTTTTAAGTATCCCAGCAAATGCATGGAACTTTCTCCTATTTGTTTCCGTTCCTCCTGTTTATAAGCTAACAATCACACCCCCCCCCCCCCTGTATTTTTTGTTTTAGTTACTGCTGTATCAAATGGTCTACAAGCTTGGAAGGTTTTACAAGATCTGACAAATCACATTGATCTTGTTTTAACTGAGGTGGCCATGCCTTGTTTATCAGGCATTGGCCTTTTAAGCAAGATTATGAGCCACAAAACTTGCTGGAATATTCCTGTTATTAGTGAGTATACTTTACTATTTTGTTCTTCTTTTTGTTTGGAGCGGACACCCTTTTATGACTTTCATCTTAAGAAATTGACACTTTTAACTGCCACACCTGTTGACTCTTTTGTGCAGTGATGTCGTCTCATGATTCCATGAATGTAGTCTTTAAGTGTTTGTCAAAGGGTGCAGTTGACTTTTTAGTGAAGCCTATTCGAAAAAATGAGCTTAAAATCCTCTGGCAACATGTTTGGAGGAAGTGCCATAGCGTGAGTTGCTATACTTTTGTCAATTTGTGCATCAAACAAATAATATGGGTCAATGTTTGGACTCTTAACTTCAAGTCTCCCCTATATATATGCATTTTACATGTCAATTTTTGAGAAATTCCAACTTAAAAGGAAGTTGTCAATTTTGCTTAGAACACCATTATGGATACAAATTTGAACCATTTACATTGTGGGAGTTTTGTTTGGATTTTTGTTGGCCTTTTTGTTTGGATTTTTGTTGGCCTTTTTTATGTGTTCACAATATTTACCACTTCAGCAATATAGGATCACAAAAAAATGCAAAGCTCTGAAATTCTGTTTTGCATTTACTATTCATCGTTTCATCAGGCTAGTGGTAGTGGTAGTGGGAGTGAAAGTGCTGTGCGGACTCAAAAATCCACAAAATCAAATGGTGCTGATGAGTCAGATAACGATACTGACAGCAATGATGATGATGGCATTGGAAGTGTTGGTTTGAATGCAAGGGATGGAAGTGACAATGGAAGTGGTACCGAGGTAATTTTTTATTTTTATTTTTTATAGACAAGCTTATACTTTGATATTTATGTAGGGAATAATGAAAAGAATATAGATAGTAATAGATTAGTGGGTAATGGTATTCCTTGTACTTTGAGGACTACAATTTTTTTGTGCCATTGAAATCTGGGACTTCATATGCAAGGGTCATGGTATAAAGATATTTTAGAGGCTCATAAAGGTCCATTTACAGGTCAGGGTCATAAGGGCCTATATGAGATCCTAACAATGTCATGGCATGCTCAATTATCTCTTAACCTAGCTATGTTAGGCTCTTTAACCATTGTTGTAGCTCACCATATGTATGCCATGCCCCCTTATCCATATCTAGCTACAGACTATGGTACACAACTGTCATTGTTCAAACATCACATGTGGATTGGTGGATTTCTCATAGTTGGTGCTGCTGCGCATGCAGCCATTTTTATGGTAAGAGACTACGATCCGACTACTCGATACAACGATCTGTTAGATCGTGTCCTAATAATTAGAAACTGTTATAGATACGGCTCTGCAACACACCTGTCAGTGATTAATTATTGGAATGTTGTACCTAGCCATATTCAGTGCTGTTATCTGTGGTCAAGCTGTAGATAGAATATTCAAGTGAAATATTTGCCTCCTGACTTTTACTAAGGAAATTTTGCATTTTCAGGATTTCCAAAATCAAGCTTCAGTGACCCTAGAATTGATGTGCAATGTATACATGTACAAGCTGGGTGAATGATCTTTTTCTAAGTGTGTTGTTTTCATGTCAGTATTTTAGTGTTGCACAGCAAGATTCCTTTTTTATTATTAAGACTTGAATGGTAGCTCAGTTGACTTATATTTGTTGTATCACTAAAACAACATGATGTTGGTTCCTTTTAGTCTACAATTAGACATGCGATTGTCCATGCACACACATTTGCTTGAATCTATGTATTCCACATACAAATGAGATGCATAGATAATGACATAGATGGTGGAAAATTCATTGCTTCTCTGAAGAAAAACACTGGTAGCTTTTTGTCATTAAGTTAACTGCATGTCTTTCTACTGATTAGAAACTTTATTGTGCAAATATGCTAACTCTTGAGTAGATGTAGATAGATAACTATGCTAAAAAGGACGTATCTCTAATAAAGCATAATACATCACAGGCTAAAAGTAGAGAACAAATGTTGCAGACATTATTTGGTCATATGCCATATCAAAGCGATGATGGTAACTTAGCAAGTGATATGTATTTTGTTCAGAAAAGGATAACCCATAAACCAATGTGCAAGGATTAAGTTGGTGGGAAAACATAGGATGGTGTGATATGATTGCATGAACCCTAGAATAATGGTTTAAAAAACAACCATAGATAAAGCAGAACAGCTAAAGCTTCCATATAGCGAGCACAACTTCTGATAAGACTGCATGATTCTGTATCTTTCCTGTGTTTGACAGTGGGTTTGTTAATGTGCATGTGCGTGCACAAGTATATGTTTTATGTGTCTATAGACAATGCATGCAAAGATACTTTTGACAAAGAAAGGTTCCTTAACACATGAATGGTATTGCGTGGCAGATTTCTAACAGGCATCTTGTAATGAAGTGGTATTCAAATATCTGTATGAACACTTGTGTTCTGTCTTTGCAGAGTTCCTGGACAAAGAGGGCTGTCGAAGTTGACAGTCCCAAACCAATGTCACCTTGGGACCAGGACCATTTATCTGATCCGCCTGATAGTACATGCGCCCAGGTTATTCACTCAAGGCCTGAGGCATGTGACAACAGCTGGGTGCCCCTGGCTACAACGAAGAAGTGTGGAGAGCAGGATGATGAACTTGGTAGGCATGGCTCTGTATGCAGTGATTTTTTTTGGATTTTCACTCTCTGATGTCCCCTTATCTCCCTCCTTTTCTTGAATTTTGGTTGAATTTGTAGATAATATTGTTATGGGCAAGGACTTGGAGATAGGAGTGCCTAGAATTCCAAATTTGCAGCTTAAAGATCCGATCAAAAAGGTACCAACCAACATAGCAGATAATGATGGAGAGAAATTTCCTGAAATAAAATCAAAGCACGATGGTGGGCATTTAGAGAGAAGACAACAGGAGCTCAACAGTGAGAAACGCAATACAGAATTAAGAAACCAAGGCAATGATCTTAAGGGTGGCATCACAAACAGTGCTAATCCTCGGATGGATAGTTTAGTCTTAGACATCCCAAACGGTCTCTCCTCTAACCGAAAAAATGAGGTCACCTATGAGACCAAGGAGGTGCCTTCTTTTGAGCTGAGTTTGAAAAGGCTGAGAGATATTGGAGACGCCGGGGCCAGTTCCCATGACCGAAATGTGTTGAGGCATTCAGACCTTTCAGCATTCTCAAGGTAAGAGAAGTTCAGATTCTGAGTATATCCATCCTTCTGTTCTCCAATGAAGATACATTTGAAAGTTGAATCTTCATTACCATGCAGGTATAATTCTGCTTCAACTGCTGATCAGGCTCCAACAGGGAATGTAGGCAGCTGTTCTCCGCTTGACAATAGTTCAGAGGCAGCAAAAACAAAATCAATGCAAAATCTTCAATCTAACTCAAATAGCACACCTCCTAATCAGCGTTCCAATGGAAGTAGTAACAACAATGACATGGGCTCTACAAATAATATTACTTTCACCAAACCTTCTGTAATCAGTGACAAGCCAACTCTCAAATCTACAGTCAAATGCCACTATCCTTCTGCCTTCCAGCCAGTGCAGAATGACCATACAGCTCTTCCTCAGCCTGTAATACAGGGTAAGGGTGATGCTCCTATTGCTAACACGACTCTGGTTAAATCAAGAGGTGTGAACCAGCAAGGTCAAGTGCAGCACCATAATCATTGTGTGCATAACATGCCCCAGCAGCAGCTCGCCAACCATGATGACCTGTCTTTGAATATGGCAGCTGCAGCTCCCCAGTGTGGGTCATTTAACATGTTGAGCACACCCACGGAAGGAAATTCTGGTAATTACAGTTTGAATGGAAGTGCCTCAGGAAGTGGCATTGGGAGCAATGGCCAGAATGGAAGCAGCATCGCTTTGAGTGGGGCTGTTGAGAAAGTTGAAACTCCTGGACCTGGTGATGAAAGTGGGAGCAGGAGTGGAGTTGGTCGAAATCGCTTTGCACTGAGAGAGGCTGCATTGAGCAAATTCCGCCAGAAGAGGAAAGAGAGATGCTTTGAGAAGAAGGTAACTGAAATTGCTGCGTCATTAGATACAAGCTTAGAATTCAATTATTTTCCTTAAATGTACCTTTAGTGAAACAGTCCTAGCATATAGATAATCTTTAGTAAAAGACGGTACTTGAGCTTTGTGACATACAAAAAGATCTCTCAGTTATGCACTTACACGTGCATGGATAAACACCCAACTCTAAGATCAATCACCATGGACATATCAAGCACCATGAATTTTCTTTAGCAGTATTCACCGGTGAAAACATTAGTTATCCCAACAGTCATCTAAGTGAATTTGTGAAATTCAGAATAAAGGATCTATCATGATGGTTGTTTCTAAACTGTATTTAAAGTTTCTCTCTTACATTCCATAATCTTTTCTAGGTTCGATACCAGAGTAGGAAGAAGCTGGCAGAACAAAGACCCCGGATTCGAGGACAATTTGTGCGACAAGTGGGACCTGAACATAAAGATGAGGATGCACGTAGCTAATCTGACCATTCCCAGCTTGTGTCTTTGGAATTGAGATCGGTTGGAATATGCTTGGCAGGAAAAAAAATTTACAGAACCGCTGCTATCAAGGACAAATTAATTGTGTGTAAGAGTTTGTTCAGAAAGACATCTTGTACTGTTCTATGATTGTGGACTCATATAGGTGTTACTGTTATGGACTATTACTACTACTACACAGAAGGTAACCCTTCACAAGGTAGCCTTCTCCAGTAAATGGGCTCATCGATTTGTTGTGTAGTGGTTTACCAAGGACTGTCAACCCGGTCCCATGGGTACTGCTTGAAACTTGAAAGGTTCCCGTTTCTTTTGTTCTCCTTGCAACGGATTCTGTTCTGTTCATGATGTTTCTGTTCTCAATTCGTTTCTTCTGTCAACTGGTTTTGAATGTAGCTGAGAATCCTCACACACAGGTAGGGAGGAGGGTAGCTATAGTCCGGTCTTATTCTTTGAAACATTATTAGCATCTGGATATCCTCATTGCAAACACAACGCATTTCTTGATGTGGGAAATATTGCTAAAAAATTATTAGCAAGCAACTATCATGTTTTTATCGATTTCTTTTGGTCCAAAGTTTTGCTTGCTGGTTAGGTGATCTTCATATTTTTCTAATTCTAGCTGTGAAAAAGTCGCTAATTTTCTTTCCTTGCAACGGTGCTTCCAGCATGCCATGCTCCGAAATCTCACTAGTGTCACTAAACTTTGGTACCCAGTGTTATCCAGGTGAAGAGGCAGACAGAAACCAAGAAGAAAGTGCTTGCTTCCTATGGAACAGTAATCGTGTCTTATCGTTACTGTGTATGTTATCCTGAACATGAGGTGGCTATTCGTTCCTTTTGTTGCTTTACTGCTTGGACTCCAACTGCGAGTTCAATCGAGGAACCCAACGAGATTACTCGGGCCTCGTGTTCGGTGGACCATGAATGCTTCCGCAACCCAATTATCTGGTGACTTCTGAAACTGAACCATCGTCTACCTAGCAAGGTGGAGGATAGGCCCGTTTGCAAATGATGAATTTTTTATGATGTCGCAAAATCTCTCCGTAGAATAACATTTGCCTTTTAGGGTTACAGAGTATACAAAATCATGAATTCATTATGCATGCAAGGCATAGTTGCCAAGCCTAGACAATCTCCAGGTTAATAGTTGAACCTCCGAATGAAAAGGAAAACAGAAATTCAAAAGAAGTAAGAAGTTTGGCCTCTCTTTATGTGAAGATCCTTTCTCTGCCGTCTACCATCGTTGAGCTATATCGTTATTGCTGGAGACCTATGCATGAGACCTATGCATGCTATCATAACAGCAATAGCTTGCAGCGTGAGTTGCAAGCCCGAGCGTGACATCTGCAGGAATCTCTTAAGGCCCTTGCACTGTGCTGCAACCAATTCGTGTTCCCGTTCTCCCCGCTGCTTGGTCTTGTGAGCCCATGCTACTTAACTTCCTGGCTGGGATTTTATACACATTTGTTTTAT
>Ga0325403_1004452_pt1 | contig 13033 bp, 8 predicted proteins | sample PopdelMetagenome_19_FD_205665 | JGI IMG/M metagenome (GOLD analysis project Ga0325403, IMG submission 205665) | Populus deltoides microbial communities from Bellville, Georgia, United States - Xylem-PdKOR-R4 | ecosystem: Host-associated > Plants > Phyllosphere > Stem > Wood/Secondary xylem...
AACAAATATAAAAGAGATATAAATATATTTGATTGAAAAGTTAAAATTACATTATTTTCATGTCGGCAAGTTTATATCAAATAATGGAGGACGGTATGGGATTAAAACCGAACAATTTTTCCAGAATAATTAGGCACCAACCCCAAACTAGACCACCACGCACACGGATTACCAAACCAAGCTCCTTTTAAAAGTTGAAATCGTTCAAGATTGGGACAAAAGCATTCCAGTTTCGAACACAGAAAACATGTAAAGACACGAAATGATGTTGTAATAAAGTTGCTGGTCCGCATGATATTATTGTTATCATCAAGATTTACGTGCAACTAATCACATTGAGTGAGGACGTGGCAAAAATACAGAGCCTAATATGCTAAAGAAAGGGCATATAAAAAGCTTACTTCATAGTGTCTTCATCCCTTCAAGAACCTCTCTTCGTCGATCCATTGCATTATTCATGGCTAGCTTGAGCTTCTTTGTTGGCATCATTGGTTAGTTTCCTTTCTTCTCTTAATGATGAGATTTATTCCCTCTTAATTAGATTCATGGATTTTCGTTCTTTTTTTTTTTTGCAGGTAATATAATTTCTTTACTGCTTTTTGTTTCTCCAATGTAAGTTTATTTAATTCAAAATTAATAATTTCTCTTTGTTTTGCTGTTTAAAATATGGAATGTGCTGATAAGATGATGCATGCTTATTGTCTCTTTTGTTCTCGAGGATGGATTTTCATTAATTAATTAAAATATGTTTATAAAAAAATAAAAAATAAAAAATAAAAAGATGATATGATTATGAATATAGATTTTGAAGTAATCGATCTTTTGGTCATGGAATATATTTACATAAATTAACCTTTGCAACACTCAGTAGGAATATATATATATATATATATATATAATAATAAATGGGAAACTTCAAATTAGTCCTCCAATTATACATGGATTCTAAATCAATTCCCAAAAATCTCAAAAAACTCTCAATCAATGTTACTGAATCCCATCCAGAACTTCACGTTTCTTCAGGGAATTAAGAGGAAAGAAAAAGAGGAGATTTAGCATAGAGTTTGGCATTTTTATAGAAAATCTGTGAAGAATAATTCGGATGAAAAACCAAATGGGGAAACTTTAGATATGGCTTATCTAATTTATAGATGGGTTTTGCATAATTGCAGAAAGACCTTTTGGGGAGTGGTGAAGAAGAAATCAACAGAGAATTACAAGGGGGTTCCATACATAACCACACTGCTGAGCACAAGTTTATGGACATTCTATGGACTTATCAAGCCAGATATTCTTGTTGTATCAGTGAATGGAGTTGGAGCCATCTTCCAATTCATTTATGTCACACTCTTTCTCATTTATGCTCCTAAGGATACGAAGGTGACATTCATTGATGTCTCGTTGTCTCTTTTATTTTCTTATTTTGCAAAGTAATCCATGCACACAGGCCATTGCTTTATCAAGAAACCTTTGTTTGCTTAATATGAACAAGCTCACTTTTATAATTATGTGAAATTAAAAAAAAAAAAAAACTAAAATCAAGATGGTATGGGATTAAAAATCCTTAGTTAATTTCCTAGTTAAACTGGGTTTTTTGTTTTTCTTAATCTGTTTTGTCTTGAGCTAGGCCGGGTTCAATAATAATGACTAAAATACATGATTTATTATTTATTTTTTCAGGTTACGATGGCAAAGTTTGTGGCCATTTTGAATGTTGGTTTTCTTGGAGCAGTAATTATGGTTGCTCTTCTAGCAATTCATGGAAATCTGCGAATTACCTTCGTTGGAATTTTGTGTGCTGCATTAACAATTGGCATGTATGCAGCGCCATTATCAGCCATGGTAAGCTTCACTAACTAGAGCTTGTAGCTAGAATTTCCTTTGAAGTAGACATATGTAATGACATTAATTGATACCTTTAAGGTTCTTGAAACTCCTTGGATTTAAAGTTCTATTGATCTTCAAAATCATATAGCATGTTCTTGATGAACCATTTGGCTTGAATGCAATGCATCACAGAGAAGAGTAATAAAGACCAAGAGCGTGGAGTACATGCCATTTTTGCTCTCTTTTTTCCTGTTCCTCAATGGAGGTGTTTGGTCAGCTTATTCAGTGCTTGTCAAAGACTTCTACATTGGAGTAAGTTCTCGTAACATTTTTGTCATTTGCCGACTCTCTGCATCTCAACAGTATATGAAGAAAACAACTCTTGAAATGAAATCTGATGTAAAATAATGCATGTCCAACTTCAGGTGCCTAATGTAGTTGGTTTTGTATTGGGGTCAGCTCAATTGATCCTATATTTAATGTACAAGAACAAGTCAGCATCAGCCAAAACAATGAAGGCGATAGAAGAAGATGGCTCGGTACAACTGGTGAAAGGAAGTGTCGATATACTTGTACACAGAAATAAGGACGATGAAACGTCGAGGGCAACTTGAAGAACAGAAGTCTCAGTAAGGGAAAGAGCCTGCCAAAGCCATCGGTACTTAATAGAGAACACAGCTTACAAAAGATCACGAAGACACTCTCTTCGAGTAATTATGAGTTGCAATATTCAAGTTGGGCTAATGAGGCTGGTATTGAGAACGGGAAACTTGATAACCCTTGATTGATGCTTTGAGTTGGTCTAAAAAGATCAAGACTACATACATGTACCTAGCTAGTTACCCTAGCACTTACTGTTTTTGGTCCTTACTTTACAAAATGGGAAGGGAAGTTTACTGCATGTGTTATCAATAATCAAGGAAAAGCATATGCCTTCCGATATGGTTCCTGCGGTGTCATAATCGGTATGCTTTCCGATGGTGCCATAAGCGGTGCCTCTACGGCCTCTTTCAATGGATGCAAATAATGTGGACTATGAGGTACCGTTATGGCCTGCACAATGCTTTTTCTTGATATATCTTCACTTATTTAGACCATTTTAACTCTTCAATTTCTAAGATGACATGGAAAAAATTAACTAGTAAATCACTCGTATAAAGCCAATGTGTCATGTACTCTTCCAAATTGAGAAACGAAAAGTGAAGGGCTTCAGTGATTGATCAACAAGTATGTATTTAAATGTCAATAAACATTTATTAGCTGAACTCGTAATAGGGTTCTCTTTCTCTCATGAGACCTCGTGTTCAAGTTTCTTAATTCTTTGTAATAAAAAAAAGTAAGTATTTACATGGTTAACATTAGAAGTTTTTGTTTTTGTTGGGTTTCTAAATATCATATACACAATGAAAATTATGAAATAAATTTATTCTGAAATCTTTAGAATCTCGTTAGATAAATTAAAAGTTGTTTAGGAATTTATTATTGAAGATTTAATCCTTTTCGGCTTTAAATAATTCTTTAAAAGCTGAGTTGTTGCAAACCACAAGCTATTCAATGGTAATCCACACGAATCATCCTTAAAAAATATTTTAAATCCCTATTTAGATGAGAGAGATTGTTATGCTTAGATTACTAGCTCTAATTCTGTGTTTTTATAGTTTTTCGTGTTTAACAGATAACAACTAAAAAAATAAAAGGCATTGCTTACTATTTATAGGAAAATCTAAAAAAAAAACCGCTATAAATTAGTAAAACATCAATTTGTTTCTTGAATAATATTCATATATTAATTCAAGATAATTTTAGAAAGTAACTTCATCAAGTCTTTGATTTTTCTAAGTCTAGAAATATAATCATTATATTAATTATATTATAGTTCTTAATTTCTAAAATATATTTTAATCAAGACGTCATACTTAATTAAATCATCTCAGTTTAATTTATAATTAATGGTTATTAATGAATGTGACTCATTGGATTCCTAATATGTTAACCCAAATATAAATTCTAATTCTAATTAAATAGAATTAAATAAATTAATTTATTATCAATTAAATAATTGATTAATTTATATTTGAAGATCAAAGATATCGTCTTGCAACGTGTCATGATTCCTCAAATATTAAAAAAATCATTAGTGGTTAAACTAACCTTTCAATGACTAGTTTAATTTCTCAGTATAATTAATATATTTTCATCAATAATGTTCTAATTAATTTAACATTAAAGCATGATATATGTCTGCCATGTTAAATCATGTTTGTTCTCTACATAATATAATGATTGATCGTTTAAATAAGATTTGAAACTCTTTTCAAATCTCATTCCACCTTGGTTAAGGATTTCTCAGTCAATACTATTTAAAAACAGATAGAATATTTTCCTTAATTCACATAGGATAATAAATATTTTCTTAATTACTTAAGTACCTTCATATAGTTCATATTATAACTAATGTTTGTTATTTCATTACTTCGATTAAGATAACATATAATGAAATTAAAATATAACATTCTCTATATAAGATAACTTAGTGATCTCAAGTTTATGGATCACTTACACAACTGTCATGTGAGTCTTTTCATAGACATAGATGATCTCTTTATAAGGAATTCTCATGTGGGTTAGTTCAGTGTACATGTCTTATGATAAACACTTACATATTAGTTCTAGATATTTTTTATACCTCAGCTTATGAGAGCAATTGTTTCATTTCATAAGAAAAGAAACATAATATATACAAGTTTTGATAGCTCTAATGAATTTTTAGTATTTAAGAGAGTATCGATCAAGAATATTTTAGAAACGATGCTTTGATGTAATATGAATCTCATAATTATAACAACTTTATAAATGTTTTTGGAGAACATTTTTGTCTTATGAATTTTATCTTTTACTCCAGATTTATTAATATATATAATATTATATAAATATTAAAAATAAATTAAATATTTATTAATAATAAATATATATTTACACAAATATAATAATACCAACAGATTTGCTACAGAAAATATTAAATTAATAATTTTGGAAGCAACGAAATCAAACATTTCAATGGAACAAAACTTGCCTGGCATCCCTCAAAGTTGCAATGGTGGTTACATTGAATTTACATATTTTACCCTGCCATTTGAAACAGTTATGCTTAAATTTCTTTATTTTTTTAATGTTTGTTCTTCAAATCATCCATTTTCTGCTTTCCCTCTTCAACAATTTCTGCAGCCGAAGATTTCTGAAAAACCACCGATTCCTTCATTTCCATTAACTTTTGGATGTCCGCTTCAATTCTAACTTCTTCAAATGTGAACTGTGACAGCTTTGATTCCTCTACTTGTAATTCTAGTTTCTCTCTCTCAAGTATTGCCGGGAAATCAGGATTTTCTTTGTGAAAATTTTCAAGTTCAGATTGAGCAGATTCTTTTGAAGACCCCATAAAAGAAATCCTATCGTTGAGTTCAGCGAGAAGTTGCTTCATATCTCGCAGAATCAGGGTTTTTGTGTCATCCCCCGAATAATGACCGATCAGAATGTCGACAGTTCTCTCCATGTCACTCAGTTGAGTAGTATTGTCTAAATTGGACGTTATTAATTATTCATATATCTTCAAAGCTTCTTCCATTGCTGTTCAGTATTTACAGCTTGGTTACAGCTCGGTTACAGCTCTGTTGACAAGTGGTGTCCCTTTCTGTAATGGCACCCTGCAAAAGAACTACATAAGATTCTAACAGCGAAAAGGGATCCCAAGGAAAGAGAGTATATGATGCTCAGAAAGAAGATGATATTATGTAGAGTTCATCTCAGAGTGGCAATAGCATGGATTGAAGAAATAACGGACAACATTCAACACTGTTCACAAATCTAGCAAACCTTGCTATGAAATAGACTGAACTTCACAGTGTGAAGTGAAATGGAAGGTAATATAGCCAAAGATCTACAGTGCCTCCTCGGACGGTCCTAAGGATATCTATAGGATCTCGCCAGGTGACAAACAATAAATCTTGTTTTCAACTCATTAATCTTCAACTTTTGGGTCTCAAATTAAATTTCTTTAGTTTTCTATTGTTAGTTTCAGTCTCCTTGTAATGCCTTTTAAGTCCTGCCACTGTTGTATATGTTTGTTTGATTCTTCATTTAGGCTGGAGTAGCCATTACTGAACACGCAAGACATGGATTTGATGCTTGGGCACTTGAAATCTGGTGGGAAAAATGAAGGATTTTTTTACAAATAGCCAAGACTGACATGGAAATGAAAGTGGTTCATGGGTAAGGATATCCAAGTCCAAGCTGCATGCTTGTATTTTGAAATGATCCCAATTCCAAAAGATTTTGATGTTTTGCTGATTATGAAATTCATTCATTTTCCAAAAAGAAACTGATTGAAAAATGGAGCTTCAAAGGATGGTTGCTCTCCCATTATTGCATCATCTATCGAACGTGAAGCATTATCACAAGGTAATGGAGTTCTACTGGCAGGAGGAATCACTCTATATCTCTGAAGGAATGGGGTTGCATTGGGATCATTCTCATGACAGTGATGACAGTGTAGCAAATTAATTTTGTTGATCTTCCACCAACCATCCTTTTGGAAGGAAGAAGTTACTGAAACATTACATCCCTCCCTCAGTGATGGCCTAAGTAACTTGTTTTTCTTTCCTCTTGACTTGTTGGCTCCCTCTTTACTACATACCATGCTGACAGTACATCTTCCACCCTTGTTCTTATCCTTTCTTGAAGTTCTGGTTCTCCATTGAAACCCAACAGCCTTCGCATAAGATTTCAGATGCGGCACCAGTGCTTGCAAACTACGAAAAACCTGCCCATCATACGGTGATTGTGTTAAAGGATTTTCAGTTCCATTAGGCAAAGATGAGTGACCAGCTTCTTCTTTTTCTTTCCCCTCCTCCTCCTCTTCTTCTTCCTCCACACCCGACCCATCATTTGACGTTGATAGATGCTGTTGCTCAAGGAATGGGGTAGCATTCAGACCAATCTCATGACAGTGTTGCAAAAAAAAATTTTGATCCTCCACCAACCATCCTTGTTCAAGCTAGAAGTATTCCCCACATCACACCCCACCCTCAGAGAATTGACCTTTTTCCCCGAGACTTGGCAGTGCCCTCTTTACTACATACCACGCGGACACCGCATATTAATCATTCTTATCCTTTCTTGAAGTTCTGGTTCTCCATTGAAATCCAGCAACCTTCGCATAAGAACGCAAATTCTTAAGCAGTACATGTAAATTGTAAACTACCAAAAGCCTGTCCATCAAAAGGTGGTTCCATTAGAGGACAATCTGCTTCCTTTTCTTTCTCCTCCTTCTCATGACTTGATCTCTGCTTCTGAAGAAATGGGATTAGAACGACACCATATTGGATTGACCATGTTTAATAAGTTTGTTTATGATCCTTGCATGGAACAACTAGCATTCTCAAGAATGATGTGATCAAAACAGCACACCAATTAATATTACCAAAGACGATGAAAAAAACGAAAAAACAAAAAGCACATGAATAAAACAAATACCAAGAGAGAAAAAAGTAGAGCAGCAAAAGGGCAAGTAAAAACCTACATTACATGTCATTCCAATTTGAGAAATATAACGTTGAATGTTGTTTGGTTTGATCAGAAGGCAAGAAGTACTACAAGGTTCACAATTACATGTATTTGCTAAACGAAAAGAAAAAAAAAATCATTTGAACAAAACCCTTTTGGCGTCCATCAAAGTCGCGTTAATGGTTGCATTTACTTTACTCATTTCATTTCTCTTTTGGAAACAACTGTACTCTGCCTTCTTGATGCTTTCCTCTATATTCTTGAGCTCTTCCATTTTCTGCTTTCTCCTCTCAGCCCTCTCAGCTGCTGAGGTTTTCTGAGAAAGAACTGATTCTTTCTTTGCCATTAGTTTTTGGATTTCCAGTTCAAGTGTAGCTTCTTCACTTGTGAGCTCTGAAAGACGTGATTTGTCAGCTTGTAATGCCAGTTTCTCTTGGTTTAGCTTAGCTGGCAGATCAGGATTTTGTTTGTGAAGAGACTCGCATTCAGATTCGGCAGATTTGATTGAAGACAAGAGAGATGGGATCTTATTTTTGAGGCCAGTCAGTTGTTTTCTTAGATCTCCCAGAATGGGGGTCTCTAAGGCATCGCCTGAATGATGATAGATTGCGTCAACAGTTCTCTCCATGTTGTTCAATTGATCAGTTTCGTAGATGGACTCTATTGACATGTCCATGTATTGTTTAAGCTTCTTTCTCTGTTGTTCAACATTCACAGCTGGGCCATGGTTCTGTTGAGGAGTGAAGTCACCTTCTCCAACGGCATCCTGCAAAAGAAATACATAAGATTCTAACAGTAAAGCAAAGTGCTTTGGATCAAGACAGTAGGGACTATGAGTTCTGGATAATCTTGGGCTACAAATAAATCAGGAGTAGAAAATGCCCATCTGTTTGTCTTTGATCACCATGGTGCTCTTACATTTATCAGGTGCAGATGGAAAGAAATAACAGATAGAATTCAATTTCAACGGTGGACAGGCACCAGATGATCTTGTTGAACAAATTGCTACATAGTGAAGTGCTGCCTACGTCGGAAAGCTAAGGCTTTCTCAGTTAATATTCAAGATAATTTGTATCTCAAATTGTTCTCCAAAGCTTATGATGTTTCTTTTATTCATTCTTTTGAAAAAAATAAAGAATACCTGATCATGCTCAGTGTTTACGGGATCTTCAGAGGATGGATACTCTTCTAATGTCATGTCATTCTATGAAGGCAAAATAAAATTTCAAGTTCAGTTTCCAAATCACTTCATCATGGACTTAAATGGCTAAGTTGAAAGAAATGTTTACTTCATCAGCAGAGGGCTTCTGATGTCGCAACTTTGTCAAAGGCAGATCAACATCATCATCATCATCATCTTCTTCTTCTTCTTCTTCTTCTTCTTCTTCTTCTTCATCATCATCATCATCTTTTGATGATGATGATTCTTCGCCATCTTCTACTTCTTTTACTATTCCTTCTTTATTAGAAGGCAGATCTTCTGATGATGACGACGATGATTCTTCCTCTTCTACTTCTACTTCTACTTCTACTTTTCCTCCACCTCTTCCTTCGGGGGATGGTTCTAAAAGAGCTGAAACCATTCTTGCTCTACGCTTTGGAGCTGCCCACATAAATTATCATACCAACACTAACAGTTGAGTAACAGAACTCTAAAATGTACTTGAAAAGAGGGGAGGGGAGCTGTAAGATACCTCTTTGCAACTTCTGAGTACGTGTTGCACGGCGTTTCTTATGCATCTTCCTGGGACCATTTCCAAACTTGGAAACAAAATGTTTCTTTGCCTCAGAGACATATGAAGCAACATTTGCCCAGCACCATAACCACCAAAAATCAAAGGCATGATCTGAAGATGGGAACCAATGAATCTGATTTACCTGTGACATCGCAGACTTTCTGATGAAATAGTCCTTCTCTGCATGCTTAAGAACATTAGCAGCCACAGTGTTCCTAGAATGCCAAGGCTGGTTGATAGTTTGGTAGAAAGGGACAGGAACTGATTGGAGGTGTCCAAGTTGCCTAGCAAACTGATTTGGAGAGTAAGGTTCAAGGAAAAATGAAGGAGGACTAAAATATGCTGGTAAATCTCGAGCAATGAGAACTGCTTTCCAGGCATCCTTTTCATCTCTAGTGTGTTTCTGATGAAGCGTGAAAGTACGGAACCAGTCAGCACCAAATTCCCTTTTAAGAAATGGGTTCCATTCCTCTCCTTGGCGTTTCCTTTTGTTGTCAGTCAAATAGTTGAAACATTCCCCGAAAGTTTTCTCGCAATGAACCTGGCTGGAAATTATGTAATCCCCATATGAGTATATGCTATTAAATTTTTGTTGCCTTGGGCTTTGAAGATGTGTAGAAATACTACTAGCTGCAATAGGATTAAAATAAGCCTGCGCCCATAGCACCACCAGCCATAGAGGCCCACTCACATGTTCACTGAAATCTGATCTGAGAATGTTGCCTAGGCAATTATAGGCAAGACCAAGTAAGAAGGGGGCAAGCGCTATTGGACCCTTTGCATGAAAGATGGTCTCAGCCACACATTGAAAGCCCTTCAGAACCATGACTGAGCGATTGCAAACAACAAACTTGCATATCCAGTACAAGTAGAAAGCCATTTCCTCTTGTTCTTTATCTCTGAGCGCCATAGCTCTAGTCACAAAATTGCCGTAACTAGATACACCAATCCCTAGATAAGTGTTCTTTACATCTGGCGGGTCAGTCCCTAATGTAGATAACTCAATGCCAACTGGGGAACAACTGGTGATTGCGACCACATCCTCCATTGTTATGCCCATCGGACCTTCAGGGAGGAGGAAAGCATTGCAACTTTTGTCCCAAAAACACATGAGTGCAGACATGAGAGGACTGTCAAAGGAAATGAGACGTGTAGACAGCATAATCGCTTCATAAATTCGGAGGTCACGCCATTTCTGTTCAAGTCTCTTTTCCAACTTCTTAACCCAATTACAGTAAGTTTCATCTGGTAGATGCCATCCAACAACTGGGCTGGAATTTTTGCACCAACTATGCCACGAAACCAAACTTGAGAAATTCTGCACCAGAATTTTGGCTTTCTCAGAAGGGTAATATTTAGACAACCTTGCAGCCACAGGTTTGTTATCTTCTTCAACAGATGATGGCGAATCAAAACACGGACCAAGCTTGTAACACCGAGCCGAACCCGAACCCAAACTCAATGAAGTTGCTGTGTCATGTGATTCATAAGCCTGCTGAACCTCAAGATTAGCAGCACCTGAAACCAGTGCCAATTCCTGAATTTCACCGCAATCACCTACTAGGCTAGGTACTGTACAAATCCTTGAAATCTTTGAATTATTAACCATAATTCAGTTCGCACCCTTTCTCCCCCTTTGTACGGCAAGAAAAGAATCCGCTAAAATCACATCAAAATACGCTTCACTTGGAGTTACTAATACTATTCTGATTCCGATCCAGTCCAAACTAGCATTTAATTTACATGAAATCAAGCCTGCTGTAATAAATAATTGATGTTACCAAAACAAAACCCCCATTTTATCTATGATTCCAATTCTTATTTTCTACGAAGAAAAAGAGATTCCCACTCCAATATCTCAAGTTCTCAAGTGAACCAAACTTATAGCAAATTAACATGGGAAATCAGTAGTCTATAAACCAGTGTGATAATCATTAAAGAAAAGGAAGAGAGAAGATTCTTGACCTGGAATAGTGGAGATGGCTGGTCAGCTAGATGAAGGAGAAACACAGGTATAGGCAAATGAAGTGCTACATTAAAGGGCACTTCTTGCTGAAAAAGTAGAGTATAGAAGTGAAGAAGAAGGGGAGACTTGCTAGGGGTTGGGGTTTAGATTTTACAGACCCTATTAAGTGGAGAAAGAGTAATCGTTGGGAGTGGAGAAAGACTCCACTTTTTTTACAAAGTCGAGCAAACCCCTTGGGACTAGGACATGCCACGATAATTTCTTTGCACCTTCTTCTTATAGTGTTTGAGTTTGATGTCCACATTCTTACGCTACGTTTGTTTACGAATTTAAAAAAAAAAGAAAAAAACAATTCGAGTTAAATACAGTTTGAAACTTAAAATTAATACGCAGACAAACGGATATATTTTTTTTTTTTTTATGTGGGGTGTTTGGGCCAGCTTACGCGCACCATGACTATTCCTCACTAAATATCCTGCAAACCCAGGAGCAGGTAAGGCACCGCGGGGGTGACAGGCGTGCACATAAAAAGTCGAACTTAGAACGGGAGCGGAACAAGTCACACGATTGACCACAGCAACTAGACCCTCAAGTGCAGACAAACGGACACTTTGTTCTTAGATTTCCTTCCCATTTATTTTTGGAAGTAATATCAACACATTCAATGATTTTCATTAGAGGTGTTTAAAAAAGTTTAATCATTTATAATATTTGTATTAATTTTTTTAACTCTATTTAATCTATCAAAATCAATTAATATATATAGTACAGCTAATAATAAATAAATAAAACTAAAAAACAAATATCATTGGTAAGATAACGAGCCAGAATTTAAAAATTTGATCAACTCAATTCAATTTAGATACGTTATATTTTTTTTTTATTATTTTTACACTTGATATTTTGTGGATTGTGTTTTTTTTATTTTATTTAAAAATATTTTGATTTCAAAGGTTTTGTTTGTAGACTTCTTTGTTAAGTAAAGAAAAAAAAAACTTGTCTTCTTGTTGAAAGGTAAAAAAAGGTGATTAGAATTTAATGAGAGTAAAAGGTATAAAAATTAGTAATATAAATCTAAATCGTTAGTCAAGCTTATTATATTCAATTCACTCAAATAAAAAAAAATTAAATATATTTTATTTATAATTTGTAAAATATAATTGAATTTAATTATATGATTTATTTTTTATTCTAAACATGGAATTATAATAGATTATAAATTAAATACAATTATAACTCAAACTCAACCCAACTATATCGGTAAACTTCCCTAATTTTCATACAAAAATGTCTACACCAATATTTCAATATTAAGACAAATGGTTACAAAATATTTTAGTTAAAATTATACATATAAAATAAGAAATAGGATTTTATATTATTATTGAAAAACATTTCATGATAATAAAAATATATTATAATTACATAACCGGTAAGAAAAGAGCAGCGTATAATATTCAAACTGACTGCACCATTATTCAATTTACCTTTGGTTTTTTCAATTGACTCCATCTTGACTCGGTGAAGGAAGCAACAAAGAGCAAGATTACTGTACCAAATCCACCATTTGTGCATTCTTGTCAACTTAGAATAGAGATTGTATAAATAATTTCAATCCAGTCCTAAAATTACATAAATTCAATCAAGATTTTCAAAATTAAAATGTTTTGGACTCAAATTGGGAAAATTAGAAAGTTGGAGGGCTTACAAATTCAGTTATGTAGGCAACTTAACTGATGAAAAATCAAACTTAAAACTCTTTGAAAATAACATAAGTGCAAATGCACTCAACTAGATTAAAGTACCCAGATAGTCTTTAGAGTTTTATTATTTAATATTAATTTTTTTTTTAAATATTAGCTTTATGATTTTTTTTAAAAAAATTTCTATCATCTCGGGTTTGACTGGTTAACTCGAGACAACTCGTCTCTAGCTTATTGTCTAG
>Ga0325403_1004453_pt1 | contig 13029 bp, 14 predicted proteins | sample PopdelMetagenome_19_FD_205665 | JGI IMG/M metagenome (GOLD analysis project Ga0325403, IMG submission 205665) | Populus deltoides microbial communities from Bellville, Georgia, United States - Xylem-PdKOR-R4 | ecosystem: Host-associated > Plants > Phyllosphere > Stem > Wood/Secondary xylem...
GCTTCCGGAACACCCGGTGTTCCGGAAGCCCATGATCACGACCGGAAGGTGCTTCCGGGGCCCATGATCACGGACGGGATCAGTCGCCCTTGACGTTGACGACCTGGCGCAGCTCGTGGCGGACCTCCACGAGGTCGGCTGCGTCGGCCATGACGACGTCGATGGGCTTGTACGCGCCCGGGTGCTCGTCGAGGAACGCCGCCGAGCTCGCGTCCCACTCGACCCCGGCCATGCGCTCGACGAGGTCCTCCTGGGTGAAGGTCCGCCGCGCCCTCGCCCGCGACAGCGCCCGGCCGGCGCCGTGCGGCGCGCTGCTCAGCGCCACCCGGTTCCCCAGGCCGGCGACGACGTACGACCTGTCGCCCATCGACCCGGGGACGAGCCCCAGCTCGCCCGCCTTCGCGGAGATCGCCCCCTTGCGGGAGAGCCAGACCTGCCGGCCGAAGTGGCGCTCCTGCTCGGTGTAGTTGTGGTGGCAGGAGACCTCCTCGAGGCGCTCGACGTCCTGCCCGACGAACTCCGACAGGCAGGTCATCACCCGGTCGACCATCTCCGCCCGGTTGAGCCGCGCGAACTCCTGGGCCCACCGCAGCTCGCGGACGTAGGCCCAGAACTCGTCGGTGCCCTCCACCAGGTAGGCGAGGTCCGGGTGCGGCAGGTCGATCCACCACCTCGCGCACAGGTCGGCCGCGACGGCGATGTGCCGCTGCGCGATCTTGTTGCCGACGCCGCGCGAGCCGGAGTGCAGGAACACCCACACCCGCTCGGCCTCGTCGAGGGAGACCTCGATGAAGTGGTTGCCGGATCCGAGCGAGCCGAGCTGGAGGCGCCAGTTCCCGGCCGTGGCGCCCGGGTCGAAGCGCGCCTGCTCGGCGAGCGCCTCCAGGGCGGTGACGCGCGCGGCCGCCGTCGTCGTCAGCTGGTCGTTGAAGCGGCCCGCCGACAGGGGGACGGCGGCGGCGATCGCCTCGCGCAGCGGGGCGAGCGGTCCACGGGCGCGCAGGTCGTCAGCCGTCAGCGGCGTGAGCACCGCATCCATGCCGCAGCCGATGTCGACTCCCACGGCAGCGGGGATGAGCGAGCGCTCGGTCGGGATGACGGAGCCGACGGTGGCTCCCTTGCCGAGGTGCGCGTCGGGCATGAGGGCCACGTGCGGGAACACGAAGGGCATCCGCGCGGTCGCGAGGGCCTGCGCCCTGGTCTCCTCCTCGAGGATCGAGGCCCAGGACAGCAGCCGGTCGTTGATCTTCTCCACCCCGTCATCGTGCCGGGGCGGGCAAGCGGTTTCGGCGCCGGCGGGGGTTCCTCAGGCGGAGGCGCGGGCGATGCTGCGCACCAGGCGCGCCTCGAGGGCGGCGAGGTCGCCCTCGGGCAGGCGCCGGGCGACGGCGACCAGGGAGGAGGGCAGCACGCCGGCGAGCTCGCCGCGGCAGGCCGAGGCGAGGGAGGCGCCGTGGTCGGGGTGGACCTCGACCGGGGTGCCGGCGGTCACGATCTCGTGGGCCCAGCGGTCGACGTGCGTGGCGAGCGTGGCGGTCATGTCCTGGTATCGGCCCGGTCCCCGACGATCTTGAGCGGGGCTCGACCGGGTGGGGCGTCCGGGTGGCGCACCCCGCCTTCACAGGGTGTTCTCAGTGCGTCGACCTCGACGGCGGGGGCACCTCCCCCTAGCGTGGTCGTCAAGATTTCCACTACGACGGGTGGAGTCGTAGATCGCCCACCGGGCGACGCCGAGAGGGGCCCCGTGAGCTCGAGCACCGCCAGCACCCGCACCGCCAGCGGCCGCAGCGCCGCCCCCACGGGTGTCCTGCGCCTGTTCCAGGGCGCCGCGGTGCTCTCCGTGCTCGTGGTGGTGCTGCAGTTCCTCAGCGCCGGCCAGCTGCTCAGCGGCACCTCCGGCGCCGAGGGGGTCCACGCCGGGGGTGCGGTCGCCCTGCACGTGGTGCAGGGGCTGGCGGTGGTCGCGGCCCTCGTGCTGCAGCGCGCGACGCGCGGGCCCGTGTGGCCCACGGCGCTGGCGCTGCTGGCCCTCGCCGTCGGCTTCGTCCAGGCGTGGACCGGTGACCACACCGGCCTGGCGGTGCACGTCCCCGGCGCCGTCGTCACCACGGTCGTGACCGTCTGGCTGGCGGCCTGGGCGTTCGGCGGGGCGCGCCGCACCGCCTGAGGGACGCTCGCCGGGCGCTCGCTCGGCGGTCGGCGCCGGCTCGCGGGACCGCCGCGCCGCGGGTGAGGTGGGTCTCCGCCGCGCCACCGGCGTGCGACGCGGCGCGCTCGCCCGTGGTAGTACTCGGTGCCGACCGATCACCGCAGCGCAGCGCCCGGCCGGGCCGCGCACCACCGAGGAGAGCAGCCCCGCATGCCCACCACCCGAGGCGTGGACGCCCAGATCGCCCGCTCCTGGCTGCTCGTCAACGCCGCCCGCACGGAGGCCTTCGAGCCCGCGGCCCGGTCGCGCGCCGACCAGGTCATCCTCGACGTCGAGGACGCCGTCGACCCGGCCAACAAGGCGCAGGCGCGCCAGGGCGTCATCGACTGGCTGGCGACCAGCGGCCACCGCGCGTGGGTGCGCATCAACGACCGGACCACCACCTTCTGGGAGGACGACGTCCGCGAGCTCGCCCAGGCGGCTGCCGCCGGCGGCGGGCTGGCCGGCGTGATGCTCGCCAAGGCGGAGGCGCCCGAGCACGTCACCGAGACCTTCGACCGCCTCGGCGGGTCCCTGCCCGTCATCGCCCTGGTGGAGTCGGCCCTCGGCATCGAGGAGTCGGTGCGCATCGCCCGCGCCCGCGGCGCCTTCCGCCTGGCGTTCGGCAGCGGCGACTACCGCCGCGACACCGGCACGGCCGCCGACGACCTGGCGATGGCGTACCCGCGCTCGCGCCTGGTCGTCGCCAGCCGCATCGGCGGGCTGCCCGGCCCGATCGACGGCCCGACCGTCGGGTCGAGCCACGCCGTGCTCCGCGAGCAGTCCGCCCTCACGGTGGCGCTGGGCCTGACGGGCAAGCTCTGCCTGCAGACCGAGCAGGTGCCGGTCATCAACGAGGTCATCAGCCCCACGCAGTCCGACATCACCTGGGCGCAGGACTTCCTGGAGGACTTCGAGGCCCGCGGCCGCGTCGTCCGCGACGGCTCCGACCTGCCGCGCCTGGGCCGCGCCCGCAAGATCATGACGCTCGCGACGGCTCTGGGGCTCGTGCAGGCGTCCTGACGGACGCGTCGGCGGGCTGTCGGGCTGTCGGGCTGTCGGTGCCGGCTGGCAGCCTTGCGGACGTGGACGAGGTCGGCCGAGACGCCCCCGCCGGTGAGCAGCGCCTGGTGACGGTGCTGCTCACCCTCGCCGTCCCCGCGGAGGCCGACGCCGAGGACGCCGCGGCGCTGGCGGCGGACGCGGCGGCCGCCACCGCGCTGCAGGTCGTGCACGCCGCCGGCGTCGAGGGGCACCTGCCGGTGCCGGGGGCCACGGTGGTGCGCTCCGGCCCCCACCCCGACCTGCGCCAGCCGTGGACGGTCCAGTCGCTGACCCCCACGTCCGCTCGCCTGCGCGACCTCGCCGGAGACGTCGTCGAGGTGCCGCGGTCCAGCCTCCTGCCCGACCCGCTCGACGCGTGAGCGGACCGCGCTGGGCGCGGTGGGCCTCGGAGGCCGGCGCCCCGGCGGTGCTCGCGGCGGTGGTGCCCCTCGTGGTCGGCGCGTCCGCCGGCGGGTGGCGGGGCCTGCTGCTCGCCGCGCTGGCGGCGGTCGTGGCCGTGGCGCCCGGGCTGGCGCTCGTGCTTCACCTCGTGCGCACGGGCCGCGCGGTCGGCCACCACCTCCCGCACCGCGGTGACCGCCCTCGCGTGCTGGGTGCGGCGCTGGTCGGCGTCGTGGCGGCCGCCGCACTGGTGGTGGCGCTCGGGGCGCCCCGCGAGCTGGTCGTGCTCATGACCGCCATGGCGGTGCTGCTCGGCCTCCTCGCCGTCGCGTCGCTGCGGTGGAAGGTGTCGCTGCACGCGGCCACGGCCACCGCCTCGCTCGTCGCACTGGTGTCAGCGCTCGGGCCATGGGCCCTGCTCGGCGCGCCCCTCGTGGTGGTCGTCTGCTGGTCGCGCCTGGAGCTGTCGGCGCACACGCGGGGACAGGTGGTCGCGGGCGGGCTCACGGGTCTGGGAGCGGGGCTCGTCGCCCTGCTCGTCGCCGGCTGACCGGGTGCTGACCGGGTGGCTGACCGGTCGGCTGACCGGGTGGTGGCGCGACGGTCCCTCAGCGGCGGACCGCAGGTTCGCTACAGTACTGTCTCGTACTGGAAGTCGAGGGCGAGGTGAGGGGCGAGCAGGTGTCCGACGACCCGCGGTCGCAGCGGTCACGAGCCGCCGTCGTGCAGGGGGCAGCCGAGCTGCTGCTCGCCGACGGCCCCGGCGGCGTGACCGTCGACGCCGTCGTCCAGCGCACCGGGGTGGCCCGGTCGACCATCTACCGGCACTTCCCCACCAGCACCGACGTGCTGCGGGCCGCGGTCGACGCCGTGCTGCCCGAGGTCGCCCCAGGGGGCCCCTCCGCCACGGGGGAGCCGCTGCGCGACGTGCTCGTCCGGCGCGTCACCGCCACCGCCGAGCAGCTGGCGACCGGCGCCTGGGTGCGCGCGCTGCCCGCCCTCCTGGAGCTGGTGGCGCGCGAGCCCGCGCTCGAGGCCCACCGCGCCGAGATCGTCGCCCGCCACCGCACCGACCTCGTCGGGCACCTGCGCGCCGCGGCCGACGCCGGCCTGCTCCCCGCCGGCGCCGACCCGGGCGTCGCCGCGGACCGCCTGGTCGGGCCCCTCTTCTACCGCCGGCTCGTCACCGGCGAGCCCCTCACCCCCGAGCTGTGCGAGCAGCTCGTCGACAGCGTCCTCACCCCCGGAGACCCCCGATGAGCCCCACCGAGACCCCCACCCTCCGCGCGGAGCTCCGCGACGCCGTCGCCCCGCGCACGGTGGCCCTCGTCGTCGCCGTCCTGCTGCTGCAGCTGGGGTTCGTGCTCAGCTACGTCGGCGCCTTCCACGACCCGACGCCGCGCGACGTCGCCGTGACGGTCGTCGGGCCCACTCAGGAGGTGGCGGACCGGGCCGCGACCGCTCTGAACGGCATCGCCGGCGGGCCCCTCGAGGTCACCGCCTCCACCGACGCCGACGCCGCCAGGGCGGCCCTCACCGCGGACGCCACCAGCGCCGTCCTCGTCGTCGACGCGACGTCCACCCAGGACCAGCTGCTCGTCACCACCGCCGGGGGAGCCGCCACCGCGACGGCCGTGCAGACCGTGCTGGCGCAGGCCGAGGCCACCCAGGGCCGCACCCTGGCGGTGCAGGACGTCGTCCCCGCCGCCGCCGGCGACTCCCGCGGCCTGTCGGGGTTCTACCTGGTCACCGGCTGGGTGGTGGGCGGCTACCTCCTCGCGGCCCTGCTGGGCGTGGCCCGCGGGGCGCGCCCGGCCACGCTCCGCCGGGCGGTGGTCCGCCTGGGTGCGGTGCTGCCCTACGCGGTGCTGTCGGGGGTCGGTGGCGCCCTGGTGGTGGGACCGCTGCTGGGCGCCCTGCCCGACCACGCCGCCGCGTTCTGGGGCTTCGCGGGCACCGGGGCCCTGGTCGTCGTGGCGGCCGCGGCGGTCACGATGGCCCTCCAGGTGCTCGCCGGCACGGTCGGCATCGGCCTGGCGGTGCTCCTGTTCGTGGTGCTGGGCAACCCGAGCGCCGGGGGCGCGTACCCGCCCGAGCTGCTGCCGCCGTTCTGGGCGTGGCTGTCGGGGGTGCTGCCCAACGGCGCGGGCGTCGACGCGGTGCGCCGGATCGCGTACTTCGACGGCAGCGACGTGGGGCCGCGCCTGCTGGTGCTGGCCGCCTGGGCCGTGGCCGGTGCGGTGGTCGCCCTCGTCGCGGCGCGCTGGCACCAGCTCCGCGCCGCCCGCGCCGCCCGTGCCGCTGCCCCCGCCGACGCCCCGGAGCCCGCAGCCGCCTGACCCCCTCCGTTCGTGATCATGGGATCTGTGCACAGCGGTGTGCACGGATCCCCTGATCACGGCCGGGAGGGGGGGACCCACGACCTGAGGAGGGGGTGGGTGCCCGAGGGCACCACCGGAACGGGCCCACAGGAGGGCGCGCCGCGGCGCCGGCCCACCTAGCGTCGACGACGTGATCGAAGCCCACCACCTCGTCAAGCGCTACGGCGCGAAGACCGCCGTCGACGACCTCAGCTTCACCGTCAGCCCCGGCCACGTCACCGGGTTCCTCGGGCCCAACGGCGCCGGCAAGTCGACCACGATGCGCATGGTCGTCGGGCTCGACCGCCCCACCTCTGGTGCCGTCACCGTCAACGGCAGGCCGTACGCCGAGCACCGGACCCCCCTCGCCGAGGTCGGCACCCTGCTGGAGGCCAAGGCCGTCCACAAGGGGCGCAGCGCCCACGACCACCTGCTGGCCCTCGCCCAGAGCCAGGGCATCGGCCGCCGGCGGGTGGCCGAGGTCATCGACCTCGTCGGCCTGCACGACGTGGCCCGCAAGCGCGCCGGCGGCTTCTCCCTGGGCATGGGCCAGCGCCTCGGCATCGCCTCGGCCCTGCTGGGTGACCCGGCCACGATCATCCTCGACGAGCCCGTCAACGGCCTCGACCCCGACGGCGTGCTGTGGATCCGCACCCTGCTGCGCGGCCTGGCCGCCGAGGGCCGCACCGTCTTCGTCAGCTCCCACCTCATGAGCGAGATGGCGCTGACCGCCGAGCGCCTCGTCATCGTCGGCCGCGGGCGCCTGCTCGCCGACACCACCGTCGACGACCTCATCTCCAGCGCCAGCGACCGCCCGGTGGTGGTCCACTCCCCGCAGGCCGGTGAGCTGGGGCGCCTGCTGGTCAGCGCGGGCGCCACCGTCACCGACGTCGAGGTGGGTGAGCTCCTGGTCACCGGCACCACGGCCGTGCGCATCGGGGAGGTCGCCGCCGAGCGCGGCATCGTGCTGCACGAGCTGCACACCGAGAGGGCGTCGCTGGAGCAGGTCTACATGGCCCTGACCCGCGACTCCCGCGAGTACACCACCGACGAGCCCGGCACCGGTGCTCAGACGGGCGCCCACCGCGGCGCCGGGGCCGCCAGCCAGCAGCAGGAGGTCGCAGCATGAGCACGCAGACCAGCAGGACGGCGGACGCCGTGCCGTCCCCGCGCGAGCACCGCTCGAAGCACGCGGCGGAGCACACCTCCCCCGCGGGTGCCAGCCTGTCGCGCGCCGTCCTGTCGGAGTGGACCAAGCTCCGCTCGCTGCGCTCGACCTGGTGGACGCTCGTCATCGCCCTCGGGCTGGCGGTCGGGTTCGCGGCGCTGCTCGCGGCCGTGGTGTCCAACCCCGACGCCCAGCAGCCGCAGGGCGGACCGGGCGCCGACGGGCTCGCCGACCCGGTGGGCATCGCCCTCGCGAGCAGCGCCTTCTCCACCCTGGTGCTCGGCGTCCTCGGCGCGCTGGTCGTGGCGGGAGAGTACGCCACCGGCTCCATCTCCTCCAGCCTCATGGCGCTGCCGCGCCGCTGGCCCCTGGTGGTGGCCAAGTCGGCCGTCCTCGTCGGGCTCCTCGTGCCGTTCACGCTGCTGCTGTCGCTGGCCAGCCTGTGGGTGGCGAGCCTCGTCTACGGCGACGCCGCGACCGTCGACTGGGGCAGCTCCGACACCTGGCTCGCCGTCCTCGGCAACTGCGCCTACCTCGTGGCGGTGGCGCTGCTGGGCCTCGGCCTGGGGCTGCTGTTCCGGACCACCGCGGCCGCCATCACCGTGCTCGCGGCGGTCGTCTTCGTGCTGCCGCCGCTGCTGGGCCTGGTGACCTGGGACTGGGTCGTGGCCATCGACGACCACCTGCCGGGCGCCGCCGGCTCCTCCCTGGCCTCGACCACCGGAGGCACCCTCGGCACCGGTGAGGCGTGGCTGACGCTGCTCGCCTGGGCCGCGGTCCCGGTGCTCGCCGGGGCCCTGGTGCTCCAGCGCCGCGACGCCTGAGGCCCGTGGACCACGGCGCGGCGGTGGAGCGCCTCCGCGCGCTCGCCAGCGCCCACCCCCGTCTCGTCGACGCGGGGTGGGCGCTGCTCTGGCTGCTGCCCCTGTGCCCCGAGGCGTACCAGCAGTCCGGTCCCGCCGGCGCGTGGGCGGCGCTGGTGACCGCGGTGCCGCTGGCGTGGGGCCGCCGGGCGCCGCTGGCCGTGGCGCTGGTGGTCTGCGCCCTCGCCGCCCCCGCGTGGCTGCTGCTCGACGGCCGGCCCGCCCACCCCGCGGTCTTCTCGCTGCTGGCGGTCCTCGGCCTCGCCTCGCAGCGGCGGGGTGCGGCGCTGCGGGTCGGCGTCGTCGCGGGCGCGGTCGTGCTGCTGGTGCTCACCGCCACCGACCGCGCCGCCCGCGGCGGCGGGGTGCCCCCCACCACCGTCTGGGCGGCCCCCGCCGTCACCGGGCCGCTCCTCGCCGCCGCGGTCTTCGCCGGGGTCGCCGTCCGCGGCCGCCGCGAGCGCCTGGCCCACCTGGAGGAGCGCGCCCACCGCCTCGAGGCCGAGCGCGACCACCGCGCCCAGATCGCGGTGGCCGCCGAGCGGGCCCGCATCGCCCGCGAGCTGCACGACGTCGTGGCGCACGCCCTCACCGTCGTCGTCAGGCTCGGTGACGGCATGGCCGCCCGCGCCGCCCGCGCGCCACAGGCCCCCGCCGACCCCGCGGCCCTCGACGCCGTCACCACCACCGCGCGGCAGGCGCTGGCCGAGATGCGCCACCTGCTGGGCGTCCTGGGTGACGACGCAGCCGCAGCCGCCCCGCTCCCGGGCACCCCCAGCGCGTCGGGCCACGACGCCCTGGACGCGCTGGTCAGCGGCGTGCGCGCCGCCGGCGTCCCGGTCCGCCTCACGCGGACCGGTTCCGACGACGGCTGGAGCCCGGCGGTGCACCTGGCGGTGCACCGGATCGCCACCGAGGCGCTCACCAACGTCCTCGACCACGCCGGCCTGGGCGTCCGGGTCGAGGTGCTCGTCCGCACCGGGGCGGACCAGGTGGAGGTGGTGGTGCAGGACGACGGCGTGGGGCTGGGCGTCACCGCCGGCCCCGGGGCACCGGTCGTGCCGGGCCGGGGGAGCGGCGTCGCGGGGATGCGGGAGCGCGCGGCGTCCCTCGGCGGGCGGCTGGAGGCCGGACCCCGCGAGGGTGAGGGCGGGGGCTGGCGGGTGCGGGCCGTGCTCCCGTCGCGCCCGGCGACGCCCCCGGGAGAGGGTGGTGCGCTGTGAGCGACCCCGCCGACCCCGCCGAGCCGGCGGCCCCGCTGCGGGTGCTGCTCGTCGACGACCAGGCCCTGGTCCGCCTGGGGTTCCGGATGCTGCTCGACGGCCACCAGGGCGACCAGCCCGGCGGGCGCACCGTCGAGGTGGTCGGGGAGGCCGCCGACGGGCGCTCCGGCGTGGCGATGGCTGCGGCGCTCGACCCCGACGTCGTCCTCATGGACGTGCGGATGCCCGTGCTCGACGGCGTCGAGGCGACCCGCCGGGTGGTCGACGAGGCCGCCGCGGCCGGGCGCAGCACCCGGGTGCTGGTGCTCACCACCTTCGACCTCGACGAGCACGCCTACGCCGCGCTGCGCGCCGGGGCCAGCGGGTTCCTGCTCAAGGACGCCCAGCCCGACGAGCTGGTGCGCGCCCTGCACGCCGTCGCCGCGGGCGACGCCGTCCTGACCCCGCGGCTGACCCGCCACCTGCTCGCCCTCGCCGAGGAGCGCCTCCCGGGCGACCCGGCCCCCGGCGCGCAGGACGACGGCGGCGGGGTGTCCGGAACGGGGCACGACGGCGCCGAGGTGCAGCGCCAGCTGGCGTCGCTGACGCCCCGTGAGCGCGACGTGCTCGCCGAGGTGGCCCGGGGCCGGTCCAACGCCGAGGTGGCGCGCCGGCTGTTCCTGTCCGAGCCGACGGTGAAGGGGCACGTGGGCCGCCTGCTGGCCAAGCTCGACCTGCGCGACCGCGTGCAGGTGGTGGTGTGGGCCTACCGGGCGGGCGTGGTGAGCCCCGACGACCCGCTCGACTGACGCGGGGTCCCCGGGGCCGCGAGCGCTTCCCCTCTGCGCCGACCACCTGGATGATCACCCCGTGAACGGACCCGCAGCCGTCGACCTCGAGCTCGTGCACCTGCGCTCCGCCACCGGCGGTGCGGACCCCGGCGCCGGCGAGGTGCTCGCCGCGGCCCGCGCTCACCAGGTGCTCGGCGCCGTGGTCGAGCAGATGCCCGCCAGCACCTCCGCGGCCCCTCCGGTCGTGCTCGCCCTGCCGGTCGACGGGGCCGGACGGCTCCTGCAGCTCGTGCGCGGGCGCGTGACGACCGGCCCCCTGGCGACCCTGACCGTCGACCGGGTCGCCCGTGAGCTGGACTCGGTGGCCGTGCGGGTCGCCGTCCCGGGAGCCGAGGCCGACGACGAGGTCGGGGCTGACGCGGGCCCCGGTCCGCTGGGCGACGTGCGCGTCGCGTCCGACGTCGTCGTCACCGCCTTCGGGGGGCGCCGCGCGGTCGACCGCGAGCTGGCGCTGGAGGTGGCCCTGCTCACCCAGAGCGAGGTGGTCCTGGCCCGCCGGGCTCCGTGGACCCTCGCCGTCCACGGCCCTTCGCGCGACGGGCTCGACCTGCAGCCGTGGCCCGAGTCGATGCGCCCCGCGGTCACCCTCACCCACCGACCGGGCGAGGTGCTCTGGGTGGAGGCCCACCTCCCGCACGACCGCGGTCAGCGCGGGCACGACGGCGTGCGCGGCCGGGACCTGCGGCGGCGGTGGAACCGCAGGGTGCTCGAGCACGCGCTGCCGTCGTGGTCGTGGGCGGTGCTGCCCGAGCGCACCGAGCCCCTCGTCGACGAGGCGGCCCACCCGGAGCTTGACGACGACGCCCGGCGTCTGGTGCGCCAGCTGCAGGGCCAGCCCGAGCCGACGCGTCTGGGCGAGGCGCTGGGACTCGAGGGCGCCGAGCGCGACCGCCTGGTGTCCGTGCTCCGCGAGCCGCTGTCACCGCAGACCCCCCGCGCGGTGGTCGCCGCACTGGGCCTCCCCGACGTCGCGGCGCAGCTGAGCACCGGCGAGCTGGGCGCCCAGGCCCTGCCGGGGGCGGTGGGGGCGGCCCCGCACGGCTTCGTGGGCACGGTGCGCGAGTCGCTCCTGTCGCGCCCGGAGGGCAGCGGGTGGTGGGCGCGGCTGCGGCGCCTCGACCACGACCGCCCCTGGCTGTCCGTCCTGTTCATCGCCGGTGAGGTGGCGCTGGGCGCGGCGATGGCCGCTCGGGCGCTGGGAGCCTTCGGGGCGCCTCTGCCGACGGTGTGGGCGGTGGGGCTCGGCGCCGGTGCCGTGCTGTGCGCCCTCGACGCCGCGGGCAACGCCGTGCTGCTGGGCGCGGTGCAGCGGCGTCGGGCACGGGAGCGCGCCGCTGCGGACCGCTGACCGCGCGACCCGCTGCCTCGGGGGCGGCCGGGGGCCGGACCGAGGTGCGCGGAGCCTCCGCCCGCCGAGGGGGGTCGGGGTGACGCGTACGGTCCTCGGCGTGAGCTCCGCCCTCCTCGTCGTCGCCGTCTCCCGAGCCCTGCCCGGCGGGGGGCGCAGCACCGGGCTCGTCGGGGTCGACGAGCCAGTCGTCACCGCCGACGACCTGGGGCTGACCCGCGGCGACGGGTGCTTCGAGGGGCTGCGCCTCGTGGCGCGCGGTGCCGGGGAGGGGGCCGGTGACGGCCCCGGTGCGGAGATCCTGAACCTCGGCGCGCACCTGGCGCGGATGCAGCGCTCGGCCCGCTCCCTGGACCTCCCCGACGACCCGGCGCCCTGGGCCCAGCTGCTCGACCTCGCCGCGCGCGCGTGGGCCACCGGCCACGCCGGCTCCCACGACGACGACGCGGCCCCCCGTGAGGCGGCGGTGAAGCTGTCGATGACCCGGGGGCTCCCGCAGCCGGCGGGGGAGCCGGTGGCGCCGACCGTCGTCGTGACCGTCTCCTCCCTGGACGCCGCGTCGCTGGCCGCCCGCCGCGACGGCGTCCGCGTTGCGTCCATGACCCGCGGGTACGGGCCCGAGGCGTTCGCGGGGGCGCCGTGGCTGCTCGGAGGGGTCAAGACGCTGTCGTACGCGGTGCACACCGCAGCCCAGCGCGAGGCGGTCCGGCGCGGCGCCGACGACGCGCTGCTCACCGCCGCTGACGGCACCCTGCTGGAGGGCCCCACGTCGGCGGTGCTGTGGGTGCCCGGCGGGGGTGGCGTCCCCCGGCTGCGCACCGTCGCCCCGGGGTCGAACGGCATCCTGGGCAGCACCTCCCAGCAACTGCTCTTCGAGCGGGCCCAGCGCGCCGGGTGGGACGCCACCGCCACCACCGGCACCCTCGCCGACCTGCGCTCGGCCCGCGCGGTGCTGCTCACGAGCGCGGTGCGCGGCCCGGTGGCCGTCCGCGAGCTCGACGGCCAGCCGCTCGCCGTCGACAGCGCCCTCGTCTCCGAGCTGCAGGAGCTCGCCGGCTTCTGACCCCTCGGCTGCGGCTCCCCCGGGGCGGGCAGGATGGGGGAGGTGCCCCGACTCCTGCACCTCGACTCGTCCATCGGCCCCGCCACCGGCCCGGGCCGCTCGCGCTCGCGCGAGGTGACCGCGGCCTTCGCCCGTACCTGGGCCGAGGCCGGGCCCGACCACGAGGTGGTCCGCCGCGACCTGGTCGCCAGCCCGCTGCCGCACCTGCTCGACCCCGACCTGCACTGGGCCCCGGCGCTGCGGCCGGAGGGCTCCTCTCCCGACCCGGCGGCCGAGGCCGTCCAGGAGGGGGTCCTCGCGGAGCTGCTCGCCGCGGACGTCGTCCTCGTCGGCGCGCCGATGTACAACTACTCGCTGCCCTCGACGCTGAAGACCTGGGTCGACCACATCCACGTGCCGGGGACGACGACGCCGTTCCCCGGGCACGAGGCGCAGCCCCTGAGGGGCCGGCCCGCCGTCGTCGTCACCAGCCGGGGCGGCACCTACGACCCGGGCACCCCCACCGAGAGCTGGGACCACGCCGTCCCGCCGCTGCAGATC
>Ga0325403_1004454_pt1 | contig 13028 bp, 10 predicted proteins | sample PopdelMetagenome_19_FD_205665 | JGI IMG/M metagenome (GOLD analysis project Ga0325403, IMG submission 205665) | Populus deltoides microbial communities from Bellville, Georgia, United States - Xylem-PdKOR-R4 | ecosystem: Host-associated > Plants > Phyllosphere > Stem > Wood/Secondary xylem...
CCGCGACATGGGCCTCGAGCTCACGCAGCCCGCCAAGGACCTGCTCGCCGCCCGCGGCTACGACCCCGTGCTCGGTGCGCGCCCCCTGCGCCGCACCATCCAGCGCGAGATCGAGGACGCGCTGAGCGAGAAGATCCTCTACGGCGAGCTGACGGCCGGCGAGATCGTCCTGACCGACGTCGAGGGCGAGGGCGCCGCCGCGCGCTTCACCTTCAAGGGCACCCGCAAGGCCGAGCTCCCCGAGGTGGCCGCCGTCGGCGCCGCCTCCGGAGCCGGCGCGGTGCCCCCGTCGAGCCCGCCGAGCCTGACGGCGGACGACGCGTCCTGACGCGCCCCTGACCGCCCGCGAGGGCGGTCCGCACCACGAGGAGCCCCCAGCCGCACCGGCTGGGGGCTCCTCGCGTCCGCGGGCCCGTCGGGCACGATGGACCCGTGGACCTCGGCACCCCCTCCGCCGCTGCCGCCCGAGGGCGCGTGGTGGTGCGGCGAGCCCGTGCCGGCGACGTGCGCGCCGTGCGCCGTCTCACCGAGCCCCTGGCGGCCCGCGGGGTGCTCGTCTCCAAGCACCCCGTCGCCAGCTACGAGAGCGTCCCGGAGATGCGCGTGGCCGAGCTCGACGGCGAGGTCGTGGGCTGCGGGGCCCTGCACGTGATGTGGGAGGACCTCGCCGAGGTGCGGACCCTCGCCGTCGACGACGGCGCCCGCGGGCTCGGGGTGGGCTCCGCCATCGTCAGGGGCCTCCTCGACGACGCCCGCGCCGCCGGCATCGCCAGGGTCTTCTGCCTGACGTTCGAGGTGCCCTTCTTCGCGCGCCTCGGCTTCGAGGTCATCGAGGGCACCCCGGTCGAGCCCGACGTCTACGCCGAGCTGCTCCGGTCCCACGACGACGGCGTGGCCGAGTTCCTCGACCTGGCGCGCGTCAAGCCGAACACCCTCGGCAACACCCGGATGCTGCTGCACCTGACCCCCTGACCACCCGCACGAACCGCCCCTCGATCCGCACTCTCCGCGGAGAGTGCGCTCGGGCACCCCTTCGAACCGCACTCTCCGCGAAGAGTGCGCACGGGGGGGCGGGGTCAGGAGGGGAGGGACCAGCCGCCGTCGGCGGGGACGACGAGGCCGTCCTCCACCAGCGAGGCCAGGCACCGGGCGCGCTGGGCGTCGTCGTCCCAGGCGGTGGCCAGCGCCGCGGCGTCGAGCGCCCCCGGGGCCTCGCGCAGCAGGGCGAGCAGGCGGCCGCGCACCTGGCGGTCGGTGCCGTGCCACGCCTGGCCACGGCGCGCCGGCCCCTCGTCGGGAGGGGCCCCGGCGCGCTGCCACGCGCACAGGTCGAGCACCGGGCACGCCCCGCAGCGCGGCGAGCGGGCGGTGCAGACCAGCGCGCCGAGCTCCATGACGGCGACCGACCACCGCGGAGGCAGCAGCGGGTCGTCGGCGGGCACCTCCGGCAGGACGGCGCGCGCGAGGGCGGTCTCCACCGCCGTCAGGGCCGGCGCCGGCTGGGCGCGGCCCTGGACGGCGCGTGCGAGCACCCGCCGCACGTTGGTGTCGACCACGGCCACCCGCTGGCCGAAGGCGAAGGCCCCCACCGCGGCCGCGGTGTACTCACCGACCCCCGGCAGGGCCCGCAGGGCCAGCGGGTCGGACGGCACCCGCCCGTCGTGGCGCTCGACGAGGGCCGTGGCGGCCGCGTGCAGGCGCAGGGCGCGCCGCGGGTAGCCCAGCCGCCCCCAGGCCCTCACGGCCTCTCCCACGGGCTCGGCGGCCAGGGCCGACGGGGTCGGCCAGCGCTCCAGCCAGGCCCTCCACACCGGCTCCACGCGGGCGACGGGAGTCTGCTGGAGCATCACCTCGCTGACGAGCACCGGCCAGGCCACGTCGTCGGGCCGCCCGGGCCGCCGCCAGGGCAGGTCGCGGGCGCTGGCGGCGTACCAGGCCAGGACCCGGGCGCGGAGGTCCGCCACCGCACGGCCGCCGACCGCGGGGAGCTCAGGAGCGTCGGGCACGACCCATCCTCACCCGGGAGGGGGCCGGGAGTGTCACCCCGGGAACCCCCGACCGCCTCCCGGGGATCCGGCGGCGTGACGGCGGTCACCGCATCGTCGCAGGTCAACGACGGGTGGGGGCGCGTGACCGGATCGTGACCACACCGGCGGCCGCAAGGGCTTGACCGGATGTGGTTGAGAACGTTCACAATCGACCCCGCACAGGAGGACCGCGCCCGGTGGAGCAAAGACGCCGACGGCCCGGGACTCCGACCGCCGCACCGGGGACACCCCGGGGCGGTGGCCACGGACCGGGCGCTGGAGCCCGGCCGGGCCACTCAGCAGGAGAGGTACCTCTGTGAACAAGCGTTTCGCGATCGTGGCCGTCGGAGCTTCCCTGGCCCTGGGCCTGTCCGCCTGTGGTGGCGGCGGCGCCGGTTCCACCGCCCCCGGTGAGTCCGCCACCAGCGCCGCTCCCGCCGACGTCACCGTCGGCGTCGCGATGCCCACCCAGACCTCGCAGCGCTGGATCGACGACGGCAACAACGTCAAGTCGGGCCTCGAGGCGCTCGGCTACAACGTCGACCTGCAGTACGCCAACGACGACATCCCCACCCAGGCCTCGCAGATCTCGACGATGATCAACAACGGCGACAAGGTCCTCATCGTCGCCTCGATCGACGGCACCGCGCTGAGCAGCCAGCTCGCCGACGCCGCCGCGGCCGGTATCAAGGTCATCTCCTACGACCGCCTGATCCGCGGCACCGAGAACGTCGACTTCTACGTCTCCTTCGACAACTACAAGGTCGGCGTCCAGCAGGGCCAGTCCCTCCTGACCGGCCTGGGCATCCTCAACGCAGACGGCTCGGAGAACCCGGCCGCCACGGGCCCGTTCAACGTCGAGCTGTTCGCCGGCTCCCTGGACGACAACAACGCGACGTTCTTCTACAACGGCGCGATGGACACGCTGAAGCCCTACATCGACAGCGGCGTCATCACGATCCCGTCCGGACAGACGGACATCTCGCAGATCGCCACCCAGCAGTGGAAGACGGACGTCGCGCAGAAGCGCATGGAGACGCTGCTGACCTCGGCCGACTCCGGCATCACGCTGAACGGCGTGCTGGCCCCGGCCGACATCATCAGCCGCGGCGTCATCACCGCGCTGGCCAACGACGGCTACGGCCAGGGCGGCAAGGCGTTCCCGATCGTGACCGGCCAGGACGCCGACATCGACAACGTCAAGCTCATCAACGACGGCCAGCAGTACTCCACCATCTTCAAGGACACGCGCCTGCTGGCCGAGCAGGCCATCAAGGTCACCGGTGACTACCTGTCGGGCAACGAGCCGGAGCCCAACAACACGACGGACTACGACAACGGCAACAAGGTCGTCCCGTCGTACCTGCTCGAGTCGACCGTCGTCACCAAGGACAACATCAAGTCCGTGCTGATCGACTCCGGCTACTACACGCAGGAGCAGGTCGACAAGGGTCAGAAGTAACCACGTCCCCACGCTGCCGGCCGTTCCGCACCCCTGCTCGGGGTGCGGGGCGGCCGGCAGTCGCGAGGGTGGCCCCATGCGTGAAGCAAGCACCACAGACGACCAGGCGGGCGGCACAGTGACAGCGACCAGCAGCACCCCTCCGAGCGGCGGGCAGCCGCGGACCGGCCCGGACGACATCCTGGAGATGCGGTCCATCACCAAGACGTTCCCGGGCGTCAAGGCCCTCTCCGACGTGACGATCAAGGTGCGCCGCGGCGAGGTCCACGCCATCTGCGGTGAGAACGGCGCCGGCAAGTCGACGCTGATGAAGGTGCTCTCGGGCGTCTACCCGCACGGCACCTACGACGGCGACATCGTCTTCGAAGGACAGGTGGCGCGCTTCAGCGGCATCAACGAGTCCGAGCACGCAGGCATCGTGATCATCCACCAGGAGCTCGCCCTGGTGCCCTACCTGTCGATCGCGGAGAACATCTTCCTCGGCAACGAGGTGAAGGGCCGCGGCGGTCTCATCGACTGGAACCGCGCGAACGGCGAGGCCGGCAAGCTGCTGCGCCGCGTCGGCCTGAAGGAGAACCCCACGACGCCCGTGGGCCAGCTCGGCGTGGGCAAGCAGCAGCTGGTGGAGATCGCCAAGGCGCTCACCAAGGACGTCAAGCTGCTCATCCTCGACGAGCCCACGGCCGCCCTCAACGACAACGACTCCGAGCACCTCCTGGGGCTGCTGCGCCAGCTCCAGGCCGAGGGCATCACCTGCATCATCATCAGCCACAAGCTGAACGAGATCATCTCGATCGCCCAGTCGACGACGATCATCCGCGACGGCAGGACGATCGAGACGCTCGACATCGCCGCCGGCGAGGTCACGCAGGAGCGCATCATCCGCGGCATGGTCGGCCGCGACCTGGAGAGCCGCTTCCCCGAGCGCGAGAGCAACCCCGGTGACGAGGTGCTGCGCGTGGAGGACTGGTCGGTCGGCCACGCCACGCAGGACCGCCTCGTGGTCGAGGGCGCCAGCCTCTCCGTCCGCGCCGGCGAGGTCATCGGCATCGCCGGCCTCATGGGCGCCGGCCGGACCGAGCTGGCCATGAGCATCTTCGGCCGCTCCTACGGCCGGTACCTGGGCGGGCGCCTGTACAAGCGCGGCCAGGAGATCCAGGCCCGCAACGTCCGCGAGGCCATCAAGCACGGCATCGCCTACGCCACCGAGGACCGCAAGAAGTACGGCCTCAACCTCATCGACGACATCAAGCGCAACGTCTCGGCGGCGGCGCTCGACAAGCTCGCCGGTGGCGGGGGGCTGGTGAACGCCAACGAGGAGATCGCCGTCGCGGAGCGCTCCCGCAAGGACATGAACATCAAGGCGCCGACCGTGATGTCCGTGACCGGCAAGCTGTCGGGGGGCAACCAGCAGAAGGTCGTCCTCTCGAAGTGGATCTTCACCGACCCCGACGTGCTCATCCTGGACGAGCCGACCCGCGGCATCGACGTGGGTGCCAAGTACGAGATCTACGTGATCATCAACAAGCTGGTCGCCGCCGGCAAGGCCGTCATCGTCATCTCCTCGGAGCTGCCCGAGCTGCTCGGCATCTGCGACCGCGTCTACACCCTGTCGCAGGGCCGCATCACCGGAGACGTGCCGATCGCACAGGCCACCCCGGAGCGCCTCATGGAGCTCATGACCCTCGAGCGCGTCCCGGCGCGCTCGGGCGCCCCCCGCGGTGCCACGGTCGGCACCTCCGGCGAGGGCCCCGCCGTCCCCGGCGCCCCCCAGCAGTCCGAGCAGTCCCGCTCGCCCATCTCCAGCCAGAACCCCGAGGACCTCGCATGAGCACGAGCACCACCGCGCCCGCCAAGGCGCCCGAGCCCAAGACCGGGAGCGCCAACCCCCTGGTCGCCCTCACGGCCAACCTGCGCCAGAGCGGCATCTACATCGCGTTCGTGCTGGTGGTGGCGCTGTTCGCGGTGCTCACCGACGGCCGGAGCCTGGCCGCGGCCAACGTCTCCACCATCGTCACGCAGTACGCCTACGTGCTCGTGCTGGCGATCGGCATGCTCATCGTCATCGTCGCCGGGCACATCGACCTGTCCGTCGGGTCGGTGCTGGCCGTGGTCGGCGCCGTGGCGGCCCGCCTCGCCATCACGTACGAGCAGCCCTGGTGGGTCGCGGCCCTCGCCGCCCTGGCCGTCGGCATCGTCATCGGCGCCTGGCAGGGCTTCTGGGTGGCCTACGTCGGCGTGCCGGCGTTCATCGTGACGCTGGCGGGCATGCTGCTCTTCCGCGGCCTGGACTACCTCGTCCTGGAGAACATCTCCCTGTCGGGCTTCCCGCCGGCGTACTCCAAGATCGCCACCGGCTACCTCAACGGCCTCATGGGCGGCTACGGGTACGACGCCTTCACGCTGCTCATCGGCGCCCTCGCGGTGGTCGGCTTCGTCGTGCAGCAGCTGCGCACCCGGCGCGCCCGCGTGAAGTACCAGCAGACCGTCGAGGCGCTGCCGGTGCTGCTCCTGAAGGTCGTCATCGTCGGCGCCGTCGTGATGTGGTTCGCCTACCAGCTGGCCACGGCCCGCGGTCTGCCGATCGTGCTGATCCTCCTGGCCGTGCTGATCCTCGCCTACGCGGTGATCACCAAGTCGACGGTGTTCGGACGCCAGGTCTACGCCATCGGCGGCAACCTGTCCGCCGCGCAGCTGTCGGGTGTGAACGTCCGGAAGGTCAACTTCTGGATCTTCGTGAACATGGGCTTCCTGGCCGGCATCGCGGGCGTCATCTTCTCCGCGTACACCAACGGCGCCCAGCCCGCCGCCGGCACGGGTGCCGAGCTCGACGCCATCGCCGCGGCCTTCATCGGCGGCGCCGCGGTCACCGGCGGTGTCGGCACGATCGTCGGCGCCATGGTCGGTGGCCTGCTCGTCGCCGTCATCAACAACGGCATGATCATCCTGGGTCTCGGCCAGGAGTGGCAGTTCATCATCCGCGGCATGGTGCTGCTGCTGGCCGTCGCGTTCGACGTCTACAACAAGCGGCGCTCCGGCGGTCGCTGACCCCTCGGGGGCCTGACCCCCTCGCCGCCATCTGCCCGCTCTTGGCGCCCCCCGGACCTCCGAGGGCGCCAAGAGCGGGCAGATGGCGTCAGAGGGGAGTCAGGTGAGGTCGCGGTGCAGCGTGCGGCGCTCCCAGGCGCCGTCGCGGGTGGCCCTGACGTGGTCGACCTCGAGGCGGGCGGTGGCCCCGTCGACCACCACCGTCATCACCCCGTTCTCGAACCACGGGCCCTCCTCGACCTCCCAGCGCGCCGGCGGCCGCCGCACGCCGGCGGTCCGGGCCAGCAGCGCCGCCGCAGCCCGGACCGGTCGGACGCCGGCCAGGCGGTTGGCCACCCGCAGCGCGGGCTTGAGGGGGTTGCGGAAGGGCGACATCACCAGCTGGTGCACCGCGGTGCGGCTGCCGACGACGCCGTCCAGCTCGGCGCGCGCGGTGTAGCTGCAGTGCACGTCGCCCGAGAGCAGCAGGATGCTGGCCGGTGCCCGCGGCCCCGAGGCGACGCGGGCCAGGAGGCGGAGCAGGTCGTCGAGGGAGGTCCCGAACGCCGCCCAGTGCTCCAGGTCGACCGCCTGGCGGATCTTCTCGCCCACGCCCGACAGGCGCCGTCCCCACCGGCCGGCGACGACGGCCTCGTTCCAGCCCTCGACGTCGGAGAACGCCGGCACCATGAGCACCGGGAGGGTGCTCGCGAGCAGCAGGTGCTCCACGGGCCCGTCGTCGGGGCCGCCCAGCGCCTGCTCCTGCACCCAGGACCACTCCGCCTCGTCGAGGATGGCGCGGTCGTCGGGCTGCAGCCTCCGCGAGCAGCGGCAGTCGACGGCCACCAGCCGCACGCGGTGGCCGGTGCTACCGGGCCCGCCGCGGGTGTCGCCGAAGTCGCGGACGTAGCTCCAGCGCGCGCTGTCGGGCTCGGTGTCGGCGCGTTCCGCGTGGACGTCCAGCAGCTTCGTCCTGGTGTCGTCGTCGTCGGCGGCCCGCAGGGCGGCCAGGAGCTCCTCGCCCTCGAGCGCGTCGGGGGAGAGGTTGCCCAGGTGCTGGTAGACCCAGTAGCTGCCCAGCGCCCCGCGGACCCGGTCGTCGAACCAGGGCTTGAGGCGCATCTCCTCCCGCCAGGCCAGCGAGGTGTTCCAGTCGTCGCGCAGGTCGTGGTCGTCCAGGAGCATGCAGGTCGGCACGGTCGAGAGGAGCCAGCGCACCGGTGGCTGGCTCCAGCTCTCGGTGTACAGCCAGGTGTACTCCTCGAAGGTGCAGATCTCCTGCGCCACCTCGGGGTGCTCGGACACGTCCGGGTCGCGGCGGGCGGCCTCGAGCCGCTCCCGGACGGCCTGGGAGGGCTCGTCGGCGTACAGCTGGTCGCCGAGCATCAGCAGCACGTCGGGGCGGTGCGGCGCGGGTGCGCCCGCCCGCCCGCTGCCGGGGTCGCGGACGCCGAAGGCGATCCTGCCCGCCAGCTCGACCAGCGCGTCCGGACCCACCTGGGCCACGCCCTCGGCGTCCAGCGGCTCCGAGCGGCGGCACGAGCCGAAGGCCAGGCGCAGGCGGCCGTCGTCGCTGGCGGTCCTCACGACGCTCGGCGGGTACGCCGCCAGCTCGGGGAACTGCTCGGGCGACGGCGGCCACACCCGCCGCTGCGAGTCCCCGGCGTCGAGCCAGACCTCGTAGGGCAGCTCGGCGGCCTCCGGCAGGCCGCGCACCACGAGGATCGCGTAGTGGTGGCCGTGGACGCCCCAGGTCTCCGTGCTCGCCACGACGGGGGCCTGGAGCACGCCCCCGCCCACCTCGACCCGCACCGAGCACGGTGCGCTGGTCTCCACCCACAGGGTGGCGCTGGTCGCGGCGACGTGGCGCAGCATCGGACCGAGCAGCAGCTCGGGCCCCTCCGGGACGTCCCGTCCGACGGTCCGTCCGGTGGTCCGGTCGACGATCACGGATCCATCCTGCGCCCCCGGAGCGCCTGGCACCTCCCGCAGCGGCCCAGGCCCTCGCAGGTCAGACGTAGCGCTCGAGGATGCTCGACTCGGCCAGGCGCGAGAGCCCCTCGCGCACGGCGCGGGCGCGGTGCTCGCCGACGCCGCCGACGGTCATGAGGTCGTCGGTGCTGGCCGCCAGGAGCTTCTGCAGCCCGTCGTAGTGCGTGACGAGCCGGTCGACGACGACGGGGGGCAGGCGCGGCACCTTGCTGAGCAGGCGGTACCCGCGGGGTGAGGCGGGGGAGTCGAGGGTGTCGCCGTCGATCAGCAGGCCGAGCACCCGGGCCAGCGCCTCCAGGTCCACCAGGCGCGAGTCGGTGAGGGCGGAGAGGTCCTGCAGGACGGCGGCGACCGTGCGCCCGGTGAGGCTGGTGGTCTCGGGGGTGAGGTAGTCGCGCACCACGAGCTCCCGGTCTCCGCCGATGCCGCTGACCAGCTCGTCGAGCTGGAGGGACAGCAGGCGCCCGTCGGCCCCGAGCTCGACGACGTACCCGGAGATCTCCTCGGAGATCCTCCGCACCATCTCCAGGCGCTGCAGGACGCTGGCGACGTCGCGCAGGGTGACGAGGTCCTCGATCTCCAGCGCCGAGAGGGTGCCGGTGACCTCGTCGAGGCGGGAGCGGTACCGCTCCAGCGTGGCCAGCGCCTGGTTGGCGCGGGCGAGGATCGAGTCGGACCCCTCGACGACGTGCCGCCGCGAGCCCACGTAGAGGGCCACGATGTTCATCGACGCGCTCACGGAGACGACGGGCAGGCCGGTCTGCTTCGCGGTGCGCTCGGCGGTCCGGTGGCGCGTGCCCGACTCGCTGGTCTCGATGGACGGGTCCGGGACGAGCTGCACCGCGGCGCGCAGGATGCGCGTGACGGCCCGGTCGCACACGATCGCGCCGTCCATCTTGGCGAGCTCGCGCAGGCGGGTGGCGGAGAAGTCGACGTCGAGCTCGAAGCCACCGGTGGCCAGGTGCTCGACGGTCTCGTCGTACCCGAGGACCACGAGCGCCCCGGTGCGTCCCCGCAGGATGCGCTCCAGGCCGTCGCGCAGGGCGGTGCCGGGCGCCACCACGGCGAGCGTGGCCCTCAGCAGGGCCTCTTCCTCGCGCTCGTCCAGCACGGGTCGAGTCTAGGGGTGGGACCCGCGGGCGGCGGCGTCAGGCCGGGAGCGCGCGGGCGGCGGCCTCCCGCAGCGAGGAGACCTCCTCCAGCCGGGCGACCGCGCGGGTGCGCGCGTCGAGGCGCTCGGCGGTGCCGGGGGGCACCAGCAGGCGGGTGTGCCCGAGCCGCACCGCCTCGGCGATGCGGGCGGCGAGCGCCGGCACCGGGCGCACGTCGCCGGAGAGCGTCACCTCGCCGACGGCGGCGACGTCGGCCGGCATCGGCACCTGGCGCGCCGCGGAGGCGATGGACAGGCACACGGCGAGGTCGGCGCCCGGGTCGTTGATGCGCATGCCCCCGACGGTCGCGGCGTAGAGCTCCTGCTGGTGCAGCTGGACGCCGGCGTGCCGCTCGGTGACGGCGGTGAGCATCGCCGTGCGGGCGGTGTCGAGCCCCGACACGGCGCGCCGCGGCACGGGCGCCTGGGTCGGCGAGACCAGGGCCTGCACCTCGGCCAGCAGCGCGCGCCGCCCCTCGACGGTGACGGTGGTGCAGGTCCCCGGGACGGGGGCGTCGCGCGTGCCCCGGAACAGGGCGCTCGGGTCGGGGACCTCGCGCAGGCCGGTGTCGGTCTGCTCGAAGCACGCGACCTCGTCGGCCGGTCCGTAGCGGTTCTTCACGGCCCGCAGCAGCCGCAGGGTGCTGTGCCGGTCCCCCTCGAGGGTGAGCGTCGTGTCGACGAGGTGCTCCAGCGAGCGGGGACCGGCCACCGTCGTCTCCTTGGTGACCTGGCCGACGAGGCACACCGGGAGGCTGCGCTCCTTGGCCAGGCGGGTCAGGGCGCTCGCCACGGCCATCACCTGCGAGACCCCTCCGGGGCGGCCCTCCACCTCGGCCGAGGAGACGGTCTGCACGGAGTCGACCACGAGCAGCGCCAGGTGCTCCCCGGCGGTGCGCAGCTGCTCGACGTGGCCCAGGACGGCGCCGAGGTCGGTGTCGTCGGCGAGCAGCAGCGCCTCGGACCGGGCTCCGGTGCGCCGGGCGCGCACGGCGATCTGCTCCACCGACTCCTCCGCGGAGACGTAGAGCACGACGGCACCCGGCCCGGCCGCCGCGGCCACGGCGTCGGCGACGGCGAGCAGCAGGGTGCTCTTGCCCGCGCCGGGCTCCCCGGCGAGCAGCAGCACCTGGCCCGGCACCAGGCCGCCGCCGACGACCCGGTCGACCTCCGCCAGCCCGGTGGGCGTGCGGCGCACGGTGCCGCCGGTGACGACCTCGCTCGCGCGGCGGGCCGGTCGCAGCGGGGCGGCGGGGGCCGGCACGCCCAGGGAGCGGTGGGCGGTGGCCCCGGGCCCGCCGGCGGCGGCCTCGGTGAGGGAGCCCCACGCCTGGCACTGCCCGCAGCGGCCGACCCACCGGGGGGTGGTCCAGCCGCACTCTGTGCACCGGTGTTCGGTGCGGGCGGCGCGGGAGGGGGACCTGGTGCTCACCCCGGCGACGCTAGGCGGGAGCACCGACGCCCCGTCCCACCTGCGGTGGAGACGGGGCGTCGGGAGAGCGGGCGGTCAGCGGGCCGTCAGCGGGCCTCGGGGTAGGCGGCGGCGAAGCCGTGCATGGCCAGGAGCACCACGGCGCCGACGAACCCCGCCGTCGTGGGGGCGATCGCGAGGATGAGCATCGCGATCTCCTTGGTGCGGGCGTACAGGAAGCCCGAGGCCACGGCCATGACGAGCAGCCCCACCACGGAGATGCCGAAGGCCTGCCAGGCCGCGTCGAGCGTGGCGCCGTCGATGTCACCGGGGGCCGCGATGGTGGCCGGGACGGCGGTCGCCAGCACCGTCCCGCCCAGGAAGAGCAGGAACAGGGCGACGGACGCGGGGTTGAGGGCCAGCCGGCGGAACGGGACGTGGTCCGGGGGGCTGTGGCGCTCGGAGGCGCGCGGCGACGTGCTGGTCATGGCCCACACTGTGCTCGTCGGCGCCCTCCGGCGCCAGCCCCCGCGCCCGTCGCGCGCCGCGGCGCCCGTCCCCGCCGCGCGCTGCCGCCGGGGGCCGCCCGGGTGGACACCGCGGCGAGGGGCGTGACGGCGCGGCGGGCGAGCCTACGATCGGACTCCGAGCCCCGGCGGGGCGGTCCCGCTCCCACGGGCGGCGGACGCGCGGAGGTGGCGGTGCAGGAGTCGGCGAGGCCGCCGGTCATGGCCGACGTCGCCGCGCGCGCGGGTGTGTCGCTGCAGACCGTCTCCCGGGTGGTCAACGGCCACCACGCCGTGCGCGCCGACACCCGCGAGCGCGTCGAGCTGGCCATCGCCGACCTGGGCTACCGGGTCAACACGGCGGCCCGGGCCCTGGTGACCCGGTCGAGCCGCACGGTGGGCGTGGTCGGCGTCAGCACCGCCGAGTTCGGCCCGACCAGCGCGCTGCACGGCCTGGAGGCGGCGGCGCGGGCCGCCGGGTACGCCACCTCCGTGGTGCTCCTGCCCGACGTCGACCGGGCGGCGGTGCGCGCCGCCGTCGACAACCTGCGCGACCTGGGCGTCGACGGCCTCGTGGTCATCGCGCCGGACGACGCCGCCGTCGGCGCGCTCGAGGCGCTCGAGGCCTCCGTGCCGGTGGTGACCCTGGAGGCCCCGCTGGACGCCCCGGTCGGGGGGGCGCTGCCCTCGGCGAGCGTGGACCAGGAGCGGGGCGCGCGCCTGGCGGTGCGCCACCTGCTCGACCTGGGCCACGAGACGGTCCACCACCTGACCGGTCCCGCTGACTGGCTGGAGGCGCGCTCGCGGGAGGCGGGCTGGCGGGCCGAGCTCGAGGAGGCCGGGGCCCGGGTGCCCGAGCCCGTGCGGGGCGACTGGTCCGCGGCGTCCGGCCACCGGGCCGCGCAGCGGCTGGTCGACGTCGGTGCGACGGCGGTGCTCACCGGCAACGACCAGGCCGCCATCGGCCTGATGGGGGCGCTGTGGCAGCGGGGTCTCGGGGTCCCCGGCGACGTCAGCGTCGTCGGCTTCGACGACGTGCCCGAGGCGCCGTACCTGGTCCCGCCGCTGACGACCGTGCGGCAGGACTTCGAGGCGCTGGGGCGCCGGTGCCTCGACGTGCTGCTCGCCCGGCTGCGCGGCGAGGAGCCGGACGTGCAGCGCGTCGAGCCGTCGCTCGTGGTGCGCGCGAGCACCGGGCCGCCCCCTCGGCGATGACGCGCCGCTGACGGGTGGCGCGGGTTGACCCCGTTCCGTGTGAGCGCTCACACTGGCCGCGGCCGCCGGTGTCCTCCGTGCGGGCCGCCCCCAGGAGGAGACCGATGAGCACCACCGCCCCCGGCGCCCCGGCCCGCGGCGAGCGCGGCACCCACCGCCGCCTGCGCGAGGAGGTGGCCGCCCTGCACGGCCACCTGGTCCGCTACCAGCTGGTCACCTGGACCGCCGGCAACGTCTC
>Ga0325403_1004456_pt1 | contig 13027 bp, 6 predicted proteins | sample PopdelMetagenome_19_FD_205665 | JGI IMG/M metagenome (GOLD analysis project Ga0325403, IMG submission 205665) | Populus deltoides microbial communities from Bellville, Georgia, United States - Xylem-PdKOR-R4 | ecosystem: Host-associated > Plants > Phyllosphere > Stem > Wood/Secondary xylem...
ATAGTTTACAACAAATTCTTCTTATTTTTTTTTAGAAAAAAAAAACAAGTATGTAAAGGTTAGGAAAAGAGAAGTCGAATTGTAGTATAAAAAAGCTGGTTTGAAAGTATTTTCACAATAAAAAAGTGGTCATGTAGCCTTTTATTTGGTTTGCTTTTGAGATTATTGCTCGAGTGGTGTATGCGATCTTTTTTGCTCTGGTCATGTAATGTTTTGTAATGGTGTTACGACTATTTTGGTAAACTCTTTTTAGTAGTGGATCGATTTCCATGATGCAATAACAATTATCTTTAATCGGTTTATTTATTTATTTTTTTTGGAGTATGATATTTGTGATTTATTTTTTATAGTTGATAGTTGATAATTAATAATTTTTTTTGTTTGATTTATCTATTATCATTGTTTTTTTATTATATTATTAAATTAATTGAGTTTATTGAATCTAAATCAAGTCAATAACTCAAGTCTTGAATTTTTTTATTTAAAAATACTATTATCTTCCTAGCATCAATTTTTATGCTAGAAACAACTTGGACCGCTAATCTAAGTTTACTTGATTTATTTTTTTTGGATTTTTTTAATTAATTTTTATAATTTTGGCATTCAATATGTAGTTAAATAGAACTGAACTCCCTATTTTGTTTCGATTTAGGTTTCATGGGTTTATCATGGTTTTATTTTTTAAATCATACAATGTTTGGTCTGAGTTGATTCTGTGTATCACTGTCACAATATATTTTTAAAATAAATATTTGTTAATATATCATTATTTTAATATTTTAAATTAAATTTTTTATTTTCTAACATCAATTTTTTTAAGGTTTGAAAAAAAAAATCGAACACTGGCGTATCACAAGAATCTAGTTTTACAACTGTAGCTTCTTATTGTTGAATTTTATTCCCATCTCATTTTCTTGTTACTTTTCTGCCAGTCTCTCTGTCAATGTCAATCCTACAGAGAATCTGTGCCGACACAGGGTCCTTCCAACAAAATTCAGATTTTCATTGTGAAACTATGCAAGTAATTTTGATAGTCCATCACTTGATAGCCAGCTAGCATTCACAGAAGAGATGAACTTCAGGTCTGAGGATGACAGATTCCTTATACCAGCACTGCATGGGAGTGTAAATGAGATGACTGGAGTATACTCGCAACATTTTTCCAAAGATACATTTGCACGGGCAAGATAAATCTGTTGATAAGTACTCTGAGTCTGCTGACGTCGTAGATTTTGCAGCAACTAGTGGGCCATTTAGCTACTGTTTTACATTGCGTTCTAAAAAAGTGTTGGATAAATTTTGAATCTTTTTATTTTAAAATAATTTTTTATATTTTTATATCAATTAATATTCTAATATCAAAAATAACTTTTTTAAAAAAATTATTTTAATATATTTCTAAATAAAAATACACTTTAAAAAACAATTACTATCACATTTCCAAATACTTTCACTTTGATAGAGATGGTCACCTTATTTTCTAGGTTTGCAAGGTCATGCTTCAGATGATGGACTGTATGTGATTCAAGTCTCCTCTCTCACCTGTTCTGATCCAGGGACTCCCAAAGCAGCAATATTCACCTCTAACCTCGGTTAAGGACTTAATCCCATCAATTAGATATTGCTGCTAGTGCCATATGTGCAATTAGATATCGATAGTGTCAATGTAGGCTTGTCATCAGACATAGCAGCATTCCTAACTGATTACTGTTTGCTGATAAATGAGTGCATGAATCTGCAGAAGTTTGTCTTCGTGGTCAATCTTTCTTCTCATGTGAGATCTGTCCTAAACTCATACTGGTAAGATTCACTGTCCGAGTTAAACTCGTATATTAATGGACAACTTAGTTATACTGATCTGATCATGAGATTTCTTTTATTAGAGTTTTGAGTTGTGTCCTCCACTTCCTGGATTCTGGTTGACCAGGAATGTTACATGAAATCTCCCTTTTTCCTTGCAAGAAGTCCGAGTTTGAGTGTCTCAAGTTTCCACCACTTATGCGTCCTGATATTTGGCTTTTATAATTCCTGGCTTGTCTTCTGACACTGTTATTTATTTTTATTTTTTGGTGTTTGACAGTGTCTTCGTTAAGAAAAAAAAACGAAGACACCTAGCACTTCGGTATTTATTGCACACACAGTTCAGATTTCATGGAAGCTGTTAATTGCAGGAAAGAAGACGAAGTGACGACAGTGTGTAGCACAGCTTTTTGTGAGCACAAACATTCAACACACCAGGCTTTTTCTCAAGAAAATATTTAAAAATTAGATAATTTTATTTATTTATTTTTGTTGCAATGGGTGCCAATGTGTGCACAAATCAAGGAGGGACGCTTTCCACATTTTCATTGAAACCACCCCCAGCAAATTGTATGCTGATGCAGGGGGCATGATTCTAATATCTGAGAATCTGGTCTATGGCGTGTTTTTACTATACCTTAGTCTATATTTCAATCTTAGAGCTTGGAAGAAGAAAAACCTTCATTTATAATCTCTGATGCTGGAAGTGGAATTATAATGAATGTTATTAGGCAATTTGTATGTGTCCCTCTTTTCTTTTATCACCGAGAAAATGTAAAGCTCTCTGAAAATCAAAAGAATAAGGATCTAAATAAAAAGATAGATCAAGGATCTATGTGTAATTTGTGAAAAAAGGGGGGAGGGGAATCATTTTTCAACAAGCAAAACGGTACGCGCCATGCTACATGCGTACAGCAACAAAGAAGAAAAAATAAAGGAAGATAGCAAAAGTAGCTCATCAGCCGCACTTTGATATCTCCGCCCCTTTCAACGGACTTCTCAAAGCCCTCTCCCTCTCTGAAAACCTCATTACTTTTTTTAAAAGACCTTCCATTTATATAATCTCCCTCTTCCACAACTCTCTCGCATTTGCTCTACTTCTTTCTTGCAAGATGCAATCCTCGGTAACTCTCTCGCTCTCTCAGCCCGCAGCAGCCTCAACCATTCCCAAATCAAACTACACGGTTAATCACTCCCTCCCTTTCTCCCCTTCTAAGCCCATAAATCTCCGTTTCTGCGGCCTTAGAAGAGAAGCATTTTCAGGCTTCTCTTCTCTCTCTCGCTCTCAACCCCCCCAAAGTAAAATCCACTCTAATAAAATTAACAGTGCAATCTCAGCTTCTTTATCTGATAATGGAAGCGCGCCAAAGTCATTTGATTATGATTTGGTCATTATCGGTGCTGGTGTTGGCGGCCATGGTGCCGCTCTTCACGCTGTTGAGAAGGTAGTTAACTTCTTAACTGTTTTCTTCTCGCTTTTTAATTGTTAATATTAGAAGCTTAGATTAAGTATTTAATTGATTTCTACTTTTTAAGTCTTTTTTATTATTATTTAAATCACATTGATCTTCATCTGTTGATTTATTTTTGCTGTCTCGTTATGTAGTGAAGCTCAGACCATCTGCGCTTTAGTGTGACTTTTTTTTTTAAACTTATTTTGTTTGAATGTTTGTGATCCTCACCTTTTTATTTGAATCATAGTGATTTTGAGCTTTAATTTTTGTTGATTAAGTTTACAATCTTAGATTACTTGTGCCTACGATAACTGTACAAGCGTAGATTAACTGTGCTTTATACAATAACATAATTGTTTTTCTTTTAATTTTATCTATTCTTTATAGCTGAGCTTCAGTGTTACTTATTTGCTATTTGAACTGAGTAGAATGGGTGTGAATCTTGAAAAATTTATAATTACAGGGTTTGAAAACTGCTATTATTGAAGGAGATGTGATAGGGGGGACATGTGTGAACAGAGGTTGTGTTCCTTCAAAGGCGCTTTTAGCTGTAAGTGGCCGGATGCGTGAACTACAGAACGAGCATCACATGAAAGCTTTGGGTTTGCAGGTAATAAAGGATTTTCATTGTTCTGTTTTGTTTTTCTTGTTCTTTTTTTTTCCTATTTGGTTCAATGCGGGCAAATAATGTTATTTTATTTCGTTCCTGGAATTTGTGAATAGGTTGCAGCAGCTGGATATGATAGACAAGGAGTGGCAGATCATGCCAATAATCTTGCTACAAAAATTCGTAATAATTTAACGAACTCGATGAAGGCCTTGGGTGTGGATATATTGACTGGTGTTGGCTCAATTATGGTGAGTTAACTTTCTGTCACTCGGGAGCGCCAGAACCATAAACAAAATTCTCTTGGTCTACAAAATAGGTTTTTTTTAGAGATGTGCTATGGTGATGTGATTTGGGATTTTGATGCGTCCCAATGCTTTTTATTATTGATTCATCCAGGGCCCACACAAGGTGCGATATGGGAAACTTGATTCTCCAGGCGACATTGTGACTGCTAAAGATATAATCATTGCTACTGGTTCTGTCCCTTTTGTACCCAAGGGCATCGAAGTTGATGGTAAATATTCTGTCCTTTTTCATTATTACACAATGATCAACCATTTTCATTAAAAGTTTGATCCAAAGCAGTTCACATAATAAGATGGAAAACCCCTTGAAAGATACATGCTGCTCTTGTTCAATCCTTTTTTTTTTTTTTTTCACATCTATGCTGCAACTTGTGGAAAGCATGTTTGCAGCCTCATCCTCCTCAGCATTACAGGAGCCTAGCATGCCTTTTGTGGATAAAGGGGCATCTGTGGCAATACTATGATATGGAATCTTCTAATTTCTGTGTAACGTACTGCAGGGAAGACTGTAATCACAAGTGACCATGCACTCAAACTGGAGTCTGTTCCTGATTGGATAGCAATTGTAGGAAGTGGTTATATTGGTCTAGAATTCAGTGATGTGTATACTGCCCTTGGAAGTGAGGTATTGCCTTTTTTTCTTCTATGTTTTTTTTTTCCTGAGGTCCATTTAGAAAATACTGTTGCCAAGCATTCTGCTGGGAAAGATCAACTTGATAAACTAACAACTCCTTTTTTCTCCCTTTCATGCTGTTTAATGATTCCTCCTTACCTCTTCCCTTTCTCACTTCAAGTTTCTTTATACATGACTTTGCTACCCGTTGGAACCCAGCTTTGCATGGGAAGATCCTTCCCAACTTTTGCAGTGCTTATGTGCATCTATCTAAAAAGCTCAACATGATTTGAGCTTTCCAATGTAATTAATTGTATATATTTCTAGGCGATAAGCTATCTCAGTTTCCACCTTCGCAGATTCCTGGCATTTTATTAGTTTGCGGTTTATATTCTCACGCATTTAAATTTTGTTAAATGATACATATAAGAGATTCAGTAGCTGGATGCATCAGTCGCATGCCTAACACTTCAGTGCATGGAAGTTGAATTCAGGAATTCCCTTTTTCATTAAGACATGAATATCCATTAAGGCTCTGCCTTAGATTCTTTTCCTTCTTTTTTTTTTATTTTTTTTTAAGAAATGAGCAGTGCCAAGTAGTAGCTTGTATTTATTGATCAATTTTTTTATTTGGCATCATCATTGCTAAGATTACTTGACATAGAAATTTAGATGGTCTGAACTTCTCTTTGCAGATAATTGATATCATTGATTGGGTTTATTTGCAGGTCACCTTTATTGAAGCCCTTGATCAGCTCATGCCTGGATTTGATCCTGAGATTGGAAAGTTGGCTCAAAGGGTCCTAATTAATCCACGCAAAATCGACTATCATACTGGAGTATTTGCAACCAAGGTAATCAGAATTTCATATTCATGCAGCTGTTTGCTCCTTTTAGTGGTGATCTCAACTTCCTTTCTTCTTTCGTTCCATAAATTGCTGTCATCTTATTTTTTGCTATTCACAGATCACTCCAGCTAAGAATGGGAAACCAGTTACCATTGAGCTCATTGACGCCAAGACCAAGGAACCCAAAGATACTCTAGAGGTATGCGAATTGTTTCAATTAAATTAAGTCTGGATGTTGGATGCTTGTATCCATCACTATTAGTGCCTTGCAGAGCAAAGTAGATTGCTAAACAACTTCATTTCTATATGTTGTTCAAGGAGAAAACGCCTGCCTGTAAATCTCTTTGAGCATTTTTTTTTTAATCTCCAGTCATGTACCTCCACGAAACAACCAACTAAATCATGAACTTATTGAATGAGATGCAGTCGATAAACATCCCTGTCCCATTCACAGAACATAAGGTGGCTAATTTACAGATGGACCTCTGTTATGTTTAAGCCCAAACGATTACAAGTTGTAAAATTTGCAATTCCGGCATGATCATTTGCATACACTCGCCTAATTTAAACATTAGTATTCAGTATCATTTCACTGGATGTGAATTTCCAGTTTTCAAAGGATGTCTTTGTTTGTCTTATGATCTAAAATCTCATCTCGTGGCATCCATGGTAACTCTGATTTTGCTTTTGCTATAGGTAGATGCAGCATTAATTGCAACTGGAAGGGCTCCTTTCACAGATGGTCTTGGCTTGGACAGTGTATGCATCCTTTGATGATAGTGCTGCTTTAATTAAATAGATTCGTCTCCAAGAAGAAGGAATTGGTTTTGATTGTCTCTCACTCTCTCTCTCCCACAGGTCCATGTAGAAAGGAAACGTGGTTTTGTTCCTGTTGATGAGCGGATGCGTGTCCTTGATTTTAAAGGGGATCCGGTTCGTTCAATTATTTGTTCATAAACACATGTTAATATATGGCTGTTGCAAATAATTATTAATATCTGATTTGATAATATCAATGATTAGGTTCCTCACTTGTATTGCATTGGTGATGCTAATGGTAAAATGATGCTTGCTCATGCGGCCAGTGCACAAGGAATTTCAGGTTAGTTGCAAGTGGATCATTTTTTGTGACCTCAAATCCGATGCTTACTTCTACAGTTGTTTCATCTTTTGCATTAATTCTTGACACAGTGATTGAACAAATCACTGGAAGGGATCACGTGCTAAATCATTTGAGCATTCCGGCAGCTTGTTTCACTCACCCTGAAATCAGTATGGTTGGATTGACAGAGGTAAATGCTAAAATCTTGCAGTTGCATTGCGTTCTATGAATGTAATATCATGCTATATTCACTCCAGGATTTATGATCAAGTTAGCTGAAAACAACTTCTATAGGAACAATTTGCATTCTTTACATCCTTTCTGGCTCTCAAACAAGATTCATATTTTGCTTTACACATGAGATTTTGACTGAACACTTAAATTCACAGCCTCAAGCAAGGGAGAAAGCTGAAAAGGAGGGTTTTGAAGTAAGTGTTGCCAAGACAAGTTTCAAGGCCAACACAAAGGCCTTGGCAGAAAATGAAGGAGAGGGGCTAGCTAAGGTTAGATTCCCTAACTCTTCTTCCTCAATTTTCCTTTGCAAACATAATTTGAATTATAAAAAAGATTCACTACCTGATGTTATCCTGTCTCATTGGATATCTATGGATTCGTTCCAAAACTACTCTTACGAGACCTGAACTATTGAGTAGTTTGTTTTGCATGTTGGATCTAATATGATCTCTTCCATAGGTTATGAGCATCATGAAGTTTCTTAGCTGTTGCTGGAACAGTAATTGTAGTAATTCTTTGCTGCTGTTAACATATTTGTTTGTTGTTTAAGGACTGCTAAATTCACACTTATCAATAGTGGTCTAAAACAAGAGTTGTGCCATGTGGATGGAGACAAAATGCAGATTTTGCAATAAAATTTGGCGTACCCGAGATTAATTAATCAGAGATCTATTATCAAATGTACAAAATAGTTAAGATCATCAGTAGTGTCTCATTGTAATGTGGCAACATTAAATTATATAACTCACTAACAACTGCAATTTCTGTGGACCTTGGTTGTTTATTTCCTCTAATCGGTTGCTTGATCTTCTTCTTCTCTAGCTGTTATTATGTATCACCATGAAGAAAATTTTATTTTAGGAACTGCTCAAGAATCTTTTCTGGCCTTTTGGTTGTTTTGTTGTTGCATCTACTTGGCAATATGATGCTTGTGATCAGTTGAAGCACAAACATATGCTTCTAGTAGTCCTCTATTGAGTAACTGATATTGATCACACTCAGGATTATGAATTTTCATGTGCACTCAATTATTGTGTCGGCTGCCCCACCAACAGCTTAGTTTTTGGATTGGATGCTATAACATGGGTTGGTTCGGAGCCTGCAACTGCTGTTCTGAATCCAACAAATTTGTATTGAAATGATATTGCTATATTTTCATATGCTTACATGTGAGGTCTTTCAGCTTTTATATGACCCTGTTGATCAATCTATTCTCACTAACTTCCATGACTGGTAATCTTCTACTTTGTTGCAGTTGATATACAGACCCGACAATGGAGAGATACTTGGCGTGCATATTTTTGGGTTGCATGCTGCAGATCTCATCCATGAAGCATCCAATGCTATAGCTTTGGGCACGCGTATTCAGGTATGCTTGTGCATCTCTATTTATGGTGTACAATAATGCCCTTTAGAATGAACTTATTCATTAAGTCGGATGATTATTATCAGGGTGCAACTTCTATTCCTTAATAAACTCGCAACTCTATTTTGTCTATCAACTTTGTGTCTTGAAAATGCTTCTTCAGAGCTCATTTATGTACATGCATCGAATCTAACCCCTGTTCTTTACTAATTATATTTGGCATAATGCAGGACATAAAATTTGCAGTTCATGCACACCCAACACTATCAGAAGTTATTGACGAACTTTTCAAATCAGCGAAGGTGAGCTTCGGGATGAACACATACTTCTATCATCTTATCACGCCATGAAAGTAATGGCACACACCTCCATGCACGCATACACTGAGCATGGCCATGTTCATCCCATTTGTTTTGAGTTTCCATGCTATATGGTAAAGCGAATTTAGAAGAACAAATCACATGCACCTTCATGATTTCAAAGTTGAGATAATACCTGGGTTTCTGCTCATATTTCGTATAAGCTTGTCTTTGAACTTAAAATGTATTGAAGACGTGTGTGTACTGACACAAATAGGTGATGGATAAACCTCCCTTGAGGAATAGTTTCCACCTCAATTTGTTTGGAATAAACTGCTTGCTGTTAGTATAACAACTTTTTTCAGCAAACTGCTGTCTAATAACCCCAGCTTGATACATGTTCACCCACAATTCGTGGTTGCATGTATTTATTAAGCTGAGGAGAGCATCTTCCAACTTCAACCTATTGACAGAAGTTCTTATTTTATGGGGCAGGTTAAAGCTCAAGTTTCAGGCCCAGTAAGTGAACCAGTTGCTGTCTAAGCATCTCAACTGTGGAGGTAGACAAAATTTTGAAGAAATTTGCTTGTATTAGGAACTATAAAGGAGTGCACATGCTAGAGAAAAATCCATGAATTTATTACACTGCCAGAAGAAACATCATCAAGAGATCGACTGTTTCAGCCTGAAATCATTTATAAGTTGCTCTATTGTTTTAATGTATCCACCATTGCCTTGGAAAGATACTCAAGTTCATATATTACTTCCATTTTGAAACTTGTTTTGATTATGATATATTGGACAGTTTATAATCTACTCCATTAAAAAATGCCAGAGTTCTTAATTATCACCATTTTAAAACTCTTGTGTGCTTGCGAGAGTCCCTGTGGTATCTTTGTTTTTTACTTGCCCATGGTAGCCAGATTAAAATTTAAAATATCTCACAAAGATCCTCCTGTGGTTGTTGATGCTTGTTATCAGGAATTAAGATGACAGACCGTCAGACCCACAAGATACATTTCCATCATGAGTAGGGCCATTGGCACGGCACTCCTTTGTGCCTGTTACCACAGGTTTCTCTTATGATGACTGAACTATCCCTGAAATTATAACAATTAGAAAGATTTAGATGGCAGTGCTTGATTCTCCTCAAGCAAACCCATCTAAACGCGCCTGTTTCTCAATGACTTGGCCTCGTTCATTATCGGCGCTAGGTCTGTGTGGTTGCTGCAGCGCTGCTCTCACTTCCCACCTCCTTCAAAACTTATGCCTTTCGAAACAGGGTCTATGTGATAAAGATCTCAATTCGCTCCCTGGGCTGATTGGGATTCCTTCGTAAGGTACCGTTTTCTTCTCCAAAGCTGCTGGATTGCCCGTTACATGTTCGATAATTTGCCCATGTATAACCTATTTTGCTTACAAAATTCCTTCTTTTGATAAAACAAATCCTCTCCTAAAAAATAAATATATATATTAGTGTTCATGTTTGATATATGTGATTTTTATTTATGTAAATATATTTAATTTTAATAAAAAAATATTTCTTTAATATTTAATTAATAAATATAATATTTAATTAATAAAAAATAATTTATTTAATTCTATTTTATTTAGAAATACCATTTAAATTTATATTTGAACAAATTTATTAAGTATTTTTATAAATATAATATTATAACTTTTGTTTTCTTGTTAAAAGTACGTATTAAACAGCAATTGTAAAGAAATTCAAGGGCTAGGTCATTGAATTAAAAGAGAATTCGTTCTTATAATATCATAACTCTATTATGATTTTTGTAACATTTTTTTTATTTTTGACTATATTTTTTAGGTTGAACTTGGGGAAAAAATATAAATAAAAAGAAAGAAAATAAAAGAAAAATCTCATAATAAATATTGGTATTATATGAAATAAAAGTTCTATTTTTTTACATGAATATACCTACTTAAATTCGTTTAACTATTATATTTAATGCAAGATACCTTGAACAAAAAGCTTTCAAACAAAGAGTTTTTTGTAAAAAAATATAGGGACTAATGCAAACCTTTTAAAATAATTTAAGGACCAAAATGTATATTAACAAAAAACAATTACAAGATTAAAAGAACTGATAATAACAAAAACATAATATACGAAGATGATCTTGATTTGATGCGAGAATCAGCTGATCATTTCTATTCACGGTGGATCCAACATTGGATGCCACTCGCGTTCGCATCTCCAACCTCACTACCAATGCGCCAAAAGACTGAAGAAGCAAATACTTCGATGACCTTTAAATACCGAGGATGATTTTTTTTCTGGGTTAAAAATCAAAAGCATTTATCATCATTAATAAATGCATATAACACAATTCTTCTACATAAATCCGAGTCTATGCATTGGCTGAACCCCACAAGACAGCAATTATAAATTGATCCTTCAAGAAATCATCCGGGTTGCAAGCTGAAGGCAACAAGCTGAAGGCAACAAGCTGAAGGCAATCGCTTCACAAGTACTCCGATGAACATTGCAGGATAAAATTAAAAACAGCAGAAGAAACTAAGCCCCATGTGCTTGTTTTCAAGTTTATATTCATCTAATAATCTTCAGCATTATAACAAAGTAACTACAGACAGAAAATCCGAACGAAACTTAATTCACAACTCCTTTCCTTCTCTCTCTCTTCGACTAGTGAAGAACGAAAAGATGAAAAAACATCTCATCATTTATAAGAAAAGAATGAAAGAACTGGAATTAAGAACAACAATCCCGAACAAGCTTGAAACACAGAAAAATAAATGTCTAATGCTGACCACACCATGTAAAAAAAGTAGTTTCTCACAAAATTACACAATCACGGACAAAACTTAAGTAACATCATATCGTTAATGGTATGTAGTCACTGACATTAAAGTGAAACCACAATTCCAGTTCACTATCAAATGCCACCAACAGAGCTACTTTCGGTGAGCTTACTGACCATTCACATAAAAAACAGCCACAGGGCTAATATGTGATTGGCTAATTGGCCACCATCATGACAGACACCAGCACCGCCTAAGTTGGAGCTAAAAGACATGGAAGATCACTATGACACCACATTCAAAAGCTACGATCAAACTAAAACGCATCATTTAACTTTTTATTGCTTGTTATATAAATAAAGAACAATCCTGAACTCAAAAGGAATTTCCAAGCTCAATAAGCTGACTTCTAAAACCAGAACTGCATTGCCACTAAATAGGAAAACGCATTGACTGCCAAATGGGAAAACCAATCTACCAGCATCGGCTGATATCAATAGGGACTGATTTACGAGAATTATAACAAAAGTAAATTTAACACAACTCGTATAGCAATGTAAAACTAATGATTTATCACCTAAACTTCAATAAACTTTGGAAATCCTAGGATTATACAACAAATAAGCAGTAAGAAAAAGAAATAAGATACAGAAACAAGAACACAATCATGGAATAATTATAATAATCCAAAGCTTTAAAAATCTTAAACAAACATCAGTACCAATAATCCAAAATCGAAATTTCTAGTTTGACAGTACAGCCAACTACCAGAAAACAAAATCCAAAATAAGTAACATTGAGACACTACACTATAATGGCAAAATAGTGCTCGTTTAGAAGGCAAGGATTCTACTCTTCCTCGGTGGCTGTCTCACCACACTTCTTGTTATGCTTCCTTGCGTACCTCTGGTTCCTCAAAAACTTGGGGTCCATCTACACACAAAAGACCAGTTAACAAAACAGTACTACGGAGCAAAAAACAAACGTAACAGATTCACAAGAAAGAAAGGAAAAGTACCCCTTTCGTGGAGGTGTGGCGATGCCTCTTGGGTTTCTTGATGCCATTTTGGTGGGCTTTGTGTGACTGGTTGTGTGCTGTGTGATTCTTTGACTTGGCCATCTCTGCAACTCAAAAAAGAAACAGTTGATAATCAGTCTCACAAAGACAACTTGATCTGTTTATGTAAGAAAAAAAAGGGGGTGTTGATGGTGAAATGGATGTGCAGACCTGAGACGAAGAGTTGGTGCGGCTCTGGGGCAGAAAGAGAGGCGATTAGGCCAAACCCTACTTCGCTGCTGCCTTTATAGAAATTGGAGTGTCACAAAAAAAAAATTATCCTGAGACGGCCCTGCTTGTACGCCTTTGTGGTTGAGAAACTTTTAAATACAGGGCTTCTTTGGTGGGCTTTGAACATTTGGCCCATGCAGCTTCTTTCTCTCTTCCATGTAAAATAGTTCATCAGCTCGCGCTAAAAAAATCCAAAACTTTTTTGAAAATAAAAAACAAAATCAGGAATTATTTAACAAACAGTGTTATTAAAAAAAATTATAATTCTATTCTTTATTTAACTTGAATTTAAAAGACTTGACTGTTTTAAGGATAATTAGA
>Ga0325403_1004458_pt1 | contig 13021 bp, 7 predicted proteins | sample PopdelMetagenome_19_FD_205665 | JGI IMG/M metagenome (GOLD analysis project Ga0325403, IMG submission 205665) | Populus deltoides microbial communities from Bellville, Georgia, United States - Xylem-PdKOR-R4 | ecosystem: Host-associated > Plants > Phyllosphere > Stem > Wood/Secondary xylem...
ATAATTGGGAGGAGAAAATGGATATGGAATTTTCAGTGTTGTGGGAGTTTGTTACGCTGATCTGCTGGAGGCAGCTGTGAGCATTGTATAGAGGATCTTTACTGACCTCCCACATCAAAACTTCATAATCTTTTCCATGTTTGGGCATTTTCTAACTAAGACCAAGGCATCGAATGCAGTGGGAACAAAATTCAAGACATCAAATTTCAATACTACATAAATTCCATGTGTTATAACTTCATTAATAGAAGATCTAAAATTGTTTTTAATTAAAAATAAAAGGATTGATTCGGTGTATAGAACTCGTCCAACGGAATATTTTGAACAATCACGGTTATAAATATATTTAGAACACCATAGCAATAATTAGTATAAAAAATAATAATGAATTAATAACACATTAACAATTTTGTTTTCGATAAAATAGCATCGTTCTGGATGTTACGATTCCAAACTATGATATCTTATTATTGTTGTGGTTCAATACAAAACACAAGTAGGCTACAATGTAATTTACGTTATAGTTGAGAAAACGCAATATCAATTAAACTGAGAATTGCTTTTAATGTTTTTAAATTATTTTAACGTGTTTAATATTAAAAATAATTTAAAAAAATAAAAAAAATATTTTAATACATTTTAATAAAAAAATTATTTGAAAGAGACTCTCGAGCGGCTACAGCTTTTGATAACACCATGGGTTTTTTTATCTTCTTCTTTGATAAAGTTTGATGGGTCTTTAGGAAAGAAAATAAGATGAAGAATCACGCTAAGAAAATACCAGAGCAAGGAAAGGAAAAGACAAATAAATTTTACTTCGTATGGAGCGAGTATCTTCTAAAGGCTGCCACGTGTTGTCCCCGTGTTTGGATTGTGTTTTAAGAGGAACTTTAATGCGGTTAAAGAAATATCCTATCAGTCATTGATTTTTTCATCGCTAGCACTCGTCCTCCTCCGCTCCTTTATTCTTGAGATGAGAAAATAAACTAAAAACAAAATTCGAATTCAATAGTTAAAAAAAGCCACCTCACTCCTGGATGATTTTTCTATATTCTTTCTATTTTCGAGAAATACATATCTTTTAAATTCAAGATAGGCCGATCTATGATCCTGAGACCTCCATTAATTTGAACCGAAGTCTTATATGCAAGAGTTGATCTTTTATCCTTAAGCAAGAGTTCATGACTGAGAATTTTGAAATGCCTAGGTTCCAAATCAGGAACTTAAAGATGCTGCTGCCCACCTGCGCACCAATTCCCACAAAAATTTCAACTATAAATTCAAAGCAGCCACACAGCTAAAAAGCTTACGGGAAATCTACAACTACATATGAATACATGGTAGCCTGTCTTTCTTATAAGGCATCGCGTGCAGCTATCCGGCAGGTAATAGCATCTGCAAGAGAGGATAGCCCTGCTTCCAAGCCCGAAATTTTGTAGTGCTGACCAACAACATATCAAACGAAGTTTGAAGAAGTATTAAGACAAAGCTAACCACATAACTAGTGTTATATTGCCAAATATGATCACTCCCAACTAACCTTCTGTATTTGCGCTTGGTTTGCTCTCCCTTCCAGCTCCTCTAATTCGATTTCTTTTCCATTGATAAGTTTCTCAACAGCTTTCATCTATAATAGAGTTCGAGCACAACATAACGGTTGATGTCCTTTGAGTTAGCAATGAAATATATAGGCTGAGACTGCAACATTTATATGAAATCCTCACCTCATCTGGAGAAGCATTGAAACGAGCTGCCAGGATGTATGTGGTGCTATCAGAGATTCCACATCTTTTCAAGGATTCTGTAATCTAGGGATAAAAAAGAATAAAGGTTAAGTTTTAAACAAAAGAAACTTGAGCAGTCAGCAAGCAGTGAAAGGGGTTCATTACATGCTTAGATCCTGAGTAATTATAAACTAGCTCAGAATGAAGAGTACGCGTGGTCAATGAATCCCGGGACTTGGCTATAAGAGTCTTATGTGCTGCTGCCAGAAGAGGGAAAACATCGGGTATCTGTCACAGAAATTAATAGAGGCAACATTAAAATAAACCAGATCAAAGTGCACCTCGAAGGCTGAACTACAAAAAAAGAGATACAGAAAGGGAACAAGAGACTCAAATGGTTTTGGTTTTTCTGTAAGGAAACATACAAGTGATGCATTGAGAAATGCAACTTCTGGTTCTAGCTTTCCAGCTTGCATAGAATCTAGAAGTTCCCTGCAAGATAACAAGTATTAGGAGCCTAAAGGCACATAAAAGCTTGATATTTCTCAGAAGCAAGTAGATCACAGCTGATTCAATAAAATGCTCCAAATTTAAAATTAAGAATTTTCTATTATGAAGCCTGATACTCTGATAGGATGGCCATTTCTTTAATTTAGTGCAGAAAATTTATCCTTATTATTATGCTAAATCTCAGTTCTCTTTCATGCATTTGCTCAAAGTAATGCTTTTGAGCAATCCACTGAAACATTTTTTTCCACAGAACAAACAAGGTCAAAGAGCTGCTTTGGCAGTTCATCTCAAAGCATAACCAATGGTTGGCAATATCTAAGAGGACTTCATGAAACTTCTGTTGCAAGTTGCCGTAAAATGATTGTGATGCAAATATCTAATCACAAGAAAGAAGTCGAATACAGGGCTTATAGATTCTTGTTCATTGCCATTATAAAAGGTATTGGATGGTAATCACTGATAGGCATTTTGAAACCACATCTGATGGGAAAATTAGATTAGATACATCTGACAAGACAGTGGTATTTATATTAATTGGTGAAAGTCACTAAAGATGAGAAATCTTGGTGACAGAACACTACATGCACACTCAAAGTTGCAGTGTTCGGTTCTCGTGAGTCAAGACCCAGTAAAGGATTCAAATTTGGTATCCAGGTCTCAGCTAATGAACTGTGATTTATATGTAATAACTGGTCCAGCTTAATACTTACCATATCTCACTGACAGTCCAATCTAAAGAATCAGATTCAGTTAGCTTCTAGCTACGCAATTATCAACATTCCCGCATCTCCCATCGTTTAACATGTTAAGCTAGCACTTAAACTAAACTAATATCAATCTGTAATATCTGAATAGCACTAGACGGGAAATTTTCATTGTCTAGAGACCCTAACCAACAGAATAAAATGACCCACAGAAATACCAGCTTTTACATAAACACCTGATTAATATATCTGCCTAAATATAAAGCCCGCTATAAAAATTAATAAGCAACAAGAACCAAGAATTGATGCTTCACAAGATCCCATTTTTCCTATATTTCCTCTGCTAATACCAAAAAACAAAGAAACCAACTAAACGTAAGCTCATTTTTCTTTATATTTTTTGGAACCATATGCCTTAATTGGCATAAAAAACCAAAGAAATGACTTCTTCCCTAACATCCCAAGAGCAAAAACCTTCAAACACCAAATCCTAATTCCCACCAAACCCAACTACTTCCCAAATTCCATCCCCCATCACTATTTGCAAGTTCACCAACTAAAGCAAAGTGCAAAAATAACAAGTGAAAAGAACAATACATTCTATTTTTGTAAAACAAGTGAAAACAAGAAATAAATAAAAAAACAAATAAGAAGAAATTACTTGGAGTTGGTGACATCAGTGAAAAGAGAGAGAGAAAGGATGTTGCTGCCACTGATGTCAAAAGCCTTCATTGTTGTTTGCTACACGAGAGAGCTAGGCGCAGGTGGCGGCTGTATCAGAAAGAAAAGAAATTTGTGGTCGGGGATTTTCTGGGGGTATAAATAGAACGGGGCCGATTCGGAGCCGGCCCAATCACTTGTGGGGGCCCAAAAAAGAGGACCGCGCCAGGTAGGGGTCGAACCTACGACTTTCTGCTTAGGAAACAGACGCTCTATCCACTGAGCTACAGGCGCTTAGCTGATAAGCTTGTGTCATACATAAATAAAAGTCAAATCCGAGTTGATTGTGCCGGCGTGCATACCGGAAAAAAAAAAGCCACATCGAGGAGTTGAGTTACCTGGTCAAGCACGTCCATTCAATCTCATTTTTCCATTTCTATCTTCAAGCACAGCCTTGGACGTGTCCCATTTGGAATTGGAAACATGCCATGCCCTGGGGAAAATTAAACGACACCTCACCATTTTCCTTTCTTTCTGGTTCCCTTTCCCTGACCCCACAATGTCCCTCTCCATCTTCTTCCCATGCCTTGTTAGCATCCCTCTCTCCGTTCATTCACTTCCTGCCCCTGGAGGAAACAACTAACAACATTATGTACACCTTTTTTATGTCTTTCTACTCTGTCTTCAATTTGTTTTTTCTTTGCTGTATATACATGATATAGTCGAACATCTTATGCATGATTATTGCTTTGGTTCATGATGACCTTACAACGCAGGATTTCTTTTAGATTTTGGTGCATTCGAGGACATAACTCAATGCAATCTCAAATACATTCCGGACAAAGCTTTCATATCTGTTAGAAACACATCAACCATCAGAACTCCAAATTTATTGCCTGTATTGTCCACATTGCGATACTTCCCTTATACCTTAGCAAAAAAATATTGCTATGTACTTCTTATGATTAAAGAGGGAAATATTTACTGAAGATTATTGATGATGTTTGAAATTTAATTTTGAGTGTTTCTCTTTTTCATAGTTCATAAAATTGATGGTTGGTGGTAGAAGATCTAACACTTGTAAAACAATCATTTTTTTATAGGGTTTAAGGATCTTTTGATGATAAAGTCAATAAATTTTAAGAAGGAATCACAATAAATAAGAAAATGAGCTTTAAATTTTAAGAACAACAGTGTTTATTCTTGTTTTTTTTATAATAAATGTTGTGAGAATAAAAATATAAATGCTTAGATAATAGAAATTGTGAATCATTTACCTGGATAGTTCAGGAGGTATATATAGACCTTGATGAATGTCTTTTTCTCCTGATAACATTAATGAGGGATAAATATCACTTACACAATATTAATATTGATGAAAATATAGTAGGTCCTTAAGAAGATTTTTATACACCTAGGGGTATAAGATGATGATTATTTCATGTTAAAAGTTTTAAGAATAAAAAAATAAGACATTGTGACCCAACATGAGGTCTATAACGGTTGTCAATTTAATACCCACTTGAACTTGGAATGATGCTAACCCCAAGGGTGATGGGTATGACAGCTTGTTAGAACTATATGTACATGGGCTCAGCGCGTAGCTAGTCAGACCCATATGTATCTGGGCCCAGCACGTCGTTAAACCTAAAGATGATGGGTCTAACAACTCATCTTACCCATATGTACTTGGACTCAAGACATGGCTAAACCCAATGATGTTAGGTCTGACAACTCGTCAAACCCATATGTATTTAGGCTCAGCACGTGGCCGACCCCACGGATGTTGGGTTTGACACCTCACCAGACCCACTTGTACTTGAGCTCAGCATATGACCGAACTCAGTGATATTGAGTATGGTAACTCCCCAAACTCACATGTACTTGGGCTTAGCACGAGAATGAGACTAATGATGTTAGGTCTGACATTTTGTCATACCCACATCTATGTGATGTCAGCGTGTAGTTGATTCTAAAAATGTTAGGTTTGGCACCTCACCAACCTTAAATGTACTTGGGCTCAGCTTGTGACTAAACCCAATGATATTGGGTACGGCAGCTCGTCGAACCTACATGCTGGGCTCAGCATGTAAGTGAACTTAGAGATATTAAGTTTGGCAAATCATTATACCTATATGTAAATGGGCTTAGCACAGAGTTGAACCCAAGGATGTTGGGCCTGGAAGAAAGGCAAACTCATGTCATCTGGACTTAACATTCTACCCAGCTTAAGTATGTTAGGTTATCACCCTACCTTTGGCCCTTTTAAACATGGACTTAGGCAAAAACAAAATATATAAAATATGTTGATCCATTAGTATCCTCCAAGTCTTTGTGTATTGAATACATAAATATTTGAAAAGTCATTAAATTTGAATCATAGGCAAGGCTTGGGTAGGCTGGATGAGCTTTTCTCTGTCTCGTTCTAGGTGGGCATACTCTTTGACAAATTGCTTCAGATAACCCTTGACTATCAGTCTTTCAATCTATTTATTCAAAGTGAAGCAATCTTCTATATCATGCCCTTAATCCTTGTGGAACAAACAAAACTTCTCGTAGGTGTGTGTGTGTGTGAAGGCGACACCATAAGAGATGAATATTGAACAAAGTCTTTTCTCTTGATGGTTGTCAAGACTTTTGTTAGGGTGATATTTAGGGGAGTTGTATATCTCCTCTCGAGGTATTGCATGCACTCCCTTATTGGCCTTTTATGACATTTGTTGGAATTATTATCTTTGGTAGGAGAACGATTCCATTTGAAAGGTTTCTTATCCTCAACCTCTTGATAAAAATGAGGAGGGCCATACCTCAACATACTGGCTTTTTCTACCCGTATGTGATTCTTCATGGCTTGTTTTACCTTCAACAAGCTTCTACCTAGCAGAGCATACAAGTTCTTCCATAGAGAATGTTCTTTCACTCCACTTATCAAAGCCTTTAAGGCTACTAGATCAATTAATTTATTCACCTTGAACATTTCTTTATTGAACCTTTTCAAATATACCCTGGTGGATTCTTTTTCTAATTGAGTAACACCAAAGAGTTATGTGGAGCTTTTGTTTTATGGGTATTGTCGTGGGGTGCTCTGCGATGTCATCGGCGATGACGGGCTTTTTATCGTGCCTCTTGAAAAGGTGTGTGATTGTTGTTGGGAAGAGAAAGGTTTTAGGTTTAATCATAAAATTATGATGAAGGTTCAGGAATTGCCACCTAGTATTATGGTTACTAGGAATATATGGTCTGCATGAGTCTGGGTAAAGGACTGGTTATGCAAGGGGAAGATGCATCACTCCCAGCGCATCCTATCTAAGATAAATTCCATTGTTGTTTGATTATTTTTCTAGGTTGAGTTTCTATTTATTACTCTTTTCTACGGTCTAAGACAGATCTTTCTTCGTGAGAGAGTATCTATCTTATCGGGTTTAATCCTAACCATTCTAAAGTCTAAATTTTAGCATCGCATTTATTTTACACCTTATATTTTTAATACCTGAGGGTGTACTATATCGTGTAGTTTTACACTCCCAGATATTAAAGTCTACATCTAAACCCTAAAAAGATTGGAAAGGGTTTTTTGATATTTTGGCCAAATCTTAATGGATAATCATAAATTGATTACGATATTCATTTTGTTTTTACTTTTTAAAACATGAGAAAGATACAATTTTTTTCAAAAAATATGCTTAAAAAACATTTTAGGATTCGACCGTATGCATGAAAACAAAATATATTTTTTTGTCTTTTGAAAAAGGAAATTAATTTAAAAGTTTTGAGATTTTTTGAATTTTTTTTAGAAATATTTTGGATGAAACTGAGTATTTTAATATTAGATTTGTATCTTACAGTATAAAAATACATCTCAATATTAAACAAAATTAAATAAAAAACATGCGAGAAAATAAAAAAAAATTAAAAGGATTTTTGAATTTTTTTAATATATTATTATATTATAATTAAATATATATTAAATATATATGGGATGGCTAAACACAGCCCAAGAAAAGGTTGGCCAATCTTGGCTTGATAATAGTTGGGCCAATCTCGGCCCAAGATACTTTTTTATTTTTTTAGGGGTGGGTCGGACCTAGCCCAGACATTTAGGCTAGCTGGAACGGGTCCATCCCACCCAAAATGTTAATTATTTGCAGAACTTGAACAATAGTTCACATTCTCCTTGCAACCAAAATGATTGCAGAAGATGGAGACGAGCGGAAAAGAACGCTACCAGAGGCTGTGGTCACGGCCGTAATCAGGAGGTTGAGCTGATGGTTCGGGCAGCGTCGCTGCGAGGAACGGTGGCCAGAGTTGATCACAGGGAAAAGAAGGATTTTGCATAAGTGAGAGAGAGAAAGAAACGACGGCTGTTCTAGACGTGATAAAGGCCGGTTGGCGGTCGCGCTAATGACGTGTGTTGGAGTTGTTGGCGGACAAGCTATTGGTGGCTGGAATGATGGTGGGAGGGGGAGGGAGGGAGGGGGAGAGAAAGAGAAATGGCAGAAACCGAGGGTAGGGGATGGTTTTTTTGCCAATTTTGGATCCAATTTTCTTCATGATCAAGCCATGAAATCCACTCATATTTATAGAAAATTAAAGAGGATAATCTTGTCTACATAGGGAAAAATTACGACCTTTGATTCGGTTGGGAGAATCTTAACCGTTGGTTCAAAGTAGGCATCATGAACTGTTAAATCTGACAGTTCAAGGCTACCTGAGGTGGCCACTTTAGACCGACACCGGGGCCACTGTGATGTCTTTCAACCTGAATGGGCCGTGCCCGGGGATAGAGGGATGTGTGGTGATCATTTTGGTTCAGGTGTTGTCAAAATTAGTGGATATATGAGGCATTAAATGCACTTGAAAAATAGCCACACGGACAGCTTTTCAGACAAAAATATAGGAAGACAATGAACAATGACCAGACGACGCGTCGTCTAGTCCTTTTTTTTTTTTTACAAAACGATGTCGTTTTGGTGTTTTGAATAAAGGATTTTTTCAAACTTCAATTTAGTTTTTCAACTTTCAAAATTGTTGAATGACACCCCTAATTGACTCTAAATGTTTGATTTAGTGCATTTTAGACCCTGTCGAACTTCAATTTGAACCCTGGATATACGCGTGTTTTTCAATATGGTCATTAGTCTCGGATTTATGCAATTTAACCCCTAATTGATCATTAAACTTTCAATTTTCTTTAATTTCACCCATAATTTTGTCAATTAAACCGCTATAGTTCGATGCCTTTTGCAAAATGGTAATTGGCTATGAAATTTTTTAGTTTAACCCCTAATTAACCCCAAAACTTTTATTTTCTTGCGATTTTACCCCTGATTTCAATCAATTTACTTGCTAAAAATTAAATTTGATCTCTTAAAATTGTAATTTTTCAATTAAGCCCAAATTGAGCTCCCAAACTTAATCTTTTACCAATTAAGCCTCTAATAAAATTAATTTGACCCTTTTAAAGTATAATTAAGTCCTTACACTTAATTAAATCCTTCAACTAGACCTAAATTAATTCTTAAAAAAAATTAAAATTCAATTTGACCCATGATTAAATCAAAATGGCCTATTAAAAATTTAATTAGGTCCTTGGACTTAATTTTTATACAAATTCATCCAATAATCATTTAATATGACCTTGAATTTGCATTTTTTTCTCTATTTTTGGGCATAGGATACAATTAGACCTCAAAATTCCTTCAAATTTACAGCTTGATTTTTATATATTTTTTGGAATCCTCCCCTATCTTCTTTTTTCATGTTGTCGGCTTTTATATTTATTTTTTGATTTTTATTTTTTAACAAAGTGAATTTTTTGGAATAACCCAAAATTGGGTTATGACAGGTATACTGGTGTTAAACCGTAACATAATTTTAGCATAGAGGTCATTAAAACCTATGATAAAACTTGAATCCAAATTGTTATACCATGCTTGTGCTGACCAAAGTTATAGAGAGGATCTTTCATATAACATCACCTTATTAGATGACCAACTCGAGATTTATATGCATGTTTTGGACATGTTTTTGTGGATTTTTCAAACCATCATAATTATTAAAAGTCATCTTTGTAGAGATGTACTCCTTAGGGATGAAGGTGTGCAATACTCGTCTAGATAAATATGATCCCTTTATCTTATAAGGACTGCAAATCTCATCTTGAATGTATCTATCTGCCAAACTTTTCCCCAATCATTGTTTAATAGGCTCTAGAGTGCTAAATAATTCTAATGTGGAACAAAAAGATTGAAAGTTAACTTCTATCCTATGATGGCAAGAGGGATCACATCTAGAGTGACCACTTATTGGGAGAGATTCACATCGATGAGAATGATCTCTAGAAGGACTATAAGATCATTGATGTGGAAAGCTCCCGAGTTTAGATATATTGTTTTAGGTGTTTTCAAGGTAAACAAACACCGAAATGTAACCTACCTTATCATATGAAACCTTTTGACACAAAAATCAATCATTTTGGTGGCCAAAATTTTTCCCAACGACCACTTTCTCTCTCTAAATCAGAATCCGGCAACTCTCTCTCTTTTCCAATAGAAAAATACTGAAAAAAAAGAAATTGAAGTTAGGTAGCAAAATATTTTTTTTTTCAAATTCAAGAGACTGGTCACCTAATATCTAAAATTTTAGGGGATTAAAATGAATGTTTTAATGATACTTTCAACATGCCCCCTATATTACCTGAGATTTTCACTTCAGTCTCCTAGCTTTCAATTCAACCCTCCCTCCTAAAAACATATGCAACTGGGGGCTAATTTGGGCTTAAACGGGTCAAATCACGCAAAATAAAAGTTCGAGGATCAAAATGAAAATTACCAAAAAGTGCACTGCTCTAATCCATAGTATATTGTGAGAGAGTACACAGTAATTCCAGCACGGTAAAATGCAAATGTCTTTTAGTTATAGTTAATTATAGTAGAAAGGGGAGATGGGTAAGGACTATTGGTTGTCGGTCTGAGCTGTGGAGGCTGACTGTTGCTAGTGGAGATCAAAAGGATTTGGTGAGAGGTTGAAGAAGAGGACATTCAATTTCTTTTTTTTAAATTTAATTATAAAATTATAATATTTAATATATTATATATGGTTAATTTAGTTATTTCATTATATTTAATTTTTTTTTATTGATATAAATAGTAATTTTTCAAATTATAATAATCTTAATATAAATCAAAGTACGAGAATATTTAAACAATGTTTGTTTAAGATCTTTACATCTCATAAAAAACATAAAATATATGTTTTTGTATGTGTGCGGTGCACCTCAAAAATAAATATATTCTATTTGATGATACTAAATATATATATTTTTTAATTTTAAATTTATCTTGATATATTAGCTAATTTTTCCAGATAAATACTTATTTTATGTTTGTAATTTTTTCATTGATGTACTAGGAGAATTTCTATTAGGTCCAATGTTTCAAAGCTCTGTGCTTTCATGTATTAAAAATCATATATATTTTGTATTAATTGCCTGAAATTAATGTGAGTTTGCATTCAAAACAAAATCATTGTTAAATATTATTTTTAATAATCATATCAACTTAATTAATCACCATGAAAACAATTATAATTCATGTTATTTTTGTTGCGGTATCGCAACAAAAAAATTTAGCCTTTTAATGAAAATAATGTTTCTCTATGAGCAACTTTTAATGTATAAAATACTCTATTAATTGTAAACCTAGATTAAAAAAATAATAATAAGAGCTCATCTTTAAAACAATTATCGAAACATTAGCATATTCCAGGAACCTAGTTTATTTAGATTAATAGAAATCTATCTATATAAAAAAAAATTCTAAAATAATTTTTGTGATGCATGGTTTCTTTATTGATTACTATAATAATTTTTGGCACCAAATTTTGTTGAACAACTTTGAAATAACTCATAATTATAATTTATACGGTGGCTCATTATATAAAGGTAATGCACTATTATTAGAAGTATTTTTTTATTAATGTGGGTGTCTGAGCCAGCTTGCGTGTACCTCGACTAATCTCACGAGCCCTAAAGTTAACGATTATGTAAGCCTCCAGTGACCATCATATTAGCAACCACAAGGTTTGAACCTGAGATCATAAGGAGAGCAAACTCCTTGGTCCTAAGTTCTTACCACTAAGCCACCAACTAGATGATTATTATTATGAGACTTTGATTAAGATAGTGTTTGGTATAATTTTTTTTCATATTTTAAAAATCTAATGATGCGAACCTCGTGATCACGTGGTCACGCAACCCACACGCAAAAACACTAATTCCCAGAAAGCCAAGTAAATCAGGTTTGCTAGAAGTGTGACACAAAGATAACTTGTACCTAGGCACCAACACTACTGGAAACGGAAAACCCTCACCCAATGAATATTGATTCGTGAACGAGAAGTATAAGGATGATGCCACAAAGCCAGTTGTTCTTCGATAAGTCGTTTTCAGTTTTTTAGAGAACCATGGAAGGAAGATTATCTCACCAACACACACACACACAAAGTGCGACAAACAAGAAGTTTTATTAATCTGAATTACGTAACTTACATGTCTGGTTATGCCTTTATTTATACCAACTCTAGACTTAAATAAACCCTAATGGACCCCCGTTAGGTGGACTTATATGAGGCTTACTTACAATTGACCCAAATAAGTAATAATAACCCAAAGACTAAGAAGAAAATAATAAAAATTCAAAAATTACTATCCTAAATATGCTAGAACCATTAAGAAGTTTCAAATAAACTAGAAATTTTGATCTGAAGGTAGAATTAATTCTGAAGTCTTCTTTCCTTGTTGTAGCTAGGATGAATAAGGAATCTTTGTAAGAAAAGGATTCAGAAACATTTATGAATCCTTGCCACACTTGGAAACTATGTTGCAGCTCATTGCAAATCCTTGTAGAGCTAGGAGATTTCCAAAACAAGCTGTCACATCCCATTTAGAAAAAGAATCATAGCCAAATAGGAAGTCTACAAGTCAAAATGAAATAAATAACAAAATTCATACAACCTCTGTTGACCCATATTGAGATGCCTTCCTGAACTCCGATTAATCTGAAATTTTAACCCAAGATAGGAAAACATGTCAGGAGACTCCATGTAAAATTTCAACTCAATCCAATGGTTAGATTAAGAATTATGACTGTTATCGTAAAACTAGATAATTGCATATTTTACATCAAAATCCAAATTTAACTTTACCTAAATCATATCATCTAATATCTAAAATAAATTTTTATAAAATATTATTTTAATATATTTTAAAAAAACATTTTAAAACCAAATAACCTCTCAACAACTCTCTCAACAACTAAGACATTCATTATCACAACTAAGACAATATTAACATTTTAATATTGTCTTAAAAAAAAACACACCTCCTTAAGTTTCCCGCCAAACCCCCCACTTTAAAAGAGAAGA
>Ga0325403_1004459_pt1 | contig 13020 bp, 4 predicted proteins | sample PopdelMetagenome_19_FD_205665 | JGI IMG/M metagenome (GOLD analysis project Ga0325403, IMG submission 205665) | Populus deltoides microbial communities from Bellville, Georgia, United States - Xylem-PdKOR-R4 | ecosystem: Host-associated > Plants > Phyllosphere > Stem > Wood/Secondary xylem...
TTCACTACAATTACATGTTTATAAATAAACAAAATTCACAATAATCCACACACACACACTAAACATTTATAATTTATAAAACAAGCCTTCCAAAATTCACAAATTAATATGGAGAAATGTTGGGAACTTAGGAACACTGCTGGAAAATTCTGGAAATGCATGAATAGTGGTAGTGTGTAAACCCACGCACCATTGCTGATGAAGTGAAAAATGGGTGGATCAGGATTAACGTTTCTTCCTCTTCCTTCTGGTATTGGTGCTGAATCTCAATGTCACTTCCAAAACAAACAAAATAAAAAATCACACAACAGTTAATTATTTTTCTTTTAAGATTTGTTTCTCTCTTCCTTTTGGTTTCCTGTTGCTGTTTGTGAAAGTTGGCGGGGGAGGCTAAGCTAACCCTGGGTGGCTGGTTTAAAGATGGAGGCTTATTGGTTTTGATATGGAGAAGAATGGCCTGGACAAATCTAGTGGTATTGGTTCCAGTCATTGGATATTTAGTGTCATCATGCTATGTAAGACACCGCTGTTGAGGGAAGAGACATCATTGCTGAGAGTAGATTGCTGGTTAGAAGTACATGGATGGGTCACTATGGAACTGGGTATGGCTGGTGTTTGAAGGAAATGGGAGATTGAGGCTTTGTGTTATTGACCTATGATATGATATGGGTGGTTATTGGGTTAGGAGAACGGGGATGGTAACTAGGTAGAGGGCTGGTCTGTTTCTGGTGTAATCCATGGCTGATGATAAAAACAAAGCTGGAGGTGAATTGTTACTTGAGGTTGTTGATGGAAGAAGATTGGTTTATATCTGTGATAATTGAAATGATAGTGGGTAAGAGGGAAAACCTGTGGGCGTTGGTTAAAAGATGGTGGAAAAAAGGCTAAGGATAAAGGTGATTTTTGGCACAGATCAATGGGAGGGATGAAAAAGTTGAATGGTAGATTTTCATTTCTTATTATCTGACAGGCTGTTTTTACGTATAATGAAGGCTAGGAGAGTGGTGGCTATGCATAATGATAGTCTTTTTTCTTTTTCTTTTTCTTTTTCCTTTTCTTTTTGTGTGCGGTGGATAGTTTTTGGTTTAATGAGTTTAGGATTTTTTTGTGTTGTGTGGGTATGGGGAGAGTATATGTGAGTATTTTTTTTGTTTTTATGGTTTTTCTAAAATTCCCCTCTTTTAATTACTTATGTAACCACCTATTTATAGGTAAAAATTTTCTTTGGCTTAAGGGCAAAACAAATGATTGACCTTTGGATTTCAAAAATAAATCTCAACCATTCATTTGCTAACTTGGAGACAAAGCAAAGAAAAATGGACCATTAGATTAACAGAATGATTGTAGACCATTTGATTAAAAAAATGGGTTGCTTGGTGATAGGGTTTTCAATTTTTAAATTGGTTCTTTCCCTTCCACAATTACAATTAGATTACTAAAAAATTAAATGCATTTTTTTAAAATTCTTTAGAAAAGATGTCATAGACGACGCAAATACATCAAAAACATATTTTTGGGTTTTTTGTTGTTTGTTTTTACTATTTTTGGTTTTTTTTTCAAAACTTTATCAAAAGTTGGGTGAAAAATTGGGTAGCAACATATGCCCCCTCTTTACAATGCTTATGAAGCAAAACCTCATCAATATTTTGCATAGTGAACTTGTAAAGAAAAGTGTCTACCCGGCTTGTTGGGTGATCCAATCATACAAAGAGTTTGTTTTTTTAGAAGAAAATGATCTTATTTTCATGGGTGACCTGCCTATTTTGAAGTTAAAAAATTAGTATATTTTCATGAGCGACCTGCCCACACACACTTACACTGGTTTATTTTCTTGGGCGACCTCTTTATTCAGAAATTGGTTTATTTTTATGGGCGACATGTCCATTCAAAAACTAGTTTATTTTCACTAGTAACCTACAATTTTTAAAATTAAAAAACTGGTGTATTTTCATAGACGACCTCCCCTTTCAGAAACTGGTCTATTTTCAGAAGTGATCTGCCCTTTCTGAAATTCAAAAACTAGTATATTGTCATATGCGATCTCCTTTTCAAAAATTGGTCTTTATTCATGGGCAACCTGCCCCTTCTGAAATTCAAAAACTATTCTATTTCATGGGCAACCTTTTCTTTTAGAAAAACTAGTCGATTTTCACAGGTGATCTGCCCTTTAAAAAAAGATCTATTTTCATGGCCGACCTTTCCTTTAAAAAAAACTAATCTATTTTCACAGGCGACCTACCCTTCCAATTCATCAAAATCTTGTTAGATTTCATTGAGGATTTTTTTCTAAAAAAAATAAAAAAAAATTATGTAATGCTTGAAGGTTACAAGACATGCATGTATCCTTACCTGGTTTGAAATTTAGGCCCATCATTATAAGGTGTTTTTGTTTGCTATCCAAAGCCATTTTACCTTTTTTTAATTCACTGACTCATTTGAGTCTACCGTATGCCAGTCCTCTACTCAAATGCAAGTGTAATGCCCATCTTGGATTGTCTGCGATGATCACTACTCTCGTTGTTCATCAAGCCTGATCATGCCCCCTGTGGTGTTGTTTGATTCATTGTAAAGGAGTTTACAAAACAATATTGTTTTGGATTCTCCCAAAATTATCCTTTTGTCAACTGTATGCGGTCTATCAACAATCATCTAGTGTTGACATAATCTTAGATTGTCAATCAACCATGATGTTGACTTTAATTGAACCATATTCTTCAAGCATATGCTATCATCAACCATCATGAAACTGTTAAGTCATTCAGACAAGCAACACAGACTCATTGTTGTATGTTCAACGTCCTTCTCAATGAATTCCTCTTAGCCCGTCTAACCGGATTATGAAAAGAAATGAATTGTCATCAATTATGATATTCCCTTCTATCACCCATATTCATGTAGTGAAATGCAACTTGAATCAATAGGCTTCAAAGTAGATTGTCTCACAGTTAGTCTAGGTGGCATATATTTATCCAAATACACCCATGTGATTGCATATTTCAAGTGTCAGAACCATACTTCAGAGGGTAAACCAAAATTTCAGACATAAATATACCCCTTAAGTGCATCGTTATTCTCAACTAATGTTGGAGTTCACTCAATTATAGACTATCTTTGAACAATATTGCCCTCAGTTAATCTAAATGTGCTCGTTTTTTTGTCTATCAATAAAAGGCATTTGTTATTGCTAGATGCTAAACATAGCTTTAATGGATTTCATGGGATCATCATTTGATATTGTTGTTGGAGTTTACTCAATCATAGACTATTTTTTTAGCAACATTGCCTTCAATTGATCTAAATGTGCTCGTTCTTTTGTCTATCAACAAGAGGCATTTGTTATTACTAGATGCTATACATAGCTTCGATGGATTTCATTGGATCATCATTTGATTATGTTTCTTTACCCCTCAGCTAATCTAAATATTGTTTACATTCTTATCTAGGGTCCATTGTATTGCCCGTAGCTGGTCAACTATTTAAAAAGTGTTGAGAAGCGTTGATGTCATTTTCATCAAGGATTTTGCAAACTCGGTCTATGTTTTTTTTTTCCTGAGAATTTTCTCTTGTTTTAGAATCAACTCGTACCTTTTCAAAAATAATATATATTCAAGTCTAATTATTGAAATAAAAGCAAAGAGATGTCAGTGTTGAAAATATTTTTTGAAACTCAAACTTTTTTTGTCAAAAACCTAACACATGTCATTTAATACATGCAATCATTTGATTATCTTATATTTTAAAAACAAAAATTAATTCATTGTAAGACTAAAATAGTTTTTCTATGGTTCTTTGTATCAATTTTAATCTTTGATTTTGGGTCTGACATTTAATGGTATGTGAAAAGGTGATCTTCTGTGGATTTTAATAACAAGAGCTTAGAGCAAAGACTCGAGGTTCCATTGAAAATTTGTCTTATTTTTAGTGTTTATTTTATTAACATGCATAATAACAAGTAGCTTAGTTCATGAAGTCGCAACCCTTATGAAAAAGCTCTTCAAGTTTTGAGAGTGCCATTTATTAATTCAAATCGTTTACTTGATTAAAAATAGCTTTTAAAAGCACGTAATACAAGTTATGGTTAATAGCTACGAAATAAAAGGAAATTCATAGACTCAAAAGTGTTTGAGGGTTTCAAATACCTAGGATCACCATTAATTATTCATTAACTCTCTTTCTCCTTTTGTCTTTGCAAAAAAAAGTGACATGTCATATATTTCATCAATAAATCTTGTTTTCTAAAACTGGACAAGAAACTCCATCATAATGATATATAACCATGCCTCACTCTTAATAGGATTTTTTATCAGTCAAAAACTTTCAATGTTACCCACTAAGTTCAAACATTGGCATACACTAATGCCACTATTTTCATTGTCAATCTCAAACTAAATAGAATACTAAAATTCATTACCCTATCATTTATCTCTTGATACTCATTTATCTCAAAATTCAATTCAAAAGAAAGGTCAAAGTTTTCTGCCAATCATTAACCTCGTCATTTCCTTATTTCTATTTCACTATCTTTGTAAAAGAATAACATATAACAATGTTCACCTAAAATATCAAAATTCTCTTAACAGAAGCTATAACGCAAATTCAACTTTTCTTTTGATAAATAACTAATCATTTGATACCAAAAGACATGTATAGTTCAGTATCTTTGTTTTTTTTTACTCTTGCCCTCAGCATTGACTCTTGACATTTTTATGCCTTTCCTCAATTAAAAATCTCTTTTTCCCTTTCAGACTTGATAGAAATTTTTCTACCTTTAACCTTGACTTGCCTTTAAGTGCAGATGATTTCTACTTTTCAATTTTCATATAGCCTTCCTAAAAGTTTTCTTAGATGCCCCTCAATCTAGGGCTTTTACACTTTTAGCCATTTTTAAATTGTTAGGCTTCCATTCTAAACATTCTCTTTTACCATTGATTCTAAAATGAACCCACGTGGCGTTGCTGATGAAGCAAAAAATGGGTGGAACAGGAGCAACATTTCTTCCTCTTCCTTCCGATGATGGTGGTGAATCTCAACATCGCTTTTAAAATAAACAAAACAAAAAATCACACAACAATTAATTAATTTTCTTTTAAGATTTGTTTCTCTCTTCTTCTCGGTTTCTTGTTGTCGTTGGTAAAAGTTGGTGGGGGAGGTTGGTTTGCAAATGCAGGCTTGTTGGTTTCAGTATGAAGGAGAATGGCTTGAAGAGATCCAGTGGTGTTGGTTCTAATCACTGGATTTTCAGCATGGTCAAGTTGTGAAGGACACCACTGCTGAGGGAGAAGACGTCGTTGTTGGGAGAAGATCGCTGGTTGGAAGTGCGTGGCTGGGTCACAGTGAAATTAGGTATGGCTGGTGTTTGAAGGAAATGGGAGATGAAGGCTCTGTGTTGTTAATCTAGTATGTGGTATGAGTGGTTATTGGGTTAGAAGAATGGGGATGCATGGTAGTTGGGTATATGGTTGGTCTGTTTTTGCTGTAATCCATGGCTAGTGGTCAGTTGTCGGAACCACTAAAATATAACTCTGACTTAACTATCACAAAAAAATAAATTTGTAATATGAGCATGAAAACCAGGTCGAACCCAACAGAAATTTCATTTAATCTTCCTACAATAAACTGAAATGAGAAAGAACGAGGGTTTTGAATGAAAAATTCAAGAAACAATAATTCTGAAAATAATAAATTGATATGTTGTTAAATCAGTTCAAAAGTCCACACATCCATTCCTATAAATTTGTTGATCATCGAAGTAAAATAAATATTCTTTCAATTCAAGCACATAAATTTGATATCCCTTAAAGCTGAGGGAAATTATGAGATTACGAGTACATTAATTAGGAAAAGCTCTCTAATCAATTTCTTGCCACCAAGCGAATGTAATATTGAAAGCAATTTTCATTCAATCGGCAGTAGTCTTAGGAATAAAATCTATGCATTTATTCTAAGCAAATGTTCAAAAGATTGATAATTTAACTTAGTTTATTCTTTCCTAATAAATCAAGATGAGAGTTACAACAATTGAATTAATTTCTTGCCACCAAGCGAATGTAATATTGAAAGCAACAATTACGGATTGAAAGAAACTAGAAAGCATACATGCCATCTCAGAACAATTCAATAAACTTGAATAACAATCAATAGCATAATTCTGAATAAGAAAAAAATAAATACTTGAATCTGAAAGAATTACAATGATAACATTACTTCTCACAACTTGTTAATGGAGATGGTGTGTATCCCTCTTGAATCGAATTTAGGAGTTTAGTTTATAGTTGTTGGAAAATTGGCAAAAACAGAGAAGAAAGGAATTTTTTTTGGACATGTTTTCAGTTGTGTTCTGCTCTATTTATCCACCTCTTTGGCTGCCAAATTTCTTCAGGATTATTAGGCTAATTAGAAGTCTTTATGATACTTAATTCGTTCCTTCTTTATCTGATCCTTAAGGTTGGATAAATCTCTTAGAGATAGTGTTAAAAACTGATTCTGCTGCTGTCATATCTCCACTGTAATTCCAACTCTGCTGTAATTTAGACTTTGTTCCTGACTTGGTTTCTTGAATATCCGACTATCCCAGCTGTATTCATTCATTTATGGCATGTTAGAGGCTTTATCTAAATCTTTTTTAGGTCCCAAGGCCCACCGTTTTAATCTCAAACTCTCAGCCGTAGTAGGATGCTCAGCATTGTTGGTTTCCTAATAAAATCATGAAACTCATCTCGTCCTCTAGATTGCGTCTGGAGTTTGGCCTTCAAAAAGATTTTATCTGACTTGTAGTCCTTCATTAAAGTTGTAGTCCTGGATGTGTAGATTAATTTGGGCTTTTGAATCTCCTGATTTTGATATCGGAAGCTCAAGATATTTGTCATAACCTAATTTTTGATCATTTTATTTTAATTATTATTATTATTATTATTTTATTTACTGAAAGGATAAAAAAAATGATGATAATGATGAAAAAACAAGTAAAATGAAATAAATGAAGAATGAATTAAAATTTAGGTTAAAGGCAACATGATTGGAAGTTTTGGGGTTTAATTAAACTTTGGAATTAATCTAATTAATCTAATCAAGGGCTTAATTGGAGAATTGATAAGTTTTGAGACTTAATTGAGCTTGAAATTAATTAAATTAATCCAATCAAGGGTTTAATTGGAGAATTGATAAGTTTTGAGACTTAATTAAGCTTGGAATTAATTTAATTAATCAAATCAAGAATTTAATTGGAGAATTGATAAGTTTTGAGACTTAATTGGACTTGGATTTAATTAAATTAATGAAATCAGGGACTTAATTGAAGAAATATTAGAGTTTGGGGTCAAAATTGCACAATTAAAATCCAAGGACTACATTGAAAATGGCGCGCAAATGTAGGGGGCCAATTACAGTTTAAACCAGGGGCTTAATTACAAGACTTTTGAAACTGCACGGGTCAAAACGTAAAATGACCACCTTTTATCTCCAAACGGCGTCGTTTTGAAAGGGACGTTGTTCATCTTCTTCTTCTTTAAGCCAGTGACCGTTTTCTGCAGAAAAAGCTGGGAAACGTTGTAGCAGTAATCGCTGTCCGTTGGTTTCAGTTATGGGCGCCTTAATGGTTGTCGACCCTCAGCATGCCACCCGTTACCAACCCGCCGGACCCTATATAAACGAATGAGCACAAAAAAAAAACAGAGGTTGGTTAGAGAGAGAGAGATGAAAGAAACCGAAAAGAAAAGAAACAAAAGCAAAGCACAGTAACTTTTAGGTTTATCTCCAGAACTCCCATACCAGAAATAGGCTTCCCTCACCAATTCTGTCCTAAGAAAAACGAGAGAGGAAACTGGTCGTGAGAGAGCAGAGACGTGTTCTGGAAAACAGAGCAAAGAAATAAAAAAAACAAGTCGAAATAGAGACACAGGAAAGGAATACAACGTGAGATACAAGCATAAAGAGTAAGAGGAAATTTGAAAACAGAAGTGTCACCCTCAGCAATCTCGTGCAAATTCTCTGCAAAAGAACCAGGTATGTCTTCTGCTATGTTTTCCCCGCTTTTTGTTAATTCATTTTCGCCGCCTGTTTTGAATTAATTAACATAGGCTAGGCACGTGTGATTTGGATCACGCGTGCCTTATATGGCCCAGCCGGGTCACTGGCTTGGGCCACTGACCAGGCTAGGCTGGCTGGGTCTAGCCCAACCCATGTGGACTGAGCTGGGCCCAGCCCAAAAAACATTAATAATAAAAAAATAAAAAATAAAAATATAGAAAAATAGAAAAAGTATGTATATGCACGAATAAAAATAATGTAAATTTATTGGTTTATTCACTGACGCCAGAGTCACGAATAAAATATTGGTTTAAATTTATATTATTTTTATTTGTTATATTTTATTTTATTTAGCAAGAAAAAAATAAAAAATATGTGCATGCGTGAAAAATAAAATTTATTTTATTGGTTTATTCACTGATGCTAGAGTCAGGAATAAAAATACTGATTTAATTGTTTTTTGTTTTTTAGTTAACTACATAAAAAAATAAAAAATATGCGAGTGCGTAATAAAATGATTTTATATGTTTTTTAATTTTTTTATTTCACTAGCGTTAGAGTTAGGAATAAAAAAAATTATTGATCTAAATTTATTTTATAGCTACGTAATATTTACCAATGCCAAGTTGGAATTATTCGAAGTCGAATATTCACTGGCGCCAGAGTCAAGAATATCGCAAGTAAACCATCAGAGCATAAACCAATAAGAAGTTAGCAATTTAAGACAAAATCAGCAATGCAGTCTGCCTCAGACAAAACGTTTAAGGGGTGATAATATCTTCCCTTTTACGTAACCAGTCTTGTACTATAGAATCTCTGTTGACTAGTTAGGGTTCCTAGTGACCACACTACTAGGTGGCGACTCCTTAAAATAAGACATTTTCCCCTAAAAGAATAGGATGCCATAAATCTATTCTTTTTTCATAAATTAAGATTATTTTGTGGGCCGCCGCAATGTCGAGTGCGACAATATTCTCATTTGAATATCTAGTGTGAAAGCAGAAAATCCTACTGCGAGTAGGATTCTGACCCGAGTTTACAGTTTTGATTAGAGATCCAAATGAGATTGGGTTTTGCCCATAATACCTTCCTGGAAAGCTTGACTTGTGTACTTCAACTTAGATTAAGCTCGCGTTCTCATTTGTGAACTCTAATTTTATGAAAAATCTATCATAAGAAGCTAGGTCCAGAATATAAAATGCAGAATTTCTTATTTTAAGTAATTAATTCACAAAGTCTCTTAGCCATGCCAAATTCATAAAAATAACTTTTAATAAACTCAAATAAGCTCAAAATACATTAAAAATCATAGTGTAAAGGAGTAAAAACATATGTATATTTTGCACTTATCAGCTAGCGTTAGAAACAAAGCTGGAGTTGGATTGTTAGGTTGCCCACAATGAAGAAGAACTCAAGGTTGCTGATGGCAGAAGATTGATTTGTGTGTGTGATGATTGAAATGACAGTGGATAAGAGGAAAAACATGTGGGTGTTGATTAAAATATGATGGAAAAAAGGTTGGGGATAATGGTGATTTTTGGTAGAGATTAATAGGAGGGCTGAAGAAGTTGAATGGTAGACTATCTGTTCTTGTTGGCTAACTGGCTGTTTTTAGGTATAATGGGGGCTATTGAGTATGTTGGTTGTGGTCATTGGCCAAAAGAGTAGTGGTTGTGCATAATGATAGTCTTTCTTTTTCTTTTTCTTTTTCTTTTTGTGTGCGATAAATAGGTTTTGGTTTAATGGTTTAGGGTTTTCCTTGTGTTATGTGGGTACGAGGAGAGTATGTGTAAGTATTGTTTTTATTTTTTATGTTTTTGGTTTTTCTAAAATTCCCCCTCTTTAATTGTATGTGTAACCACCTATTTATAGGTAAAAAGTTTATTTGGCTTAAAGGCAAAGTAAACCAAGATCAACAATTGAATTTATAAAATAAATCTCAACCATTCATTTGCTAACTTGGAGACAAAGCAAAAGAAAATAGACCATTGGATTAAGAGAATGATAGTAGACAATTTGATTAAAAAAGATAGGTTGCTTGGTGAGAGGGTTTTCAATTTTCAAATTGGTCCTCTCCTTCCAACAATTACAATTAGATCACTAAAAAATTAAATGTATTTTTTTTAATTTTAATTTTAATGATGCAAATATGTCAAAAATATATTTTTGAGTTTTTTGTTGTTTTTTTTTGCTATTTTTAATTTTTTTTAACAATTTATAAAAAAATGAATAGAAACAAAACTTGTAAAAGATAAAGCAAACAAAACATTAGGGTTGGTCCATTTTTTCAAATGACAATAATTACTAGCTAAGAATAATTTAACTTGTCCTAGTTTTAATCCTAGATTTGCCTTTAATTAATTAGAGAAAGAAAAAAAAAGAGGTAAGGTAATGATTTCCTTTGTTTATTTACTATAGTAAACAAAAAAAAAGTGTGACTAGTGCTGCCAAATTCGTGGAAGAAAAAGAGGAAAAAATGTAAACAAAACTGTATAGCTAATGCTTGGGGAGCCCGTGTAATATTGTGGTAGTAATTATTTTTTAAAGTATTTTTTATTTTGAAATATATGGAAATAATATTTTTTTTTCTAAAATTTATTTTTGATATTAGCATATCATCATGATCTAAAAACACCAAAAAATTAATCTAAAAAAATTTAAATTTTTACAAAAACGCTTTCCATCTGTATAAACAAACAAGTCCTAAGTGTTAAGAGAAATATAAATCATATCTTGTGGCTTCACCTATAAGTTTAAGCTTTTAGGTGAGATAATTATTTGATATGGTACCACAACTTTGTTAACCAAGCAATCACGAGTATAAATCTCACCACTACTATTCTATTTGATAAAAATTAAGAACAAGATAATATGAGTATGTGTATGTTTCAAGGTGAAAAAGCTTTCACTTGAGAGATTGAGGTGGGTGGGCAAAGCATATAATGCCATTTAGGGCAGACAACATGTGCCGAGCCCCTTTACCGTATTCACTTTGTTTAATATCATGATAGATAGAGCATAGACACATCAAACACTCTTACTACGCGTATTGACACCTCCATTCATGTTTTGCATGTGCAAGAGTCCTCTTTTTTTTTTTAATCGTGAGCTATCGGATCAGTTTACGTGTACCTCAACTAATCCCCTAAAACCTTGAAGTTAACGACTATGTAAGCCTTTAGTAGCTCTGAGGTTCGTGACACTCGAACTGGTGATTTTTGGAGAACAAATCCAGGATCTGACCAATTAAATTACATCTCTCAGGGTTCAAGAGTCCTCTTTATTATTTTTCTTGTGTCCTGAGACTTCAGAATGCATTTCATCATATTTACTAAAGTTATTTTTAAAAAATAATATAAATTATATTTTAGAAATTCATTTAAAAATTTAAATTTTTAAGTTAAATTGATTTTTTGATGTGATATTAGAACTTTGATAACCAAAGTGGTCATGAGTTTAAATGTCTTCATTCATTTAATAAACTATATAAATTATATTTTGAGGTTTCATTAATTAATTTCAGTTTTTGAATTGATATATTTTTTTTTTAGACTAAAACACTTTCCCTTAGTGTCACATGATATGATATGAATAATCTTATGATCCAAATAATAGTGTCAACATCCTACATCTTATACATATCCCACATAAGCTCGGCATCACGTCCTGTAGTCGAGCACAAACTGTATTAAAAATATAAAGGTTAATCAAATTATATGCCATTAATTGCAATATGTTTGTGGGGCTAGACAGGATTTTGTTTTGGGAAAATTAACAGGCAGAAAATGGACTTCAAGAGACTACAAAAGTATACCGTATGCTGCTGTGACGAGTTTCAGGTTCACCAATTTCAGGCCCCTACCACCAAACCAAAGATCAGCTATTCCAGCCCACAGATATGCGTACTTGTTTACACGTGCCACAAGCAAAAGGTCACACTACGGTATAAATAACTTTTTGACAATGTGTCATGGACGACTCCTTTCAGAGTTTCAGTTCTCTTTTTCAGGTCCCATAATTCTGGTTGGTAGGGTACCGAGTGAAATACCTTTCCAGATGGCTTATGAAGGTTTTACCGCAGCTATTGAACTCAATCTGGTCGGTGAATCAATTCGGACATTATTGATATAGTAGTTAGATCAATCTACATAATGTTAAAAACCAACAAAAATAAAAAAATAATCAAACCCGGATCTAGTGAGTCAATCCATAACCTAAACAACACGAGTAAATCCTATATATATATATATATATATATATATTAGCAAAAGAAAAGTTAGACAATCAATTTTTTTTATAGCTAATTAACATAATTTATTGTCAATTAAACCAAAATCAATAAAAAAAACTATAACATAATCACAAATTAGGGAAAAAACATCAAATTAATAGAGGATAAAGATGGACCATACCTGAAATTATTGAAATAAAAGTGTTGTGAGTGGTGGAGGTGGTAATGATATCTATAACCATGAATGAAGAGAGAGAGAAAGATATTATATCACGGTAGAGAAAGAGAGAGTTGTTGTGTAATAGAGAGAAAGATCGAGAGAGGGAGGGTGGTGTGGGAGAGGGGAAGGAAGAAAGGAGAAATATAGGATAAAAAGGAAGAAAGGGTTTCTAATAATTTGTTTTTATTAACATAAGTGTCTGGATCAGCTTATGCGCATCTCGACTAATCTCACAAGTACTAAAGTTAACGAAGCTTCTAGTGACCTTAAAGTTTGTGGGACTGGACTTGAAACCTCTAGAAAATAAATTTAGAATTTGACCAGTTAAACTACACCCTTCAGGATTGATTCTGACAATTTTAATTTGATTGGAAGAGTAGGTCGCACCTGTGTATGTGTATCTAGAAGGGTTGTGCATATGTGACTTGCACATCTTAGGGTTGCACAGGTGAGACTTACGCGTCTCAATTAACTATACTATTTTTATAAATAAGTTTTTAATTATGCTATTTTGTTAAAAAAAAATTAGCCACTATGCTATTTT
>Ga0325403_1004460_pt1 | contig 13018 bp, 11 predicted proteins | sample PopdelMetagenome_19_FD_205665 | JGI IMG/M metagenome (GOLD analysis project Ga0325403, IMG submission 205665) | Populus deltoides microbial communities from Bellville, Georgia, United States - Xylem-PdKOR-R4 | ecosystem: Host-associated > Plants > Phyllosphere > Stem > Wood/Secondary xylem...
AAAAATAATTTATTTAGGTTTGTTCTTCTGTAATTGTAATGTAATTTGTAATTTTAATTGTAATATAATGTAATTTGTAATTGTAACTGTAATACGTTTTATTTACTAAAAAGAGAATGAAAATACCATGGCACCCTACCCTAAGTAAAGAAGAGAAAGAGAGTGAAACGGGGATCCAAATAAGTCGATGCAGAGTCCGTGGATCATCAAGCCAAAAGTCCAGTCCATTAATAAACAAAACGGGCCACCGTCATTCTCTTTACGCTAACCAGCTCCCTCCTTCTCCATAAGCACCAGACGCAGAGAAGAATTAAGAGATCTGATCGAAACCAAATCCGAGTCAACTCAGCGAGGGAGCCACCCGGTAATTTTGACGGCATGGATCCGGCGAAGACTTCACTTGGTAAAATGCTATTGGAGGAGATCACTCCGGTGGTCATGGTCCTCCGTACACCCCTGGTAGAAGAATCTTGCCTCAAAAACAGCCTCTCCTTCATCGAAATGCTTAGTCCCTTTTGCGACTTCAATAACATCGACGGTTAGCTCTCGCTCTCTCCGCTATCTATTTCATGCTCCAATTTTTGAAGCTAATTGAGAGTAAAAGTTGAGATTTTTCTTTTGGTTTTGTTAAATGCAGTGCCTGTACGGACTTCGAGTGATCAGCCATACAGACTACAGAAGTTCAAATTGAGATTATTTTATGAGTCTGATATTAAGCAGCCGGATATCGTGGTAGTCGTTTTGTTTGGTAGTTTAAAAAAATTAAATTTTGGATTTACAATTTAGATTAGGTCAAATTTTATTATCGATGAAACTAAACTGCAATTTTGGCATTTTGATTATGTTCTTGTTGAACTAGGTAGCGAAGGAGCGATTAAAGCAGGTTATTACTGAGGCAGGAGAGAAGGATAGATCGGATTTGTCCACTGATCCTCTAGATATTAGCAATGTACTTGCAAGTAAGTTCACTGTATGAGAATGTAAATTTGTCAACACATAGCTATTTTATCAATTGTATACGATTTCATTTAACTTGTTTTTTTCTAATTCATTTGAATTGTTTTCGGCAGAGGTGAATGTTTTTATCGACTTTGATGCGAATTTATATTCTATTTTTCTGCTCCTTTGCATCTGCTTAATTTTTTTAGTTTAGATGCTTTTAACTAATGAAATTTATTTAAGATTTTAACTTATCGAATCATTTTGGTGCATTTGAATTGTGATTTGTGCAGGCTCCAAATCTGAAATTTCACCATCTTGGTTTGAGATTTTCAATAAAGAGCTTGTACGTACTGTCTCTTTTTCCGAGCACGAGGCTTTTGACCACCCTGTGGCATGTAAGCTTTGAAAATTGATAGGAATAGGGGTTGTTATTTATTTCCCCCTTCTTCTTTGGGCTACACATGCACACTCATGATACATGGGTTATTTGGCTAATGGGATGATAGTTCTTCAAGGTTTTGGTTACTGTAATCATAAAACCATTTTGGGTTTCATTCCTGAATTTATTTCTAATTTGATATGTAGGTGTTTCAGTTGTTTCTTCAAAGGATGAACAGCCTATCAACAAATTTGTGGACCTTTTCAACACTAACAAGTTGCCTTCCCTTCTCAATGACGGTGCAATGGACCCAAAGATTTTGAAACATTATGTATTGGTGCATGATAATAAAGATGGTCCCTCAGAGAAGTATGGTTTTCTTTCCTTTCTTTTTATGTTGGAGGGTATTATCTAAGTATACGATACAAGAATAATAGATAGGGGCAAGTGTTTGGTTGTATAATTAAATCTTTGTGGTTATTATTCTGAGTCAATGCCTCATCCTGTTTTTGATTCAGTGCATTTAACAGAATCTTCCGTTTCAATCCATTTTCTGCTAAAAAACATATCTCTAGGGGCCAAAATTTATATTTGTTACTTGTAATATCAATTTGTTAATTTGGTTTTGTATCCTGCATTTTGTTCCTTTAAATAACATTTTAACTACATTTAACACTGCTAAGATTTTTTTCTTCTCTCTTTTAGGCAAGTCTTTACAACTCTGAATGTTTTTTGATGGGTTTTAAAATTTTATTTGTTTGATTTCAGGGCAACTAAAATACTAACAGAGATGAAAAATACATTTGGCTTTAATGGCTGTCATTTACTTTGCATTAATTCTTCTCAAGATGAGCAGGTAGAACATCAAGATAATCCTTGGGTTCCTTATGTAAGTTACTTTCTTGTATCATATATTCTTTTCATGCTTTGAAATATTTTACCATGTGATTCGTTTCTCTGTCTTGAGTTATTGGACACAATGAGCAAGATTAAGGTGGTGGCCTTATCTACTTTTGTGACATTGGCAGAAATTTGATTCTTCACCTAGTCAGGATCTTGGTTGTTATCTTAACATTGATGATTTTAATGAGGTAAATTGCTTTTATCACTGTTACATATGGTTTAAACTATATATTTTCTTTTGTTTCCTTATCTTTTATTTTGGGGTGAATTATTGTAGAGCTTTTAACAAATATACCCTACAAATTGGCAACAGATAAAGGATTTAATACAAGAATTAGCGTCTAAACATATCATTCCTTACATGGAGCAGAAAGTTCGTGTGCTCAATCAGCAGGTAGGGAATCTCCAGCATTCCTTTGTGCTTCGAGTCTTCTCACGAGGGGGCTTGCTTGCTTTCACTTGCACTATGAAATCTAAGCTATTAATACAATTTTTTTTATTGTCTCTATGATTCCTTTTCCTTTCTTTCTCAAATCATAATTTATCATGACTAGATTTCTGCTACAAGGAAAGGCTTTAAAAACCAAATTAAAAACTTATGGTGGAGAAAAGGGAAAGAAGACACACCAGATTCCTCCAATGGACCTATGTATGTTTAAAAAATACCTTTTTTTTTTTCATGCCGAAGCTTTCTCCATATTTTACGCAAATTTTCCCTAATATAGGTTTCTACATTCACTGTTGAAGGTATACCTATAGCTCCGTTGAGTCTCAGATCAGAGTTTTGGGTGACTATGCATTCATGTTAGGAGATTATGAACTGGCATTATCAAACTATCGCCTTATTTCCACAGATTATAAGATTGATAAAGCTTGGAAGCGCTATGCTGGTGTGCAGGTATCTTCAAATTTTGTTTCTATAATTATTTGCTGTTTGCTACTCTTGATGACCATTTTCTAGGCTGTAATAATACTATGTAATTTCATATGGTGGATCTGGGATAGTAGTGTGATTATTGTTGGAAAAACATGGAGTGGTTTATTTATATTTATGCCTTTTTGTTCCTTACTCTAGCTTTTTGTTGTTTTGGGGTCCTTTTCTGTGTGATAATTGGTGAATGTACTAAACAAACTTTTCTTAACCAGAACGTTTGAGTGCAAAACCATGTTTTTGAAGCATCTTTAGCTCTTGTAACTTTTATATGGCATGTGTATCATATATGTTTTGGGAAATGCTTGGTTAGTCTGTCATTGCCTGGAAAATTCTTTGTGTTTTGCCTGCCTACCAGAAGTTCCTTTATTTGCTTCTTGATATTTCTTCAAACTATATTATCTCAACATGTGAATCATCTCCTCTAGCGACATTCTTCATTTGTTTCATTGGTTCCATGCAGGAAATGATGGGGCTTACGTACTTCATGTTGGATCAATCAAGAAAAGAAGCAGATAATTGCATGGAAAATGCTTTTAACACTTATTTAGTATGTGTGTTTTTTCTTGTTTCATCCTTGATCTTGCAATATAAGGAAGAAAGCTATTTCATCATTGTGGATAAATCCTCTTGGTTGCATTTTGCTCTATTTAAAACGACGCACATGCAACTTGTTTTTAGGCCTTGTAACTTGGCAGAGAAAGGGTGGTTAGTTTGCTAACTTAGCTTTAGATGACCACTGGCCTAACACAATAGAGCTGGTTATTTACACATGATGCTATTAATCTGGCAACTTATTCCGGTCAAGTGAATCAAACAACAAATGCCACCTAGTTATGTACTCTTTCAACTTTGTCTAAGTATATCGAATTTGGTTTACTACAGAAACTTGGGTCTTCTGGTCGACAAAATGCTACACGCTGTGGTCTTTGGTGGATAGAAATGTTGAAGATGAAAGATCAATTTAAAGAGGCTGCCACTGTTTACTTCCGCATTTGCAGTGAGGTACTGCCCACTGTTTATGAAATAAAAAATGAACGAGGGTGGATTTATTTTTTACCGAGAATTTTCTTTTTGCAGGAATTGTTACATTCAGCTGTCATGCTTGAGCAAGCATCTTATTGCTACTTGTTGTCCCAACCACCTATGTTGCACAAGTATGGGTTTCATCTTGTTCTTTCTGGTGATCGGTATAAAAAATGTGACCAGGTACTTATTTTATTTACGCACAATCTGATTATAGCAAATTGCATGATGCGGCTTCTGAAGATATTTGCCGCTTCCTCTTGTAGATTAAACATGCAATTCGTACATATAAAAACGCTGTCTCAGTATATAAGGGAACCCCATGGAGCTACATCAAAGATCATGTTCATTTCCATATCGGCCAGTAAGTGATTTCAAATTGATCCAACTGAAGTTTAACATGCTGGGCCTGCAGAATTTGCAAAGCACAATTTTTTAACAGGGCTTATTTAACATAGGTGTTATGGTTTTCTTGGGATGTATGATGTTGCTTTCACACATATGTTGGAAGTCCTGGCCTGTAGCCATCAGTCCAAGGCAACACAGGAGTTATTTCTCAGAGAATTTCTTCAAATTGTTCAGGTGACTGCTATTTCTAAATGGTAGACTCTAACCCTAATTTGATATAGGTGGTATTTATTTTTCCCATTTCCCATTTCCCTGAGTTTGACAATTCATCTTGGATGATGTAGAAAGCAGGGAAAACATTTGAGGTATTAAGACTTCAGTTGCCTGTCATCAACATCTCATCGCTTAAGGTTGATTTTGAAGACCATCGAACCTATGCATTGCCTGGATCAGTATGTTGTTCTGCTACTCTGTAATCTATAAATGTCACCTTTCCCTGATAGCTTTTTAAGATGCCTCTCCTGCTCTCCGCTTTGTTTTATTGATATCATTAAATTTGTTAGGGTGCATACATGCATCAGCCTTAGCATTTGCTATATTTATACACCGAACACAGATCCTCTCTCTCTCCGACTCTCTGGAAGACATTAAAAAATGATGCTATTTATCAGGAGGGGATTCCATGAATCTTTGATTCTGTGCATTATGTATCTTAAGCCTGATGTGCACATGACGTCATGCTTTTATCACTAAACCTTTTGGATTTATGAAGTTGGTTAAGAAATAACTTGAAGTCAAGTTTGTTGGTGCTGTAAGCATGGCCACAAGTACTAATTAAAATTTCACTGGAACGTGCAAAGCATCTTTTAATATATCAAATATCTTGTATTGTTATTATCTATACTTTTTAGGTTTTCCTAACCTAAATCAAGTGTGTTGGTGGTGTAAGCATCACCAAATATCCTAATGAATGCTCATATAAAGTATCTCGTGAAGATATCAAAATCTTGTATTGTTGCTATCAATATATTTATGATTATGATTGTCATAGTTGTAGTTTTATTGTCTCTTCAATTGGAAGACTGTCTGAATTCTGAAAGTGGTTTAGATGATCAACTATAGCTGATGCTACCTTTCCTTTTTAACATACCAGACTAGTGTTAAAGAAAGTGTCTGGCGTTCATTGGAGGAAGACATGATCCCGTCATTGCCTACTGTCAGGACTAATTGGCTGGAACTACAATCAAAGCTTTTACCGAAATATAAAGAATCAAACATCTGTGTGGCTGGAGGTATGAAGGTGATATTGTTCTATGGAAAATTGTGTAAATCTTCTTTAATTTATAAAATACACTATTCTATATGTTAGGAATGAAATTTTTTTTATTTTGCTTAATTTTTGCCTATGTTCAACTCAGGGCTATGCACAGCAGCAAAACGGAATGTTTCTTAGTTTCTATGCATAATATTATTTGGAGGTTTTCTTTTAATACGGGTCATTAAGAGCACACAGCTTGTGAAATTCTGTCACTGACACTTCATGTGGTGTTTGGATTTGAATTTTGTTATTGAGAGTTTTGTTTTGTCGGGAATAATACTTGCAGTGCATGAAGAATATTTTGAGACTGCATGTTAGTTTTGGACTTGAATTTTGATGAAGACTCAGATTCATAATGCATACAAGTTATTTAAGAGTTTTGTTCTGTCAGCAATACATGAAAAATAATTTGAGAGTCCATGTCTAGTTTTGTTTGTTACCGAGAACAGGAAATATTGGAAAAAAAGGGTTTTGATTGCTTATTTATTATGTAAGATTGTTAATCAGTACCAGGTGCACAAAAAAAAAGAAGGGACTAAGGGGCCTCATCCGTTGTATTGCCTTTAGTGGTATAACATTCTTTTATTTTGTGACTGCAGAAGCAATAAAGATCGCTATTGAATTTAAGAACCCCCTGGAAATCCCTATTTCAATCTCTAGTGTTTCTTTGATATGCGAGCTTTCTGCAAAATCAGATGAAACGAATTCTGGTGAGTTACAAGCAGTTTATCTCTAAATTTTCTTTCCTTCTCTTTCTTCTTTTGTCAATTTGGATGAGGGTAAATTCATAGGAAAAAGAAAACAGGTGATCACAATTTTAATGTTGACGCAGATGCAAGTTGCTCAACTGCTGGAATCTGGAATAATGAAGAACATGAAAACTTGAGGTATTTGTGCAAACCTTTTCACAATCTTTTCCTAAATTTTGTTTGTTTTCAAGCCAGTTTCCTCCTATGGTGCTCCTGGATTCAGTGTCATTCTTACAACTGCTAGCTTAATTTTGCTCGCTTACTGCAGAGAGATAATATCAGACACTTCCTCATTTTCCTTGTCCGAGGTCAACATCTCACTGGGAGGGGGTGAAGCCAATTTGGTGAGTGCTTTCTTTGAACTGTTGAATGAATTTGCAGTGACTTAACACATTTGAAATTTTCTGAACTTTTTAGAGTCAGGGTGTGTTATCCCTGTTTTCTGGTGCGTGTGAAAGAGAGAATTAAGTGCATCACTATATGTACGATACCTCTGTGCGATATTTCACTGCATGGATTTTGTAAGTGGTATTGTCACCAGTTAATCAAATATTAGTTTGTGCTGCTCACTTTAAAAATTCGTGAAGAAATCAAGTTAACAAATGTGTTGTAATGATGATTTCCAAATAATAATTTTGTTTTGGAAAATATATTTGACAAAAATGACCATTTGTGTAAGAAGGTATAAGAACTAGTAATGATGTTGAGGCATGCAAGAACTAGTCACTACTTTCAGTTTTCTTATAGATTCGTATCTTTTCTTCAAACACTTATGACACATCTATGTAGTTTTAAAATGAATTCAAATTAAACATTCTCACTTCTATTCGAAGCTGTAGTTGATTTACTAATCTTTCTTTTTTTGCAATTATTTCCCTAATAGAAATATAATAATGTTGCAATTCTTATTTCTTTCCTTTTCTTCTTGATTTTTTCAAGAATGAATGATTTTGCAATTCTAATTATAATATATTGTACTGAATTTCAATTTTGGATGGAGCTAGTCCTCTTTCTTGGTTTTAATTTAATTTCTTTGAATGACAAATTGGATATGATATGGTCCCAAGTTAGATTATAATATTTTTATGCATTTCTATGCTCTATTAATGTACAAATCAATGAAAATTTTATGTAAGCACAAGTACATAATATATGGCACCCACACCCCAAAATTTATCTCAGGTTCTGCCATTGGAGGAAGGCCTGAATCTTTGAATTTGTTTCTTTGTCCACCCACATTTTCTGTAGTTTGATAAACCAAAACTTTAATAGTGCAAACCAAAATGGATTATTTGTCATAGCACTCCATATGGAAAATACTTCAAACCAGAATATAGCACTGAAGATAGTGTAACCAAAACTTAGTATATTGACATTTCTCCATGTGGATGTTTTCTATCTCTTTAAGAGTCTAGTTGGTTTTTCTATCTCTGTAAGAGTCTAGTTGGTTTCTCTATCTCAATAGTCATAGTTACTGTCCTCTTGTTGATGATCATAGATACTTCTCTTTGATACAATGCTCTCCTAAGATATTTTGCTCAATAGTTACTGTCATTTTTGGAAGTCATGTTTTGACAATCCTATTTTTCCTTTCAGGTGCAACTAACAGTTACTCCCAAAGTAGAAGGCATTCTAAAAATTGTTGGTGTCAGATGGAAATTGTCAGGTTCTGTGGTTGGTTTTTATAGTTTTGGGTCTAATTATGTGAAAAAGAAAATTGCAAAGGGAAGAAGGAAAGCTAAGCAATCACCCGGCAATTACTTGAAGTTTATTGTGATCCAGGTACCGACATCCTGACCCCCCCCCACTGCTCCTTTGGATTTTTTATTTATTTAGATTAAGTTCGAATATCAATTTTTTAAAATATTCGTTCTTGTCCAGAGTCTACCCAAGCTTGAGGGCTTCATTCGTGCTCTACCTGAGAAGGCATATGCAGGACATTTACAGAATCTTGTTTTAGAGTTGAGGAACCGATCAGAAGTTTCTGTAAAGGTATGCTTTTTTCCCATCATTCTAGTGTCCTAATGAATAATGTACTTTGTGTGCCATTGGGTAGCATGCTTCTTGTATTTGTGACCCCACTGGCTATTGTATTGCGACCTTGTGATTTGGAAAATTGAATCATGTTGACCTTTTAAAGATTGATTTGATGATTTCAATGTCTTAATATTATACTTGGTAAATGTTTTGGATCTACAGCTGTAGAGGCACAAATTTGATTCTTATGAATACCCACTTCATCCAAAAATGTTAAAGGTTAGGATTGTTTCCAAATTTTTCATTCCAAGACCTCAGTTGATGGTGCCTGAATTGGATAATGGCCTTTTTTTTAAAGAATATTTATGTTTGAAAGTTTCTTAATCTACTAGACTGCCACAAATATATATATATATTTTTAAAGTTTCTTAATCTCTTAGACTGCCACAAATTACCATGGTAACTTTGAGTGAAAGGAAGAACCCAACTTGCCTATATGTCAGGCTTTGTTAATTTCTCCTGCAAATGCTAGCATAAATACTGTCTATTAGTAAGATGCATTAATGAACGGGTGCTTCTAGTGTCTTTTCTGTTTTAACTTTGTTTATAATCTTTCTTGGCAGAATTTGAAAATGAAGACCAGCCATCCTAGATTCCTAAATATTGGGAAACAAGAAGATTTGGATTTAGAATTTCCTGCATGCTTAGAGAAGAAAACAAATGTTAGCCCACCTGCTAATCCAAAAATAGCATCTCATGGTGTTTTTCTATTTCCAGAGGTCAGAAGTTCACCTTATGCATTGTTTTGTGGCATTTAACATAAAATTGGTATCTTGCCATTTTTAGTTATATACTTGCTGTTGCCTTTGTATTTCAGGATCTCTCAGTGCAAGGGGAAAATCCACTATTGTGGCCTCTTTGGTTTCGGGCTGCTGTTCCTGGAAACATCTCCTTGCAAGTAGTAATATACTATGAGATGGGAGATCAATCAAGTGCCATGAGATACCGAATTCTACGCATGCATTATAATTTGCAGGTATGTGCTTGAATATGATGGGGATTTGTTGTCTTTTCTTCATACTTCATACTATTTATAATCCTGATAATAGCTTGAGATCATACCAAGCTTCTAGAGCTATCAGTGCGAAATATTGAATGGGTTTTCTGATATCAAGATAAATATTGTCATGGATGAATTCAGAATAATTTATACTTGTGCTATATAGATATTATAATACTGATACTGTTCTTGTTCGTCTTTCAATTGTTAAGAACCAACTATCATTAAGTTGGTGATGCATGTGATTTCTCTTTGTTGATCAAACACTTTTTACTTATCTAATGTGATTCATTAAAAATCTTTTCCAATAGGTACTACCATCACTGGATGTGTCATTTAAAATCAGTCCCTATCCGTCAAGATTGCAAGAGTTCCTTGTGCACATGGATGTTGTCAACAAAACTAACTCAGAGAGCATCCAGGTTAATCAGCTATCAACCATTGGAAGCCACTGGGAAATTTCTCTGCTTCAACCCATCGATACAATCTTCCCTTCACAATCTCTAATTGCTGGCCAAGCATTTTCATGTTTCTTTGTGCTCAAGGTTGGTACAAGAATCTGCATTTTCAGAGCATTTTTGAAATTGCCCTTCCCTTGCCTTTTGACCTTTTACCTCATCCTTTCTCTCAGATTAAACGTATCTTTCTTCCTATCTTCTATTTCCTTGTTCTGTTGTTTAGTGCGAAGCTTGACGTGCTTACTGCTAACTTGTACATGGATAATATTTCCTATTATGTTTTGCCAATGCCCTGTAAATTCATTTTCATGGCCCTTTAAATTTCACCTAATTATGCTACGCATTTTAAGCTGATCAATTAAATTATTCTTCGTCTTCAGAGTTGTAGGAAATCAAGTACTGAAGAAAGTACCTCATCTCTTTTCCCTCACATTGGAAGCAATGTAAGTTTGGTTCCTGATGGTAGCAAAGGAGCTCCTTTTGATACATCCAAATCACCTTTGGCTGGTTTCCACGATTATGAAAGGTTGCAGCATGGAATTTCTAATCAGGTTGGTAATATCCGAATGACAATCAAATGCGGTGTCTGTTTTTGGTACTGTCAGCATTTTCATCACTATCACCACCTAGACCACCAACACAGCTGCACAGCCACCTTGTTTTTTTTTGGTCAAAATTCTGAGTGACAATTTTGGACATCCTTTACAAGCTGTAGTAAGTGTCAAGCCTAGGATTTTGTTATTTTGTTTTGGGTGCTCTGTTGAATCAAAGTTGCAGGTAAGCAACAATAGTGGCAGTTAATATTTTATGTTCGGTTGTGATCATTCATCTCATTTCCTTGCACTGCCTTTGTTTCTTTATTGGTCATTTTGAGCCTTCTGTTTTTGTATGTATCAGGAAGCTGAAAATGCAGTGGACTTTATTTTGATCTCTCGGCCACTAAAAAGCAATTCTCAGCCTGGAGTTGCAGACGCACATCATGTCTTTTCTCATCATGCATGTCATTGCAGGCAAGAATATACAAAAGTGCTTCTGGTTTGCAGTGGCTGTTCTGTTTTTTCTGTACATTCTTCAATCATCTAGTTGTTAATTATTATTTCCATTTACAGCACTGCGAGCACAAGTCCAATAACATGGGTAGTTGATGGACCTCGAACCAGACATCACGACTTTTCTTCTTCATTTTGCGAAATAAATTTTAGGATGACTATCTACAACTCATCGAATGCTCTTGCATCTATAATCTTAAAGACCCTTGATTCCACCAGCATTAGTGATCAGCTGAGTGATGAAGCTTCTGGAAACCAAGTTGGGTGGCATGATGTGTCTCTAGCGAAGGACAGTAAAATCGAATCTGATGCACTCAGAAACCATGTTCGAAAGTCACTATTACCAGAAAGTGTCTCTCCATTCATCTGGTCCGGGTCAAGCTCAACCGGAGTCCAAATCAAGCCGCTATCCACAACAGAAATTCCTCTTCAAATATGCGTGTTCTCCCCTGGTACATATGATTTGTCAAACTATGTTTTGAATTGGAATCTTCTACCAGTTAACGATCATGAAAGTGTAGGAGAGAGAATACAGTCTTCAGGGACAAGCCTGGGATATCCCTACTACCTTACTGTTCTCCCATCAGATTGATTCTGGTTTGTGTGCCTAGCTTTGTTGCTTTTAGGTGTTACAGAGGGTGGTCCCTATTGTAGTTATTTTTGCAACTTCGGCATGTATATTATTCCATCAATGTATTTGTTATTAATTATTTTTTTTTCACAAAATAGAAATAGAAAAAAGGAAGTAGTCATGTACTAAACATGCGACATTGTTTTGACCATTGAAAATAACAGAGGGAATGCAAATGAGAATCGATTGGACTGTTGACTTTTCATATTTTTGTATTTTATGAATTTATTTCGCTAAAAAATAGAAAAATTACATGTAAAAAATATAACGGATGTGCCCACTGATTGAGTTGGTGAGCCGCTGGATCAGCTAGCTAGTGTGTACAATTAAACAGCCGTCACCGGTTCAGTCTTTGGATGGTGATTAGATCATTGTGCCATTAACAACCATTACTAGTCTGTAGCAAGAAAATTGAATGTATGGCATACAGGCTTTTGAATCTAGTTGGGACTTGGGATTATTACGTCAACAATTGCATTGATTGTCTCTACTATTCCTTGGTTATGTTTTTTCAAGGAGTACCGTCAGTTTGTTTTGAACTATTTGCTTTTTTTTAGTTTTTATGGCAAGAGATTTTTTTTTTGTAAAATGATTTGGCAAAATAGCATATAGTGTGGGTTACATACGCGTGACATGTAGTGTGACCTTCATGTCTATTCTAATTACCAAAAAAACCATTTCTTCCTTCTTTCCCTTTATTTCTCTCGGCCTCCCCTTCCATGCGTTGCCCTCACCTTTCCTCTCGATTTCTCTTCACTGTGACAGAGCACCTCTCCTCTCATTGTATCCCTTCCCCCTCTTCCTTTACTCCTGATAACAAGTACCACTGCCACCACCACTACTCACATCTTCTTTGTTTCAATAATTTCAGGTATAATCTACCTTCCTCCTTTATTAATTTAATTTTTTTGTGCTAATTTGTGATTGTGTTAGGGGTTAGGTTAGAGTTTTTTTGTGTTGGTTTAGGGTTTTGTTGGTTTTAATTAAATTTACTATACATTATGTTAATTAATTATAAAATACATCAATTGGTTGATAAATTACATTATTTAGGGAGATATTGATGAGTTAGGTTTTTGATAATTATGTTATGGTTGTGGTTTTTTTTGTTAGTTTAGGAATTTGATGATTTTAGTTAAATTAACTATAAATTATTTTAATTAGCTTAAAATTATGCCAATTGAGTTGATAAATAATGTTATTTAGGAATAAATTTTTATGAATTATGATCTTGTTGATTATGTTAT
>Ga0325403_1004461_pt1 | contig 13016 bp, 6 predicted proteins | sample PopdelMetagenome_19_FD_205665 | JGI IMG/M metagenome (GOLD analysis project Ga0325403, IMG submission 205665) | Populus deltoides microbial communities from Bellville, Georgia, United States - Xylem-PdKOR-R4 | ecosystem: Host-associated > Plants > Phyllosphere > Stem > Wood/Secondary xylem...
TGAAATTTGTATGCAAATCAGTACATAATTTGTAACTACCTACAATGCAGTATATCAAGAAAAGGGTCAAGGGAAACTGGCACTATACCACTGCAATTACTGTCATAAAGATATCTCTGGAATGGTTCGCATTAAGTGTGCAGTGTGTCCTGATTTCGACCTTTGCGTTGAGTGTTTTTCTGTTGGAGCCGAAGTGACTCCTCATAAAAGCAATCATCCCTACAGGGTTATGGTAAAGTTTTCTTGTCCAGTTGGTATATGTTTCTCTTCTCATCTTTTCAACATATTATAATTCAGATGGTTAACTAGTTAATCACTTTTTATGTCTTACCTTGCTCTTTCGTAACCATGGTCGTATATTAGTCAAGCATTGCTCTTAAGGATTTTTCTCATTGAAATTGATATTGTGATGCACATACAATACAATCCTAACCACTGCATTGTGTGCTGGAATATTTGCCTTCTAGTGTGTAGTTTAAACTTGTGTTTGAATATCATTATATGTTTGGCTTCTTTATTTTCTCTTTCATCCATGGTGGGCTTCATTCACTATTTCTGTGTTCGCTGGACCACTACAAGATGGTTGGTTTTGAGAATTATTAATGAAGCAATGATTGTACCTAAATCAGTATTTGTATTTCCATTATTTCTCTCTAACAGGACAATCTGTCTTTTCCGCTCTTTCATCCAGACTGGAATACAGATGAAGAGATATTACTTCTAGAGGTATTTGCTTTAATAAGTCAAACTATGTGTTCCTCGATATTACTTATAACCCATTTAATATTTCTGTAAAATGCTGGTTTCTATTGTGAATCTGGCTTTCTGAGTGTTATTATTATGATGGTTAGATGGTGTATTTTGTCCTTACTTTTAGGGCATTGAAATGTATGGATTTGGGAACTGGACTGAAGTTTCAGAACATGTTGGAACCAAGAGCAAATCTCAATGCATTGATCACTATAATGCTGTATACATGGACTCCCCATGCTTTCCTCTCCCAGTAAGACTTATATTTGCTTGTATATGTACATGTATGCATTCCAAATAGCTAAAATGGTACTAACACCCTGTGGTTTATTTTACCTAGGACATGTCTCATGTTATGGGAAAAACCAGAGAGGAGCTCCTTGCAATGGCCAGAGGAAATGTTGAAATGAAGAAAGGTTAGCTTGAAATTGATTTGAGTACTTTGCAATTGTGTCACATGTGGATTGGGTGGTTGGTATTTTTATAGTTTAACACCAATTCTCAACTAAATTCATAGGTTGCTGATTTAAGTTTGTTCAATTCATCAGTTACTTATCTTTTGATGAATTCAGTTGAAGCAAAACCCAGAACATGTTAATTGCTTTTGTAGTACATCTTTCGAATAATTTTATTAAATTAATCTAAAATATATATTTCATTCTTCTTCTGCATCCCTAGTCATGTTCATGTGTACGCTCCCTTAAGTCCACCTGTTGGCATCCCTATTTACCGGGCTCATATACTGATTTCTATGTAAAATAAGCTAGCTAAACAGATTCTTATGTTTATTCCCAGAGTTGTCTGCTTTTGAGGAGCTTACGCTGAACCAAGAGTCTCCCTTCTCTATGAAAATTAAGTATGGCTATCTTCACCATTATACGTGAATTCGGTTGAACTCTAATCCTGATTGCTAATTCCTCAAACTGCTTGATCAGAAATGAGGCATCAAAGAAAGAAGATTTAGCCAGCCATTCGTCATCTATAGTAAATGCAGGTACAGCATTCAACTGGCAAATGTTTATTTTTTGTTTATTTCTCTCTTGAAGATTACTTTATGGAGAACATTTTCTAATTGAAATTCTTACCTTATTGCTTACTTCAGAAGTCAGCTCTCATATGGGTTCAAGCAGTGGCAACACTTTCTCAGATGCAGTTAAGAAAGCATCTAACGAGGCCCAGATTAAGGACAAGATTAAAGTGGAAGGTGTGATTTATGTGTTCATTGTTTGTTTACTGCAAACTTCACAAGAAAAATTTTCATAACATTGGTGCCTTTTATTTTACTGGTATATGTAGAATCATGATATATGTAATTGATCTTGGCCATGGGTATCTTCACTCAAATTCCAGAAACACAATAGGTGTAATTACATTTTACACATAATAACAGTACCCCACACAAATGGATGTAATGTGAAGTTCTGGCGAACATTCATGCAATGCTCTTTAAAAGTTATTTCTGGAAACTAGTTTTGTGTACACGAGTCAGAATTTTTAACCCTATAGTTTTATGATTGATATGCATCAAACTGTTTGTATTGTTATAGGACAATTACGCTAATGTGTGTAGCTTTATGAGCTGGCTTCTTTTCTTATCTCTGTCATGAGTGCTTAATGATTATTTTTGGCAGAACCTCTGTCTGACAGGAGTATTCGAGAGAAAAAACCTAGAATTTGCGGAGAGGAAGGACCTTCAATGACAGAGTTAAGTGGCTATAATTTCAAGAGGCAGGAATTTGAGATTGAATATGATAATGATGCAGAGCAACTACTGGCAGATATGGAATTCAAAGATACTGACACTGATGCTGAGCTTGACATGAAACTGCAAGTTCTGCGCATTTACTCAAAAAGGTACAGTTGAAGTTGTAGAAACATGCACTTTTGACGTGAGAGACAACATATTGAAGGCTGCTTCTATAGGCCAATTCCTTTTAGAATTAAAGGACAGTTGGTAAAACAAAAGTTTGCCATTTTGGCTGCCTATCCCACAACTAAATGATGGTTTTGCTCTGTTCCATGATTAATCCTTTGGGAGAAGATCAGCCAGCTGACATTATGATGCCATGAACTTTAGGCTTGAGATTTTTTCTGCACTAACCTTGGGTTCTCGCTACTCTAAATTGGGAGCTCCTAAGAAAATGTAGGTGTTAGGACATATTGAGTTTGATCTCCAACCAAAATTTATTTTTTCCCTTTATTTTGAGGATCTTTTTCATTTTTAGCTAGTTTCCAAATTCACTGGGGACTTGTTGGCAGGCTTGATGAGAGGAAACGGAGGAAAGATTTTATTTTGGAAAGAAATTTGTTTTACCCTGATGCATTTGAGAAGAACATTTCACCTGAAGAGAAGGAAATATATCAGCGTTACAAGGTCTTCATGAGGTTCCACACAAAAGAAGAGCATGAAGAATTGATGAAGACTGTTATTGAAGATCATCAGATTATGAAAAGAATACAAGATCTTCAGGTTTGACGCATGCTGCACACTTGCCCTCTGCATCTTTTATTCTGTTAATTAGCTCTTAAAGTTTCTAGTTGTTGTGCTACCACTACAATAGTGACCATCCATGCCGTAATAAAATGATATTGCTGGGGTTGTTTACTGTCAATCACTATTTCTCATGGGACAATTGCAGAATCTACAATTGTTTCATCATGATCAATTACAAAACTGATTTTCATCAACTCCAGTGATGAACATGTAATGCCAATTTTTTTTAATGGACATTTTGCTGCTTAGAATTTGCGAGCAAGCAGTTCTGTTCCAGCTATCTGTTCCATGAGCTGAAAGATTTGTCAACTTTCAGCTACTGCTGCTTAGTATTTGTAAAACTTGTATGGAAGCATTCTTAGGCACAATTTGTATCAATTCCAAATGCAAGCTGTGATCTCTGCTGCATATGACAAAAAAACATCATGCAGGAAGCTCGAGCTGCTGGCTGTCAAACAGCTGGTGAGGCCCAAGGATTTATTGAGCAGAAGAGAAAGAAGGAAGCTGAAGAAAGTGCCCAAAGAGCGAAGGAAAGTATGCAAGCAGGCCCAGCAGGTAAACTGTTGCCAAAGCCAAATCATCTTGACAGCAGCCCTCGTGGAGCTGTCAAGTGTTCCACCGTTTTTCATCCTGGTGGCAACGACTCTTCTTCAATGATTGCAAAACAAGCAATTTCAAGCACCCTTGATGAGTGGGATATTGCTGGATTCCTAGGGGCTGATTTGCTCTCTGAATCTGTAAGAATGTTGTTCAACTTATTAACATTTATGTTATTGAATTTGTTCATGCTTTCAATTGGATCTCATGTTTGCTATGTTTGAAATTGATTTTGGGAGATATTGCTGGATTCCTGTGCATCATTGCCTGATGTGATTTTGTGTGTTCATGCATGCTTTTATTTGTTTACCGAGCATCAGACTCGCTTGAGTAAATTGTGATATATTATTACATGCAGGATAAGCGTCTTTGTTGTGAGTTGAGAATACTACCTGCACATTATCTCAACATGCTGCACATAATGTCAATAGAGATAACGAAGGGTACTGTTACCAACAAAACCGATGCTCATAGCCTGTTCAAGGTGGAATCAAGCAAAGTGGATAGAGTATATGATATGTTAGTGAAGAAGGGGATTGCTCAAGCATGACTCTAGGTATGACATCTCCATTTTTGTTGATCTACTTAAATTGTTTGTGAAAGAGAAGCAGCGCCATACCAATATATTGTATTACTCTCATGTAAGAACGTATTTTGACAAGGCATTCTATTATAGATGGTGTAGTGATCTTTTGCAGTGTAATTAGTATTGGCTGATCAATGGAAGAAGATACACAATGGTGGTCTTGAGTATTAATCTCAGTCCCCCTGAAAACAGTAGAGAATACCCGGTGATTTTCAGTTTATTTAGGTTCTTGCATGATTACTCTGAAAAAACCAGCCAGCAGGGTGAAACCAAATGTCTGCCTCTGCATAATATTTTAGCATCACCTTTATATGAATTAACCACGCTCTTCGAGGATCCGGGTTCCTCATTTTCATATTAAAGAAACAAAAGAACATTGGAGTTGATTTGATAGCAGTATAGGACTCCACCGATCTAGGGTTTTATGTAAAGAACATCAGTGCTATTTCTTGGATAGTCTCAAAGATTCTTTCAAGCCATTTAGAATGGTGTGGCATTGTTAAGCAACCCTAGGAAGGTACACAAATGAGGGAGGGAGAGCCCTGGGCAATAACAGGGAAGAAATGACAGACGGATGCTTGTTCTGGGCAAGGGCCTTCATCGCAATGAAAACGTTTTTTAAAGGGCATTTGAAATACAATGAAATAATAATGTTTTATTTTTTAAAAATCAATTTTTGATATTAATCAAAATCACAAGAAAGAAATCACAATTTTTGAAATGTGGTTTTTGAAAAAACAAGCACTATAATGAGACCTACAAAGAGCAGGCAGCTAGCAACGTAGGACGTCAACTACAAGTCTCGATTCCATTCCCTGTGCCATAAAAGCTTTGTGGGGTTCCCATTAATTAGAAGTCGGCCCCACAATTAATTAAAAAGCCAATGAAAGTGCTAAAAAGCCATGAAAGTACAAGGAGGAAAGGAACAACTCGAATAGATTCCGGAACCAGAGCATTAAAAACCAAAGGAGAAGAGAAAAAAGAGAAAATGTACAGAAACCAGAAAGCCTCCTCCTCTTCCTTCTCCTTTTAGTCAATCCAATAAATAGGCAGGCAGCAGCAGGCACAGGCTCCTCGTCCCCCGGATCTCGACATCATCTTTCATACCCAAAAGGAGCACCCAAAACAGCGGCTGACACGGCCCTCCGCACCTCTCCCTCCCTCCCTCTCTCCATATCAAAAATCTCAAGCTACTTTCATACAAGTCAAAGATATCAGGTTCCTCGTGCTAAAACTAAAATCTAAACCCTACCGAGCCTACATCCCCTCTTGTCACCATCCCTCCACCTTAGCTTTAGGTCTATTTCCCTTTCTAGGTCAGGTCCCCTAACCCTAACCCTAACCCTAACCCCAACCCCAACCCCAACCCCAACCCCACGCCCACCCCCACCCCCCGTGCCCTCCTCCTACTGTGCCCCAAAATCCCACAGGTGTATATTCGTGTCACTTGATGCTGCTGCCACGTGCCTCTCATCTGCAACGAGAGCGTTTACCTCGCCTATCCTCTCCCCGAAGCTATACAAATACTCTTGGCGACCAGGCTGCTCTATCTGCCATACCCTTATTACACCACCCGCGCACGTTAGCACGTACCCACCATTCATGCACCCAAGCACTCCCCTTGGAGGCCTCACGGTAAAGCCACACATCTCCTCCGAGGTGTCCGCCCTGCGCACGCTAGCATTCCCCCTGCCATCTACAATCACATACGCCTCATTGCATACGTCGAAGGAACCCACCAAGATGCCTCTCCTGTTAGTGTAGTCCTCCTCCCTTAGTACAACCCCAAGGTCCCCCAAATCAAAAATAACGAGTCCCGAACTCGTGCATGCCACGACCGATTCCTGACTCGTGACCCTCACTCGGCCCACAAACTCAGTCACCTCTGTCAACGTGTGCCAACCCAACACAGCTTCTGGGTCAGTCAACGACCCGCCTTCAAAGAGAGGTTCTTCGGTGTTACCATCCCAGACACGAAAGGCCCGGCCCGGAAGCCCAGCGTATAGGCCCACCCACCATCGCCCGCGGCCCGTGAAGTCCACTAATGCCCCGTCGTTCAACAACTCACCTAAGCGGGCCCTCCGTGGATTGGCATTGCTATTTACCGCCGCCACGTGGATATCACCATCTAACGTGGCAAACACTAAGCGTGTGGCCGTGATGACGATGCCCGACACCGCACGAGAGAACCTGCCCAGGCGGTCATGGTGTTCTGGGCGGAAAGTGCGTGCATGGAGGCGCGTGGTGAGATCAAAGAGGCGGACAGCGCCGTCAGCAAAACCGCATGCAAGGTAGCGATCGGAGAGAGCGAGACAGCGGCATATTAGAGCATCAGGGTCGTTGGGGCCATCCACATCAGCTGGATCAAAGTGGAGAGCGAAATGGACAGCTCTTCCGGATCGGAAGTTTTGGGCCGTTTGGTGGCGGTAGATATACTCCTCTCGCCATGTGTCATGGAGGAGGTTGGTGCGGCCCCAGATACCGCGAGTGAGACGGTGCCAAAGAGGATCCGAACGCGAGACTGCTCGCCACGTTGAACACACCTGAAAGCAAAGCGGACACCATGTAAAGCATAAAAAGATAAATACAGAGACGACGGCTATGCATGCACACGTAGCAATTGCATCATGCAACAACAGCTATCAGAAGATACATGTAATGAAACTTTCAGCCATAATTTTTTTTATTCCATCATTTGAACTTATGCGAAGCTAGCTAGAGCAAGTTGCTAGTTACAGCTCAGTGATTCAGCAGAAGCACCATGTTTAAGGCTTCGTTAGCTGGTGGGTAGGGTTTATACGGAACCACAGTAGAAGAAAACTAATTAATGTGCATGGATGGAGATCTATGAGACGCCAATTGATTTTTTAAAAAAAACCACTCCACATGAAAAGTAAATTTACATAACTATGGGATGCCATTATATAATGGACCAGGCACAAGAATATGAAGATCATCATGGATGCAACAAAAACAAGAAGGTGATGATGAAAGACTTGACCTCACAAAATTGATTAATAATTAATGTCTTAAAAAACCATAATTTAAATGGGTTTCATAACATATAAATATATATATATATATATAACAATGCATGGGTCATCTTAATAATAATAATAATATTGTGAAAAAACAAAGACCACCAACCAAGCTATAGAGGCCGGCATTTTAAATGATTAAATAACTCCAAGAACCGATCCAGCAAAACGTGTCAGTGTCATCTACAAATGCTGATCACATAGAGTGTGGGAAAACGTCAGTATGCCGAGGCACTCGAAAGCATGCGCATTAAGCTTTTAATTGTGAGAAGGCTTGAAGCTGGTGCCCAGTTCATACATGCCGATGCCAGACAGGAAATAGCAGGCAAGAGAGACTAGGGACTAGAGAGCTGTAGTAGAGGGTGTTAGAGAAAAGAGAAGACATGTTATTTTAATGGGTTCCATGCGTCAGAACCAGTCAGAGCTCTCATATAAAGTGTTTCTTTTCAAAGCAGAACAGACTTGTCTTCTAGCCTAGACATGCTGTGGTAAACCACATCAACAGTATCCTACTACTATCAGGAGAAAGCGACCCCTCTCTCTCTTTATTGTTATTATAAACTTTAACTTTTTATTATAATTACTCTTATTCATTCATCCTCTATGCCATACAGGATAAGGTACAGCAAAGTACAATGGCGAAATCTAAATGCAATCGGGCAGGGAGAGACAAAATCTTCGGGTCAAAGAACCATTAGTTGTGGTTGAGCAGGGAGGGAAATTACTTTGAGAACAATGAAGGACAGACGCTAGCAGAGAGTTTACACCACCACAAACGCTATACAGAAACGAATCAAACACGGGTGGTTTCAAGACATAATTCAAAATAAGAAGAAGAAAGGCCACCGCATGCCACCAGACACACACACATGGATAAAAGATGGAGTTAGATTTACTGTTAAAAAGGATTATAACTCGAAGCGTGCTTTCCCATCTCTCTCTCTCTCTCTCTCTCATTACCAAGAAAGAGTTGTCCAAAGGCTTGTCTCGTTAAAAGAAGCGAATCCATATCTTCTCCGACTACCTTTTTCTTCGATTGTCCCCCTAACTTCAACTTCCCACATACCCTACGCTCGTCCCCCCCTTCCAATCAATGAATTCTAACTCCCTCCCTTGTTTTTTTAAGATTTAAATAATTTACTCCTTCCAGTTTTGATAATAATTAATTAATTCTTTGACCATTCTTACTGCCAAGTTATTGGCAGTTATGATAGTAGATCTATTAATTAGAATCTTTCCAAGGTACAAGCTTTTTACAAAAGCCCGTTTGAGTTTGGATCATATACATTTTACAAGAGATTTGGTTATTTAAACTCACTAGAACAATCCCTCGAGGTCTCCAGGACTTCAAAGTTACACAAAGCTAAAGCCATTGAACAAGTGTTTTTCATGAAAGGTTCAGAATCCAACGAAGAGATACGAAATTTACTGTGCTAAAACTAGAGGAACGAAAGAAGACAGTGATAGAAATGAAAATGGAGGTAGTAAAAACACAGAATATAACAAGGAATAAAAGTTGAGTCACCGACTGACTGCCTCTGGCTTGAGCGAAGAGAAGACCCTATCTCTGAAGTGACATCAATTTATGAAACCAGGCACCAGCATTGGGCTCCATGTACTTTTGGCGTTGCACATGCTGACTATTGACTGATCCCACAAGACTGGTCAATTTGTGAGATATCCTTCTTAATTGCCAAAACAGAAGCCTAAATTGTTTGATATAAAAATAGTAAAACAATCACTTCATAGCTCCTATCCGTCTAAATTATCCCACCCCCGAGCTACATTGGACCATGTAATGATGAGAACTTTCTCAAAGCTCTTTGCTATTAATGGAGACTGCTGCTCCTCGTATAAAATCACCAAGATTTTGGTTTTGTTTGATTGAGAAATTCAGTTTGAACAAAACCCTAGAATGTTCGATTCACTGTCATAAACAAGTCAATCCCCCAAATTTGGCTTTACCTAAAAACCAAGCGGAGATGGTTGTTTCCACAGCAAAAAGAAAATGTTGCTCCCGAAAAATTGAATCTGGGCAGAAGTCTAAAAGTACTAGCCGAGTTAAAAGTAGGTTTCAAACGTCTCTATCCACATTTTAGCATTAGAAAAGTATCTCAATGGATCTTTTAGCAAGGTAAGAAAGTTGAGTCAAAAAGGCAAGGGATTATAGAGCTAAAATAAAATCATGCCAGGAAAGGGAAAGAGAAATTCAAAACCAAAAGAGTCCTTTTCCGCGAGATATGAAACGGGGTCCAAAAATGGATATTTTCTTTAGGAACGTTCAAAAGATGAAGCAACTAAAAATTGCCAAGATGAAACTGCTACATCCAAAAGGGACATAAATTTAGTTAGAAATGGACCCATTAAAAAGCAGTTTCTTCCAAAGGTGTATGGTTTCTCCTTGGATGCTTGTATACATCCAACCCAAGCTGCTGTTACCCTGTGTCAGCATTTCTTCAGTTTCCATTGAAATAAAAACAGAAGAGTCTCAGAATCTATATTTGTATACAAAACCAATGGAGTTCATAACATCATTTTAGCTCCCTGACAGATTCCAAACAGTGCTTTGACTAGACCAAGTTTTTGTCCATTTTTGGTACCATATCCACCGGATGGTGATAAGTGACTCTATTCTATTGCGCCTACCTCTCAGCCTACCCGGCTGCTAACTGATTAGCATAATTACCTCTCAAAACAGCTACCACATCTCAACAAGACAAACCCATTGATGCCACAGACAAAATGGCCTCCACTTCTTATGCATACACAGTAAGATTAAAACCATCGTGAGTCTCAAGAGAATACATTTACCTGAAATACATTGGCAAGTGCCTGTGCCGCGACCAGCCGGCCGACAAGGCGAGAAGCATCAATGGCGACTTGGGCAGCAAGAGCTTCCAGAAAAGGCTCAGGCCAAACCTCGTTAATGGCTCTTGGACGAGACCTTGATGGCCCTTCGTACTCACCGGCTCTTCTTGCACCGTAATTACCACCACCGCTGCCATTGCCATTGCCACTGCTAGATGATGATGAGGAGGAGGAGGAAGACATTAATTAATAAACAATATATAAGGAGCGAAGCTATGAAAAAAAGGAAAATATGGGCTACAAAGAAACAAGGACAAAAAGGTATAGATAAAGACGCAATGTGAGGGTCCCAAGGGAGACTCCTCCACCTCTCTCTCTCTATATATATTTGCGATTTAGAGTCTTTCCATGTATATACGCGTATATTGATACGCTATACATGTAGTTTATACACGTCTTCACAGTACATGTTGTGGATAGATTTTCCTTTGATATTGTGGTCATTTTGACACTAATTCTGTAGCATTTCTTTCTTTTCTCGAGAGGCTGGGGTGTTCTAGGAGGTTTCCCAGCCCTGCAAAGACGGCGGGGAGATATAGTTAGGTTCAGTTTCAGGTTCATGTGAGAAACTGCTGGTTCTTCTATTTAGCCAAGGTGTGCTCAGGTGCTTTTGTACACGTACCACTCTTTGGACCAACTTTCTTTTGTACTCTCGTCCATTTCCAAGTGAAAACTTTATCGATGAGCTTGCTTTAGTTTTTATTCTTTTTATAGTCAAGAATTTTCAAATAGAGTACATGAACACTAACGGGAAATACAGAGGTAGCTTAGTATAATTTTGTTTCTGCGGGGGCATCTCCCATCATCTTTAGTTCACTCACCTAAACCTGCTCTCACTACAAGCTCACTGGGAGCTCCCTGCATCTACAGTTCCGCTGAGAAATCTTACCACATTACCATTCTTAATGTTCTTTCGTCCGAAATTATTGGCATAAATTCTTCATCATATTTTCTTTCGGTAAATCACTGATAAAATATTTATCCATGCTTTTGGTTAAAAATGTATAAAAATGATGACAGTAAGTCAAAGCAGCGAAGGGGAATGGAGAATAAAAAATGTTTTTTCTTAGCAGGGAAACGGATAACAATGACGAGGCCATCTTTAAATATAGAATTCAAATTAGAAATTCTTAAAGTTTCTCCTGCCCGTGGCTATGCGGACACTAAAGCCAAAGAAATATCATCATCAGTCTTTCCCAGCCAATTACCAACTACCAAGCATGCATGACCATTGACTGGGATCGAATGCTACGAGCCTTTTTATTTATTTATTTATTTATTTGGTATTGTTGTTTTCTTAATTAAAATTGTAAGAAAAAACAGGTAAAAAACAATTTAATAAATGCTTTAGCAAGCACTCATTTCATCTTTTGTGCTGATTAATTCTTTGGGAACGTATTAGGTTCGGTTCGGTTCATCATATGAGCATTGACAGTGATAAGTGATAGATTTACATGGATTTGGGGAGTGATTTTTTATTAAAATATTTTTAAGAAATGAATTACATTGAAAAATAAACTGGGAATTAGATTCTATATTTGGTTATGTAAGGAGAAATATATAGAAAATATATTTTTTATTCTTTAAAATATGAAAAATTGAAAGGTTTTTCCCAGGTTTAAAGGAGGAAAACACTACTTTCCCCTCGTAAAATGAGTTGTATGCTTTTCCTTGAGTTGAAAACACTTCACGCTACTTATTTTTCATATGGGTTATCAAATAATTAATTTTTGATAAAAGTAAACAAACGGGTCTTTTTTTATTTTTACAGGGTTATCAAAAATAATATTAATTTTTTTAAAAAAATTTTTGAACCGCTAAAATAAATGGGTTTTTAGAGTAAAAGATGAAGGATACTGTAGAGTATATAATGTAGAGATTTTTTTTTTTTTTTTAGTTTTGATGAAAGAAACCATCTTTATTGCAGTGCTCATATATACATAGACATGTAATTCCACTGCCTGTCAAACCAGGCACAAGCTGGGTACTTCGGGTGTGCAGGACACAACAAAAAGCACTTGAGGTGGCATGAAGAAATGACCAAATCCAAAGCATATGATTTGTGATGATAAAAAGGTTGAGTTTTCTCCACCGTGATAAAAACTAGAAAATCAAGCGTGAACTTGCTGTCCCTCATGTCTGTGCCCCGGTGGCCACAGCATATGATTTGTGATGATTATTAGCTATGTACAATTTGTTCTATAGAATCTATGAAAAGGCAACTCGGGCAGTGAATTGCAGTAATGATTTGCCTGTGTGGTGGCCAGGCAAGCCGATGGAGCCCTTCGAACGCGAGGCTCGTCACTTCAAGGTACTTGCGAGCACAACCATGGGCTCATCAAACTAAAACAGCACAGTTCAGAGAGAGAGAGAGAGAGAGAGCAGTTCATACTTCATAGCATTAGCAGTGCAATGGAACCAAACTGCCGCTAAAATGATTATCCCAAATTCGAACAGTGCTTGACCTCGTGGACCAGCTCCACCCTGCCCTCGCTCTTCAAATTGAAGCTTATTTTGCTGTTCATAAGTACTTAGATCTTTTTTTTTAATTTTGTATGATCTGTCAATATCAGACATGCAACATCGACGCACCTGGGAGAATGCTGGGAAAATAACGTGTGTGAATATAGAGCAATATAGTAGTTTAAAATTAATAAATTAATAAGAAAAGTTTTAAAACCCC
>Ga0325403_1004464_pt1 | contig 13016 bp, 5 predicted proteins | sample PopdelMetagenome_19_FD_205665 | JGI IMG/M metagenome (GOLD analysis project Ga0325403, IMG submission 205665) | Populus deltoides microbial communities from Bellville, Georgia, United States - Xylem-PdKOR-R4 | ecosystem: Host-associated > Plants > Phyllosphere > Stem > Wood/Secondary xylem...
TCTAAAGTAACATAAAATGATCTAACACTGCACAAGCCTTTCCTAACAAACTTCCATACCAATCTGTCATTCCTAGACCGGTTCAAGTTGATGTATAATCTTCCAAAAATGTTCATTGTTCCAGATCCAAATCAAATAAACTTTCCTTGAGAGTAAATTTTTGACAGCCACTTAGATCCCAATTTGCTATATCAGAAACCTTTGCTTCCATCAGGTTTCCTAGTGAAGATCCTGGGCAAGTGCCTTAGTTTTATAGTCTCAAAAATGACATGCAAACAGCTTAGAAATTATGCCCAAAATTTTGAACAGCACGACCTTGAAATGCTGTTTTTTTATCGTTCAAAACAAAGGCCTCTCTTTCCCCATGCAGACCAGACCTCGAACAAGATTTATCTAAATTAACCAAAAGAAGAAACAGTAAAGAAAATGAAATCTTTTTCTGTACATTAGAACAAGCATTTAAACCATGGGACTAACAAGTTTAAGACTTAAGGCTAAAGTGATGAGGAGATGTCAATAAAACAAAAGTTTCTCTGAGGCTGCAAGAACATAGTGAAATTAGGCAATATCAGCTCCCAGATATTTCACTCAAGTGACAGCCCACAACCTGCTAAACATTCTCCCAGGCTTCAATATTTTGAGTCACTTCATACATCCCACCAAGCAAATTTTCATATACTTTCAAGCAACCACAGAAATTGGAAGAATTAGAATATACTGAATATCACACAAATTCAGCACAAAGTGAATGACTATTTCAAAGCAGTTATCTATAATCTGGAGACTTTACAGCAAAACTAGTTGAAAAAATCAAGGCCAAAACCTTCTAAGAGAAGCTTTTCGAATTGAGATCATACATTCCCCTAATTCCTGGATTGCTGGTGTGCTAAACTTCTTGGAAATGCCAATGACCTGCTGATATTTTGTTGTATTAAATCAAGCATGAGCATTAGAAGAAAATAATTTGTTGTATTAAATCAAAGCATGAGCAAGAGAAAAGAGTCTATTCCAGTAATTAAACGTCAGAGGTTTAAAAATATAATGAATGGAAACAGAAAGAAGACCAGGAAAAAAAAAAAGGAGTTATTACAAAACATAAAGAAATAGATCAAGCTAAAGTTGTTAGTGTGCTGACGAAGGAAAATATTCCAACAATGAAGAATAGCGGTTATGTATTTTGATAAAAGTTTTACTTCAATATATGGGTTTCAGTTTAAGTTAGTTGCTGGGTTAGGGGACTAAAAAATATCATGGTTTTTTCTATGGTCCTGAAATAATAAATTCAGGAATAATACCTAATTATCATATAACTGCTATGAGTCAGCTAAACCTGCTATAGCAGGTTAATGCTACTCGCTTAAATCATACTAGAAAATAATTGCAAATTTTGGGTGATTGGTTTAGCAATTTACCAATAATTGAGAGACTTATAATCCAAGGATGGATAATTTATTTGTTTCAATCAAAGGGCCTTGTAGCTTTTCATGATAGGTTCCAAAAATTTTAAAACGGGCCCTTAGAACTGCCAAAATATCATGGCTACAAAAGTTGTGACAATTTTTTATTATAATATCATCCAGGAGCTATTATCTCTTTGTTCATACCCTCTATCTCCTCGTGGTTCAGAAGACTTTGCCACATGATTGACAAAATTAACAGCCATGCACACACTTATGCTGAATGTCAAGTGCCATCCTAGAAGTTCTCGTTTCTCACCTCCTAAAACTAGCCAGAAAGGCACTTTCAACCAACCTAGCACTTAGATACTTTTTTTTTTTCATGCGAATTTTATTTAAGATAAATTTTGCAAAGGAAATGGTTTTGAAACATCAATAGATTTCACATAACACTTCCTTCATTTTTGTTTATTTTAGTGAACTATTTTTAAAAATTGGTGAGCAAATAGTTCCTAGAAAAAAGAACTCTTATTTGTGTCGATGCATGAGTTTCTCTCATTCAAGGAAGTTCTTGCTCAATCAAAGACATGTGAGAAAACCTTGTCTTGCTCCGTGAATCATCAGCTCCCCCCTCCCCTCCCCACCCAAATACACTACCAAGAAATAAATGAGGGAGAAAAGCTCAATGCATTATTAGCTACCAACTTTTCAACACAATTATTTCACTTTCCACCAATAACCCCAACACTCTTTATAGCTTAAACCCTTCTGTTTACTTCATTTAGAAGCCAACAATATTTATCAACATTCACATTCCAATCCTAGAGTTAAATCAATCGTACAATCACCACAATACATAGCACAAACAGTTTAAATAAAACTGAGTTATTTATACAAGATGCAATTTCACAATTCAGGATCAACTAACATAATCATAAGCCCACACCTTTGGGGGAAAAAAGAATCGATTTGAAGTTCAATTGTCAATGGCGGTGAAGAGCATCAGTCATCGAGATGGTTCATGCACAGAATAAAATTTAATGATTCTCTGATATTAATCCACTCTATCTAGCATTGAAGAATAGGGAATGAGAAAGGACATACAGAAAAAGTAAAGGTTTAATTCAGAACATACATCAAGAATACACTGAAAAGTCATCTCTCTCCTGCTCATCCACTCCCCTGCATATAAAAAACATAATAATTTTGTATAATAAACAGGAGGATGAAAAAATCCTTCAATTAAAGTATATGTCAGAAAGAATTTGTATGAGTGACCCTCAAAAGCTTGAGATTTTCCCCCCAATTAACTGCACCAAAAAGATACAAAAGATGAAGACTTTTGTATCAAATCAGCTACGTATTCCATCAAATTTACCAATGAAAAGTTCCACTAGTGAAAAAAGCACATGTAAAGTTTCATTTATCAAATGTTCATGTCCATCTTGAAGAAATCAAATTGCAAAGATGGAAAACTTCCACAAAAAATGCTTCACTTGGTCAATGAATGGTCTCATTAGTGCAACTCTTGGCCATTACATGCTCTGTTATGCAAAACCATCTACTAATCAAAGAGAAGCTGTAAACCACCACCAAATAGCACATGCCTTAGCATCCTGTTCTTAGAGTCACCTAACAAAATAAACTAGAAGCCCATAGGAAGTACAAAATATTCTGTGCTATGATGAGGAACCGAATCCACACGCCCTTCCCATTTCTGGAATACATGTGAAGAGAAATCTCGAAGTCAGAGCACTTTATCTAATCATTGCTACTACAAACTTGACCGGTTGGCCTTCAGAGATTTATTTACGAAAGTCTTCTGATTTGGCAGGGATGCAATAAGCTTTCTAGGAATGCTGTTAGTAGATGGAAAGGCAGTACTAGGAAGAAACCCAAAAAATTGCAATCCACAAGTGGAAATCAACAGAAAAATTTGTCTCCAGAATGAACAGGGCAGTGCTGTTGATGGCAATGAAGCCTACTAACCTATGAAAATACATTGGTTAAATGAACCCCAGAAACAAACCCTAATTATAGTGCAGTTTTACTCTTTAACACTAACGTTCAACCACACAATGCTAGCAATATATGGTAGAAATCTTCAATCATCTGTCTGTTTATTTACAAAGGCTTGCCATGTGCAAACATAAGCATATCAAAATTTTCGCAACATGCAAGAAATATCAAAAACTATATCTGGAAGAAAGCTTCTTTTTCTATCCTGAATTCTCACACGAACAAAATGGCATGTATTTTTAAGATTACAAAATTATTATTCATAGAAAATAATGTAATAGTTTGTACCTCCAATATAACTTTGGCTTCATGGTCGAATACTTTGCAGAGAATCTCGTAACTCTTCTCAAGACCCATCTGTGCAACGAATAAAGCTCCTTATAACAGAGGGGGTAAACATAAATTGTAGATACTGTACATAATGTAATCAATAATTGCATACCAAGGGATCAACTCTGGATGGTGAAATGCTTGATATTGTGTATCTGCATAGAAATGATATTGACTGATGAATAAAAAAAATCTTAAAAACCATTTTTTGTGGCAGAAATGATAAAGAAAAATCATGGTTAGTAGCCTAGGAAGGAAAGAGGTTTCTTCGGGTTTCTAATTTCCATTAGCATCCAAGTATACTCATTACTATTGCATTTTATCTAGCAAATGAGTGGAACTCAACTTAGATACTCAGAGCTACATGTCACAAAATTTAAGAGATCACTAAGATAACAGTATTTCGAGTAAAAGACAAACCTCAGCTTACTTCTGTAGAAATTCATGGCTACTGCATTCGCTTTTTGAACTGTTAATACTACAGCACCCATGCAGCTCTACAGAAGATGAAATGAGTAAATTAAATCTCAAATATGAAGCACAATTAGCATCTAGAAGATTTAATTCTGAGGTACAAAGTAAAGATACTAGAGATTTACATGGCGGGGGAGAAGGATAGTTCATATTACTTGTATGCTGTTCAATTAGAAAACCTAGAAACATGGGTGTTTTCATATATCTCATTAGTTATTCACAACCATTAAAGAGCTACAAGAAAGAGCATTCAGCACCTTGCGAGCAATAAGCTCAATTAGTTGCATAAGGAATTTCCCCAATCCCTTCCCTTGGACATGAGACTCGAGCTGTATTTCATACACATAAAGAACAGGTATATCTTCCTCAAGAGTAAAGCGATAATGTACAAATCCAACCAAGGGGCTTTTATCTAACTTCATTGAAATTTCATCAACACTAGCATTTGGAGCCTCATGAACAAATATATAACGCGCTTCTGAAGCAACCATGTCCCTACACTTCACCTTTTCTTCTGATGGCCACTCAGGACCAAACGCCACCTCCATATTGACCTGTAAATTTCAAACAATTTAGGCAATTCCACAATGGTACTAACACAGAATCTCCAACTGAAATATTTATAGAGCACGTGCAATATGAGATCACAGAAGCCCAAAATAACAAAAACAATAAGACTCTTAAACTCATTTTATTTTATTTTTTTACCTTAAGGAGGTTTTGAATGTACCGCTTTACAGAAGAGGAAAGTTTATCTCCACTTCCAGATTCTAAAAACACAGACAGACCTAGTAATCAAATCATGACAGGGATTCAGCTTTCAAAAACATAGAATTTGTAAACAAAATAGCACACCCATAAAACAAAAGGAACCAACATGCTAAAATCTAATACTAAATAACTACAGTAAATCAGCCAATTCAATCATCCAATAAAAATGCAATCATAAAAACCAAGTAAAGAAATACAAAAAAAATAAAATTTCAACCATATGAACCAAGTTTGAGCAAGGAACTAAGGATTATACCGTTTCTATTGTAATGACAAAATGGTTGGAAATAAACAAGATGGTCCTTCTCAGAAGATGCTGCTTTTATCAATTCATCAATTGCCTTCTTCTTTTCCAGTATCTAAATAAATAAAAAGAAAAAAAGAAAGACTGAAACTTTACATCTCAAAATCCCTTAAAAGAAAAGAAAGAATGCCTTTTTTTCGTGTTGTTTTTTGGGTTATACCTCTCTGCGTTTAGCCTTCTTTTCTCTGCTGCTAACAATGTTGCTGTGGCTCGCCACCCCCCTCGACTCCATTATTTTTCTGCAGCTCCACTCAAAGCTCACACTCCACAATTTAATTACCATCTTTCAGGTAAACTTTATCTTTATCCCTATAAATTCATTAATATCCACTCTTAACCCTATATTTTAAACTTTCCTAATGTTACCCTTGTAGGTTCCAAAATAATTCAAAAATTCCCCAAACCATTAACCAACTTTTGAATTTGGTTTTTTATTTTTTAAATATTATTTTTTATTGTGAGATATTTTAACATATATTTAGACCTTGTTTTTTTTTGTGTTTCAAAAATACTTTTAAAAAATCTAAATGTTTTTTCTTTACTTCAAATTAGTTTTTTTTTTATTTTTAGATTTTTTTATGTACTAATATTAAAAATAATTTTTTTAAAATAAAAAAATATTATTTTAATATATATTTTTTAAAAATATATTTTTAAAAATAATTTTTACGACATATTTAAACATCCTATTAAAGGATACGAGGGAAAATAAGGAAAACATAATAAAAATATGAAATTAGTGGGTTCTAGTTAGTTATTTAGTTAGTTGTGGCTAAATTGAAACATTCTGAAAATATAGGGATAACAATGGACAGGTTTAAAATAGAGGGATAGAAGTAAAACCCTTAAAACCGAGAAACCTTAAAAGTTAAGAGGTCTTGGAACCTCTCGTATCCTTGCCACCCTTCTGTCTCTCGGAAGTTTTTGTCTGCCTGAAAGACACGACAATGGCAATGATCGAGTTTTCACAAGAATGGAAGTCAGGATTTCCAATAGGCACTGTGTCGAAAGCACCACTCTTACTCTCAAAACAAGCCTTAGAATCCCTTATTGGTCCACTTATATTCAACCCAATCCCTGAATCACTGGCACACCTCTTTACCTCTCCTGCTCTCTCTCCTCCTCTTCTAAACCCACCACCCCATCTTTCTCTCACAAGATTTATCTCCACTTCAACACTCGCTGACTCTCCTCTCCCTCTCTCTACTGCTTCCTCTATTGCCTTTTCTTTTGGCCCTCAAGATCTACATTTTTCTTCTCCTTTGTTAGCTTATAATAGACTCCAGTTCCTTAAATGCCCACATGATGATACTGTTGTTGTGTTTTTTTCCACTGGGACTAATCTTGACCGAATTGGGTTTTTGTTACTTTCTGTTAAAGATAAGAGCTTGGTGGCTACTGGGGATCAAAAGGGTGGGATTTTTACTGCTAGTAAGAGTTTGGGGTCAAAGATTGTGAGGGTCTTAGTGAATCCCATTGAGGATGATTCTTTTTTGAATGGTAACTATTCCTTTTCTGGCTCTTTTGGTTATTTGTTAGTTTATACTATGTATTCTGTGAATTGGTTCTGCGTTAAATATAGTGAAAGTATGAAAAGGCCTGTTTTGAGTTATTTAGGTTGTAAGAATTTTAAGAGTTGTGGAATTGCGAGTGCTTGTTGGAGTCCTTATATAAAAGTTCAGAGTGTGGTTTTGTTGGAGAATGGTACATTATTTTTGTTTGATTTGGAAGCCGATTGTTCTGATATGTATTTTAGGGGTACTAAATTGAAAGTTTCGTGGGGTGATGAAGGTAAGTTAGGAGATTGTAAATGGTTAGGGTGTGAGTTTAGTTGGCATTGTAGGGTTTTGATTGTTGCACGGTCAGATGCTGTTTTTATGATTGATTGGAAATGCGGTGGTTTTGATGTGACTTGTTTAGCAAGGATTGATATGTTTAGTGCATATGCTCTTAGTGAAAAGGAACGGTTCCTAGCTATGTCCAGGGCAGTTTCGGATAGTCTTCATTTTGCTTTGGTTTCTGAAACTATGTTAGTTATTTGTGACGTGCGCAAGCCTATGATACCATTGTTGCAATGGGCACATGGTCTTGATAAGCCATGTTTTATTGATGTGTTTAGATTGTCTGATTTGAGGTCCAACTCAAGGGATGACACACATGACTGGGCGAATTCTTCAGGTTTTGGCATTATTTTGGGGTCATTTTGGAATTGTGAATTCAGCCTTTTTTGCTATGGACCATCCTTTCCTCCTCGTAAAGGGTCCATTGCCTTTGAAATTTCTAAATTTTCCAGTTGTTTATACGCTTGGGACCACCCTTCAGGTCTCATGTTATCAGGTGATGATTGTCAACGTGGAGATTGCCTTGTAAGAGAACAGTTTTGGAAGGAAGCTCTTCCTGAATGGACTGATTGGCAGCAGAAAAAAGACATAGTGTTGGGCTTTGGTGTTTTAAGCAACGATCTCTCGTCATTGTTGTTTGAGCCTGATGAATTTGGTGGTTTTGTTTTAATTAGATTGATGTCATCAGGAAAGCTTGAATCACAGAGATATTGTGCCTCATGGGAATTGGTTAAAAATATAGGAGTGGCTCAAAGAGATCCAATGCTGCATCCAGAAGACAACTTACTTTACTTCATGGGTGATGAGGAATACAAGGTCCCTAGAAAATTTAAGTATTTTGAACTGAACTATCTACAAGCACATTTGAATGGCAACCTTTCTCAAGTTCTCGATTCAAACATGGCAAAGCCTTGTGAGTGTCCTCATGAGAAGGAATTGTTCAGCCTAGAATTTCATGAAGTATTGTGCAAGAAGTTGAAAATTTGTGGGTTTGGTCGATTTAGAACATCCCCTGCCATTACAGTTACATTTAATGACATAAACTTGCCAACAAGCATCCATGAGGTAGCTTTGAGGAGAATGTGGGCTGAATTGCCAATGGAATTCTTACAACTCGCCTTTTCCAGCTATTCTGAATTGCATGAAGTACTTTTGGATCAGAAAAGGGTTGCTTTGGAATTTTCAGTTGTTCCAGAACTACCTCAATTACCTCCATTTTTCTTGCGGAAGCCTTCAAACCACAGCAATAGGTGTTCACGTAAAGTGCAAAGTAGTGATGCCCTTGTAGGTCCAGCTCTTCCTCTCCCTGTTTTGTCTACACTTCATGAGCTTCGTAATGGTTGTCCAAATTCACAGGAAGAAACAGGCGGATTTTCATCAGAATCGGAACTTAGCGTTCGATGCAATGAAGTTATGCAGGTGGCCAAGGAAGTGGCTGTTTCAGATTCCACAACCAAGCTTCAGGATGATAATGCTATCTCCCTTGATGATGACAGAGATGACTTTTTGGATCATTCTGAAAAACCAAAGTCTTTCCTTCTATACCATCCAACTGCATGTCAGCTCTCTTTTCAAGTTCACAAAGAGGGTAATTGTGTGTATCAGGATGACAAGTTTGCTTCCATGATTACAAAAGTGCATGAGAAACAGTCACCTCATCCTGAAAAGGTGGAAACTTTCAAACTAGAATTCTTTGATGATCTGTGCCCAATCGACTTGAAATTTGATGCTCGTGAGGTGAAATTTAGTTCACAAGAGTCGAAAATTTCAAATTTATTGAAGAAGAATTTTTCAAAATGGCAAGAGGAATTCACTCCTTATCGGGAATTTTGTTCCCAATTTACATCCCCTCGTGACAAGATGGCCTAATGTAAGATTTCTATTGATTGCAATTTCTACTGCTTATTTCTTCAATTATGGTTGTTTCGGTTTCTTATAAGTTCATCCCTTTTCCCTTTAATTTTACTTTTTAAAACGTCTATCCAGCTGATGCTTGCAGACTGCAAACATTATTGTATAGTTTCTTTTCTTTTCTTTTTCTCCCGGGAGCTGGTTCTTCTCATACTTGGTCTGATGAACACAGGTTTGTGATCTGTGCATAATGCTCCACTTGCAAGTTATGTTATACTGATTCTATAGTTTGATGATTTTCTTGCAATTCCATTATTTACAAATAGCGGGAGAGCGGTGATTTTGCGAAGCAGCTGAACTGAATTCGCATCAATTTAAGGCCTTGAATATCGATGATCATTCTTCCAGTTTGATTCATGTTTTTCTCATACTTGACTTGTGCAATCCTCAAGGTAACTGTGAGTATGAAATAGAAAAAGTCTATGGATAAAATCTGCACTCTGTAACCGAGAAATTACTTGATCAAAATTTTTTTTTTTAGACATCGGTGCAATATCCTTTTTTGTGTGCATGAACCAATCAAGGATTGGAATTCAGAAATGCTAACATTAATTGACTGTAAAATCAGAAAAATTCAAATTGTAAGATAAAATAGTGAAAGCATTTTTACTGAATCTGCTTTTTCAGTTGTTTAACCTACGATAATTGCATATGCAGGTTCCAGTTCAACAGGTGAACTTTCTGGACTAGCCATATTTGCAGGTTGTACAGCTGGTCCGTTGAAAGCCCATGTATTTCAGTTTTAGTTGAAAATATTGTGTTCGAGGATCTATACTTTGACACAGTATCAGTTTGTAGGATGGTTATTGCTCATCATGGGACCTCAACTTATTGAAAGAGGAGGTATCTAGTCATGACATTGGCATCGCAAGATGTTCAGTTCCACTGAACTTTTTACGTTGTACATACCCCTAATTAGTTTATAGAGTCTCAATTCCAAGGCTTCTGAATCTGTACATGCTATAGGATTCGAGAATTCCTCGCCTGGTAATCTTGGTGCTTCTACCATTGAAAGGTTGGTGTTGTACTTAATTCCAGTTTATTTTCAGATGATTACAGTAGGATTTCAGGTCACCCTGATGTGCATTATGGAGTACAATATTGAGTTAAGTGCTGACATGCTATGACTTTTCCGTTTGCAATCCTGGCCCTAATAGTAAAAGACCTTTAAGAAATGTATCATCTATCTGCTTAGTTATATTAATATGGTTGATGCTAAGTTATTTGGTTATAACCTGCTCTTCAACTTCTCAATTTCTTTGGTTTCATTGCTGCTTTTTACTTTTTTTTTTATCACAGACCTTTGGATGACCTCTTAATAATTGGAATTCCAGAATTTACTGAAGCAACTCTGCACCCATCTTTCTGGGATTAATTAGGAGATGTTACTGTGTGTGTGTAATTTTATTTTTTTTAGGCAAAGAAAGTTTTTAAAAAACACTTTGAAAAATATACGTAAAAACAAACTCTCACACTCGATAATAAATATCATTTATCATTGGATTATATTATAAAAAAATACAAATCAATGCTGATTTTTAAAGACATTAAATAAGTAAAACATTTAATACCATAGTAAAAAGGACAAGTTTTCCAAAATCTGATCTCATGTGGTTAGCTTAGTCGTTCCAGGTATTAGTAGAAGCTAATTGCAGTTTAGATGAATAGCTTTATCATGAAAAGACAAGGGATCAAGTTTTCGTGACAAAACGATTGGATAAGCATGAATATTGTGAGAGCCTCTTCTGCTATTTGGTATGACCATAGCCTTTTAATTCTTATGATAACCGTCTACCTTTATTTCTTGCATCATATTATAATTTAACTGCAGCAACTACTACTGTAGATTTTATTTCTGTCCGGATTTTCTTTGTGCTGTTCTGTTCATGATTGTCTTTGATTTATTCAGCTTGATTTTATAATTCTATAAACTATGTCATTGAGAATATTCAGGGCTTTGTTATTATTGCCCTTTTGGATATTGGAGGCAATTAATATCTTGTTTCTATCAAACTCATCCCTTAATTTTAACAAGGGAAGATCACTTTAGGCTTTTATAGCGTGATCTGTTTTGAATGGTTTTGTTTCATGTGTAGCATATCACAAATGAGAGAGACAAAATGGTAAACATGACCCTGTAAATTTAAGAATGGATTCTTTCACGTCTTCACACAACGATTCTCCAGAACTAGCTATTCAAGCATGCTGGACTGTGTTCTGAGAGAAATTTAATCTAATGGATCTCAAAACACGACACAGTTTTGTTATGGCAACGACATGTTCAGGGTGTTTATGGTTACAACATAAATTAAGCTTGTTATGTTAATAACATAAATTAAGCAGACTCAATTCCTCACAGAAAAATATGTTTCTCATGTTGAGAATTGACTACAATATATTCAGACCAATTCAAGCACTCTGAGCCTGGGAAGTCCAGATCGTCAATACAATCACACTATAAAGTTAAATTAAACAACATGAATGGCATATAGAAACAATTTGATACTGATAATCTCAGTTAGATATGTCGAAGAATAAAGCATAAAGCAATGCTTACTATCTGCACATTACAGCTGGTTTGCAGTTATCCAACAAGCAGGTGAGATGTATCTTGGAGTGCAAATGATCTAATGATCTAACCTGAGAAACTGATAGTGCCTTCTGGATAACAAAGTTTCGGAAAGGATCCACAAGGAGCATGGAAGCACCTGGATTGCTTAGCAACTCCAAGATTATTTGTGTGGATTGATCCTCACTTGTTGTTAACAAGCACTTCACAACATTACTTCCATACTTGTTACAAGAAAGAGCCATGTAACTCCCTTCAAACTGTGCGAGGAGATTTTATGTGATTTGTGGCATCTTTAAATCCAGAATATGTTGCACTACTGTACAGGGTGTTTAGGGTTACAACATAAATTAAGCTTGGTATGGTAGCATGAATCAGAACATGGCATTAATGGAACCAACGATGCTTAGGATGACTAATGCAATTGAGATACTAGCAGAGGATGTTCAAATCATGTAGTATTTGTTGGATCAAGTTCTTCCATGCCACATATTATGCCTGGAGACACAAGTTTTGAAGATGGTTTTAGGTGGTGTTTTAATTCATGATGGTCGAGATTTGGGATGCAGATGGCAGGGTTTTTTTTTTGGTTGGAGATCTGGGTTTGGTTATGGAGTCGGATGCTAGGTTTTTTATTTTTATTTAAGGGTAAATTAATAATATTTAATGTAAGGGTTTCTTGTTTGTTAAATAAAAAATAATAACAATCTTGTAAATAATTAAATATTTTTATTAATTTTTTTTATGGGAATATTAAGTACTATCACATATAAAATTTATAATATAAAGTATAATATTTTAAAATATAGCGAGTAAATGAAAAATTAATCAAATTATATGAAGTTAAGGGTGTTTTTATCTTTTAATAATGATATAATTGATGGTTAGTTACTATATTATTACCCACTAAACACACAAACAACTATGATAGGAAATAAAATAATAAATTATTTTTATCAATTTAATGATAAATTGTTTCTACCGGTTTTTATTATATTAGAAAAGGTTAGTATTGAATTGCTCAAACTTCCAAATTTACGTCGATTAGTGTAATTAAACATTATGTAATGATGAAAAAAAATCATAAAAATTTAGCATAAAAAAACAATTAAAACCATAATATAGTTGGAAAATGTTATTTTAAAGAATTGTATTAATATTTTTAGTACATTAAATAAAAATAATTACATGTTGGCACTTCAATCTACAGTCGCCAAGTTCAACTATTTCTTATCAAATTAGTGAAGCCAATGTGATCTCCTGCACTGACTCATCCTTTTGCTCCTAACATTTACAACTATTTCTACCTTTTGTTTTTGAATTTGTTGTAGGAACAATAAACTAAAATTCCTTACAAAAAAGAAATTAATCCAAAAAATAATTTTTATCTAAAAAATCAC
>Ga0325403_1004467_pt1 | contig 13013 bp, 8 predicted proteins | sample PopdelMetagenome_19_FD_205665 | JGI IMG/M metagenome (GOLD analysis project Ga0325403, IMG submission 205665) | Populus deltoides microbial communities from Bellville, Georgia, United States - Xylem-PdKOR-R4 | ecosystem: Host-associated > Plants > Phyllosphere > Stem > Wood/Secondary xylem...
TATCAAAGAAAAAAATTGAAGAAAATTTTCCAGAAATGTGATTCGACCGCATTCCCAAACATACTTTTAAAAGAGTAAAATTATTAATATGACTTTTTAAATAGAACAAATATATATTTTTTTTACTTATGTATATTTCAATGATAAGAAATTATTCAAAAAAACAAGTTATATTTTAATATATTTGATATACGGGAAAAAAAAAAATACAATTATTTTAATATATTCTTCTTGTGTTTTTTTGTGTCACTTGGATTTTAGCTTTTTTTTCAACATATATAGAAATAATTTTTTTTTGTTGGAGAAATGAGATTTTAGCTTATTGAAGTGCATAAAACAGGATAAAAAGCAACAAAATAACATATTTTCAACCTCACTTCTCGCTTACCCTAATCAGCATACCGGCAAAGATACGAGGGTATCTCACAAGTCACAACCCTTGGTTTTATCAGAGTACATGCATGCTACGTTGCTAATTCGTATCATTAAATATTTAAAAGGAAAGGCTAAAACATATAGGAAAGGTACTGTACATGTATGCCTTGAACACCCAAACGAGACGCAAACTCCTCGTCAAATAACCACCATGGATTTGAAATATTTCAAACTTTTGGTGTCCATAAAAAAATCCAGAGAAAAAAAAAACTAAAATCAAAAGCCTCTTCAAATCTTATCTACCTCAAGGAGTAGATACGAAGAAAATCCTCCCACCCTTAATAGGTAAAAAGAGACGGGTGCAGGGGGGGTGGGGAGCTGCCTTCCAAGGAGAGAGGACCAAGTCTTGGGAAGGAGGGCTCTAGGCCTCTCAATGAGGATTTTTTTTTTTTTTTTTGCTTTTTGTAGGAGAAATCCAAGGAGACATGACTAGCTACCTAGCTTGGTTATGTCTAACATCACATGATACATGAAGTTCTATACTTCAGAACATCCTCTGCTGCTCTGCATCCATATCGAGCCTATCAAATACAGATACGCGAGAATAAGAATACATTTTGGATACATGAAGAACATATTCAAGATACATTTGATACATTCAAGTTCTTATTTACATTTTATAGGTGCCTTTATATTAATTACTGCATATTACGTGACAAATAAACGATAAAAGAATTTTGTAATTGATAAATGAAGTAGCTGGGCATTATAATGACCAGATCTCAAAGTTAATTACATTCACAAAACTGATATAAAAAAACACGATGTTTATACTTTATAGAATGAAAGCTGTATACCTTCAGTTGATTATGTTATATTCGCTGCCGAAGCCCTTCATCATGAAGATGGCAATTACGGAGCGAGTTATTGGCGGGAAGGTCCCTGTCTCCCTCGTCACCGGGAAGAATCCCGGGCACATTGGAAAACACACAAAAAAGTCAATAACCCAGTCAGTCATACAAGAGGGGACTGGACTTTTTTTATTATTATTACGCAAGCATGGCCCAGAAGAACCTTGTCAAGGGGCCAATAACAATGGATCATTAGTTGTGATGGCTGTAAACACTTCACCGAGGTTGATGGGAAATGGAAGCCAATCATGAACAACACGTCGATCTGATGACTGTCATGATCAAGGGTCAGTTGCACCATGGAAACACGTTAGAGTTTTTGTTGGTGTTTGAATGGATTTCTGCGTTTCACACCAGGCCTCTTGTACTTCTTTCGGAGCTCAGGTGTAAACGGGTCCAGGAAAAGTCGAGTCCAGGAAAAGTCGAGTCCAGGTCCCCACCACTGTATTCCATTTGATTTCCCTCTGGCTTTGTAAGCACATACATGGGACAAATCTATGGTGCTTACGAGGCAGGGGTGCATTCACACACCACTAATTCAAGAATAATTTGATAAGATGTCTGTTACAGAATAAAGATAAATTAAATGTTAAATTGCTTTATTTATTTTTTATCCAAGGATGTGACTGGTGAATAATGTAATGAATTGAAGCATCTCAGTAAGTTTTTCCTTTGCATTAATTGTCGCCGAAGATTTTGACTGCTTCCACAATATCCTACCTTTGTTTTTTCCGTAGCTAGCAATTAGAACTTAGAGGTGGCATTTTACTAATTTTTTCATAGATAAAACGTATCTGGGCTAGCTCTTATTATATTTGACAGTCTGAAATCAAAACGGGATTGCATGGGAGAAACCACTCAAAACTTATCCGGCTGTGCGCGGAGCTGATATGATTCAAAACAACTAGAGAGAGATATATATTTACAAGATTCAAATTTCTCATGTTGACTTGTGTGAAAGAAGCTTTCTTTTTCTACCACAGAGTTGGCCTTTCTGAGTTTAATCAAAGTCATCGGTGATTAATTATGATGAACCTAATCATGCGCTAACCCTTCAAATCTCACTTCGACTTGTTCAAGTATTGAAGATTCAGTGGAACGCACATGAATATATTCAAAGTTCAGTAGCGTTCGACACGGGGAGGAGATTGAGGAATAATCAGGCCTTGCTAATTAAATCAATGAATTACATGGATTTGCAAGAAACTTACATGAGGACACAGCAGTAAGTATATTGTGCCGGTAAAGGATCATCCATACCTGCCAACATATTCCCTATTATTTTTTCAGTATTCCTGTGCCCTGATATATACGACAAGCTCCAGGGTGTTGCCTGGTAGATCTAAGTTTTAATAAAATTTATTGTCCACACGGAAACGACGTGCATAAGATCAGCATTGCAGTCACTTGCAGCTAGCACACGTAATAGATTATTAACTAGTTATATAACCAACCGGTGGGTAAAATATTTTTATTTTTATAAAAATTTTATATATATAGATTTTTCAGTGTATTTATGATATGCTATCCATATTTATCATGTTTTTCATTTCACTTCCTTCTTTTTCAATCCTATCATTTCATAAAAATTTAAAATCAAATGCTCCTTAGATATGATTAAATCATCTAAAAATAAAGTTTAAGGACTAAATTAAATTTTTTTTATACTATTATAAATGCACAGTGAAAATTCCACATGTTTTAAAACATAGTATAACTAGTTAGGTTTTTCATGATACTTCCATGTCATTCAAATTTTTCCCAACATGTTCGAACATGACTCGGGTCATTAACTAGGACTAATCTAATAAATTCATATATATGGCGGGTAGCGTAAATAAGTTGGCTAAATTATTTCATGGATAAAACAGCAAAGTAAGATTTAATAAAAATTATAGACAATCAAGCTGGATGGAATGCAATTAAAGGTATCTATATCTTATTGTTTTCGTTGAGATTCTTCTTGTATGATTAATTAAATGATATGGGAATGAAAGCAAATTGTTCCTATTTTTGCTACCCCTACAAAATCATCTCGCGCGCGCCTTCGCGTTCATTCATGTGGCAGGTATTATAACCGTTTAAACGGCGTGGGTTTTACCCAAGTGTTGCATGCAAATTTTCCGTAACAAAGCCTTCTGATGACATAAATTGTAGATGGTAAATAAAAAATAGTCTGATCCACAAGAGCACGGGTAAATAGTATTTTGTGTCTTGAAATCATGAGCTATTTTAGTTTTTTTTTTTTGGATAACTAAGGACATTATGGCTTTTTGTCCCCTTTCATCTATCACCATAGCCAGCCGACGCAAAAGGGTAGACTATAAGGACTCGGTTTATATTCAGTCCATAATTCCTATTCATTTGTGTGTGAACGCAGACTAGGCTTGCTTTCTCTGTGTATACTATAAATACTAAAGAAATCAAAGTTTAGATGATCAAATCGAGAAAAGGAGATGAAGCTTCGTAGGTACTTTGCAGATTTTACCATTTCATAAATATCCTCCATTCATACTTTTGACCAATCATACATATAAATTCACAAAACAAATGTGATCCCAAGAATATACGCAGTCTTGACATTTTCTTTCATGAACTGAATGCTCTTTCTCACCCCGTATAATTTTCAACAGCAAGACAGTACTTTATTTAAACAGAAAAAAAAAGCGAGCTAGGGAGCTACACACAGGAGATCATGACGAGCAACGGGATAATGGAGAGGACTCTGAAGAGCCTTGGAAGGGGATTTGACTTAACATCAGATTTCAGACTCAAGTTTTGCAAAGGAGAAAAAAGATTAGTTTTCCTTAGTGAAGCAGAGAAAAAAGAGCTCGAGGTACCTGGTTTTGGGGCCATCAAAGATGTTTCTGTTGATATAAAGTGTGACAAAGGAGATCGTGTCCGATATCAGTCAGACATCCTTGAGTTCCAACAGGTATTTTATTAGTCTTCAAGAGAGTTTTTGCTCTTAATTCTTGTTACTGATTTTGCCATATGGGGTTATAAATTTATGAGTAGAGAAAAAGTGCAGATGTCAGAGTTCTTCAACCAAAAAGCATCCGTGCCAGGAAAAATCCCATCAGGGCTGTTTAACTCCATGTTTGGATTTGAAAGTGATACATGGGCAGCTGATGCAGCTGACACCAAATGTTTGGCACTTGATGGTTGCTTCATAACCCTGTTCAATTTTCGTATTGATCGGTATCCGCTGGTTCTCTGTGATGAAGTCCGAGATGCAGTTCCATCGTCTTGGGATCCCTGTGCTCTAGCAAGGTATTCATCCTCTTCATTTTTCTTTTTATGAACAAAATAATGAACATAATCGTGCTAAGAAGTAGTATATAAAATTATAAATACATGCAATGAATGAAAAAAAAGAACTTCTGCTTGTTTGCTTGCTTCGGATTTGATAACTTTGACTTAGAAAGATAAAACCAACTTTTCTTTTTCTTTTTCTTTGCACCAATGCGAAAGTTGAATCGGTCGACCAAGATGGGCCAAACTTCGAATTCTATTCATAACTTTGTGTCAGTTTGGTCTCTGTTTTCTAATTCTTTATTTATACCCTTAAGACCGTTTGCTGCTTTCTTTCTTTTTGCTGGACGATTTTAGCATGCAATTCCCTTTTGACTTGTAAAATTTTTTCTATGTTATAGTAAGATCATCGTATAATTTTAGTTTTCTATTTAATTTCTTTGTTAAAAGTGGCTTATAATACTTCATAAACTTTAACACCAGTACAGTATAAGAAAAATTATATTACAAGCATCGAGTATTTTATACACGAGAAAATCTAGAAATTCAAAAATTACCACGATAATTATATGAGAAATCTCAAAAAATAGAGCAAGAGAAAAGTCACTTGAATAGTAATTTTTCTTAAATGTATAAAATGGCAATATAGGAAGAAGAATTGAGTATGGACTTTTTTTTTGGAAGAGGAATTTGAAGTTTGAAATTATTAGCTTCAAGAAAAATGATATATATTTTTTTGGTCTTTCACATTCTAGACATGAACTTATTTGAACTTCTCTTTCTGTTTTTTTTTTAAATCACACTGTACTTAATATTTAAAGATAAAATTAGAAAAATGGGAGAATTCAATATCTAAATGACCCATTTTAAAGGCATAATTGACACAAATATATATATATATATATATATATATATATATGGGTCATAGTTAATTATATTCAGGATGGTCATTGGTGTTGTTTGCACTTTATGAATGGTTAATTCCACTTCATATTTATTATAGATTTTATTAATAGACTATGCTATCCCTTATCTTCAATATAATTATGGAATATCTAATTTTAATAGGACCGAATTTTATATAAATATGTATTTTTAATTATTAAAATTCAAAACCTATTCAAACTTTAAAAAAAGAAATATAAAAAAAATTAATTCAAGTTTTCAAAATTTTAATTTTTCTACAATTTTTTTGAAATAATTATATTATTGGTGAATGCGGTTTTCAAAATTTTACATTTTTTACAAAAAAATCTTATACAAGAAAAACAAAATTAAGTGTGACAATATTTTTTTAAATAAACTTAATTTGGTTATAGATAATTATAAAAGGCAACCTAAGGAAGGACAAAAAAATCTTAAACAAGAAAAAAAAAATTAAGTGTGACAATATTTTTTTAAATAAACTTAATTTGGTTATAGATAATTATAAAAGGCAACCTAAGGAAGGCTTTCTACTTCTAGCTATATTTTCTAGATCTAAATACAACACGCAAGTATATAATTAGGGATATTTTCATCTATTTAAGTAATAAAAATAAATTATGGAGTGAGATTGACCGATTTATAAAATGAAAACAACTCTCAATGATTGAGAAAGGACAAATTTCTAGGATCTAATCCTTTGACTCTAGCTAAAACAAGGAAAGATTTAAAGAGTTTTTTTTTTTTTTTCCAAATTAGAATAAAAGATAAACTTATTTCTCAAACTATCTTCAAATAATTAATCAGGTAGTCGTAAATACAATACATGCACAAATTATAAATTACAAATATAATAGATGCACAATATATAACACGCAAGTAGCAAATACATACGCATGTACAGCTACTGTTTTTATATAGAATGGAAATTATTCTCCTTAACTGTGCTGGAAAATAGGTTTGGCCACATGCTTTTGTGAGAAAAAAACTCAAAGAGTTGGCCAAACCAGCTCCACAGACCAAGTCAAATCAAAGGGTGTTCATTTAATTTCAATTTCCTTTTGTTTTGTCAAGAAGACTAGCTCTCTCGTCTGACAAATAACACAAGCTAAGAAATTCTTCCGCGCTAGTTTAACATTGTAGTCAACATTATCAACTTGCTTGGATTTGAAGTATTAACCACTTTCACACAAGTGATAGGCCACCCTCCCATTCCCCCTACCCCTACCCCGCTCTCACTATATCTTATGAATATTTTTGTTTTTTTCGAATTAAGTTCATAGAATTGAAAATTTAAGAAGAAACGTAACCGTGTGTGGTTGCCACAAGGCTAATTCTCGAGGGGATATGCTGATCACCTGCTCTTTGCATTTCTCAAACCCTGATTGAACTCGAGATCTTGGTTTAGTTCAATGTACGTTGGAGGGTTTGGTAGACGGAGTTATTAATTACACAAACCAAACTCGTGGAACTTGGAAACCAAACTTGATGTCATCAAAATTATGATGCCTGACAGGTTCATTGAAAAATACGGGACACATATTATTGTGGGGTTGAGCATAGGTGGCCATGACGTGGTTCTGGTCAGGCAAGACAAATCTTCTAATGTGGGTTCATCAGAGCTGAAGAAACATTTAGATGACCTTGGCGATCAGTTGTTTTCAGGGACGTGCAATTTTACTCCAAAAGCAAGAGATCACAAGTCTAAGGTTACGTTCAACGATCCCCTCCCCTACCAAGTAAATCTTTTGTTTGTTTATTTAAGATTTTTCTATCCTAACGATTCATCTGGGCTATGAATTGCAGGCACCGCAGGCTTTCAATGTCTTTGATCCACAACCTGTTGCCTTCGATAGCTTCTCTTCCGTCAGCAACACAAAAGATGTACGTTCCACTCTTGCAAATGATCATTTTTAAATTCTAATGCTGTCATGGCACCACATTATTGATTATTGACACCGGTTTGGAATATGAGGAACTTAATGGGTAGCTATAAATATAATTCAACATTCCTCATGATTCATGGCCCAGAGGACCCAACGTCCCCAGCCCACATTTATTTTCATAGCGGATACCCTGACAATGTGGATGTGTATAAGTTCACCAATATCTATTTTTCTTTCTATATAATTTTCCAATTCACTGACAACTTGTGGAAATAACACATGTCGAAGAAGAGAGAAAACTAATTTTTCAAAAAAAAAAAACATTGCAAATTATTCAAACTCATATTGAAGTAGGGAGTTGATTTTTGCAGGGAATTACTGTTCTACATGCCAAGAAGGGAGGTGATACATCAGTAAGTAGTCACTTTGAGTGGCTTCCAACAGTTTCTTCCATGCCAGATGCAATTCATTTTAGCTTCATACCCATAACGTCTCTCCTTAAAGATGTTCCTGGCAGAGGTTTCTTGTCTCACGCTATCAATCTTTATCTTAGATGTAAGTGTGTCCGTTGTTGTCTCTCTTACTGCAATGCTATAACAAGCACTAAAGTAGAATTAGCATGTTGCATTTGCTGAATCCACTCGCGTGAAACTGATTTTTCTTTTTTATGTGATTGCAGACAAGCCTCCTTTATCTGATCTGCCTTATTTTCTTGACTTCCAATCTCACAAGACTTGGGCCCCTGTTCACAATGACCTGCCACTAGGCCCTTCCACAAATGTGGCAAGTTCATCTTCAGCTCTTCACTTAAACTTTCTGGGCCCTAAACTATATGTGAACACTAGTCAGGTAACGGCTAAACCTGTCATTTCCTTATACGAATTTTCATATAATTTAGTGCCTGTTTTTACTAAACTATGCTCTGGCCATACAGGTTACAGTTGGAAAGAGACCAGTAACTGGAATGAGATTTTATCTTGAAGGCATGAAATGCAACAGGTAACAGTCAAAAACATATGAACATTTTTAAAATAATCCTCTAGAAATTTAAGAATTTTCATGGCCATCGTTTTCCTTGGCCAATTGGAGAATAAACACGTTTCTGTGGCAATGTGGCATGGCCTTTATCATATATGCCTGATGATTAGCATTAATCAGGCCTATATATCCCCTTTTCAGGTTAGCCATACACCTCCAACACCTAACAAACACTCCAACAATTCTTGCAAACAAGATAGATGACAGCATGCAATTATGGCGAGGGTCCGATGACATGGATAACGAAGGATACTTTGAAGCTATAAATCGAAAAAAGTTTTCCCATGTATGCACAGCACCAGTAAAATATGACCCCAGATGGAGTACTAGAAAAGATGTAGCTTACATTGTCACAGGAGCTAAACTTCAGAAAAAGAATCATAACTCGAAGAGTGTCCTCCATCTTCGGCTACTGTTCTCCAAGGTTTCATGTTCTTCTATAGTTCAGTCAAGCTGGGCACAAGGCTCTTCAGGATTTTCGCAGAAGTCTGGCCTCTTCTCTGCCATAAGCACGTCGATGACAGGCAATCCTGTGAAAGAGACACCTAAGACCGTGGTGGTGGATTCCAGTGTATTTCCATCAGGGCCTCCAGTACCAGTGCAAACACAAAAGCTTTTGAAGTTCGTAGATACATCACAGTTGTGTAGAGGGCCACAGGACAGTCCTGGGCATTGGCTAGTAACAGGGGCTAGGCTGGACTTGGATAAAGGGAAAATAAGCTTGCAGGTTAAGTTCTCCTTATTAAACATTTATTCATGAAAAAATGAAAAAAATTTAAGGTGCAAATAAGAAATCAAGACAAACTTCCTAGTGTGAAACTTCTCTTTTGAACTCAAACTGAACTTCTAAATATCGTCCTTGCCACCTTACAACAAATATGTACATAGAATAGTGGCTTTACAGCAATGTAATTATTTTTTGCATATACGAAACGATATAAGAAATCAAGTATATGGAATTTTTTTAATGCGAGTGAAGGTTGATGGATCAACACCCTTCTTTCCTTCATTCTTCAATTTGCACTGATTTTTTTTTAGTAATTGTCAATATATCCATGTTAAAAAAAGACACCGGGGACAACCTTAATATAGAAGAAAGAATTATCTATTTTCCTAACATCTGATATATATCAATTTTTATTAAAGGTGCTAAAAAAACTCCTGTTTGCGCAGAACTTGTTAATATCAGGACCTTTTCACTTGAATATTATTAATTCAAAGCCCAAAGATTTTTTTTTTTTTTTTTATCAAGGCTCTCGGCAAGCAGAGCATGCTGGGTTAAGTTCAGGAACAATGGCTTCACTGCTCACGTCAAAAATATTTGATCAATGTTTTTATCATAAGATTCTGCAGAGAACACAATCACTAAAGTGTCTCCAAACAGAGTTCTATGAATCGTTTCGAGTACATACCTGCAATAGATAATTAATTTTCCGTGGAATGAGATCTTGCAGCTTCATTTTAGACATGTTGGTTTGCAGTGGGCGCATGTGCATACTGCTGACTGTTCAAGCTCCTAATAAATCACTCTTTTACATGCTGAAGGGGGTGAAAAAAAGACTAAATTGTATTACCACTTCTCAGTTGATAATTGCACTTCCTTAAACAGTGTCGTTATAAGTTTAAATAACTCTATTGAGTGGATTCTTATTATAAAACCTGGAGTTGCATCATCAATGTCCAAAAAACACATATATGCTGTATAATTCTTTGATGGTTTGTAAACTCTCACACAGACAGCATAAAGATACAGTTATCTTGTCATTTTAACTATCTCCAAAAGATCACCACTTTTCGATGATGACAAATTTTTTGTTTTAGTTAGTAAACTCTCTCACATACAGAGCATACAGGCACAATTTCACAGCAAATTTATAGACACTGGCACAGATAAAAAAATGAGTCAAAACCGGAGACAACTCACCTCCTAAGGTTGGTGGAGATGGCGCTTAAAGCTATTACAAGAACTCCTACTTGCAGGCATTGCCTTAATTTGCTGATTAACTCATGTATTGGCTTTCCTCACATCTCATTTACTTTTTAAAGCCCTCTTATTAAATTCTATTCATGATTGGAATGCTGACAAGGGAGTTTTGATGCAACTACTCTCTATATTTATGTTGTTTAATATGCATCTGCTTGCAAGACTACGTATATGGCCTTATCCTACAAGATTCATTTACTAGAATGGTAACATCAATCTGATCACGAGTTACATGACACATTTTTTTTCGGAGATGAAGCGCAAATGTAGTTAAAGAAGAAATTGATGAGGAGATTGCTAAGAAATTGGACTTTAAGAATCTTCCAATTGCGTCAAACACATTTCGTCTTGCAGACTTGGGATGTTTGGTAGGACCAAACACCTTTTTCATGATCAAAATTTGCTTGTAGCTATCAAGCACAAGTATGAATTGCAATTCCATACCTCCCAAATACCAGAATTTCAAGTTTTCTTCAATGATCAACCACTTAACGATTTTAATACCCTCTTTGACAATCTCCCACAAGAAAGGCAATACTTTGCAGCTGGTGTGCTAGGTTCATTCTACGGTCAGTTATTTCCTGAGTCCTTTCTCCACTTGTTGCACTGCTCTATTTCACTCCATTATTGGCTGTCTAAGCTGCCAGAACAAGTGTTCGACAAGAATGCCCCTTAATGGAATAGAGGAAGAATTCACTACACAAATGCACCAAAAGAAGTTGTAAATGCATAGGCATCTCAATTTGCCATGGACATAAAGAACTTTTTGAACGCAAGATCTAAAGAGCTTGCTCCTGTAGGGATGATGGTGATAGTTTCACAGGGTATCCCTAACGGGATGCTTTATTCTGAGCTACAAAATGGCTTTATGTTTGAGTGTATGTCACTGAGCTTCATTGATATGGTGAAAGAGGTAATTAAGCTAATGAGCAATATTCAGGTTTTATCTTTTAAGATTATTTATGCCCATAAAATATTACATTTATTTGATAAATATGGCCAATAACTTCCATTACAGGGAATAGTATCTGAAGCTCAAAATCAAGAATGTGGTACACCAGCATCACTCCATGTGTCTCCTCAGCAGGGGCGTTGCAATTGAGGACAAGCATCACCCTAAATGGATCTGGTTCAACATTCATTTCCGTGGAAACACTTGAATATCTATTGGAACTTGAATTGCTTGGACCAATTTTCAAGTCATCATCTAGTTCATATCCCGTTTGTTTTTCTGCCTCTTCCAGGCTCAACAATCATGCCACCATCATTTCTATACCACGAACGAGCGATAATCTATATTATGCCTGCAACGTCTTTCCAACTCAACAAGGGAAAGATCCATTAGCTCCTTCATGGCTGTTCCTCTGCCCATTGCCAACGCAGCATCTTGATTGGCCTTTCCCCTTCAACTGTGAGAAATGTTTTTGATTTCTTGTACAAAATGTAAGCGAAATCAATTTGAGATTTTCTTCAGGGTTTTGAAAAAACAAGAGTAATGAAATAAAGAGAAATCTTGTTTAACTATCATTTGTGGATGTTTGTAATATATACATGATAGTAATTATTTATTTTTTTGTTTAAATTTAAAAATCAAACTCATCTGGAATGAAAACTGCAATTTAAAAAAACAAAAATAAGAAAAAAAATTAAACAAACTATAAGAGAGTAGGTATAATTTGTTATTATTTTCACCCAGCAGGACTAAAAGCAGAGAAAGTAGCGACGAAAAAAGATTGCCACAATTGTGTCAATCAAGGAATGCATAAAAGAATAACACCACCATTGTGCGTTTGCTGTTGTGATGATCATTCAAAAACCGTTTGATTTACGTACAAGATTGGAAGTAGGCTGATTGATTGGAAGAGAAAGAATATTAAGAGAGGTTGATCGATTGATTAGTAACTATGGATGAATCCATAATAATTGTTTGCAAACGATTAAGCAATTCATAATGTCCAATAATAAGATATGACAAATTAAGTTGCAGAAAATAAATTAACACTCGTGGAGAATTAAATTAGCAGGAGAGAAAGCCTGCATGAATGACAAGCACTTGAACACGCATCATTTGCGTTTCAAAACAACAAACAATAGAGCTCCTTTCCTCTCGCTTGATTGCAGACGATGGGAAAAGTCCTCAGCTTTCATAGCATAGCGATCAAACAAGTCATCAATAATCTCAGTTCCAAAATGTTGACTGATTATTTCCTCTATCCCAGCTCTCAAGTGCATTTGGAGTATTCGCCCCGAGTAAGAGCTATAACTTTGATGATTTGATTCTCCGTTTGCCATTGTCAACTCCATTTTCTCAACGTTAAAAGACCCATTTCTTTGTATTAACTCTTTCATCTCTTCCAGAGTCGCCGAATACATTGGCAAGTTGAAAGAGTCCACTTTAGCTTCACTTATTATACCCTGTAGATAGCGACCATTTGGAGTTAAATTTATTAGACGCATACATAAAAGTCAAATAATGCTCCAACCTTAACAATAACAACACAACATACATTATCATGAACTAGATCTACACTGTACTTCATATTAGATTTTGAGATTATGTTCGTTTTGTGGGGCAAAAAAAATATACATTATCATGAACTCTACACTGTACTTCATATTAGATTCTGTTCGTTTTTTTTT
>Ga0325403_1004469_pt1 | contig 13010 bp, 5 predicted proteins | sample PopdelMetagenome_19_FD_205665 | JGI IMG/M metagenome (GOLD analysis project Ga0325403, IMG submission 205665) | Populus deltoides microbial communities from Bellville, Georgia, United States - Xylem-PdKOR-R4 | ecosystem: Host-associated > Plants > Phyllosphere > Stem > Wood/Secondary xylem...
GATAGGCAGTGATTTGATGATGTTTCATGCGGAGCATTTATTTTATAGTAGTACCTAATAATTGTGTTAAAAGTTGCTCTGGTTTGGAATAAAGGATTTATTACGCAGTGTGCTAATTATGTTTTCTAATGGTGAGGCGAGTTTGCCATCTGCAATTTTTTTGCCTGAGTTCTTCACTGTACCATGAGCTCATCTGGAAACCTCGATAATGGTTATCTAGTCAGAAACAAGCAAATGCAGTAGCAGACGGTAAGACCAACTAAGCTTTCTTCAAATGCCAAGAGATGTAACAAATTAGCCTTTGTTTTACACTTTGTGGTTAAGAAACTGCAAGCACCATGAAATTCAAAATTAAATCATCCAACTTTCATCAAGCAAATCCATTTGTGTTGGAAAGATAGGACACGCAAATAACTATCGATAGTGCAAAATCATCAAGCATAAGATCATCAAATGACATTACCGCCTGACTATTAACCTGACAATCAGCATATAGAAGGAAAGCATGGTAAATGTGTGACTGATGATATGGCTGGAGGTGTTAGAATTATGGTTGGATTGGAAATAAAAAATAAAAAAATCAAGCCCATGCTTTGGCATTTCCACCTTAATGTTCCTTCTTTTTTTTTAGTTAAATGACAGAGGTATATTAAGCTTGGCTGGTGTGTTAACCGAGTTTAAGTTTTTTTTTTTTCAGGCAATCTTAGGTAGTATTTAATTATTTTTATGTGACCACAAAAAAAAAAGTGAAAATAAAATAGATAAAATAAAGCAGGAGATAGAGACACAATTAGGTTAGGTTTGATGGTAGTGTATAGAATAAAGTGATTATTTTTGTATCTCCTGTTTTGAAAGTACAAAAATTGATTTCAAAATTGTTCTAGGGACATATTTATTTTTATATCTTTGTATGCCATTTTCTCTTCAATCAATCATGTTTCTGCCTTTGTTATCTCTGTATTTTTTTTTTGGTTTCAAAAGAATAACCAAACACTACCTTAAAGACATACCAAGATTAAGTTCTCTTCACATTGATTCAATGTTTTTTTAAAAAATTAATTAAATTCTCTCTGATACTAACCTCAAAGTTTGAATCGAGAGAAAAAAAAAACTACTTTAACATCAAGGATGCTCCTTAAGGTTTGCATTAGATCATCATATGAATTGAACCCAAACATTTTAATTTTTTTTTTTGGTGGGCTCATATTGGACCTGATGGCGAGGCTAGCTTATAGAATGGCTTGAATCATTAATTATAAAACAAAACTAACAAAAACCTAAAAGAGAATGAGAAGTTACTCTAGCCCTCAAAACAAATCACTATGCATTGTGTAACCCCCCTATGAAGAAACTTATAAAAATTATGGAAGGAAATAATAAGTTAAATGTAAAGAATGAATATTTAACTCGTGGGAATGATTATTGATTGGACAATTTAAATAAAAATTACTGTAAATAAATTTTAAAAAAATAAATATCGAAAAATAACTGGAAAATATAAAAAGTCCATAATGTAATTAAAATCAAATGAAAATAACTTAATAAGATAGAAAAACCCAGAAATAGAGTTGAATGAATTTTGAATTCGCCCCGTCAAAATTTAGTGGAAACAGATCTTTGGAACATATAAAAACTTACCCGGGAAAATAAAATGTTGAAAAATAGGACAAAAAAGAAATTAATCAAATTGTGACGTGTGTGTATAAGATGTTTGGCCGACCAATAAAGGAAATAGAAAAGAAGAGAGAACTCTAGAGAATTCTAAGGAAAACTTAGGAAAAACTTGGGAGAAAGGTGAAAACTAAAGAGAAAAATCTTGAAGATTAGTAGAAATTAAGTGTGCTACAAACTAAATTAAAAACATATCAAGCAAGAGGAGGTAAAGAAAGGTGGAGGGAGGGCCGGCCAAGGAAAGAAAGGGAAATTTAGGAAGTCTTTTAAAACACATTTAAAGCTTGTACAAGTACTTGATAAGGTATTCTCCCTTTAATTTTAACAAGGTTACATGAAAAGTAGATCTATTGAGCTGAGGTTTTCAAGTTGTCTCTAGGGTTTGAAATGGATGAATTAGGGTTATTGAAAAATTAATTTGAATTAGGATTCTTAGTTTGTACATAGTTGTGAAACTAGTGAAATTACAACAAAATTTGACAAAATTCATGGTTATGTTTTATAATGCATGGCCAGTCATGGAAGAAAAAATTATAGGTGAATTGGAATAGTGTGTTTTTTAATGTGTACATGTGTAAATCAAGGAAAAAAATTGAATAAAAAATTATGGTTATTGGAAAGGAGAAGGAGTTGGCAGGGGAAAATAAGAAAATATTTTATATAAATTGTATGTAAGGACATTGTAAGTGAATTGTTGTACGATGAATGATGCATTAACTATACAAAATCTACATGAATAGTGAAATCATGTTGATTTTGTTAGTGCAAGCATGTTAATGATATTTTGAAATTTACTAGAAGTGTGAGAGAAATAATGTATGTTGATTGATAATGAAACAAAATACTTGATATTTTGAGAAATATGGTTTGCAAATAATTGAATTAGTTGATGTGATGATTTATTTAAAACAAAAATTATTGTGCCTTGAAATTAGGCACATTAGGTTTATGAATAGGTTTATAATGAGTGGGAAAATGCTATTATTACAGGGGAGGTTGCTAGGATAAAAGCTCAGTTAAGAGGAGCTAGATCATCGCAAACAGGAGGTAGGTGTTTTTCATCTCAATTAAATTTTTAAATTTTAAGTTTATAATTGTATTTTCAAATCATTTGGTTATTGGATATGTATCTTATATACAAAAAAAAAAGTTAAGAGAATAAGAATTATTGGTAACCATGAGGGGTTACCGGATTAATGGCAATCAAATAAATTGTCGAAATTATTAATAACCATGAGGGGTTATCAGATTAATGATAGTTAGATGGATTGCTAAATTTATTGTAACCATAAAGCATTACCAAATGAATGACAATCAGATGGATTATCAAGATTATTGATAACTTATGGGGTTATCCAATTCTAGGTAACTTACCGGTTTGATGGGTAACCGAGAGGGGTTATTGAAGTTGTGGCATTAATTGAATCACCATATGCATTATTTGTAATTGTAGAAATTAATAATGCTAGTAGGCTGCTGAATATATTGGAGATAATTAGGAGAAGTTATAGACATTAATTTACTTAATACTAGATATTGAAATTTTATTTAATAAATTAAATATTTAATTACAAGTTTCTCACAATCCCAACCAGAATAGCAACAATTAATATAACATCTTATTGTATAATTATTGTAAATGTTATGTTCAAATCTTTTGATTGTATAATTAGAACTATTAGTGTAATAATTGAAAACATGTAATGCTATATCATTATTTTGGAGATTGTATTTAATTGTAAAAATTTATATACTATTAATTAATATAGGACTATGATACATGTAATGTTTATATTATTATTTTGAGGCTTGAAATTTAATCTTGATTTATATTATATTGTTTAGAGTTAATATTTTATATGTATTATGTGTATTAATATTAGGAATTACTTATATTTTAATTTATGTTTGAAATGTATCATTGAATTGTTAAGATAATGGAAAATGTTGGTGAAGTTAAAAGGGACATGATTTATGATAATTGGATCAAAATTGAGAGTGGATAAATTGACAAGAAAAAAAGATGTGAAAAGGTCGACAACTTGGTATATCAATTTATAGGGAAATTTTATTGAAATTTTAATTGAATCAGAATTGATATTTATATGCAAAGTTGTTAAACCCGACCTGAGGATTGACCCAGTCAAAGGGCCGGGTCTTGGGTTTTATGGGTCAACCCATAAACCCAGGTTATTTAGAGGTTAGGTTGGGATAAAGATAAAAAATAGAAAAGCAAGGCAAATAATAAAGGGGTGAAGTGTGCAGAGAAACTCTCATCACTATCTCACAAAGTACATCTACCCTCTCTAGCTTCATCATTTTAGCCATCACACAAACCAGAGAAAACATCTTTCCTCTGCAAATTTAGAAAACATTAGCTAGAGAGAGAGAGAGAGAGAGAGAGAGAGGGATGTTAAAGACTTAGTGATGGTAAGAAAGTTTGCTTCTTCAATCGGGGAAAGAGCACCAAACAATCTGTACCGAGAAATACTTGAAGAAGGAAAAGCTTTCTTAGCGAAGCGGGAAGAGAAGTCTCAAGAATATGGCTCCTAAACTTTTGATTCTTACTTTAGCTGACAACTATGTGGTGTGGAACAACCAATTCCCTGCACGGTAAAGACTATTCTTTCTCCGATTTCCCGATGCACCACTTCTACTTGTTGCCTCTCTCTTTCCTGAAACTGTGAGTTTGGTCCCATTTAACTTTCAATTTTCTTCAAGTTACAGTCATCAATCGTGAGGGCTAGAAGGAAGAAATGGGAACCCAACGCCAACCATCAAGATCTTCACACCCAGATCGACTTGCAATCATCTCAAGCAGATTCAATTCCAAAACGCCGGGTCTCATCCGAGTTTGCCCGGGTTGCCCGGGTCATAGGTCGACCCGCTGGGTCGACTGGGTTTTGCCGGGTCATTGCACTGGCTGGTCTTTTGACAAACCCGAACCAGTCTAGCCACCGGGTCAGCTAGTTTCTGGGTTGACCCGCCGGTCCAGTCCGGGTTTAATAACTATGTTTATATGTAATAATAATAATAAATAATAATAACAATTTCCTTGAAATATGTGCAAATTATATATATAAATATTGAATAATAAAATTATGCGATGATGTTACATATTGGAATAATAAATTGATGAAATTGCTCGTAGTTCAAAAAACTTTTAAACTATATATTGGGAGCAATCTTTTCATCATGATAAAATTGCAATAACCTAAACTTGCAATGCATTTTTTCACCTTTCACAATTGCCATGTACTTATTAAATGGGGTAATTTTTTTTCTAGAGCCATATTGCTAATCTCATACTCATCATTCATCATTTTCTTCATCAAGTATTATGATACATATAAAATTGTAAGGTTGCACCTCTTTCTTGATTTCATATATATAAATTTGCTTACAAACTTTTGTCTAACATTACAAGGTACTATTCAATGTGAAAAGCAAGATATTTTGATAACACTCTATTGAAGTCTGAGTATTTTGAAGGAGGATACTTGTAAAAATATATAGAATCACGAAATCAATAATTGTACCATTATAGTTACTAATATTTACCAAATCAAACAATCAAACATTCACATCTTAAAAGCATCTATAAGCACATCAATTCCATGATAACTTTTTGATTTAATACATTCTCTTCAATAATTTACAAACTCCAATTTATAAAATTTTCAAAATTACTCATATTCATTGTTCAACCAATTTCAAGTTCATTATCCTTTATTATACTCATAAATCGTACTTTAGTTTAATTATGGGTTCATCAATATAATTTTTTTCAGTCCTGAACATCTATTATACCAAGTATGGTTCATTCATATATTTGTCCATCATAATTATTCATTTTACCCATTTATGACACATTCATATTTTTTCTATAATAAATATTCCTCATACCCATTCATAGCACATTTCATTTATTTTTCCTCATAAATATTCTTTATGTCCATTCATGGCACATTCAAACACACACACACCCCTCTTATGTCCATTCTTAGCACATTCTTATATATTTTCCTCCCTTGAACATTCCTTACACATTCATAGATATTTTTCCCCATATATTTCTTATGCTCATTCATGGCACATCTATATTTATCCATTTAAAATATTTCTTAAGCTATATCATATTCCTATATTGTTCTAACGTAAATATTCCTTATATTACACCATGTTTTGTCATTGTAGTCCATTTAATATTTTCTCATTTTACACTCCGTTGTTGTAGTCCATTTAATCTTTACATCACATATTATATTCTATCATTACGATCCATTTAATACACATAATATTATATTCCACCATTACAGTCCATTTAATAATTTATCATATTACACTCTGTTGTTGCAGTCCATTTAATCTTTAGACATTATATTCCACCAATATGGTCCATTTAATACACACGATATTAAATTTCACCGTTGCGGTCCATTTAATATTTTCTCATATTACATTTCGTTGTTGTGGTCCATTTAATATTTTCTTATATTACAATCCGTTGTTGCAGTCCATTTAATCTTCACACATTATATTTCACAATTACGATCCATTTAATACACACAATATTAAATTCCACTGTTGCAGTCCTTTTAATCTTGACTCTCACATTCTGCTAGGGAAGAAATGAAAAAAATGATAAATCCTATAGGTTGACGCCACAAATTCCATCCCCCAAAACCATATTTTGATTGTGCCTCAACTATATCAACTGTACTTGAACTATTACAGAACCATACATGAGATTTTCACCTCATATGGCTCCTCGAAGGCCATAAATAAATCTAAGGGCCAGATCATATTATTTATCTCGATATATTTGTAGGATAAATAGGATCCAAATCTATCAGATTATATTCTACCAGTATAATCCATTTAATTTGCATAATATTTAATTCCTGCAATAAAAAAAACCATTCTTTTATTCATTTCATTTTCCCTTGCCTTATAAACATATAATATTATTATTTAACATTCATTTCATGCTCCATAAGCATAATTTGCACACCATTTATTTTAACAATAGACCATGTCCAAACGACTGGCTCCATTTAATTTTATTTTCCCCATCCATGTGATCATTTTATTTTCATGTAGCAATCCAAATTATTAGTGCGTACATCAAATCATGTCATCCTACTTAAAAAGCATAATAAATATATAGACCAGCCGCAAAGGTTTAACACTTATAATAACTTAACCTGAAGGTATAACATTCATATAACCATCATGAAGACATAATAGTCATATAATCTGCCTTGAAGACAATTTTCATATAGCCTGTCCCGAAGACATAATATTCATATAACCTGGTTGAAGGCATAATATTCATATATTTCACCCTAAAGGCATAATATTTATATAACTCGCCCCAAAGTCGTAATATTCATACATATAACCTGCCCCGAAGATGTAATTTATTAAATATTCATAAAATCATCTTGAAGGTGTGATATTCATATTTCCTGCCCCCAAAGACATAATATTCATATAACCCACCCTCAAAGCGTAATATTCATATAATATATTATCCTGCTTAAAGTATTCACTTAATATATTTTACTGCCTTTAGATAATATTTTCTCATGATACACATTTGTACAACATATATATATAATTTCTATTGCATTATAACTTTACAAAAGCAATTTAAACAATTTATGAGGCAGGGGGCAAACCTTACCTTGAACTCATGCTATACATACTTTTGAGAAGTTGAGTCCCACTCCAAACTCTTCTCCTATATTCCAATAAAACATTCCAAATTAGCACTTTAACCTTTCACCACATTTACTAATTCACATAATCAAATATTTTTGTAAGTAAGTTCCTGGATATAATATTTTTGTTTATCACTTGAATTCATTTACATTATCCCATGTCTTTATTATAACAATTAACATCTGAACGTTTTATTATTCATTTTCGTCAACAAATTTTAATGTCTCAATGACTTAGTTTTTCGTCAGCAAGTTTCAATCTCTAATATTTTATTAAACTCAAGGTGACCATTAACTTTAAACTATCTTATACTTGATAGTTGAACATACTCAATCATCTTAAACACATTAACGACCACTTACATATTCAAAATAACTGCTATAAACACCACATATAACCCAAACAAGGAAATCATCATCACATCATACACAAGATAATTCCAACATACCATCAACACGTTTAACATTAAAGACAATACAAATTAATCAAATTATCATGATTAACTTCTCAAATTTTCTAAAATTCTCCAACCTAACAATTTGGTAAATTTGAACAACATTCACAATTTGTTATAATTTCCTTAACACAAATTCAAACATATTTCTTCCAATCATGGAGAAAAATATACATTTCATTTAACCATTTCAACATCAAGGTATTCAAACCTCATTTCTACACTTTCTAAACATATATCACAACATGTCAAGTATTCATTAAAACAAGAAATCTACTTCATTTACAATTTATAAGGCTTCCACATTACACCATAAGTATTCAATATCATAAATTCATTCAAACTTAAAATCCATAATTTTCCCCCAAACACACATATCACATGAAATTCACATATCCAACCAATAATCTTTTTTAAACACATACTCATATCAAACACTTATCCCATATCATGTTTCTCACACATACACAATAAATTAACATATAATTTCACAATATTTTATCTGATTTTTCCAAAACACTCCCAAAATAATTTCATACATCCTAACTCAACTTCATAACCACTTTTGTTATTCTCATCCTTTCATTTCATCCATAAAACATATAATTTTTTCAGTCGCCTCAATTTATTTTTTTCAAGTATGCTAATTTCCATACTATAAATACCAAAACACCACACACAATCCAATTCAATAAGTTCTTATACAACTTAAACAAATTTCTAAACTTCCATGCATGTAATTCACACACCCAAACAAAACTCTGTCTTATTAACAATATCTTATACTTTCATATTTCTTCATAAACATTCAATATCAAAATTTAACAAGCTTCCATCATCCTTTTCTTAATTTCTCTACAAAACAAATCCAACATAAAAATCAGACATCCTACTAAAACACCACACACACACACACCAAATCAAAATTTAATTATCATTTATACCTTATATTACACTCATTTCAAGTCAAATTACATAATTCATAACCATCTCTTTTTTTCCCTAATTAGTTTCAAGAACCCTGAATTTAAGAATCTGGAACTTTTCTATTCTTCCACCATTAAACCCATTAAATAAGAAAATACGTAGGGAAGAACACCATACCAATAAATTTCAAACTCAATTTAATAAGTTCTTCACCATATCTCCAAGAATTTTGCTTCTCCTCTTCCCAAAACCCAAACTTTCCCTTCATTTTGAACACTTTTACTCTCTAACTTCTCTCCTCCTAACCCATTTTTCTTTGGTGTTTCTTTATTGGATGAGTCTCCCTAATAAAAATCACCCTTACACACTCTTTTACCCATGATTTTGGAAGAATAAGCACCCATCTTCAAGAGAAAGTGAGAAAAAAATGTCCAGCTCTCCCTTCTTTAAAGAGCTCCCGGCTAGAACAGTAAAGGAAAGAAGAATTTGCCCAAAATTATGATAATGTCATTAATGAATCCATATGCTATTTTGTTTTTTTTTTATTTTTTTCAACTATCATCGCTCGCAAGACCTTATTAAAATTTGATTATCATGGAATTATAAAACAATATGTTATGAGACTCATCATAAAATTGTAGCCCGATTCAACAGTCAGATTAAGTATTATGCTTGATACCATAAAACTAGACAGTAGATAATTTAATGCCAAAAATCTGATTTCGCTTACTATTTTATTTACTTAAATCATCATAATTTTTAAACTATTTCATTGAAGGATCCCATTCATAATCATTGTAAAAATTCCTTAAGAATTTTCACTACTTCGGTCAAAATTGTGCGTTTGTACGCGGGGCTTATATTAACGATCAAAATGTTTTACGTGTAAAAGTCATATATTTTTTTATTTAGAATTCCAATATATTGTTGTTGTTGTTGTTGTTGTTGTTGTTGTTATTATTATATTCTCATCTCAATTTATAAAAATTTTCCTTTGCATAATTATTTTATCCTATTGGAAAATTTACACGATTCGTCACTAGGCTGCTATTTCGCATATCAATTTAATACTTTATCTCATTTGAAATCTAAATCAATTCACTTGGAATTTTCTTCCCAAATCACAATAACTTCCCTCATTGTTTATCGTTTTCAATTAAGAATTACCCTATTTAACATCAATTTACTGATTTTTAGGTTGAGGGTTTACAACAATTGCCTTTAAAATTTTATGCAGGGCTAGGTTGGTAATTTCATTTTCTTACTAAATAAAATTACTTATTTATCCCTATAATAAAGAAAAATACAGTGCCTTTCAACTAGGGGTGTTATGGTATTTTTATTTTTTAAAATAGCGAAATTATTATATTGCCTTTAAGGACAAAATCAATATTACTCTCTCGTAAGGGCTTTTTTTTATATATCATTTTACATTGTTTTTATTGTTATTGTGAAGTTTACTCAGATAAATTATTGTAATTGATTATATAATATTTGTTATTAAAAAAACATGTTGACATGTGTTTAGCATGCATCAACAAGTGGATAGTTTTAGGGCCCTTCAGGCGGTGCATGTGGAGTAATCTAATCACTAAACGTGTTTGAAAGATCTCAACACTCCTTTTACGACGAGGTGACGCATGTCACAAACATATTTATGGTTTGGCGTCAACATCCATTTTTTTTTTCTCTCCTCCTCAAATATAGTGTCAACCCCTTTCAAATTTCAAACTAGCCCCTACAATTAATTTTTCCTTCACATTTGCTTCCTCCCCTTTTGATTTATATATTTTTTACTTTTGAATGATGTATAAAATTAAAAATGTTTCATTCACTCCTATCATTTTTTAATCTTTTTAATTTGGTTTCCATTATTTTGATTGCCATTTGTTTTTTTTTTTAAGATTATTTTTTAGATTTTCTTACAACTTTATCCTCTTTGAGTTTTTTTTGTCAAATTTGATCATCATTTTTTTATTGTTATTTTTTTTGCTTTGACAAGTTTTTTAGATTTATACTAGGTATTTGACATGCGCTTTGCCACGGGTTAGATAATGTTTTTTGACAAAACAACAAATATGCAAGCTTTTTAAATGTATTTTTTAAAAAGATTCTAATTATAAATTAAAAAGTCTATGCATGCATTTAATTAAATACATCAAGAACCATCCATGCCAATAAATGCAAAAAATAAGTGTTAACGCGTCTATTCAAATCGCCTCACTGCATGTTGAATAATATTTTTTAACACAAAAGAATTAACGTGTAGGTGTTATTAGCGTGTTTTTTTACATTGAGTAAAAAATATAACCATGAATAAAAAAATCGATGATTACATATAATAAAATATAGTAAATATCATATGCATCAATAAAAATATGTAAGATTTCAAGCTAATTTTTAACGTAGCAAAAGAATGGAACAATGTTGCAATTGTTACAGTGAAACACCATTTCCTTAATCTTTGTATAATAATTTTACAAAAAAAGTGTAAAATAATAATAATTTTTTTTATTTACAAAAGAATAAAGATAAAAACAAAAAAAAAGATATAAATAGGTCAAGTGTGGAGTGATAAACATTCAAAGTATAAAAAATAGAAAATAATATTTTGTTTCCAAAAAAAAGTGTAACGGAAAAAAAGAAGGAGAAACTAAAAAAATATTTCAAAAAAAAATAAAGATAAGAATAAAAAATGGTGATAAGTAAGTCAAGTCTAAAATGATAATATTGCCAAGTATAAAGAGAAAAATATAAAAGAAAAACTTATTTTCTAAAAACAATATATGGAAATTACAATTTTGCCACCGCTACAGTAAAAACAATTGGAAAAATTTACAATTATGCCATTTCTACATGAAAACACAATTTTCTTTTATGTACTAGTTATTTGACTCGCACTTTTCTGGGGTCAGATAAATTTTTTTGACATAAATAAATAAATATTCAAGCTTCTCAAATGTTTTTTTTTCAATTCTAATTATAAATCAAAAGGCCTATACATGAATTTAATTAAATACATCGAGAACTATTTGTGCCAATAAATGCAAAAAGTAAAGTGTTAACGTGTCTATTTAACTCGCCCCGTTGTTCGTCGAATAATTTTTTTTTCTAACGCAAAAGAATTAATGTTTATGTGTTTTAGTGTATTTTTTGACATCAAGTAAAAATATAACCATGAATTAATAAGTCGATACTTATATATAATAAAATACATTAAATATCATATGCGTTAATAAAAACATGTAAGATCTCAAGCTAATTTTTAACGTAGTAGAAGATTGGAACATTGTAGCAATAACTACAGTGAAACACCGTTTCCTTAATTTTTGTATAATAATTTTTCAAAAATAAAGTGTAAGGAAAAAAATTTACAAAATAATAAAGATAAGAATAAAAAGAATGATATAAATAGATTAGGTGTAGAGTGGTAAATATTCCAAGTGTAAAAAATAAAAATAATATTTTTATAAAAAAATGTAAAAAAAAAGAAAAACAAAAAAAATATTACAAAAAAATGAAGATAAAAAATGGTAATAAACATCACAAGTGTAAAATGATAAAACTACCAAGTATAAAGAGAAAACAAATATAAAGAAAACTTGTTTTCTTAAAAAAGAAAAGGCTAAAAATTATAATTTTACCATCAATATAGTTCTGTTACAGTAAAACAAATTTAGCAAAACTTACAATTATGTCATTTTTACATGAAAACATAATTTTCTTTTAGTATATGTATATTTTTTCATGATTTTATTATTTAAAACTAAATTGATTGAGAATTAAGTTTTTTTAATTAAACCCGGATACAAGATTCAATGAATTGTAATTTTTAGAGATTAGATCAAATTTAGAAGGTTTGTCTGGTTTTATAATGAAGCGCCAACCACAAATATAATTAAAGTGTATTTTTACGGTCAAAAAATATTTTTGAAAATTTATATAAAAAAATTTCTTTAATTTTTTTTTTATCATTTGAATGCGCTAGTATTAAAAATAATTTTTTAAAAAAATAAAAAAAATTATTATAATATATTTTTAAATAAAAAACATTTTAAAAAACAAATATTAAAAAAAAACTATCTAAATAACTATTTAAACAAGACGGTGTCCAACGGAAGAAACAACTACAGTTCTTCGCACTTGCTCATTATGGATGTGCTTTGACCCCAAAATCACCTAACAAGATAAGGCCCATTTATATCAGGGGTAGATGCGGTATTTTGAAGTT
>Ga0325403_1004470_pt1 | contig 13008 bp, 10 predicted proteins | sample PopdelMetagenome_19_FD_205665 | JGI IMG/M metagenome (GOLD analysis project Ga0325403, IMG submission 205665) | Populus deltoides microbial communities from Bellville, Georgia, United States - Xylem-PdKOR-R4 | ecosystem: Host-associated > Plants > Phyllosphere > Stem > Wood/Secondary xylem...
CATTTATAGCTAATCCTAAAATATGTTTATGCTTTTTTAGAATGATTAATCTTCAGAATAATCTTCTTATCTCTTACGGTCTTAATTTGTTGGATAATGGTAAGAGTTGTACAATCTTATGCATTTAGGTGTTTCACAAATATAATTACCTTGTCATGACTTCTAACTTTATGACACTAGTGGAATGTGAAATTGTTTTTTTCATAGGAGTTTTTCCCTTGAAAGAAGGTTTCGAACCAGTGTTAGAAAAAAAAATTAAACCGACTGGATTTACGTGTATCAAAACTCAAAACTATTTGACAACTAAAAATTAAATAAGCCTCAAAACTCCAACCCTTTAAGAATCTTTGTCTCAAAGGCTTGGGAAAGGAAATAGATATGAGAGAATTCCAGAATTCATGGCTATCATAGCTTAATTGTGATATAAGTGTTGCAAATAGTCATAACTCAAGAGAAGACTAATTTATAGCTTCAAGCAAAAGTGATTTACAATTTTGAACAACAAGGTACCTTGATAGTTTGGAATTCTAATTAACAACATAAAAACAATTGGAAGACTTGTTACCACTAAAGTTCTAAGTTTTAAAGTTGCCAATTTCCTAAGACTTCAATATACTAAAAAAACAAGGTTATTTTATGTGTGGATAATGATTAATCACATGTTCAGGTTAATATTCTCTTCTCCAGATCTTAGGAAATGTATAATTGGAAGTAGAAGTCCTAACACGTACAAAATAATCTTTTTTGTGGAGTTTAGGGACCCTCCGATGATAACATTAGTGACTTTAAATAAGAGATTGTAATAAATGAAAGAAAAAGCTTTAAGTTTTAAGAACAAAAGTGTTTGTTCTTATTTTGGTATGATAAATGCTCTAGATATTAAAGTATAAATGCTTGGAGAAAAGAAATTGTGAACCCTTTACCTAGATGGTTCAGGGTATTTATAATCCCTGAACTTTATCGTTTTAATGGAATGGAGGGGCTGGAGCAAGGTGGTCAAAAATGTTTTGTTGGCACGACACAAAAAATACTATGTAAAATTGGATTGTAAAATTGTAAAATCATAAGTAAAGTTTTTTAACTAATTATGTATTAACAATTCCAATCAAGAAATTAAATTACATTAAAATCTGATAAAGAGTATCAACAATATTATAATCAACGAGTGATCTAAATAAAATAAGAATGATAGATAATATGAATTAAAAAATTAATGATATAGAGAAATAAAATGTCTCATAACAAAACTTCTCAATAAAAGGGGAATTATTAAATGGTAGGAAGTATACAAGAACCTTGTGACAACTTAGTTGTTCTCATCATAACAAGTCCTAATGGATCCATTTTAGGTTGCAAGCTAATGAACCTAAACTAGTAATTAACTAATATAAATCCAATAATAAAATAAACTTATAAACATTGTCTAATGTGCCAGAACACACAAAAATTAAAAATAAATAAATAAATAAAATAAGATAATAAAAACAAAGTTTACATGCTAAAATTCTTCTATGTAGCCTGAATCTCCAATTTTCACACATTCTTAGTAGATTTTAGTCTTGATTTAAAACATGTCATTCTCTCTCATCTAGATGAAATACTAGGCCTAACATATATGATTGGAAAGTTTGGGATGTCTGGTTTCCAGCCCGACTTGAATCGCAACAAAATTCCTATGTTTAGCAGACTTGACAAGATTCATATGGTAACTTCTATCATTTGAAATAATATGTTCTCGAACCTCATTTGCCCTGAAAATTTACAACAATATAGTTTCATGTGTCTATTATTTCCCTGTAAAATTCCATCTCAATCCAATATATAGTTTAAGAAATATGCCCGATCTTGGAAGACTAGTTTGCAGATATTTTAAGGCCAAATTCAAACCTGATTTAAGTGGAGATACAAAGAAAGTGAGGACAGGATTTGAAAATGATGAGCTAAGTGGTGCAAAATTATAAATAATATGAAATATTAATTCAAATTACAGAGCCTCGTAACCCTTGCCTTACCCAAACCCAATAAAATAAGATCCCAAAATCTAAGTACCTATTATAGGTTGAGTTTTTATCAGGTTAGATACTTGACAAGTAACATTTTCATCTTGCACCCTCCAAAGTCTTGAGGAAAACAGAAGAGAATGGTAAGGAAAATAGAGTCAGTGTCCTTGGGCTTTACTACTATTAATGAGAAATAATTGAGGAGGTTCTATTCCACTCCTCACATCTTATTTTTCATTGGAGAAGTAAAATGTTTTTTTCTTTTCCTTTTACTTTTTTCTTTTTCTTTATTTCTTTTACTTTTTTAAAAAAATTCATTTTTATATTTCAAAACTAGATTTATTAGGAATTGAAATTTTTTATTTATTTTAGTTTCTTTTATAAGAGGTTATCATATTCTCATAAAAACATTGTAGCATTATGTTGGTGGTCGTTTACTTTTTTCTATTTAATATTAAATAAAAAAATGTTTATCATATTATTAAATAAAAAATAATTATGAATTGGATTTATTTTTATTTACTTTTTACGAGGTTATCGATATTAAAAAAAAAACATATCAGTATTGGATTGGTGTTATGTTTTTTCAGCATATATTTTTTATATATATTATTAAATGAGTGATATTCCAAAAAAACATAATTATAGAGAATTAAGCTTCATGATTTATTAAATTTACTTTTTATGAGGTTATCATGGTCCCATGAAAACATCTCAGTATTGAGTTGTGTTCGGTTTTACAAGCATTTATTTTTTATCATATAATTAATAAAAAGTTTTTTTTAAAAAAAGTAATTAAACTCAATGGAGTTACCCCGGCGTGACCTAATCGACTTGACAAGTTAAAGAAAACTCGAATGATTGCTAAAAACATGGTTTAGTTTTAAAAATATTTTCAAAATGACATTATTTTTTAGAAAAATATTGACACGAAGATATATGATTAGTACTTAAAAGTGCATTTTCATTAAAGTTTTATATCATCATATTGCACTTAAAGTATCATTAAATTCCCTAACCTAAGCATGTTTTATAATAACAAGTCTGATAATAAAAGATATCTTTAATTTATGGTAAATGTTTATTTTAAATGAATGCACATCTCACAATTCAAATGATTGATTGATGTATTTAACTATTCAAATTCAGGAGACAAAGAGAGGGTTAAGCTTAGAGAAGAGATTCTAGTTGGGCTGGTTCAATTCAAACTAGAACACTATTCAATTATTGGGTCATAACTGGAGTTGTAGGCCTTGGATTTAGGTATAGTTTATCTTGATGGAAAGATAAGACATAAGCCTAAAACATTAATGAAGAGTAAAAGATTCAAAGCTGTCGTTTTTAAGTTCAAATCTTAGCAACAAAAGAGAAGTCTGAATTTATTCTGCAGCCCAGACATTGCTCGGGGTTTAGCCCATATCCAGAGTTTTAAAAGTCCAAATGAGCTCATTTCTTTTTTTTTTTTGGAAATCTGAGACAAATTCCCAAAACTTTCATGATATTATCTGTTCAAATTCTGATATTAGCAATGACGTTTCAAAACCATAATGAGGACATGTGTTAAACAAGTCTTTATACCTATCCCAACACTAGTAAAATGTTTCTCCTGGCTTCCGAGTAAAAGTAGTGATTTGTCTTTTGAAAGAGTTTGTTCTGTGAGAAGGAAAAAACTTCTTCAAAAACTATTGTTACATTTCATCTTAAGCACGAATTGATCTTGACCTAAGATTTTACATCCATGTTTTAGCTTTATCTTTTAAGGGAAAAGGGAAAAGTCTTTAATCTGATGGTGTTAATGCTATAATTTAAATCATTATAAGTGTTACAAGCCTCTTCAAATTCTCTTAAATGCAAGTATGGATTTTCTAGATCTAAGCCATGAAAAATAGGTAAAAGTTGAATAATACCTGGTTTAAAATTGAAGTGAGATGCACGAGAAGGGAAAACTATACATGATGGTGCACTTGTTCTTATTGGATTCATGTGATCTCTAAGTGTTCTAACACGTTTATTCTCATTATGAAGTGACTGGTTATCCTCTTCAGCCATGTTTTATAAAGAGGATAAAGATTTCCTACAAAGTCTACCACTTAATGTGCGTGACCAAACTCTCATGCAAGTGTAGAAAAAAATCAGAAAAAATTAAAAGTGAAAAGAAAAATAAAATATATAATTTATGCAGTAACTTACCTTCCCAGCAACAGTGTCAAAAACTTGACAAGATCAAATGATTGATATCTTCTCCCAAGTACAGGAGTGTCAAAGCAATAAATAACCCAGCAAGACCAGGGTCGATCCATAGGGATTTCAACTATATAAAACCATAAATAATAATAAAAAAAACAGAGTTGAAGAGAAATTTGAGATATGATATTAATATAAGAATTAAACAAAGATAAAACAGTTGTCAAGGTTAGAGGATTCACTAATGGTATTTTAAATAAGTATAGTATAAACTCTTTTTATTACTCAACTGAAAACCACACACAAAAATGGTTTCAATCGGATGATTTATCATTAATGACTCATTATAAATTATTAACATGATCATATTAATTATCTTATTTGAGTAACGCTAATATTGTAAATGTTGTCAGGTATTCATGATGCTAACTTATATCAACAACAAATCAAGTTTCTTTCATAACACAAGTGTCGGTTATCCATATAGTAGGCTATGAAAGGATCAAGTATTTGTTGTACCAAGAGTTGTACAACAGAAATCTAGATTAACCATTTAACAAGCAAGGTATTAAGAGTGAGTAAGATAACAATTATAAAACATGTTAATAGCAAACTTTCTTGAATATAAATATTAAAGTCCATGTTGAGTTTATACTATACTTATTCTAACATCATTAGTGTACCCTTTTCACATTGACAAAATAAACTTAGCTAAACATAATGAAGAAGAGAAACATAAATAAACAAGATAAGAACATAATTATGATATAAGTTAACTAAGTATAGTAAAGGAAATGAAAAGCATAAACAATAGATTAATGAAAATATAACATGAAATAAAACTTAAACATTTAAAAAATACAAAGAAAGAAAGCAAAAGAAAGATCTTGATCTGAAAACCAAGATGCCTAAATGTATGTCAAATACCTCCTTTTATAGGCTAAAATTCAGAACTATTGATTTGATGACTAATTATTAAGTTGGTGGCCAACCATTGACTTGATGACTAGCTATTAACTTGTTGGTTGGACAAAACATCATTGTTAACATCGAAATTTGAACAGATAGTCTATATGAAAGTTCTGAGAATTTGTCTCAGCTTTCCAAAACAAAATGAATGACCTCATTTAGGCTTCTAGAACATGGGATATGGGCTGAACACTGAACAGTGTCTGGGCTGCAGGATAAATTCAGACTTCTCTTTTGTTGCTAAGATTTGAACTTCAAACGGCAGCTTTGAATCTTGGACTCCATGAATATTTTAGGCCTATGTCTTATCTTTCCATCAAAATAAACCATACCTAAATCCAAGGTCTATAGCTCCAGTTATGATCCAATAACCGAATAGTGTTCTAGTTTGAATTGAACCAGCCCAACTAAAATCTCTTCTCTAAGCTTAGCCTTCTCTTTGTCTCCTCAATTTGAATAGCTAAACACATCAATCAATCATTTGAATTTTGAGATGTGCCTTCATTTAAAATAAGCATTTACCGTAAATTAAAGATATCTTATATTATCAGACTTGTTATTATAAAACATGTTTAGGTTAGGGAACTTAATGATACTTTAACTGCTATATGATGATATAAAACCTTAATGAAAATGCACTTTTAAGTACTAATTAATATATTAGATAAAAATATTTCTTGATCTAGACATTATTTTTATATATAATATTTTTTTTATCCAGCCAATGGCACGTGTAACTATCTAATAACTAATTAACAAAAAATAATATGTATATATAAAGTCTCGATGACAACTAGAAGAGAATGGTAAGCGAAAGATTTGAAAGGTTTCATTATATATCCAAATTTTTATGGAAATGAGTAATTAACTTTGTCTTTTTTCTATACATATACAAAAAATTAGAACATGCGTGCAACCATTCTGGAAAGAAATTGAAGTTATTACTTTTACAAGATAAGGTAACCTATGCATTTAACCTTATGGATTTATCAATATTCTACTTTTTTTTTAGTTTAAAGTTTTTCAATGATACCCTTATAGGTTATAGAAAGTTTCAATTCTGCCCTTTATGACTAACTAACTAGCAAAAAGCTAAATTTTTTTCATTTTTTATTTTATTGTTTCTTACTTTTCTCTTAATTTTCCCTTCAAGACCACATATATGTTATAATAATTTACAAAAACATTTAGAAACCAATGTAAAAGCTCAACAACCAGTTTTAAAAAGTAGTCTAATAGTTAGGGGTAATACTAAAACTTTTTAAAAATTAGTAAAGATCACTTCCTGGTTCGATCAGTTTTGAAATGAGATCCATTTCCCCCTCCTACTAAATAGCACAACCTTCTCTTAAAGTAAGAACAGGATTCTGGGATGCAGGGGTCTTTGAGTTTGCTAAGAGATTCTTTGTACGAGTGAGCCCACTGCTAGATTTAACAGTTTTACTGATGAAAATTTCTGTCATTATTTACACTAGCAGTCTGTTAGTACATATGTTATCGACAAACTCACGAACGGAAACAGTCCATCAGAAAAACTTTCATTGGTAATTTATGAATTGTCAGTGAGTTCATCAATAATAAATATCTCAATGGATTTACAGATGGACAAAGTCTGCCAAAACAATTTTACCCGTTTTATTTTATCGGTATATCCATATGTAAATATAACATATCACTGACAGAATACCATTTATAATTTCATCAATGCATTAACATTAATAGTGACATTTGCATTAATTCTTTTCCAACTCTCTAGCATATACCAACGATCTAGTTTCGTTGGTAACCCCATCAGTAATAGTGGCATTTGAATAATTCTTTTTTAACTCTCTAGAATATACTGTGGAGCTGTGTCGTCGCTAACCCTATCAATAATATTTTAAAAATATTTTTTTACATAAATGTATTGAATAAAAGTAGAAAAATAATTAAAATTAAATAAATTACTATAAAAATCAAATATTTATTACAAACTTAAGCATTACTTACATATGTTCTGAACCACGTGAAAAATTATTCATCTTGTAATTGAAAGATTTGGGATTCGGTCAACTGTGAGTTTTGCGACAGTAAATATTGATGATATTGCCTGTGAGGAATTCAACAATGTATCAATTTATGTTATTATAAGAGATAAATTGTTCAAAAATAACATATTAAATAGTATACTTACTGAGTAAAAGGTCTCAGTTTATTGCAGTTAAATAGCACATAATTATTTGCTTGCCTGAATTCTATTTCTAGTAAGTATCTTCCCCTCACAATATTTTTTGATACGGGTTGTCCAAGATGGGAGAATATTGACAAGTTCTCACTTGAAGACATTTCCCCACCATCATCATGCCTTAAAACGCGATTGATTCTTCTTCTCAATTGAGACTTGAAATGGTACGAGATAAATGTTGAGATTTCTTCAACAATATAGGCCTCGCATAACGAAGCCTCAACATATGCCTTATTTTTTACTTCTCTTAAGGTTGAACAAATACTTGCATAGAATTAAATGATTATTTTGAAATATGTAAAGAAAGATAATAAAAATTTTAATTACGATACATGTGTAAATCCTAACCTCTTGAATGGGTACATCCATCTATATTGGACTAGGCCTCTAACTTTTGCCTTAAATGGTAAATATATGGGTAGATGCTCCATCGAATTTGAAAAACAATGGAGAGAATATCATCTCAAGTTTGCATATTGTTTGGATGATATTCGTTTCAAGCCTCTTCATGTGTTGGGTCTACAACTTGTTGGAGCATATATCTCTAAAGAAGTGACTGATCTTCGTAAGTACATCTCATATCTCATTTAGCAATAAATCTTGATAAGCTAGTGGAACGAGTGTTTGCATAAACATGTGGCATTCATGGCTCTTCATTCCATAAAATATACAATCCTCCAAATTCACCAACCTTGATATGTTCGAGGCATATATATCAGGAAAACCCAGACTTTTAAGCTATTGGTAGACAAGTAATTGTGTATTCTTGTTTAAGGCAACACTGGCTTTAGGCTTTGCTACCCGTAACCTAACATAAACCAACTCCATATTTTTACAGTAACAAAACAAAGCAAATCCATTTTAGCCTTGATGTTGTCCTTTGTCTTCCCCTTCACATCCATAATCTTGTTGGAAATATTCTCAAACATGTTCTTTTTTATGTGCATGACATCAAGGTTATGGCAAAGGAGATTGGTCTTCCAATAAGGAAGCTCCTAGAAAATACTTCACTTTATCCAAGTGTGGGTCAAACCAAAACCAAGAAACTTCTACTTACCAGATTAAAAACCAAATACAATGTCATCGTACTCCAACATAATGTTATACAATTCTTCACCTAAAAAAAGTGGTGGTGCAACATCTCTTTCCACTCTACCAACAAAAAAGTCATCTTTGTTCTTTCTGAACTTGTGATCCGTTAGCAAGAACAGTTGGTGGCAGTAAAAAAAAGATGTTTTATTGTTGTTCGTTAGCGTGAATGTCTTGTTATTTTCCATACAGTATGATGCTAGTTTTTCATGCATGCTCCAACCAGAAACCATTCCATAAGCTAGAAAATCATTGATAGTCCACATCAAAGTTGTCTTCATCAGAAAAATTTTGTTTCATCGATACATCATAAGTTAAAACCCTGAATGACCATAACTGCTTCAACACATCAATCAATGGTCGAAGATAAAAATCTATATTCTGACCTGGACTATTAGGACCGAGTATAACCGTAGATAAAAACATGAACTCCGGCCTTATACACATCCCTGGTGGAAAGTTATAAACCATGAGTATCACCGGCCAACAAGAATAAAGAGCAGCAAATGGCCTGAATGGATTGAATTCGTTTGTACATAACCCAAGATGCACGTTCCTTATCTCCACTGAAAATTGAGGATGCACACTATTAAAGTGTTTTCAAGCTTCAGCGTCAAAAGAGTGCACCATAACTTTATCCACCGAATCATATGATTAGTGTCATGTTATGTGCTCAGCAATATTTGGTAACATGAATAACCTTTGGTGACATGAATAACCTCTATAATCTAAGTGTGATTGGAAAATATCTAAGTTTTTTGTGTGCAACAAGAGTCCTTCCTCTGTCAGTTATGGGTTTATAAAAAAAATGCCCACATGTTTTGTACTCGATCAACTTGCATTTTCAACGTAGTACAACATGCAAAAGTTTGGACACATGTCAATTTTTTGGTATTCTATACCAAAGGGTTTCATCATGAACTTAGCAGCATAAACTTTCTCTTTTAGCCCGTTCCCTTCAAGTAAAATGCTTCTCGTCCATTTGATAATTATGTCATAACCGGCCTCACTCAATTCATGATTTGACTTGATGTTGAACACCTATGCTTTGACTAATAATTTATTGTGATTTGTGCAATCATCCCATAATGATTCGTCGGAATCTTACAAAAGATCAAAAAATTTAAGTGTATCTGTATTAGGTTCTTCATTTATGATTGGACATTGACTGGCATGACCCTGATTAATTCTCATTACATCCATAATCATATTCGTATAAGGATTACTATTATCATCTACAACTTCATGCACATTGCTAGAACTAAAAGTTGACTCGACCATCCTTTCTACCACATATGGTTCTCCGTATACATACCAACACATGTATTTCTCTATTAACCTTTTTTGTAGAAGATGCATTGTTACAACATCTGGATCAATAAACTTTTTATTTTTACACCTCTTGCATGGACATCTAATACCTCCTCCACTAATATTTATTGAATTAGATAATGTATAATTAATAAAACCTTGGACTCCATTACAACAATTCATTCTCCACAACCATTGGGATAAATCTCTATATATCCATGAACGATCATCCATTATTTATATCAAACCTATATAAAATAATGATGACAAAATGTATTAATTAACTATTTAACTAAATAATTTGTAAAATATTGATTTAGCTCAAACTTATTTAATCTATTTTAATAGTACTCTTAATTCATTATTAATTATCTACATAAATTCAAATTTCTACACATTTACCGAAAATTTCAACTCGGCAACAAAATTGATAAAATATAAAACAGAGCTGTTAAATAAGCTATTATTTATTTCATCATAAAAAACCCAAGTCAAATATTCAATATAAGTTTCATCAATTTACAAACAAATACAATTTTAGAGAATCTAAAACAAACCCTAACATGTACAAATCATAAATCCATATAACAAATTTGTATGAGAAAAAACTATAAAACAAGTAAACACCTAAACAATACACACACACACACACACACTAAAAAAAATATGCAAAAAAAAATCAACATTTTAAAATTGAGTTCAAATAAAAAAGGGTACATTTTCTTACTTAAAGTGGAGAATCCTTATTAGAATTTGAATCAGAACATGGATACTGACAAGCTGAGTGTTGTTGTGGTAGGATTTGTTGTGAGAGGTTGAATTATGTTGAGATTAGGGGGTAGCTGTTTGTTGCAGAAAAAAATGCATAAGAAAGAAGGAGAAATAGGGGAAGGGGAGGGGAGGGTCGATCGCCAGGTCATAAATTAAATATCACTGATGGCATTACCGATAAAATTATTTCATTAGTAACTTCGTCGGTCATTCTGTCGGTACAAATACCACATCACCGTATGATTTTTCTTTTTGAATCTCATTATAATGCCCTTCATCATTCCCTCTGTATATATAGAGTGAATTTTTATGTTAGTGTTTACTAATAGATACAGGGATGGAAAATAATGTCGATAATGGTCATTGTAATTTACCAACATAATTTTTTCATCGGTATTTTCATTTGTATTTTCTAATTTTTTTTATAGTGGCCCTGTGAGGTTAAGTTGTTCGCTTCTATTTTAGACCACTCATGCTTGTGTGAGAAGGAGAGTGAGGGCACATTCTAGCTAAAGATGAGTGAAATTTATTTTTTGGTTAAAGTAGCTGAAGTTGCAATGCCTTTTGAGTAAGGCATTGAGCTTGAGGGGGGCTAGTTATGTGATAAACCCATCTCTCCCTCTCGTCCGGCTAATTCTCAATAACGATAGTGGCCTCTCTTTTATAATTTATTATACGGAAGAATCAAAGAATCATTTCTACATCTTATCCCGGAGAAAGCCTCACAACCTCCTAGCTCAAATGACAAGCACAACAAATTCTGTAGTATAGTCTCGCCTCATGTTGCGGGGTATTTTGACAATACACCTTAATGACCAATGGTTAACAATGGCTAAAATGAGCGGTTTTGCTAGAATAGGCAATAATAAGGTTACTATTTTAATAAATGATGCAGAGAAAGGGAGTGACATTGATCCACAAGAAGCTCAGCAAACTCTTGAAATAGCTTTAGATGATTCATAGGTCACAAACAACCATTACAAGTAGTTTGTCTATCATTTTTTATTAACTCAAAATCAACTAAAGCAAGCCTAGATTGACTAGCCTAACCTACAAGAAGGAAGTCACTTTCCCACTTTCCTTGTTCATATGCCTCTAACCTTAGACTCCACTACTTTGAGTTCTTAGTAGGTCAGTGTGCAAACTACCTTCCATACGAAGAAGATCTTGAATGAACAAAGGGGAAGATTTTGAGTGGGGAGTCTCTTTTGATGCATTCTTAAAAAAAAAAGCGTTTTGCCTTACCCGCATCATAGGTTGGTACAGAGGCGCATGCCCTTATGGCCCATTTGCTGGCAACCAGGGGTGATCATTTTCAGTTTGGTTCGGTTATTACCTATAAAAACAACCAAACCAAAATTTTATAAAATATATTAAAAAAACGAACCGAAACGGGTTCCAACCGACTAGTTTCGGTTTGGTTCGGTTATTTTAAATTAAAAACCAAAACCCAACCGACTGGTTTCGGTTTAGTTCGGTTTGATTTAGTTCGATTTGGTTATTTTATATTAAAAACTAAAAATTATATTATTTTTTTGGATTTTCTAATGGGTTCTTTTTAATTGGGTTTAGTTTTTTTTTATTCAATTTGATTTATTTCTTAACTAAAACGGTATGATTTTTTTCTCACCTCTACCGGCAACTAAGAGCCTTTGGAGGAGGAGCCTCCTCAAGTACTAAAAACTAGGGAACAGGATAACATTTGGAATTTTTTAAACTAAAGTATCCTTCCGAACACACGCACATTTCTAGTATTTCATTTTCGTGATGCAATTGAAATTTTATTTTTTTTATCAATTGAATCTGAATTTTTTAATTTTTTCAATTTAAGTGTATCAATTTTACATTTTCTTGTATAAACTTTTCTAGTTTTCTAGAAAACGTTTTCTAAGAAACAAAGATTTTCTTTAAAAAAACAGGTTTATTAATTGAAAATATAAACGTTTGTTTTTTAATTCTCCATTTTTCAAAAAAAAAATTGGAGAGGACCAAAATAGTTGTTTTTTTTTTTTTATTGTCCACTATAAATACAAAAGCTTTGTTTGGTACACCTAATGTTTTATAGCCATTACTTTTAGTGTTTTTAATTAAAGTCAAACAAACCCTTGTTTTCTATTTTATAAATTTCTTCTTTAATAAACAAGTTTTATTAGTTTTTCATGATTTATTTAGAATAAATAAGAAAATCAGGGTTGAAAAAAAATATTGTTTTTTAAAAAATAAACACAACCTTGGATTTACTATTCAAATGTGCAAGCTTCAATGTTTTTGTAATCAAGTGTTTTATGTTATATTCTATTAAATACATGGTGATATGCATGTTAAATTAACACAACATGTTGAAATATTAGTTATGTATGCATTATTATTTCACTTTATTTTCAATCGAATGTTTTTATTTTTATTTTTTCTTGTTATATATATATATATATATATATATATATATATTGATTCTTATTG
>Ga0325403_1004473_pt1 | contig 13005 bp, 9 predicted proteins | sample PopdelMetagenome_19_FD_205665 | JGI IMG/M metagenome (GOLD analysis project Ga0325403, IMG submission 205665) | Populus deltoides microbial communities from Bellville, Georgia, United States - Xylem-PdKOR-R4 | ecosystem: Host-associated > Plants > Phyllosphere > Stem > Wood/Secondary xylem...
AAAGTATAAAATAGGTATGTTGGGAGTCCCTGCAATGTCTAGATTTACGGGGATTGCTGTGTTTGGAATACTAATTTAATTTTTTATTTTGTAATTTATGTAATTTTTATGTTTAACAAATAATTATTTAAAAATAGAAGATATAATTTACTATTTATACAAAAATCTGAAGAAGAAAAAACCCAAAATATCAATTTCTCTTCCATATATTAATTCATAGCAATTTTAGAAATTAATTTGATCAAGTCTTTACTTGATTTTTCTAGGTCTAGAAATATAATCTCTATATTAATTATATTATAGTTCTTAATTTCTAAAATATATTTTAATCAAGACATACTTAATTAAATCATCACAGTTTAATTTTTTTATCAATGGTTCTTAATATGTGTGGTCCATTAGGTTCCTAATATGTTGATCCAAATATAAATTTTAATTTTAATTAAATAGAATTAAATAAATTAAACATGCAGCATCATATAGCTTGCATATTAATCGCAGTTCCTCCTTTGCATTACATGGCTTTACGAATGTAGATTGGGTAAGTACTATTGATGATCGCAAGTCTACGAAGGGTTACCTTATTCTCTTTGGTCATATATCGATTTCATGGAAATTGAGCAAACAACACAAAATCATTCACTCATCTACCAAGGCTGAGCATAAAGCCTTAGTAGATGGCACTGTTAAGGTTGTCTAGCTTAAGTATTTATTGACCGATCTGTAGATCCTTTCTACTTCTGTTTCTATCAATTGGTGTGATAATCTTAGTACTATTTATTTATCTGTGAATCCTATCTTTCATACTCGTACTAAACATGTTGATGTTAATTACCATTTCATATGAGATAGGGTTGCAATGAAAGAGATTCAAATTCGTTTTATCTCTTCTCATTATCAACTTGTAGATGTCTTGACTAAGTCGTTTCCTATTACTTTCTTCATTGTTTTTCGCTTTAAGTTTCGGGTCAATCCTCCACCATCAGCTTGATGGGACATATATATAAAAATTACTCTAGTGTTATAATCTCTATATTTATTATTGTATATTGCTCTGCACAATAGAAAATGTTGGCTAACTAATAGATCAACCCTCCTATTATTCTCAACTAAATTTCTATGGCATTAATTGATGAAAAATCATAAAACCAATGAAATTGTTAATTCAATAGCTGAGAATAAAAGAATAAGAGATTATATAATGAGATTATGATGTGAGCTTGAATCTTTTTTTGGAAGCATACAGCAGAGAAGAACTGGTGTGCACAACGATTTAGGTTTGGGGTCTAATGGGAAGATGGAGAGGACATTTTTGGAGTTAGACATGACCCACTGATTGTTCCAAGCTCAAATCTCCATTATTGGAGACAAAAATATTACTAAAGTTCTTGACGCTTTGTTGGTTAATTAATATACCAAAATATTATTTTTTATAGCAACTATAATATTGATCATATATATAGAGAAGAAGGCTTCATAAAGACTGCTTCTAGATTAAAACAAATAGACAGTAGTGACAAAGAAACAAAATATTGGCTTAGCTCCTTAATTAATCCAGTGAGCTGCAGTCTGGAATATTAAGATTATTATCTCTTGGTTTTATCTACGCACAGATTAAATGCCTTAAACGTTATTACAACTGAATAATATTGATCTTTACACTGCCTACAAACTTGTGAGATAAACTAAGTAAATGTCCAATTCATGGACAGAAAACAAAGAAAAAAAATTCGTCACTGATAAATTTTTTATTATATGAAGTCTTTTCTAGGGATGCTGCTGCATGCTTTCCGTTTTAACCAAAATTATGGTCAACCGAACCTACCAAACAAAAGGCGCAACTAAACCAAGTTGTTTAGGCATCGAATTTTGAAGAGAATGATATATTTATTGTATTACAGAGTAAGCAAATGTTACAATTTATACTAATGGCTTAATACAAAGAGCCTACATTATAGCCTACGAATGAGACCTAATTATCTATGAATAAGGAAACAAATAAGTAAAGATTCAATTACAGTATTTGCCTAAACTTGATTTCCTATTCTGTGGTTGATTTCCTATGTTGTACTTGGTTTCCTTTAACACTCCCCCTCAAGTTGGAGTGTATGTTAATTACACCTAACTCTCCAAGTAAAGTCTCAAACTGTGTGGAGCTTAATGGCTTAGTAAACAAGTCAGCCGGTTGGTGTGTAGTTCGAATGCAGGCTGTCTGAATCATTCCTGCTTGAATTTTCTCACGTATCAAATGACAGTCTATTTCTATGTGCTTGGTTCGCTTATGAAAGACAGGATTCGATGCTATGTGCATTGCTGCTTGATTATCACAGAACAAGGTTACCGGCTGTATGTGATTTATCTGCAAGTCCTTCAAAATGTTTTTCAGCCATGTAATTTCGCAATATGTAATATCCATGGAGCGATATTCTGCCTCTGCACTTGAACGCGATATTTTTGTATGTTTCTTGGCCCTCCATGAAACTAGTGCTTCTCCAAGTAAAATGCAATAACCAGTAACTGATCTTCTCATGTCATTACAACGAGCCCAATCAGCATCACAAAATGCTCGTAAATGAAGTGCACCTGTGGACGGCAACAGGATGCCTTGCCCAGGTGTTTGTTTGATATATTTGAGCACTTTATAAGTTGTATCCAGATGTGGTTGGCGAGGCTTGTCCATGAACTGACTTAGGATGTGCACAGCATAAGTCGAGTCTGGTCTAGTTATTGTAAGGTAGAGTAACCTGCCAACTAACCTCCTGTATGTTGATCCATCTTCCAAAAGCTTTCCATCGGATTTTATTAGGGACACATTTTGCTCCAAAGGAAACCGAGATGGCTTGACACCCAAAAACCCCACATCATCCAAAATGTCGAGTGCATATTTTCTCTGTGACAAACTAATGCCATGTCGTGATCTGGCAACCTCGATGCCAAGGAAGTATTTAAGTTACCCCAAGTCCTTAAGTTTGAATTGTTTGGACAAGAAAAGATTGGTGTTCTCTATGTATTGCAAATTATTCCCAGCTAATATCACATCATCAACATATATTAGTAATGCTAGAAAGTTACCATGATGACTTCGGATGAACAAGGAATAATTAGATAGGGACTGATGGAATCTTGCAGCCTTGAGTGCATCGAACAGTTTGATAAACCACTGTCTAGAGGCTTGTTTTAAGCCATACAGGGATTTATGAAGTTTGTAAACGCGTGTCTCCCCCTTTTGCCCGAAGCCAGGAGGCAAAGTCATGTAGACGTCCTCATCCAAGTCACCATGCAAGAATGCATTGTTGACATCAAATTGATGTAAATGCCAACCACGCAAAGCTGCCACACTAAGTAAAAGGCGGACAGTGACCATCTTGGCTACGGGAGCAAAGGTTTCCTAATAATCAACGCCTTCAACTTGGTTGTAGCCCTTAACCACCAGTCGTGCCTTATAACATTCCATTGTCCCATCAACCTTCAACTTGATTTTGTATACCCATTTGCAACCGATTGGCCGCTTGTGGGATGGTAAAGGTACCAAACTCCAAGTCCCAGTGGCTTGTAAAGCAACTATCTCATGATGCATGGCCTCATGCCACTGAGGATGTTGAACAGCCTATGAAAAACTAGTGGGTTCTTTGAGGAGAGTGAGTTGAGCAGTATAAGCTTTGTGATGGGGAGAAAGGTGAGTGTAAGATAAATAGGCAGAGAAGGGATAAGCAGTACCTGAAGTGTGAACCATGTTCGTGGATGATGTCAGGTCAGGTTTTGAAGGGAGAGTCATGGTAAGATGAAAATCCTGCAAGTAAGAAGGAGTGGTGATAGAACGACTGCCACGAAGAAGGGTAGGAATGGGCACAGGTGAGGAGGTGTTCTGTATAGGAGATAAATCGGGTAGTGGACTTTTGGTAGGACTGGCTGGAGATGGTGACTCTGTGAGGGGAGCTAGAGGAGTAGATGAGTTGGTGGAAGGATGGGTCTAGGAATTGGGTGAGCTAGGAAGTGTAGGACTGGGAAACAAAGGAGGGGGTTCAAAATGTATGTCGAAAGGTAAAGATGGAGTAGGAGTAGGAGTGGGAGTGGGAGGTGAAAATGATGGGGTATTAGTATGTGATGCAGATGTAAGAAAAGGAAATATGGATTCAAAGAAAACAACATCCCTGGAGACTATTATTCATTGTGTAGCTAGATCAAAAACTCTATACCCCTTTTTCCCATAAGGATAACCAATAAAAATACATCGAGATGCTCGAGGATCAAATTTGGAGTGACTTTGGGCATGGGTGGAAACAAAACATAAGCAACCAAATATTCGTAAGTGCGAGTAATTGGGAACTATGTTGAAGAGTTTTTCATATGGTGTTTTTCCATGGAGAATGGGGGTTGGTGTTCATTTTATGAGATAAGTGGAAGCAAGAATAGCATCACCCTAAAATTGGTAAGGAAGACCGGCTTGAAGAAGTAAAGCACGTGCCATATTTAACAAATGCCTATGTTTGCGTTCGGCAACGCCATTTTGTTGTGGAGTATTAATACAACTGGTTTGATGTACCTTTGTGAGCGTAAAAGCTTTCAAGTTTGAATTTAAGACCATTATCACTACGAATCATTTTGACTTTGGAATCAAATTGGTTTTTAGCCATGTTGATAAAATTGACTATAAGATCTAGTGTCGGATTTGTGTTTCATAAGATAAATCCATGTGCATCTAGTATGATCATCAAAGATAGTAAGAAAATATTTGGCACCTGAAATAGAAGGAATTTTATAACCACCCCAAATGTCAACATGGATTAAATCAAATGAAGATGTAGTAGTAATGGAACTTGAAGAAAATGGAAGTTTGGTTTGTTTTGCTAACAAACAAATCAAACACTTGTCATTAGAGCAAGAATTAACTTTAGGAAATAATGGAGAGACTTTGGTTGAGGGATGCCCAAGACATTGATGCCAAAGGTTCGGGTTAGAAGTTTTGGCATGGGTGCAGGTTCCTTTCTTGGCTTGGTTGAGAAAGTAGAGACCCTCTCGTTCAATTCTCATCCCAATCATCTTCCCCGAACGTAGGTCCTGAATCACATAAAATTGATTTAGAAAAATGGTTATGCAAGAAGAATCAAATGCTAGTTTACTAATGGAAATTAAATTCAATCAGAAATATGGGACACATAAAACATTATCAAGGATCAAATCAGGAGATAGATGAACTCTACCTATGTGAGTTACTTGTGTTATTGATCCATTCGGTAATTCAACAGTGCGGCCATTAATCGGTCTTGAGTATGTGAGCAGATTTTGGTCATAAATCATATGATCTATACACCCACTATCGAAAATCCATGTGCTTCTGTTGCCATTAGAGAAGAGTGAAAAAGCTTTACCTGAGAGCTCATCATGAGTTGGACAGTTACTAATATGGTTGGTAGAGGATGTTTTAGTTTTTAACATGCTGAGTATCTGTTTGCACTCGTCAGGTGTGAAAGGAAAGTTCATCTCCTTCCTCTTATTCTCATGGGATGCAGCTTGATTTCCATTGGAAATTGCCATATTAAACTCAGCTTCAGTTACTGCTTTCTTCTTGCGACAATATTCAACCGTATGTCCCTTCCAGCGGTAGAAAGTGCATCTGAGATGTGCGCGACAATCCTTGGTGTTGTGATTTGTTCTGTTGCATCTGGAGCATCTCTATTCAGTTTCAGTCTCGTGGCTTGAATTCTTTACGACAAAGGCAACAGCCTCTGGTTGAGCAAGACTTTTCCCAGTTGTCACTTCTGATTGTTTTTCATGACGAAGAACCAGTGAATATGCCTTGTTTATTATTGGTAATGGATCCTGCAACACAGTGTTGCTACAAACACCCATATACGAATCACTAAGACCCATGAGAAATTTCATGGTTTTCTGTGTGTCCAGGTATGCAGCCACTTCCTTGACTGATCCACAAGTGCATGTTGGAAAGGTACAGAGTGCATCACGTTCATCCCATAAACCTTTCAGTTTTGTGAAGTAGGATCCCACAGACATGTTGCCTTATACACAGTTGTGAATTTCATTCTCATTATTAAATAACTGAACCACATTCACATGTGAGAATCTTTCTTGTAAATCAAGCCACATTTGTCTGGCATCCTTGCAGTTGATGACGCTGGCTGCAATATCTTTGGACATAGATCCCAGCAGCTAAGTTTTAACCAAACTATTACACCGATTCCATTGTTGATGCTCATCTGGTTTCTTCTCATCAGGCTCCTTCATTGAGCCATCTATAAATCCAATATTGTTTTTAACTGTCAGAGCCATAGTCATGGATTGGCTCCATGTGTTGTAGTTGTCTTCAACCAAAGGTTGTGGCACAAGAACAGCGTCAGGTTGATCTGAATGGTGAAGGTAAAGCTGGTGATTGGGATGATCCCATCTTGCTCCTGAAGACATGCTTCCCTGGTTTTCGTCTCCCATGGAAGTTGGCTAAAGGATTTGTGTTTTATTTTGATACCTAGATTAATTGCTCTAATACCATGAAGAGAATGATATATTCTTATTGTATTACAGAGTAAGCAAAGGTTACAATTTATACTAATGGCTTAATACAAAGAACCTTCATTATAGCCTACGATCGGACCTAATTATCTATGAATAAGGAAACAAATAAGTAAAGATTGAATTACAGTATTTGCCTAAACTTGATTTCCTATTCTGTGGTTGATTTCCTATGTTGTGCTTGGTTTCCTTTAACAAATTTAAGTTAATTTAACCAAGTTGTTGTACTCTATCTAAGAGCACTAGGTCTTCCAATGGGATTTGATCATGCACTTTACTCTCTTATAATTATGGTTTCGGCTTCAATTCTACCTATGGGCTTCTACAATTCTGCTTACACTTGTAAATTTCAAAGCCAGCTCTTTTCTTTGTTACATGAATTCTGGTTAGATAACTTTTAAGGACTAAAACAAGAAATCAAAGCCAGGCATGGAGATTCAAGAATGTGTTATAAACTTAAGCAGAGAGTCCATAGCTCTTGATTATTTTGGAAATAATTGTTAACTTAAGCTCTGAGTTAATAATACAAGTTTAAATATGTTAATATTAGAAAATAATATAAATCATATCTTGAAATCTTATTTAACAGTTTAAGCTATTGGGTTGAGATGGTTCTTTAACATGGTATCAGAGCCTTGATGACTAAGCGGTCATGAGTTCGAATCTCATCATCTCTATTTATTTGATAAAAATTAAGCACAAGATAATATAGGTTTAAGATGATGTGTTAGAGAATAATATAAATCATAACTTGAGATCTTACGTAACAATTTAAGTTATTGGGTTAAGAGGTTATTTATAGTTAATCTCTTAAATCTATATTTGGTATAGCATCTTATAGTTTTCATAGTAAAATGGTTAATATTACACTGGTGACTTACGCAATTCTTCATGTATTAAATTTACAAAAACATTAGAACTAGACAAAATAATGGTAACTGCCTATTGTTGAAACATCCTTGACCACGACAATAAGGTCAGCATCAGATCAGAAGGACTCTTCATAATGTCCATTAACTAGCCTTCTTGACTGTTTCCGTCCTGTTTTTTTCCTTTTCACGTTGTTGAAAATGATGACCTGCCATAGTACTTTTACATTTCAAATTAACCCTGCCTGATGTTACCTCCAAGAAACAAGTCTAGCATAATTTTAAAACCCAAAAATAATCGCATTACATATATACAAACGCGCATGTTCACGTTTCTGTTCATCTCAATAGTCTCAACATCCCGAAATATTCTTCTTTTTCACAGTCCAGCTAGTTTCATTTCCTCGTTGGGGCGACCATGAGGAGCACTGCAAACAAGCAAAGCAACAAGCTTGTTCGAATTTTATTATCACCTTTCAAAATTATTAGCAAGGCTAAGTACTTGTACATGAAGAGCAAGTGGAGTTGTGTTGGAAGAGGTGGCAATGGAAGTTTTGTTTGCGGTCCAACTGCTGAAGCCATGATCCTGCCGAAGTGTTTCAGTGTTAAACCTAATCCAAACGCGAACAACGATGAGGTACTCAAAGGAATCTTAGAATCGATGGCCAAGAAGACTCTTCGTCATCAAATAGAGTCAACTATGGATGGAAATGGAGAGGTGATCAAACAAACTACAGTGGAGCCTAGTGGCCGTGTGGGGAGGAGTTACAGTGTTGGGGTAGGAAAGATTGGGAGGATTGATGAGGATAGGCCTTGTTCATTCAGGGAGGATGATAATTTGAAGGCAGATTGGTATATAAGTAAAAGCCATGCTATTAGTAGGAAGAGTATTGGGTATTACTAGTGAGATTTTTCTATAAACCTACATGAACTTAAATGGGATACCGCCAAAGCAAGTAATGTGCTGATCACTTCTTGAAACTTCTCTTTTTGCTTCTATGATTGTTTTTACTCTTTCGTTGCTCACGAAAATTATCGTGTAGTAGACTAGTAGTTATCTGGCCTGTATTCTGCTGCATGTTATAATTTTTTTTAAAAAAAATATTAGATATGCAAATTATTTTGATGTGTTTTTTATATTAAAAAAATTTAAATATAAATTAAAAGGCCAAGCAAATATGCAATTAAATAAATTATAATCATTTATGTAAATAAATAGAAAAGAAAATCATTAACAATAAACAAAAGAGAAATAAAAAAAATTAAAAAATAAATATAGATCAAGATATATATTCAATCATACAAAATGAGAAATTTACATAAATGTGTTATTTTGAAAAATAAATTTCATTTATATAAAACAAAAAAATATAGATGATGAATTAAAATAACATCTTAAAAAATAAAAAACAAACAAAATAATTTTAAAAAAACAATTATATTCTAAAAAGGTATGCAAACTCATGGTCTATATCATGAGATCAAGATAAATTCATAGAAAAAAATTAAATAAACCCATAAAACTAATATTTTTTAAAAAAACTAATGCATATTGATAAAATTGCATGAAGTCAAATCCCTAATAAATCAAATATTGAAAGATGAAATCAAAAAAAATCAACACACAAAATAATCTAAAAAAATAAGAGTGATAATAAAAAAATTCAAACAGAAAATAAAGATTTTTAATTAAAGAGTTAAATTAAAAAATAATTTTAATCAAAATAAAATAAAAATAAAAATCAAGTTACAAGACAAATTTTGTTGAAGGATGAATCCATTCAAAGACAAATAAATAATTTTACTATAATAATTTACAATAAACTATAGTTTTAAAACCCTACTCGGTCATCAATCCGGTCAAGTGATCGGGTCACGGGTCAGATGGGTTAACCCAAAAAGAAAACACTGCAGATAATTATTCAATTAAGTGAGCCATACAAAAAATGGTAAACATTAAGTCGCATAGCCAAGTGCCAAAAAGTCTAGTTGGAAACTTAAGCTTCATGTCCTTTTATTTGACAGAGTATTTGAAGCTAAAACTCACTGTAATGCTTAGGATTTCTCTTCCAAGGTTACATAGGTACTGGTTTACAGGTTGTCTGTGGCGCTTAAAACATGATGCAAAAGGAGCAGAAAGAAAATAATGACACAAAGCAGTGGTCATTATTTGTCTGTGGCCGAACTTAGGGGACTGCCCGGCGAAGCACCACCAAATGAAGAGAGTTACCACAAGCCTGAGACGACTTCTACTACTTTGCCAGCTTCGAATCCTTAGACAAGAGCTAGGACGGATTGAATCGAAAGCTTTCTTGTTTTTGGCTTAACAGTGATATGATACAAAAAAAAATAAAAGAAAGAGTAGTTGCAATACTACCCGGAAGAGGTAGCAGGTGCAATAGGCCGGGACACGGAGGTCGAAGGAAGAGAAGAGGCAGCGGCAGCGGCAGGAAGCAGCAGGAAGTCCTCTACTCCTCTGTCAAGATGCCCTCTGCGGTCAGCTGGGTTTCAATTAGGTTTGCAAATTGTAAGTTTTGGAACTGATATTGCTTTGTTCTTCTTGTCTTCAGTTTTTAGCATTTTGGGCTTTTAAAAGGACAAAACGATGTCGTTTAATAATTGACAATATAAAAAAATTGATTGAGTTTTATCAGGGTTTAACCGGGTGGAACGGGTCCCGGATCGACCGGGTTTCCCCAGGCCAATTCCCAAACAGGTTTTTGCCTCCACCCGGACCGGTCTCAAGCACGGGTCAGCTGAGTCCCGGCTCGACCCGCCGAACCGGTCCAGGTTTTAAAACACTGTATTAAATTGTGTTTATATATATATATGAAAAACTCCCTTACTATAATGTTTTGGTTAATGTCTTTTGAACGGGTCTCATACAGTCAACATTGTTCTGTTTAGGCCTCATGATAATTGCCTCAGGGTACGATAGACCAGACCCTGTGTTCCTACACCTGTATGATCCTAGCTCACACCTGACTAGTTCCAAACAAAGACCATTTGAGATATCGGCAGCCGCAAAACATCGCACTACTAATATTTTAACACTACGGGCTTTTTCTTATGAAGAAATTGACTCCTATTCTTGCAAATATATACACGAAATCATGTATTGGATATTAACCTGATTCGGTTTCATAGGTTTATCTCAAAAATTCAAGATTTACAAACTTGATTTAATTAGACTGGATTAGACAATTACATTATAAAACTTATTAGTTGATGCTTGGTTAACTTAGTCAACTTAATCATGGTAATATCAAGAGTATTTTTTTCAAATAAAATAATATTATTTTAATAAAAATAATTAACCTAATAATTCACGTGTTAAACCAATAATCTAATAATTTTTTTTAATCAACTAATCTTCAAATTAGACCTGACGTGTGAGTCTATTGTAATTAAATATAAGGTATTATTTATTGATTACATTTGAATTGAGAACCTGTCATGGCAAGTAGATTAGCAAAGATCTTTTCACACTTTCTTGCCCCATCGTTAATATTTTGGTAAAATTAAATTAAATTTATTTATCCAAATAATGAATTTAATTAAACAGGGGCTAAGAGAAGTGGAAATTTGAGGTAAAATATTATGAAAAATTCTGAATTTCAAATCGACATGATCTCTGTTAATTAGAAAGCTTCTTTGATAAATCTAATATCCTCATTTGCTAGCTATAATTAATGCGTTATATGAACAATGTTTATGAATCTTTATCCCTAACAAAAACTACATCCCCATGAAATTGTTACTTTCGAATAAATGTGAGTATCGTATCCTCATTGTTTACACCAAGTTTAACTTTAGATAATAAATGGGAAGTTCTTTCGCTGGAACTTCTACCGTGTAGGATGTGCCACGCTTGAACAGAGCTTTGACCTATCAGTTTCAATGTGCGTCTTAGCAATCTGCTTCCATTTCTATCCTTGATTCTAACGAAGATTTCTGCAGTTAAAAAATCAGTTAACCATATTTATGGCTGCGATGACCTCAACAACAAGGTATAGCATCGAAGCTAGCTGGGGCCGGGTCCAATGGGAAACGGCAACGTTAACATTTGTCTTGACTTTTTCGAGCAGACTTGATCCGGTTCACAAAAAAAAAAAGGAGCTGACTAAGCTTTTTTTCGCATTCTCACTCCATTTCAGCAACTTGCTTGGAAACGAAGATTTCAGAAATATCTCAAAAAAACGTCTCAGGGCTTACGATTTGCTAGGTCCTGAAAAAAAAAGACCGACTTATCAGTAAAATGATTATGAAGGCAACGTTGACATTGCTGTTTCAGAAGCCAGGTCAAGGAAAGCTTTGCCCTCATAGGATAGCCATAGGGCAGGCTGCAATACTTTGTTTGTCACAACTTGTGTATTGTATGGCCTGTTCCGGTTAAAGAATTCAAATTGCATGGTCGACCCAAGCCCGCAAACCTATAAACAAGTATTACAATTTTGGTCTGCTGTCGTAATAATATGATAAAAGGCCAGTTGCCCAGCGCAGATACGTTCACATTTCTTCTGATAATAACATATATAGTACAATAAATATATGATTTATTAGCATTAATCTTTGTATTATTAACGAAAACAGTGATTAGTTCAACGGAGAGGTGACGAGGGAAGTCGAGCAAGCTATTCCAACTTTGATCATTCGTGAGGTGGGATTCTGAGCCGATTGTGCATTTTCCATTTTGGCCTACTGAATGAACTACTTTAATACTACTATTTGGTATTTACTTTTGAAACCTCCATGCGTCTGTCTTTAATGGCTGGAAAGTTTCCACACGCACGTTTTTTCCTGTTCCGTTCAACAACCTCAACCTTAATCTGATGTTATAATTACTCGCAAGATATTATAATTAAATAAACCCCACTATAATATATGGAAGCAAATCCAAATTCAACCATCACACACCTATATATTCACTCTTTCTTCATGATCACTAAAAAGTTTCAAGATTTCCATTTCTTGCAACAAAATATCCCACCTCCTTGATTCTCAATAGTTACACTTCTTCTTCTGTTTTATGCAAAGTATTAGCACTAACACGGGTGGGACAATGAAAAGCAAAGAAAAGAAGAGAAGCAAGCTCGTAATTATTTTGCTAGCACCCTTTAAAGTTCTCAGGAAGGCTGGAGAGTTTTACATGAAGTTCATGGCAGATTCTTCTGATATGGTTGGTAATGATTATCGTGGTTTGGTAGGTGAACCGGGCTTTCCTAAGAGTTTTAGCAATGATTCTAAGAGAGAGAGCAGCATAGGATATTCAACTTCAGGGAGGAGAAGTGGACCTTTACAATCAGCTTCAGGGAGGAGAAGTGGAACTGTACTCTTAGAATCAGCTTCAGCGAGGAGAAGTCATGTGATGCAGCCAAATATGCATTGTAGGGAAGCGGAAGGGAGAAGAAATATCGGTTCTATGTCTAATGGAATGGAAATGAGGAGTTACAGTGTTGGGATAGGAAAGATTGGGAAAATTGATGAGGAGAAACCTTGTTCGTTTAGAGAGGATGACGGTGATAATATCAATGTAGATGTGTGCCCTAGAAGTCGAAGCCAAGCGGTTACAAGGAAAGTTGTCTATTACTAGTGAAAGAGTATGGAGTAT
>Ga0325403_1004474_pt1 | contig 13003 bp, 9 predicted proteins | sample PopdelMetagenome_19_FD_205665 | JGI IMG/M metagenome (GOLD analysis project Ga0325403, IMG submission 205665) | Populus deltoides microbial communities from Bellville, Georgia, United States - Xylem-PdKOR-R4 | ecosystem: Host-associated > Plants > Phyllosphere > Stem > Wood/Secondary xylem...
TCTTAAAATTTATTGTTGCATTTACAGGTACTATTCCATGTATGGACATGTAGAGAAACTGGCAGAAGAGATTAAGAAAGGGGCTTCATCTGTTGAAGGTGTTGAGGCCCAATTATGGCAGGTGAGGAAGTGCATCCAATGTCAACTTTCACAGTCCATGCTCTTGTGATGTTGAACTATTTTACCTGCATGCTGTGGCCTGTATATGATGATACAAAGTAGAATGCCACAAGAATTTTAGATTCAAAAGGAACACGGTTTGAGAATCAGGAACTCAACTTGTTTCTGAAAATGCACGTTTCCTACATGCGAAGTTATGAGGTTATCAGAATTCATCATCGACATTCATGGCTTCCATACTTTATGTGAACTGCTGCATGCAGTTTTAATTATTATTTTTTTTTAATATTGTTGCCTTTAGTAAAATCAGTATTACAACTTTTAATATCTCTCATAGTTATGTCCTGTTGCTCATATGTGCCAAGGTTCTGTTAGAACTTTGCACCTGTGATGGAGTTGTTCACAGTTGTTATGGTTCCTTTTCCTTGGTTAGACATCTCTGTCAGTTGTCACATCTAATAATTATCTATAGGGTTGTGAAGGCATAGCTATTTATAGTTTTTCTTGCCACTGAAGTGTGTAATCTAATATATTTGGAATGCAACTTGATAGTTCAACTGGTGGCAAGGATTATTTTTGAAGTCGAGGCTCCTCAATGTTGTGGTTTTCTCTGAAATTGCAAAAAAAAAACTATAAAGATCTAGTCCTCATGTGTAACAGGTTCCTGAGACACTGCCAGAAGAGGTGCTTGGAAAGATGAGTGCACCACCAAAGAGTGATGTACCAATCATTACACCTGGTGAACTCGCTGAAGCTGATGGCTTTGTGTTTGGATTCCCGACAAGATTTGGAATGATGGCTGCCCAATTCAAAGCTTTTCTGGATGCAACTGGAGGTCTATGGAAAACACAGCAACTTGCTGGCAAGCCCGCTGGAATCTTCTTTAGCACTGGATCGCAAGGTGGTGGCCAAGAGACCACAGCGTAAGTCCCCGTGTCACTGCTACCAGATTAAGTGTTTTACTCGAAAAGCTTGTTAGGGAGCACAAGTAACGATGTCTTATGAAAATGTTGAGATTTTTACAGGTTGACTGCTATTACCCAACTTGTTCACCATGGGATGATATTTGTTCCCATTGGCTACACATTTGGTGCTGGCATGTTTGAGATGGAGAAGGTGAAAGGTGGAAGTCCTTATGGCGCAGGAACTTTCGCTGGGGATGGGTCGAGACAGCCAACCGAGCTTGAATTGGAGCAGGCTTTCCACCAGGGCAAGTACATTGCTGCCATCACAAAGAAGCTCAAAGGAGCTGCTTAAGTTTTCTCAATTACAAGAATACGGTCTGGTCTTCCATTTTTTCACCCTATAGAATATGCATTTGCAAAGAATAATTCTTATTCTACTGTTTATTATATGCTTTTCATGTGTGTAACACGATAGTGATTATTGTCTCAATGATATCAAGGTTGGTTGTGTTTTCATTTATTCCATTGCCATTGCATCATAAATATGATTTCATCATTCCTCTGTCTTAGAACCTTAATAATTTCGATCAATTGCTCCTGCAAATTGAAAGCAATAACCACTTTGAAGCTAATGCCAGGCAAAGACGGCAGAGACCTGCGAAAGCAGCGCATCAAAACCATCGAAACCTGAACCATAACACTACAATTTATAGTGAATGCAGGTCTCAAGTTTTGAAAATCTGAATGATGCCAGGGACATTTTATGGTTTAGAGTCCCTCTATCTTGACATTGATCCTTTCACCTGCAGTTTTCCTGTCTGTCATTCTTTAGGACCTTTTCAAATTTAGGCTAATCACTGATATATGTATAGCCTCGTCTAACAAAAAATATAGTGTCAACGTTACACCAACTTCTGATTATAACCTAACCTTCAAGCACACATACAAGAAAGAATATACAGAACCTGATGGTTTGGTAAATATTAGGTGGAATTTGATTCATCAGTGTTTTATTTTTAGTTATTTTTTGAGCTGATATGTCCTACCAAACTATTCTCAGAATATATGAATATAATTCTCCAAACCATCAAGACTCCTTTTCTCATTAGAAAGGGTGCTCTCAGGCAAGCTTTCCGCGGTCATGAGTGTATTGTGTTTAAGAGATTAAAATGGGTGCCAATGTAACACATAACAGTGTCTTTTTCTTGTTACAAATTATTTCTAGCAAAGTGGGCACCATAGCATATTGGATTATACTTTCCTCCATAATTGTTAGTCTCGACCCCGTGTCTAACCTGATTTAAGATCTAGATAAGATTCAATAGCGGGTTTGTTATGTCAAACTAGGTCTATCCTAAAATGACATTGTTCTGGATAAATTTTTTTTAAAAATAATATTATTTAAAAAAAAATTTAAGATAAAAAGTTTTTGGAATTAACTTGGTTGGTTCTTGACTAGGTCAACCAAGTTTAACCATGTCAGTAATCAAAGTGATTTAAAAAAAAAATTAAATATGAGCTAAGCGCTAGATCAACCCATCGAGGTGCGTCGAGCTTAACAAATATGCCTTGCCGGGTAGGTTTTTGCTTCTCATCATTTTTACCTGGGCATTTCTTTTCTGAGGAATTGCTATGCATAAAAGGGTTCGGCTCCTTCGCAGCCAATGAACTTCGGATTACTGGAATCAGATAAGTGCCACCAAAAGAAGTCTTGTAACTGTCAAACTTGTTTCTTCCATCATTTGGCCAAACATCCAGCCGCATGTGAAATCCTGTCTCGCCACTTTTTTCATGTACCTAACCTATAGCTTTTCTTTTATCTGCCTACATGCTTTACTTTCATGCCTATGCAGTAATCAATTTCGTGATCTTCTCCGGCCAGTATATATATATATATAAAAGCACTGTACAATAGTATCTCGAACTAAACACATGTTTCGAGATAGAATTCTGTGCTCGAATTTCAAGGTAGCTAGGTTGATGTCATGTGTTACCTCATATCTTGCCCTCTGCTTATGCTCATGCTTGCATAGTTGGATGCCCATTAACTAGTAGTAATAATAAAATCTCGAACACCAATTGGTGTGCACGTTGACCAATATAAATTCTCATGGAAAACATTTTTTACTCCATTGCACGACCTAGAACAAGAGAAAGAAACTTTTTTTTATTTTAAATTAGAGTCTCGGGGCAATCATTTTTACCCTATACAATTACAAGATTCCACACCCTTTATAATTATTTCTTTCTTTTAAAGTATGGCTCTCTTTTTCTGATAGATATTAGATTTAAATCTATAAGAATCCCACTCAGTTGTATCTTTGCTGCAGCACTGGGTGACAAAAGATGAGAGCAAAGAGGAAAACAGTTCTTTAAACTAATCCACATGATGACAAAAAGATGCAATTAGGAACTTTCATTGGTAGATACTGAAATATATGAGAGTATCGTATCATGATCAGCAGGCAAGAGATTTACTAATTAATGCAAGATAATGAAGGTGTTAAACTAATTCAAACCCTAATGATCTTTTGCTTGCAATGTTGTTGGGTTCGATATACTGGGCTAATATCATTCTACTCTAGAGGCATCTGGCCTTGGAACTTATATCTATAATCTATAAAAGAGGATATGATACTTATGATCATTGCAAACCTTGTGTATTTCAAGAGTAGGATTTGTGCTTTTAAAGTGTAAGGATCGAATCAAACAAAGCTCCTACAGTACGAATCTTTGTTTGTTTCCATTTTTCCTTGAAGGGTTTGTGGATATATCATCTTTTCTTCGACAATTTGAGTAAGAGGAACTGTATCTAGCTAGTTTCTACTCCTCTAATTCCTCGGAGAGATCCATCTCTGTCAAGCATGAGTGAATCACATGCATGTGGAAGTGTAATATATATACTCTATATATCTTGCAAGAGGATTATATATTTAGTAAAGAATGCCCATATATAATCAATTCCTTCAAGTAAGAATCTTTTCCAAGATTAGTATTGCAGGAAGGACTGTAGATTGAAAGTGCTTTTAAGAATTAATCAATAAAAACTTGTAATAGAAGACAAATATGAAGATTGGAAAGTAAGCTTTTGATATCTTGAAGTCACATGGAAGTCTGTAATATTGGTGAAACAATGATCAACTCTTAGATTCTATGATTCTTAGTAAAGTTGATGCAACTTTCAGTAACTTAAAAAGAACTTGAACTCATAAAGTAGTTGATATATTATAAGGTCCCGATCGAATCCGGTGCCTGAGCAGAGAATTACAAGTTAATTTACAGTGTATGATCATCATAAATATTAATTGCATTAGAGCATTAAGCAACAAATTATTTCCAAATAATAACAAGCAAAGCTTCTCTCCTATCTTTCTTTTATATTTGTTCTTGAATGGCACCTTGAAAACAAAAATTATCACAACTTCACTGCTTGTGTGCTCGGATTTGAACACAGATTTCTACAGAGAAATCATTGCTACGGTTGGAAGGAGATGTATGGTTTCCTCTCCTAACCCTCTTATCATCATCATCATCATCATCTGATACAAAAAATTTGAAGTGTACTCATCTTCTTGCTTTTTTAGAAGGATTTAAGATCAAGTTTAATCATTCATTTCCCACTTAACCTTTGTGTGTTAGTTTCCTATAATCATAAATACAAATAACCAAGCATAAAATTAGTCTGATGGTTTTTAGGTTTCTGGTTATGAAAGTGAGATAGGGTCTAATTGCCTTGTTGACGTACCTCCAATGGAAGCTCCTCAATGTGGCCATTGGATGAAAAGCATAAAAGCACAGAGTCTACACATACATACATATTTCCTAACATTTGTTTTTTTATATGTAATAATAGAAAATAAAAACCCGAAAGGAAGAGGTGTGGGCCACCTTCTGACTTCCACTACCAATATTCCAAAACACAAACAAATCAAAAGCGATATTTTCATTCAAATGACATCCCCACACTCACTCCCTATTCTGGAATTCAATTATTCCCTTTCAATTCTTCTCTCTTCTTCCTTTTCTCTCTTGAAACCTAATTAAAGCTAGTGCCAGCTCTATTCACAATACACACACACACACACACACACACACACACACACACACATATAGGGAGAAAGAGAGAGCAGTAGAAAAGAAAAGAAAAGTGCGAGCTCTTCTACTAAACTCAAGTATACTTTATAACAAATTAATGTTATCTAAACTAATTAATCTGTTACACTTTCCCTAAAATCTGCGCCTATACTCATTCCTAACCCATGTTTATAATCATATAATTCTTCAATTATTACAACAATTAATATGCTTCCAAATGGTCCCAATATTGGCCAGCTGCATCATTTTGCCTGTAGCTGGCCCAACATTGGCATGTACCCTTGGACAGTCATTTCCTTTTCTTTCTTTTTCACAATTTCTATACGCTGTATTCTTTTGCATCCTGGACTGAGTTATGTGGGGCTTGTTTGTTTTCTGTTCTTTCTTCTTCTTCTTCTTCTTCTTCCTCTTCTCTCATTGATCTTATCGTTCCCAATTTGGCTAGGGTTTTGATAAGATCATGTATACTAGTTGCATAGAATCTGTTCCCATGCCCGAATTTTCGACCATCTTCTCTTTTCTTTTATCTGTAAGTCCCTCCAAATGTAGGGGTCCAAAAATCAACTGCGGTCTCATGAGTAACCGGAAAAGTGCTCGATACCGGTACCAGACATAGCCCTCGGCTTCTAAGATCTTGTTTTTGTCCTTCGAGGTCCTTGGACTTGTCAGAACTCTACAGTGAAAGAAGATGCCATATTAAATCCACCAAGACAAAAAAAAAAAAAAATGCCGTCCATAATTTTAATTGAAAAATTTAAAGTTAAGTGTTGAATACTCAATGGATTTATTACTATTAGATTATATATTTCCGGAAGGAGAATATTATTGTACCTGTTGGTGGAGTATGGGAGTTCCACTTTTCGTGTATTGGGTGCTGAAGACCTGAAAATAAAATAAGAAGATGAATATACTAGAAATTCATGGCACCTATATACTTATTGGTTGAATACATTGTTTATGATTCATTCCCTATATCATTAGTATAATTTTCACTAGAAGGATGCAAGATTTGTAGAAGATTGATCACTTACTTTAACTTGCTCATGGAGGAATTTGATGTATTCAATAGCTTCAGAGAGCACCGAGGCTGTATCAGTCTGACATGATAACATGATCGCAAGCCAAAAAGATAATAATTGATAAGTTTTCATCATTCAAGAATGCAAATGATCTATCACTATTTACTCTTTGTGAAAGTGAGCAAGCAAACAAGAGAGTTATCTTGCCTTTCCGAAAGGCGAAACCAATTGTTGGAGTGCAGTGATTCTGTCCCCCATCTTCTCTTTCCTTACCTATGATCAAAGCTACAAATTCTCATTCATGTCTATAAATGATGTAAGGGATAAAAAGCTTGTATAGACTCATCTTGTCAAAATCTTTTATCAAATTTTCTGTACCTTAAAAGATGGCAAAGATGATGGTGTTTCATTTCTAGGCCTTTTTGTTGCTGCTTCACTCCCACTTTTCTTTACTGCTGTATTCGAATCCCGTACTTCAGATATATTCTGCTGGAAAAAAGAGTGAACCAAAAATTTCCAATCTCAATTGTCCAAACCCTAATCTTAAAAGCATAATTACCAATATCAATCAAATCTGAATATTGCATATATGTGTAGCTATATTTCTATATATATGAGGTTTTTAGGCATAAAAGATGCCTAGTTGTACTCTTCCATTATCGTGTTAGATTTGCATACCTTTGGTTTTTCATCGAAATTCGATGTAGCAAACTGCGGTTGCATCGACGGGAAATAGCTCGGACGAACATCATTCATGGCACTTGCAGATGCATTCCAAAATGGAGTATTATTGGAGAAGTGCAATTGGTTACTAGAAGTCTGTTTGGGAGGTGAATTTCTCAAGAATTGAGGTCCTTTAGGCCAAGAAGGCAACAATTCATTAGTGCTAAGACCATAATTTGCCCCGTATGCATAACTCATCGGTCTGTTCTCAAAAGAAGACTGCCGTGCTTGATTATCTGATATCAATAGCCCTTGTACCATAGTTGAAGGGCTTCCATAGATACTTGATGAATCCATTGGGAAACTAGACTGCAAGCCTTGACATGACACGGTACTATCACTGGAGCTCCCATGAGGGCTAAACTGTGGTTGATCTAAAGAAAAGCCTCGATTCATTTGCTTAAACTCACTCATAGAGGAATCTCCAGTAACCCCAGTGAACACTCTCTCCCTCCACTGAGATTGAGAAGATCCAATTCCTGCAGTTTCTTGCTGATAATTGGTGCTTGAACTCAAATTATCTTGTAGCATCGATCGAAAACTGTTCTCAGACTTGTCGCTGCGACTGCCAAAACAATTCTAACTTTAAAATTTGTTTGCACACCTGCTATATGCATATAAAGAAACAAAGAGTACGCATATATAGGTAGCTAGGGTTACTAGTGTATTTGTATGTGAACTTACAGTAAGGCTTGATTCCAATCCATGGCTTGTGAAGAGAGGCCCAAACCCATCATATGCAAGTCAGCTGAAGAATCATGGCCTTGTTGCAGCTTCTGGGAATCATGGAAAGCAACAGAACTATCTGAGACCGAAACAGTTTCCATTGAAGACCTTCCTTTGACATCAGCCATTTCTGTCGGCCAAGCAAAGCTACGTAAACTATTAAGTCCTGAAGTTGTAGAAGATGATCCAGTACAATCAAACCTGTTCCTGCTTGAAGATGAATCCCACCAGTTTGTGCTTGTGTACTCATCTGCCATGGCTTAACACTGCTTGGTCTCTTAGTGGTTGTTGGTGTGCAAGAAACTTGGGTTTCTTGGGCTTTCTTTCTTGTTTTCTCGATTACTTTACTTAGCTTCTATGGTTACATAAAATGATAGAAAACGGTTCGCTGCATAACTTGAGTATTTATAGGAGCTGGAAACCAAAGTGACCATTTGGGTCCTGCGGTGTACCAATGAAAGAACTAATAGGGATGGTGGTGGTTGACATTTCTTTGAGTGAATACGAGTGATCATTAGACAAGGAAAATTTCATTTTGAAATTGAATTTCTTTTTATTTTTTCAAGCCTTTTTTTTTTCCGGCTGCTTTTCCTTTTAGTTGAATACTAGATGTAGATAGTGCTAGGTCGCCTATCCGTATTATGTTTTATAAAAAATAATGTTTAGGTGTTTCGAATAAAAATACTTTTACAACTTGAGTTATATTCTTGATTAGTTAAATAAGATCATTTTATTTAAATCAAATAAAAAATATATAGCAATAATAAAGGGACAACAAAAAAAAAATCACAATAACTTAGATTTTGTTTTTCAAAAATAAAAAAATAATGTTGTTCAAATTTCAGCTAATTAAATATAGAATGAAGAAATTGAATAAAAAGAGACAAAAATTGGCGCGACTCAACCTGGTTAGCATTATAGAAATGTGATTTGGGCAATAAAAGGTAAGTCAACTCGGGTTAACCCGCCAAACCCGCATTCTATATCATAAGATTATGATAACTCGATAAAAAATAAAATAAAATAAAAATATGCCAACCATCATTAACATTTCAACACATATGACTCGAATCATTAGACTAACAATACCATTCTTGAAAAAGCTGTGAAGCTCAATCCCTAAATAATATACCATAAATTTAGGTTGAAAAATTAGAAATCAAAAGAATACAAATCAAATTGGAATAAATAATATATGAAAAATTAGGATTGAATAATAAAATCAAAAACAAATAAAAGTGTTATAAAAAAAGCCAAGAACAAAAAAAAAATCAAAAGAATAAGAACTAAAGTTGAAATATCAACAACAAAATGGACCAACATGTTATTTTCAGGGGAGAAGAAACAAAAGAAAAAAAAGACCCACTAATGATAAATTGCTCAACTATCGCCGACATGCATCACATCAACAGAAAGAGGACACAACAAAGCTTTCAAAGACACGACACAAGAGCATTTTCTACCATCGAAAGGTGATGTACGCGCTGCCCGAAATGTGCGAGCTCCCCTACATGCTAGTAGTTTTTTCCATTTAAACATCAATCAGTCCTCATTAAAAGACCAGATTGCCATCAATGAACCTGGTAATAACAAAAAAACTAGAGTGAAAAGACCAAAAAGCTCTTAGACACGTGGTTTACTTTTTTTTATTTAAAAGGTAAACTTGTCATTTTATTGTATTTAAAGAATGAAAAAACATGAATACCTTTGTGTGCTAGTCTTAGAAACTTTGACTTAGAGGGTAATTATGTCATTTTACCATGCTTAAAAGATTAAAAAAGACTCTTATACCCCGATCAATACCTAAATAACTAATATGACATATGAAAAGATCAAAATACCCCCAACACCAAGGCATTTGATTTTTTTTTGAAAGGTAAAATAATAATTACACTATAGTCTGAATAGGAAAATATGTTTATGGCCAATATGAATTTGCCTTCACTTTAGCTTTTTCATTACTAGACGAGGACCCATGCTATGCCGTTTTTGTTTTTATAAAGAATAATATTTGAAAAAAGATTAAAAATCCTTTTTTAAAAAAATAAGCAACCTCATAAAAAGGACAGACTCAACTTAGGTTAACCTACTAAACTCGTGTCTCATATCATGATATTAGAATAACCCAATAAGTAAGTAGAATCACAAAGCCTATTTTTTTAACAAAACCATTGTCGAATGAAGAAATTGAAAAAGAAAATAAGTAAAAAAGAAGAAGAAAAATCGATGTCAACACGTTAACTTTTCAAACACATGACTCAAGTCATTAGATTGAAAGAACCCGATATGAATAAACTAAGAAGCCCAATTCTCAACCAATCAAATATTGAAAGATGAAATTAAAAATAATATTCAATTGCGCAAATGGATCCAAAGCCAAAATAACAATGAAAATAATGAAGACCAAAATTGAAATAAAATAAATAAATTAGATGACAACTATAAATTTTTGATTGAAGGGTGAAAATGAAAAGAAAAATCAATTTAACAAAAGGAGTAAAAAAAAATAAAATAATTAAAAGGATAAGGACTAAATTGAAAAAAAATTACATATCACAACTTGAGATTAAAGGATGAAATTGAAAACAAATTAAAATTTTACAAAGGGACCAAGAAAAAAAATTAAAAATTAAAATAATAAGGACCGAAGTTGAAATCTCAATATATAAAAGGACAACTTTTAGATTTTGTGTGACAAATGTGAATTCCTAGGGGAGGAGAGAGAGAAAAAAAAAAAGGTCAACAGTGTTGTCACGCCACTCTAATATTACCATGCACCGCCCCAATCAAAAGTTCTCAGAGTGGCATTTTTAACGATACGATGAAAGGTGAATTTTGACTGTCAGGAGAGGCCGCACGCAATGCATGAAGTTGGACATAGGCATCTCCTAACATGTTAGATCATGCGTTGCAAATGACATTCACTTTTTGTTTTTTTAATTATATTATATTTATTCAAATATCAAATTATTTCTTATCCAATTTGATTATTACAAAAAAAAATAAGTGTGAAAAAAAAAAAGCCCTGGATGCTAATTTTAAAACTTTTGTTTTCAATAATATTTTAATTGTTTCATTGTATTTCTAAAAAATTTTATTATTCTCTAATTTGGTAATATGTAATTGAAATTATAAAAACACCTCTCTATCTCAATAGCCAATTTAATAATTTTTTATGGGAAAAGTAAAATTATCATTTTAATGAACAGTAATTTACACTGAACAATGTTTTCCTAGGTTTTGTTAATCAATGTTATAATAAAGAATAGTATATTTTGATATGTCCCTATGCTCATGAAATCATGCCAGGTTAGAATCCACTTGTGTGTGGAGCCACTGGGGCGCCGATCACAGATAGAACAGCAAAATAAGAGGGAATGCTAGCGTTTCATTTTTTTATTAATATTTATGGTATTTATATTATGTGTATGATTGTATTTTATGATATAAAATATATGTATGGTAAATATATTTTTTATATAAACCAATTATATTATAAAGATTGTAATTGTGACTTTAAAAAAGTATTTATCTAAAATAGTTGCCAAAACAATAGTTTATAAATATAACGATAAATGTAAACCTTGTAAAAAAAAATAAATCCAAATCGATAAAATAATTTTTTATATTTTTAAAATCCAAAAAACAATTCTTCATAAAACAGAACTCAAGTGGATCATTTTTGGATATAAAACTTTTTGATAAGGGGATTTCAGTATAAAATTATCCACAATAGATTGATAAGTAATTTAGACATTTTGTTACGAGGAGGTGAGTATTTTAGAAACTGAAGAGCTATGATCAATCAAACTGCATTGCCCACAAAATCAATGATGCTATCTCAAAAGTTTTTCCACTTCATTATCTCAATTCATCTGGGATTTGCAACCAGCTATATATGATATATTAACATAATAAAAATTTAATTTTATGGTGCTTAAAAAATAATTAATGATATTTTTATATAGAATTTATCTTCTATTTTTGTGAATATTAGATTGGGATTTAATTTCCAAAGTAATTTTCAATGTTATACTTACATGAAAATTAAACAAATCATATGCAATTATGCAAGCATCAATTGTTTGGAAATATTGTACAAAATCGAACCTCATGCCTTTCATTCAAAACTTAGATTTTCTATCATTATTAACTAAAATTATAGAAAATATTTTTGGAAAACCATTTTTAAAATATTATAATCATTAAATTTGGGGATCTGCCTTCGGGACTCACAAAATTCAATTAGTATGATTTTTTTTTCGAAATGGTAATTTTAGAAAGAATTGGAAATGATAGTAGCATTAATCCTAACCAAACAACCACTATAATGTGTTCCAATTAATATATAGTTGACACACAAAGTAAGTATTATTTATTAATATATAGTTGCATTGTCGTTTCATACAACACAAAATAATGTGATAGATTTTTTTTTCCTCGAGACATGGGTGCTTGATTGATCATCAAGACAAGACAATTGGCTTCTTGACAATCACCAATTCCACTAAAATAAAAATCACCTGAAGGAAGTTGGCGATCAACTCAGCATATCAAGTGGGATGGTCAAATTGTAGTTGATCGCGTAAATTTTGTCTGCTAATTAATGTAAATTTGTAAATGAGAAACGTTAATTTAACATTTGACTTTATACCAATTTAGTTGATGAAATGACTCAATTCTAGACAATACACACACACACTTTAATTAAAAAGGAGTTTAAATATCTAATGAACGTCATTCCTCAATTATCTAATGAACACAGGTGATGTAAGTTGATATATATATTTTTTTAAATCAAGGATAAGATCATTTTGACCTTTGCTATAAGTCCAAGGTATTTAATTAGAAGTTGAAGATGAGTAATTGTTGTCCTTACATGATCTTGTGTGTGTGTGTATGCATACACTCTAATAAAATAAAATTAGAAATTGATTTGTACTTGAGAGTCCCAAGCTAGAATTGTTTTCTAATATTAACACAATTAATAAAAATATTTCACTCTAACACAAAAACATGAGTCGCAAATGTACTACATGTGTGATTTATTAATACATGCATATAGCACATGCATGTTCATTGATAGCATATATACTGCATGCTTAACCATTCCACACATGTTATACATGTGCATCTTAACATGCTAAAGAGGCTTAATATTTGGAGAATGTAATAGAGAATGATGAGATTGTTTATCATGTATGACGACTATGGTTTTGATGATGCGGGCCATCAAGGTGAAGGCATATATATCTTTTTAAGCAATAAATTAATAAGGAAGAAACTACATTCCCTTGAAAATAAATGGTCTTAATAATAAAATATACCTTCATGAACTTAGTACACATGTTTCAATTCTTTTTCCTTGTTTTTTTAAGTAAAGAAAAAATTACTTCATACACCTAAAGAAAAAAT
>Ga0325403_1004476_pt1 | contig 13002 bp, 10 predicted proteins | sample PopdelMetagenome_19_FD_205665 | JGI IMG/M metagenome (GOLD analysis project Ga0325403, IMG submission 205665) | Populus deltoides microbial communities from Bellville, Georgia, United States - Xylem-PdKOR-R4 | ecosystem: Host-associated > Plants > Phyllosphere > Stem > Wood/Secondary xylem...
AGAACAAGAAAATTTTGTTCAAAGCAATAGCATTGAGCTAATATCCTAATATATCTCTTTCATACTAAAATAAAACTATATGTTATAAAATCAAATAGTGTATATGGATGCCTATGTGTCTTTTTACTCCCATTCATCATTAAGTTCATTCATCATCATCAAGTTCATTTGAATCTACATCTTCTAATAATCTTGAAGCTTACAAACATTTATGTACATGTGCCTATAAATAGGAGTATTGTTGAGAGAATACAATAGACACGAATATAACTACAAATTCATATAAAAGTGTTCTCTCTTCATCAATCTAATCTCCATTGTTCCTATATCTTCTATATACTTTTTATTAATTATATTGTTTTATTATTGTATGCTTCTTAAAACATAGTTTTATTATAAGTTATTAGTATGAATTGCTCCTCGCTTTCATCTTGAAGCAGACAATCATATTTAGTATAAAGTAGAAGCATGAATTTCTCATCGGTTTCATCTTGAAGTAGATAATGATATTTGGTTTGTCGATAAGAAGTAAAATGTATGTTTTTCTATTGTTGTTGTATGTTCTATATTTTGTTTTGAGATCAAGTATATAGGATGGAAACCTATGATAAAATCTTAAGATTATTCTCAAGTGTAATAACGCTATGTACTAATCTTTATTTTATATTTATATTTTTATAAATATTTTCTATATTTTAAAATCTATTTTTATATTCCAATATATATATATATATATATATAACCAAATTTCTAACAATATTGATTTTTTTTAAGTAACAATGACAAACCTTGCCAAACTTGAGTTCGTGGCACTTGATAGTATGGGGAAGAATTATTTGTCATGGATCCTTGATGCCAAAATTCACCTGGATGCCATGGCTCTTGAAGACATCATTAAAGATGATATGAAGCATTTAGTCAAAACAAAGCAAAAGCTATGATTTTCTTACATCGTCATCTCCATGAGGAGTTGAAGATAGAGTATCTAAAAATCAAAGATCCTCTTATTCTTTGGCAAAATTTGAAAGAAAGATATAACAATCAAAAACTAGTTATTATCTTAAAAGCTCGTTATGATTGAATACATTTACGATTGTAGGATTTTAAATCAATAAGTGAATATAATTTTGCAATGTTTAATATCAGTTCTAAATTGAAACTATATGGAAACAATATCACCGATGATGATATGTTAGAAAAAACATTCTCTATTTTTCATGCCTTGAATATGCTCCTACAGCAGCAATATAGAGAATGAGGTTTTAAGAAATATTCTGAATTGATTTCATGTCTCCTTATGGCTGAACAAAATAATGAGCTTTTAATGAAAAATCATGAATTACGACCAACTGGTTCAACTCCATTCCCTGAAGTGAATGCTACAAGATATAATAATAATTATGATCGTGGTCATAATAGAGGTCGAGAATTTGGCCATGGGAGACAACAGTTTAATTATCGCAACTATAATGGTCGTAATTCATAAAATTCTTACAAACTCTCACAAAATGAGGAGAAACAAGAAAGGGGGAACAATATGCATAGCGGAGATACCAAGAAGGTAGAAAATGCTTGTTATCGATGTGGAATGAAAGGACATTGGTCTCATACTTGTCGTACGACCAAACATCTTGTTAATTTATATCAGTCCTCGTTTAAAAGAAAGGAGGAGAACATAGAAATAAATTTTTCTCACCCACATCAAGGTAATGATGATATTTATCTTTTGGATATGACACACCTTGACATTGCAATTTTTTTTAAGCAAACTGATGAGAAGGTTAATATTTATCATAATGATAATAATTAGTTAATATAACAATGTCAGAATTTAAAATTCTGTTTATCTTTCCAGTGTGTTTCTTTTATGCGAGTATATTTCAATGTATTTTGTTTTCTTCCTTTCATGTTAGCTTGTTTAATGAAAAAGATTGTGTTATAATAATTATGTCTTATTATGAACTTATTATATATTTATTTCTTTTCATCAAGAGAATATGGATTCATGTCATGCTATAAATAAACTCAATATCAGTGGTGGAGATATATGCTTTGTAGATAGTGCAATGATACATACCATTCTTAGGCATAAGTGATGCAAACCATATTTTTCGATAGTTTCACCCACATTTAACTAGTTTTTTGCCTATGTTTTACATATAAAATATCTTGATATTCTTTGTTTTATGTTTTGAAGGAATTTTTAGATGAAAGATGCAAAAATAAGTAAATTGGAGGTAATTGCAGATTAGACCTTTAATTGATGTTTTGTGCAGAGCGTGAGATCTAAAGGTTAAAATGCAGTGATTTCAGTGGCATTAAAAAACTAACATCCATACCTTTCTGGACATCTAAGGCAAGAAAATAAAATAAGGAAGAGCATGGAAATCGCAGCCTTCAAAGTCAAATCTCGCAATCTGCTAGGGTTGACCTTTGGCCATTCCAACTTGAATATATTGAGCTACAGAAGTCCATTGCAAATTCAATTGTTTTAGATTACTGGCTCAAAGACCTATCAATGATCCAAATGTCAGCCGAAAACTATGTCATATGAGGGAGATATGATTTTTCAAAGATGACAACTGAATTCTGCCAGCAAACAGGTTTCGTGAAGAAACGAGTCCAAATTACATATCGAAGCATCTAAAATGACATCCAAGTTTTTATTTTAGCAATTTACCTCCTCTAAGTCAAAGCTTGAAGATTTCATGCAAGGCTATTTCTCCTTTTTTAGAAAAATAGTTATTGAAGTACTTAAATGTAAACTGTCTACTTAAGGGATGACTATTTTGTAAAATAGAGATAGGGTTTCCTAGGATATAAAAAGAATAAGAGAAGAAAAAGGAGAAAAACCAGTCAAGAGAGAAAAAATGCCTCTTCTCCTCCACAAACCTGAAATTATGTTTTCTTCTTTCTTTTTTATTAGTTGTTCAACAAACATGCAAGGGTAAACTCTTTTTCTAGGTTGTAAGGATACAGAAACCTTCAGATTCCAAGAACTGTGAGATTTATACTACCTTTTCTTTTCAGTTTATATGATGAATGAATCTGTTTGTTCTCCTATGCTTATTTTCTATGATTGTTTATTTTAATTGCTAGAGCAGACTTTAAGTTATTATTGTGAACAATCTATTGCTAAGTTTGCTATCAAAACCTAAGTTGTGGTATATAAACTTGTGAAGCAACTGAGATTAATAATTGTGGCAGATCCAGATTAGTAATCTTAGGAAGAGTATTCGATTAATCAAATCAAACATGGACTGTGAATAGTTATGTTGTCTAGATTAATCAACTCATCTAGTTCTTAATGCTGCCATTAAATTAAATTAAATTACTAGTGCGGACACTGTGGTTGTTTGATGGTTATAATTAGTTATACAACAGATCTGTTAACTAATCAACATAAGAAAAGATAGATATTTAGAGTATAAATTGACATTTCGTTTCCATGATCAGTTCTGATTTTTGTAAGTGGATGTTTACTTGCGACCAAAGTTTATTCTCTTGATAATTTTCTGATTTTCTTTAATTTCGCTTGATAGTTTTCTATTTTCTTTTGCTTTAGCCTAGATAACATCCAAATCCCCCCCTCCAAATTACATGTCATCTAGCATAAAAATCTGACTTGAACCTTCCTCGTGGGATCGACCCCCTACTTGCTTTATATTATCTTGTGTATTGTGTTTTAAGATAAGGGTAATTAATTTGTTCGACCGCGACATCGCAACAATAAGTAATATTTTTCAAATATGAGAATGATGAAAGCAAAAATGAATACAATATCAAGTTCAACAAACTTGATTGAAGGCTCCGGAAAAGTTAATATAATGCTTCCTAATGGAACAAGATTTATTATTGATAATGCTTTGTTCTCTACTAAATCAAGGAGAAATCTACTATGTTTCAAATATATATGACTTAACATATTGAGACTGCTAATGATAATGGTATAAAATATCTTTACATCATATCATATGTCTCTACTGGAAAACAAATGTTGGAAAAATTTCTTGTTTTATCTTCAAGTTTGTATTACACAAATATTAGTACAATCAAAGTCAATGCAATAATAAACTAGAACTTCAATGAACCAAATCATTTTATTATTTGGCATGACCGGTTGGGTCATCCTGGATCAATAATGATGTGAAGAATTATCAATAATTCACATGGTCATCTATTGAAGAACCAGAAGATTCTTCAATTCGAGGAATTCTCGTGTGCCTCTTGTTCTCAAGGCAAATTGGTCATTAGACCATCACCAGCTAAAGGTGGGACTAAATCCCCAAGATTTCTAGAACGTATTCAAGGTGATATTTGTGGGCTCATTCACCCATCATGTGGACCATTTAGATACTTTATGGTTTTAGTAGATGCATCTACAAGATGGTCACATATGTGTTTATTATCAACTCGCAACCTGGCGTTTGTAAGATTACTTGGTCAAATTATTACATTACAAGCACAATTTCGAGATTATATAATCAAGACTATTCGCTTTGACAATGCTGATGAATTTGCATCTCAAGCATTTAATGATTATTGCATGTCACTTGAGATAAACATTGAACATCATGTTGCTCATGTTCATATTCAGAATGGTCTTGTCAAATTACTTATTAAACACCTCCAGTTAATTGCAAGATCACTACACATGAGAACAAAACTTCTTGTCTCTACTTGGGGGCACGCTATTTTACATGCAGCAACACTTATACACATTAGGCCAACAACGTACCACAAATTCTCCCTATTAAAATTGGTTTTTCGGTCATGAGCCAAACATTACCCATCTAAGAATATTTGGTTGTGCGGTATATGTTTCAATTTATCCGCCATAACGTACAAAGATGGGTCCTCAAAGGAGGCTAGGAATATATATTGGGTTTGAGTCCCCATCAATAATTAAATATCTTGAGCCCTTAATAGGTGATTTATTAACAGCATTATTTGCTAATTGTCATTTTGATGAGATTATGTTTCCAACATTAGGGGGAGAAATTAAACAATTGGATAAATATATTACATGGAATGCATTGTCATTATTGAATTTTGGTCCTCGTATAAAACAATGTGAACAAGAAGTTCAAACGATATTTCATTTGTAAGACATTGCAAATCAACTACCGAATGCATTCAGTAACTCAAAAGGAGTAACCAAATCTCATATACCAGCTATAAATGCTCCAGCATGAATTGAACTCCTAGTAGGACAATCTACTAAAATTATAGGAAATAAGTCTATGGCATGCTAGAAGCGTGGTGGACTAACTGGTTCAAAAGACAAAAATCCTAAAACAAAAGAGCAAATAATCAAATTGGCATTATTGAGAAAGAAAATATTCATGAGGAGATGGACATAACTGATCATAAAACCCTAGAAGAGGTTCAAGTACCTGAAAATAGTAAAAATAAGAAGATCTCAATAAGTTATGTCTCTACAAAGAAAGGATGGAACTAAAATGAAATAATTATCGACAATATCTTTTCATATAATATATTGCTTGATATAATTAATAAAAATAAGGATCTTGAGCCTAAATTTGTCATAAAATGTCGAAGTAGAAATGATTTGCCAAATGAAAAGAAGCAATCCAAACAGAATTAAAGGGGTATTTGTGCGAAAACTAAAATGAGAAAAATAAAATCGTAAGATATAAAGCACGACTTATGGCACAAAGGTTTTCACAAAGACCTAGCATTTATTATGATGAAATATATTCTCATGTAGTAGATTCAATTACATTTCGGTATCTCATTAGCTTGACAACTTATGAAAGGCTAGATATGTGTCTAATGGATGTAGTCATAACCTATTTATATGGGTCAATTGATAATGATGTTTATATGAAAATCCCTAAAGGATTTAAAATGCATGAAGCATATAATTCAAATCCCGAAAAATTTTACTCAATCAAGTTACAAAGGTCCTTATATGGTTTAAAGCAATCAGAATGCATATGATATAATTGTCTTAGTGAATATTTATTGAGAGAAGGGTATAATAATGATTTTATATGCCCATGTGTTTTCATAAAGAAGTCAGAATCTAATTTCGTTATTTTTGTTGTGTATGTTAATGATTTAAATATTATTGGAACTTATGGAGAGATACCAAATATAATAAATTATTTAAAGAAAGAGTTCTAGATAAAAGATTTGGGAAAAAACAAATTTCTTTCTTGGCCTACAAATTGAGCATTTAGCAGATGAAATTCTCATTCATCAGTCAACTTACACAGAAAAGGTCTTTAAAAAACTTTATATGGATAAAGCACACCTATTAAGTATATCAATGATTGTTCGGTCACTTGATGTGAAAAAAGATCCTTTTAGACCTCATGAGGATAACAAAAAATTACTTGGTCCTGAAGTACCATACCTTAGTGCAACTGGTGTGCTCATGTACCTTGCTAATAATACGCGACCTGATATAGCATTCTCTGTGAACTTGCTAGCAAGATATATTTTTTCTCCTACCTGGAAACATTGGAATGGAATGAAACATATTTTTTTTGTTATTTACGAGGAAATACATATATGGGTTTATTTTATTCAAATGATGCTAATCATGAATTAGTTAGGTGTGCTGATGCAGGATTTTTATCTGATCCACATAAAGGTTGATCTCAAACAGGTTATCTCTTTATGTGTGGTAATATTGCTATATCATGGAGATTTACAAAGCAAATATTAGTTGCCACTTCATCTAATCTTGCTAAAATACTTGCAATCTATGAAGCCAGTCGTTAGTGTGTATAGCTGAGATCAATGACTCAACATATTCATGGAACATATGGTTTATCCTCTAGTAGAGGAACTCCAACCATACTGTATAAAGACAATATTGTATGCATATCTTAGTTAAAAGGAGGCTACATCAAAGGATATTGGACAAAGCACATCTCACCATAATTCTTCTTCACATATCACCTTGAAAAGTGTGATGGCATTGTTGTTCAGCAAATTTGATTGAAAGATAATCTAGCAGATTTGTTCACTAAAGCATTACCAACTACAATGTTTGACGAATTGCGAAGCAATATTGGAATGAGACAGTTTAAAGACTTGAGATGATATATTCGTGAGGGGAAGTTAATACGCATTGCACTCTTTTTTCCTTGGTATAGGTTTTGTCACATTGGGTTTTCCTAGCAAGGTTTTTAATGAGGTAGTTTTCAATGCGTAAGGCTGAACAATAGACATCCAAGAATGAGTATTATAAAATCATACATTGTATATGGATGCCCATGTGTCTTTCTACACCCTTTTATTATTATGTTCATTCATCATCATCAAGTTCATTTGAATATCTCCAAGTTTATTTGAATCTACATCTTCTTATGACATTTGAGCTTACAAGCATTTATATACATGTGCCTATAAATAGGAGAATTGTTGAGAGAATATGATAGACATACACATAACTACAAATTCATATGAAAAAAAAGTGCTCTCTTTTCATCCCCCAAATCTCCATTGTTCTTATATATTCTATTTACACTTTATTAATTATATTATTTTTTTATTGTATACTTCTTGAAACATAGTTTTATAATACTATCAACTTCTAAAACATGTTAATAATTAAATAATTATTACAATGAAAATTATTTAGAATAAGTTAATGGGATTTGTGTCTCATGTCAGTCTCGTTTACTTGTAAAAAGTCATTCTTAATTTATCTATCACAAATTGAACTATGTCATTCTAAAATAATAGATATTTTGAATATAGTATTGTGACTAGTCTATTTATTCACAAAGTAGCATGTATTTGATTTGTTGACTGAAAACATGTAATCATCATTGTTACTTTACAATTTGTATCTTTTATTAATGAAATTCTTTCTCTATTGACATGTGAAAATCCTTTCATGACTTTCCAGTTCCCATATGTCATTCATTATGTTACCCAAGTCATGTTTGTCTTTTTTTGTTGAAACATCTTGCTAGCTCTTTGCTTATTTGTACTCAGTTCGTTATCATCATTCAAGCTATTTTTTTTGTGAAAGCATAATTCTTGCTTTTCTTCAGCTCATCTCCATCATTATTAGTGATGTATCAATATTGTTGTGGTTTTACTTGGACCTTTTTTTATAACAAAATAACCAAAGACATGGTAATAACCTAACATCTTTGGGCACAACTAAGCGTTAAGCCCAAACATGTATAGGTCTGTCGAGCTGTCAGACCCACCGTCTTTAGGCACAACCAAGCGCTTAGCCTAGACATGTATGGTTCTGACAAACTTTCACACCCACCGTCTTTGGACTCAGCTAGGTGCCAAGCTAATGGTTTTTTTAGCTCCAAAGAATCTTAAGCTCAATGATTATTCTGATAGGTCAAAAATATTTTACTCTGATATGTAAGAGATATTTTACTCTATGATGAGTTAGAGATATTTTATCCTAATGAGTCAAAGATGTTTAGCTTACACTTTAGCCTCTTTTTTTCCAGAAAAAAACAAAACTCATGAGCTATAATTAAACTATAAATCCTTCCAACATGAGGTTCATAATCTTTGTTTTCTATGGTATATATATTTTCATAGTCTTTCTCTAAAGTATGATAGCTTTTTCACTAAAAAAAATATTTATTTAAGTATCGAAAAGGCCCTAAATTCATCAAAGAGGGCCTTTGTAAGTATCAGACACTGACCATTAGCCACCAACCACCTTGGCTGGGGAGAATGGATCACATTGTCAGAACCAAGAGATTAACCGATTATCTAATTGCCTCTAAGTTACTTGGATTTATTGAGATAACATTAATTAGTATACTGTAAAAGGTTCATGCCTATACTTGTCTTGTTGAGGTGAGGATGGTTTAAGGAGTTACCATTCCAAAGAATTTGAATTCCATTCTATGAAGAACTCTTGAGTTATGTCATGCTTTAATTGAAGCACTTTATATCCTTTGTGGTTGACTTCGACTTCAAATTAGCTTTGGGATCATTGATTGCATCAACTAGTTCCTTATAATTAAAAGATTTGAGCTTTATTTATTTATACTCGTAATCTAAGAGATTAAATCTATCCCTTAATAATTATTTCATGCAACAACTAACTTTAAATACACATCTTAACTTTTACCAACAAAGTATCTTAGACTTGTTTTTACCATGAAAACGTTGTTCATCTCAATAACATCCTAATAGAATACCTTATTTTATTCTTAAACAATCTCATATATTCCATCACTCTTCATAATTAGTAAGCCAATCCATAAATTACTCAATACTAAAATCTCCATTAAAAGTTATGACATAAATCTTTAAACAAAATTTAATCCTCTTATAAGAATGTCTAGTAGGCCTAGTCTTGCTATATTTAGAAAAACCCCTATGACCTTTATCAATATCTTCGTCATTGTCATGGCGATCGTCCATCCTCAGGGTATATGTAAGTTTATCTAGCAAATATAGGAAGATGAGGAATTCTTGTCTTTTATCAGTGGAAAATTTGAATGAGAGTCGCCACCTATTATTCTGGTCACTAGGAAACTAAGAACCCTAACTGGTCTTAGAGATCGGGCACGGAGACTGGTTGCGTAAAGGGAAGGTGTTAGCACCCTAACGATACCCTACCTAAGGTAAGCTGCATTATTTTGTTATCTGATAAAATCAAAGGTCTTGTTGTGGTTTCTAATTATCAGTTTGTCTATGATTTAAGAAAGGTTCTCCTCTGTAAGGAGATCCTTATCTTATCAGGTAAAAACCTAACTGTTCTATGTCGTCAAAAGAAATACCTTTTTAATATCGGGAATACGTTTTACATATAAATTCACAATCCCTGATACTAAAACAAAACAAAAATATATATATTTTTTGAAATTTTTGAAATATTGGCCAAATTCTCGTGATTTTAATAAACTGGTTATTAAAACCAAAATGCATGCTAAAACATATTTTTTTTTGAAGTTTTCTTTATTGTATGAAAATACAATATGATTTTTAGCTTTGAGACTTGGTCATATGCATAAAACAAAAATATTTTTTTATGTTTTGATGGAAATTGAGTATTTTAATACCGGATTTGTATTTTTACGGTATAAAAATACAAACTAATATCAAGCAAAATTTAGTAGAAAAATACACAGAAAAATTACAATTTTTTTTTTTAAAAAAATTTGTATTGGGTCGAACCTGGCCCAACCATTTGGGCCGGGCCGGCAGCAGTGAGCCTCTCCACTGTTCACATGCAATGTGAACAGTGGAGAACAAAATGCAGAAGAAGAAGAAAGAGGTGGAAGAGGAGGGGGAAGCTGACCTGCGGTGGCTGCCGTCGTTGGCGATGATGCTGGTGGTGAAATAGCGGTGGCTCCAGGCGGCGATCCTTCTTCTTCTCTCATCTGCTTCTCTGTTTTTTTTCTTTTCTTCCTTTGTTATTCTCTTCTTTTTTCTTTCGGCTTCAGCTCCTTCCTTCTTCTATTCTGCTCCTTCTTTTCGCTCCCCCTTCTGCTCTCTCTCCCTCTTGTATTTATAGGCAAAAAAACAAGGGGAGAGACAGCCCTACTACCCCTGCCTAGTCTTGGCGCAAGGGTAGGGTGGCCGAGGTTGCCACTGTGCAACCGCTCAAGGGGTACGTCCCCTCTATTTTTCCACCACGTGACAAGCAAGTGGGTAGTTTTTGTCGGCGTCTTTTTAAGTTGTTTTGGAGAAAAGGGGAAGAGAAAAGCAGGGGAAGGAAATCTTCTCTTCCCCTGCCTTGCGTGTCTAGGGGAAGAAGAAGACCCACAGTGGCGTTCAAAACGACACCGTTTGGGTCTTTGCTTTTTTTTTTTTGAAATAGTGGATGAAACGGTGCCGTTTTACCAAAACGCGCCGTTTCATTTAAAAGAAATGGCACCAAAAACATGTCAGCATCCAACTCACTCCTTAATTTGTGATTTATTCAATCAAGTCCTCAATAGTAATTTTGATTTTAAATATCAATTAAATTGCATCCTTGTCAAATTTAATTGTCGGCTCTGAAGTTGGCCGCCTTTTTCACATTGATCCTTGGTCTTGAATTTATGCAATCGAACCTTTAATTGATCCATAAACTTTTAATTTCTTAAATTTAGTCCCTGATCCGGTCAATTACCACCCCTCTATTTACACATGTTTTTCATTTTGGTCCTTGGTTTCAGATTTCTTTAATCAAATCCCTAATTGCCCATCAAACTTCAATATTTGTGCAATTAAGCCCCTGATTTGACCTACCCAAATGAAAAATGTGAAGTGGTCTCATTGTAATGAGTGACCTGCCCAGATAAAAAGGAAAAAGTGGTCTCATTGTAATGAGTGACCTACCGAGGTGGAAAAAGAAAGGAGTGGTCTCATAGGTAGTGAGAGCAGCGAGAATGTGGTATCCGTAGAGTTAGTAAAGAAACTTCAGCTGGCAACTAAAAGTCACCCTAAACCCTACAAGCTAACATGGATAAATATAGATACTGAGATAATTGTGAATAATGACACGACCAAAAGATTGATGTCTTTTTCAAAGTGCAGGAGTGTCGAAGTAATAAATAACCCAGCAAGACAGGGGTCGAACCACAAGGAGGTTAATTGTATAAATTATAAACAACAATAATACAACAACAATAGTAACAATAATAACAATAACAACAACAACAACAGTAGTAGTAGTAGTAGTAGTAGTAGTAGTAGTAGTAGTAGTAGTATTGATAATAATAATGATACCAATAATACTATTAATAATGATAATAATAAAGATGAAGAAGAAGAAGAAGTTGATGAGAACTTTGAGATGAAGATTAACGTAATGATTAAACAATGATTACAATAAATGTCAAGGTTAGAAGATCCACTAATGGTATTTCAAACAAGTATAGTATAAACTCTTTTTATTCAATTGGAAACCACACACAAAGGAGGTTCCAATCAGATTATAAATTATTAACATAATTACATTAGTTATCTTATTCGAATAATGCTAATACTTATAAATGTTGTCTGGCATTCATGATTATAACTTATGTTAACAACAAATCAAGTTCCTTTCATAGCTCAGGTGTCGGTTATACAACATAAATCTAGATTAACCATTTAACAAGCAAAGTATTAAAAGTGAATAAGATAACAAATATAAAGCATGTTAGTATCCAACATTAGGGTCCATGTTAAGTTTATATTAACTTATTCTTACACCATTAGTGTACGCTTTTCACCTTGACATAATTAACTTAACTAAACATAATGAAAGAAAGAAACATAAATAAACAAGATAAGAACATAAATGAGAAAGAAGTTAACTAAGTAAAGAAAAGGAAATGAAAGGCATAAACAAAACTTAAGTATTACAAAAGAGAGAGCAAGAGCATGATCTTGATCTGAATACCAAGATGCCTAAATACATGGAAAATTCCTCCTTTAATAGGCCAAAATTCAGAACTATAGATTTGTTGACTAATTGATGAATGGGTGGCCACATCTTGACTTGGTGACAATCCTTATCTTTTTGTCTGCCAAAAATGTCATTGATAATGTCAGGATTTGAATAGATTCTCCCATGAAAGTTCTAGGAAATTGTCTTAGATTTCTAGGAAAAAAAAGATGAGGTCATTTAGACTTCTAGAACTCGAGATATGGGTTGAACACTGAATAGTGTCTGGGTTGCAGGACAGATTCGGACTTCTCCGTTGTTGCTACAATTTGGACTTGAAAACGGCCTTTTTAAATCTTTAGCTCCACATGAAAGTTATAGGTCTATGTATTATCTTTCCATCCATATAAAATGGACCTAAATCCAAGATCTGCAGCTCCATATATGACCCAATTACCAAACAGTGTTCTAGTTTGGACTGCACGGGCATCTCTTTTTTAAGTTTGGCCATCTCTTTGTCCTTTCAATTTCAATGCTTCAACTCATTAATCAATTCTTTCATTTTATGTGATAGGCCTGCATTTAAGATGAACATTTACCATAAATTAAAGGTATCTTATATTATTAGATATGTTATTATAAAACATGCTTTAGTTAAGGAGTTATTGATACTT
>Ga0325403_1004478_pt1 | contig 12999 bp, 5 predicted proteins | sample PopdelMetagenome_19_FD_205665 | JGI IMG/M metagenome (GOLD analysis project Ga0325403, IMG submission 205665) | Populus deltoides microbial communities from Bellville, Georgia, United States - Xylem-PdKOR-R4 | ecosystem: Host-associated > Plants > Phyllosphere > Stem > Wood/Secondary xylem...
ATGAATAAGCGGCGGTGTAGTGTCTAGTACAAAACTGAAGGATCAAGTTTTGATGCTTGCAAATATCGATTCATGTGATTTGCTGGTGACTGTGTGCATCTTCTAGTTTGGTTAAAAGAAAGAAGCAAATCTATACCCTAAAAGCTGTAAAACACCTGATTAGTAGAAAAAGATTTCTTTTCTATCCAAATGCTCAGAATAAACTCGTATGCACTGAATTGGATTAGTTTATCTCAAATGCTCCTTTGAATTGAAATGAGTAACAAACATATGATAAGAAAGAAAATCACACCATCTGGCCATTCATAAAGATTTGCTAGCATCTGATGGTTTACTGCAAGAACTAATTGAATCCAAGATCTTTTGTCTTACAGCATTCTGGATATATAAATACATCTGTGTGTGTGTTATCAAAAGAGAAGATAAACCATAGCGACTGACGAGGGGTTCCATGAGTCCTCAAGGAGACCTATAATACAATTGGTGAAAAAGAACAGTCAAGATTTCAATAATCCATCATTCCCGTACACCAAATATAATCAAATAAAACATGGATGGTTATATCAGCAATGCCAAACAAAAATAGCACCATTTTACAAAAACTACTCAGAAAGTCCTAGTATTTAGAAAATAAAGGTCCTAATTTCTATAGAACCGGTCCCCCATTGATGTCCTTATAAATATACCTTGGAGGATATTGCAACCTTGCCCCCCATTCTTTTGACACTTATTTGGAGACCTTTCATTTACTTGAAAAGTTTGAACAATCAGAAGCAGCAGTGGATTATGGTTAACACATTCATAACCATGTCTACCCACTAAACCATATGAAGTTTATTTATTTGAGCTGAATAAATTAAGAATACTACCTTATTTTGCTTAGTACTCTATTGTACCTCCCTCTTTTAGGAGTCGAAGATTTGAACTACTTGACATGCTACTTCCATGGTGTACCCAGCAAAACCCTTCCTAGCTTACGGTTCTTTGTTGAATTGAAGGTTCCAAGCTGTTGAGCATATTTTGCTCTGGTTGTAAAGAGGCAGAGATTTCTGATTCCACAAATGACAAGAAAATTACTTTAACACCCAAAGGATTCAGTAGCACCCTTGAGGGCTTGGCAGAATGTATTGCTTGCTCTGGATATAGCCTACAGGTAGGTGTGATAATTTAGCTCTCAGTTTAACGACTCAATTTGATGTGGCACAATTTTTTCATATATTTTTAATGTGCAGTTTATTTCTCCCATTGCATTTGCCTGTTTTTTGGTTCTGGTTTTGAACTTATGTTCTTTGTTTATGATACAATGTTATCAAGAGAAAACTTGTGTTAATATATCCTAGGTAACATCTTATCTCATGACTTTCTTTATATTAATATGGCATGTCTAGAGGCTGTGCAGCAACAGTGAGACGCCACTTTTTTTCCCCTTATTTTTTAATGGAAGTCTACACCTTTTTAATTAAGGGACATGAAATTGCATTTCATTTTGTCATTTTATTATTGGAATCTATCTCTACATAAAATGACTCTGATCATTATGCAATCTGGTTTATCTTTCATTTTATTCTTTTATTCTGTTAAAGCATACAAACATGGTACTTGCTGCAAAATGCAATCTGTTTCATTTTGTAGTAAATGGCTTTCAGGATATTGAACTTCGCAAGCGGGCTATCATCATGCTGGCCTTTTTAGCCTCATCTGGAAAACCTGGGTTTGAAATTATGGTGACTTGCAAATTACCTGGAGAGACAAACTTTCTTATGTTGATTTTGCAAGTGTTGGTGTCCGAAATGGATGTAGGAGCTTCTGCTGAGCCAGAAAGAAGCATCAAAGCAAGGTCAGTGGACCACTTAAATAGTTTGTCTATGCTTACATTTTTTGGCCCATTTTCCTTGATTGCTTCTCTTGTCGTCAATACCTCTGTATATGTAGGACATTGCTGATTCGGGAGGCACTGATATTACTTAATAGACTTGTGTCCAATCCTGGCTACTCGGCTATAGCGTTGCATGTATTAACAGCAAGAAGAGATATGGCTATTTTGACCATCGATATTGCAAACAGGTTGTCCCAAGAAGACCAGAGACACAGGCAATCTGATGTCAAAGGACATGTGAAAGAATCAGAAATTGTTGAGTTAGGTCAGGTATTTAAGAAAAGGGTTTTTGCTTATCTAGGGGATAAAATGTCATAAGAGAAAAACTGGATATCATGGTTCAAATGAACTTAGATTTTGTATCTGTATGGCATTAATTGGCCCAAAATAGCTACCATTTCCGTAAGGTTCGAGTAAATAGATTTTTTGCTGGGTCAGCCATTTCCATCAAAATTCCTTTTGGAAATTGACCTCCCCCCAAAGATTGCTTCACCTAGAAATTTTTTATACGTCTTGGAGGACCGGATCGCCCACATTGAGCATATGCTGTCTGTCGATTTTTTTTTTTAATTAATGCAAAATACTATAATTTTGCTATTGGTACTCTGATTTTTGTCTGCCTTTATTTATTATTAATTTCTTGTTTCTTCAGTGATTTAATTTAGTGAAATATTTGTAGTCGTGTACTAAGGAAGTTTGCAGTTAATATTTTGTGTTCATCGATCAATGTAGTTCCAAGCAATTATAATTTGGATGGCTGGAGGGAGATTACGTGCTTGGACTTTCTTCACAAACCAATTTATTTTGCTTGTTTAAACAGTTGGATCTGTATTATTTTCATTGGTGTTATAGCCTTAGGCACATTAACATAAACAGTGCATGAGAGTTTCATTGTAGCTATAGATACAGAATATTGTGGATTATTACAATAAAATTACTATGCTTTTGTGTTTAAAAAATAAGAGGCTTTGATATGAGGGTAGTTTACTTTTTTTCAGAGGTTCATTGCAAATTATAAAAGATTGTTTGATGATATCTTGGTTCTTTTTCAATCTTTTTGCACAATAAAAAATTATTTATACTTTTAAAATTAACAAAATCTAGAGATGTACTCTTTTCAAAAACTTTAAAAATGTTATAAAAAAGTATTTACCCCTCAAGTAAAAAAAAAGTTGTTAACCAAGAGTTTTTTAAAATTTTCACTTAGTAAGTAAAAATATGTTTTCACCCTTGGAAAAGGCAAAACTCAAGACATAACTCTGGGGCATTCTGGTTTTTTTCATTTGCAAAATTGTTTTTATTCAAAAAAGATATTAGTGCATGATGAAGACGCGCCAATGAGTGAGTGACATAACCGTTTTTTAGATGATGCATGTGATGTTATACGGTGGCTAAACTTGTCCTTTCATCATGTAACTTGTCCTTTCATCATGTCCTTAGAAGCTCAACAATGTTCTTTTTCTTATGAGGCAGCGCGTGGCAGTGAATTATGGGTGGTATGTTGATGATAATTATTTTTTTTCTTCCTTATTTTTGTTCTTGTTCATTTTATAAAAAAATTTTATGTTTTCAATTAAGTCTTTAAATTACAATTTTTCATTTATTATTTTTTCTAATTCGGTCCTTATTCTTTTGATTTCTAATTTTTTTTCTTGGTTCTTTTGTTAAAATTTTGTTGGTTTTCAATTGTATCATTCAATTAAAGTTTATGTTGTTTTATTGTTTTCAATTTAGCTCTTATTTTTTTTGATTTTATTTTTCTTTTGTTAAAGTTTTTTCCTTTTCAATTTAACCCTCCAATTTAAATTTTTTTGATACCCTCTAATTTATTTTTTATTTTGACTTCCACCCTTGTTTTTGTAATCATAATTTTTTGTGTGATTAATTTTTTTCAAGTTTTATCTTTTGGCATTTGATTTGTTGGAAAATAGACTTTGTAGTTTTTTTTTATTTCTCATGCTTCTATTTAATAACATGAGTAACGAGTCTGAAAAGTCCATGTAGTTCAGGATCTTTTTTTTCATTTTCTTTTATGATTTTATTATTTTATATTATTTGTTTTTTGTTAAAAAAAATTATGGTTATCTTTAATTTATTATCTATCGATTTATTCTCGTCTCATTGCTTAGACTGTGGGTTTTGCAAGTCTTTTTTTAATAGAATTGTTTTCAAAATATTTTATTTTTATTTAATTTTTGAAAAATTATTTTTTATTTTACATAGATGAGCTTTATTTTATATAAAAAGATATATTTTATTTTATTTTATTTTATTTAATCAGATTCACATGTATTTCTAGTTTTATTATCTTTTATTGATTTGAATTAATAAATTCAGTTGACAAAAATAAATAAATAACTCATTTTACAAGATTAAATATCTTAACATATATCTATCTCTCAATTTTTCCATTTCTTTTTTATTTATTATTAACAATTTTTTTTTACTTATTTATATAAATAATAATTAATTTATTTAATTATATGATTGGATAAACTTTTTAATTTATACTTTGAATTCACGAGTGGTGAAAAAGCTGAGTATTCAGCGCTGAAAATTACTGCAGAAGGCACCATAAGGCATTGAGCATCTGACAAACCTGAAAGAGCTAGGATTTTTCGATGTGCCTCGAGAACTAATCAAGACACTTCAAGGGGGAGACTGTTGGAGGGTCTCGCACATCCCAGAAGTGTACTCAACCTCCTGGAGAGAATGGGGATGGGAAGTCCATTCTTTGGAGAGTCTGAATGACTCTTCCCGGCCGAGTCCCGTAATACGGAGCCAGGAGCTTCATACTCGCTGGAAATGATTCTTCTGCTACAAGTTGATTTTACTATCTGTAGTTGAAAGCTGCAAGGATTTGTATTGTATCTAGTTGTCCGTAGATTATTTACCATACTCGCCGAAAATAACATTTCTGTCAAAGGTTGGTTTTTACTACCTGTAGTTGAAAACTGCAAGGAGTTGTATCTAGTTGTCTGTAGATTATTGTATAGCTTCATTGTAGAACATCAAAAACTACCCAGGTGCTATCAAAAGCCCGCGTCTCTGAAATATTCATAAAAGAAAGGCTCCGATAAACAGTTTAAGATCTGTACATAATTGTTCAATATCATTTCTGTTTGTCTCACTTCCCCGTTGCTTGCTTTGTATCGTATACATGCCCATTGTATCGCCCACCTTTCTGAAACTCATTTTCAAGTATATAATGCGGAGGAGAAAGCTACTTATTTTAATCCCAAGACTGTTGGCTTCCTTTTGTAACCCTGTTGTCTGGCTAGTCACATGAGGCTAGACTGGTTAGCCAAGTTGTCTGGCCATGCGGTTATGCCTCAACCTAACCACGAGATTAGCTACCGGTCACCCTGATATTGGTAGGTTTGGGCTTCGAACAACCCTTGAGAGGTACTATTTGAGCTAGACCAGTACCACATACATTCTTAGGAGTTCAATGATTAGCACGTCTCTCAAGGCAAAATTATGATCTCTAATAAATTTAGTTTGGTACCGAAAGAAAACTTCCTTATCCCCTATGCTTGATATCTAATGAGAGGTACTATTTGAGCTAGACTAGTACCACACACATTCTTAGGAGTCCAATGATTAGCACGTATCTCAAGGCAAAATTATGATCTCCGACCTAGGTTGTTATCAATCCATATCCACTCAAGTATTGAATAATGTTTGTTCTATTCGCCATACTTTTAGTTATTTAGTGTTCATGCTTACAAATCTAAGAAGTTTATATGTTTATTACCATGTATCTTTAATGATCTTTTTTAAATTAATATTTCATTACCATTATCATTGGCACTAGAGACGCATATTAATTTTATTTTAAATTCACTCGTTTTTACTAGGATGATGAAATTCAACAGTTCTTAGTTCATGGAACAAGCAACCTGCTTTATAATGCACTTTGCAGTAAGGCCTTTGAAACTATATATATTATTTTAATATATTTTCAAATAAAAAAACACTTTAAAAAATAATTTCTACTATAATTTCAAACACAATATTAATAAAATTGAGTTATTCAGTTGTTTCAACCCCGGGATAATACACCAAAATCAAAACAATTCACACTTATGAGATTAAGCTTAATCCTATGAGGTTGGATTTCATTTGATTTTATTATTGAGCTTGATTTATGTTATTGTTGAACATTTATCACGTTCAGTGCAACCAAAGAAATCGATAAAAAAAAAGGTTGATACATGAATAAATGAGAGATACATAAAGATAACCGGAGCGGATTAAATCCAATAACGACCGACATTAATTTTACTGAAAATTTGCCAAAGAATCAAATGTTGCTGATATCTCACCTATGTAAATAAGCAAAGAGAAGAGACAAGAAGCGGGGGGGAGGAGGAGGCAAGAAAAAGACTAAAAGAAAGAACAGCTTTTACCACTTTAAATAATAGATAACCGATACTGTATATTTGTTTCATTGCTGATCTTACAAAATCTGGAGGAGACCATATGCTTTAATCTTCGTCATCCGAGTTGAAAGTTATTTTCTTGGCCTTTGGAGCATCTGCAGAGATTTCTTTGAAATGAGCCCCATATAGCTTGGACTCCTGCAACGAGAAAAAGCACTGTGAATGATGAATGCAACCACGGAGGTTCATAAGGCGCTAAGTACCTAAATTAATGAGACCAGCTCATACTTCAGGCTAATTATGTTTCTGCCATCTCATTAGACATTAGTTCAATGTGCATGAACATGACATAAGTTGCAGTTCATAAATTGAATAATCATGTAAGAACATTAGTGGATAATGTAGGATAGATATGCGCACCTTTTTCTTCACATGAGTGCCAAATTTCAAAAGGGCAGGTGGCACGATTTGCCCAGCTTCTCTAAGAATGTTGACCAACTCTCCAGAGAGCCCCTGAAATAATCATCAGATGAGAAAATAATGGCCAAAATATTGCATAATCAATGACTTGATAGTTTGATAGAAGAATTTAAAGCAGCAGTACCAAAAAGGTTTTAAATATTACCCTATTATGATGCGTGAAAAATGTGTGAGCAACACCCTTCTTGCCAGCCCGTCCAGTCCTGCCAATTCTGTGGACATAATCCTCTGCGGTAAGTGGGAAGGTATAGTTGATTACTACTTCTACATCTGGAACATCCAATCCTCGAGCAGCCACATCAGTAGCAACCTATAGATATAGGGATGTGAGAGAACACCCAAAATTCTAATCAATTGCCAGCAAAACCAAACATGAACTTAAAGAAAACTATTACAATAATAAGGTTCATATACAATGAGTAGCTCCTAAGAGACAACTGATCCCGAAGATAAATTTTACACGTCATTTTCAGCATAAAAACTGTATTTAAAACAGGAAAAACATGGTTTGAGGATTTGCTCACTCATTAACATTACATCATTGAAAAAGGAAAAGCATATTGAAGACAAATTAATTGTTCCATAAGTGAAGTACTAAATGTCCAAGCGTGCACGCCTTAAATTGAAAAACTGTCTTATGATACTTGAAAAACTGTAATTGTTCAACGTACCATCAAAGGGCAGCTGCCCTTCTTGAATAATGACAATGCCTTCGTTCGTTGTTCTTGTGCTTTGTTGCCATGAATAGAAACAACATTCCAACCACTAGAAAACAAGTTAAAGAAAGGCTAAATTACCCAAAACTATCCTAAAAATTGGGTCAAATTGAACTTAAGCGCTGAACTTTAATTTTTTTTATTTGATTACCATGAACTATTTTTTGGGGGTAAAAGGTAGGGCCCTCCATTAACTTTTTCTTCTCAAATCACACGTGTTTTTTTGACACGTCATTTTTTTAAAGTATCATCTATGATCAAAATTAACGAGAAGACCTATATTTAATTAAAAAAATAGTTTGAGATACTCGAATAAAAAAAATTAAAGTTCAGCAGCTAAGTTCAAAAAAGAAAGAAAGTGAAAACAAGCTCATTGAAATCAGCATCGATTTCCAATTGTACTTTCAGCAGCTGGCCAGAAAATGTTGACTTAGCAAATAGAGAACAATAACCAAAATAATGTTTGTGTACCTTTTTCTTAGCATTCCATCAAGACGTTCCGCTTCCTTTTGGTACAAGGCAAAAACCAACACTCTATTCCTGATTAGAGGCCCAACCCATGAATAAGCACCATGAATGAATAATCAAGGCATATCAAGGAAAATATGGAAATTCAAGGTTTTCCATAATCTAGCATGGAGATATAGAGGCCATTTCAGATAACCAAGGAAGGATAGCATTGACTTGTAAAATAAAAGCGTCACAGATGCAAATAGAGGAAAGAAGGCATTAGTTCATGTATAATATCAAGAATTTTCCAATTTTCTAAAAAAAAAACAGAAAATGGAAAACATATTTGCTGATTAAAAATTTAAAACAAGATTCTTTAAAAAGGAACTTAGTTCTTTTCCAAATTCTCCACTTTAGAGAAAAACAAGGGCCTGTTTAGTCAACATGCTATTTGATCTCTTCATCATTCGTCATTTTAAAAATAATCCAAACATGGTCCTAGCTTTCTATCTTAGAAAATTATTAGTGAGAACAAACGTTTTCTTAGTTTTCGATGGTGAAGCAATTTAGAATAGAGATGAAAATTAAAATGAACTTGGGAAAACTGTTTTCTGAAAGTAAACACTCATTAAGCATCAGCTTCTGAAAACCAATAAAATCCCTTTTTGGTCATTCATCAAAACAAAAGAAGATGGTAATGAAATAGCAAACGTACTGTTTAAAAAAACTATTGCTCTAAATTCTCCATGCTCAAATAGCTCAGGCATTAACCCAAGATATGTCTGTAGAACAAATTTTACAAAATCCAGTAAAAAAATAGCAAACGTACTGTTGAGATTTGTGATATTTTTCTAGCAAAGCAAGTAAACGCTGATCACGCAAATGGTCCTCCAATACCTGCATTTATGGAAGTGATAATGTAAATATAAGGACAAACATCTCTCTTTATTAATTGAAACATTGAATAGTGAAAAAGGGCCTCCTGCTGGGCATTAAGAAACTAGACCTCAACAATCTGCATGACATCATGGTTGGCAGCTGTATCTTCAGAACCTACAACCACCTGAGATGGAGCTCATATTTTAGAGCATATAGAAAAGCAAATATGTAATGGAATGGTATGCAAAGAGCCACACCTTAACAGGATTTGGGTCCATATATTCTTCTGCCAAATTATGAACATCTAAAGGCCATGTAGCGCTAAACATTATCATTTGGCGAGCTGCACAGGTTTTGAGATTTGTACCAACAGTCAAATACATGTGCATTACAAATGTAGTTTATTTGAGCTTGTAATAATTAAAATGATTTCAAGTAACTTTAGTATAACACTTTAAGTAAGAACATAAATAACATCAACTAAACAAATTTCTCTTATTTTTCATGCAATAAGGTTCTAACAAGTGGAATTTATTACTTCTTTTTCTATACTCTTAAACTAAGTTTGCCTTAAGTTCTATTACAAGTTCCACAGGAGTCAAACAAACAAACACGGGAGTCAAACAAACAAACACCTTGACGTAATGCAACAAGCTTACTCAAAATAAACCTCTTCGGGCTACGACTTTGTCGTGGAAAGTTCTTTATTCATTTATTTATTTCTTGAAGGAGGGAGCAAGAGTTAGATCCTTTCCATACCTTTAAAAGAACTCAGGGTGGGAGTCTAGAGTTTAAGCTTTTTGATTTTGAGGTTTTACTTTGTACCTTTTAAGTATAGGTTTCCCTGCTTGGAGGCTTTCAATGCACATTTCTGCACTAAAAACTTACCAAAAAAGAGTAGAAATATAAAATGGAGAGAAGATAGTTAAAATCTAAATGTCCAAGTACCTCTTCGTCAACTAGGGAATAAGGATATTTCTCCTAAGGAGATATATCAGTGTCTTATACATGTCAGCAACTGATCATTGGTTATGGAGGAAAAACTGTGACCAGGGGTAGGTTGGTACTGAGCCTAGAGTTTCTAGGAATTTCAAGGCTGGATTGTTGTCTTGAAGTGATTGTGCAGTTCCATATATAACTGTATCTTATAATAATACCACATACCAGAACATGTGTTGCTCAATATTGAACGAACTTCCTGTCTAAATCCCATGTCCAGCATTCTATCTGCTTCATCAAGAACCTAAAGAAAGCAATTTTAATTCTTTCAAGTTAGAATGCTACAAATATAATCATGTACTACAGAAATCAATTTTACTAAAGCAATATGACTATATTCATGTACAAATATATTCATTTACTACAGAATATATTCAAATATATTCATCTACTACAAAAATCAATTTTAATTCTTTCAAGTTAGAATGCTACAAAAATATATTCATTTACTAAAGCAATATGAAATGCACAAAAGACTATATAATGATGCTTGCAACTGCAACAAAGACACTAGAGTACATAACCATCATCCTTCTTGACAAGGGAGAAAAATGAACACCAATATCCTTTTCAATCGATTGGCTTATAAAACAACTCAACAACTCAGAGTCATGGTCTTACCACAGCATTAAATAAAACTTTTATCATAAACCAAGAGACGAGTTTGCTTTAAATAATGATGATGCAGTTCAGGAACAAAACATTAAAATTAACCTCTTGGAATATTGGAAAACTGTAAACCTCAGAGTAAACAATTTAACTATCACAGGCAAAGGGCTCTTTACACAATACCACAAACTCTCCAGCAACTAGACAGAAACCTCCAGCATGCATGATGTATCAACAATAGTTTAAACTGCAATGCTGGAAATGATAGATATCCTATATGTCGAGCATCCACGACAACACCTTGTAAACTTTATCTGAGCCACTTGGGGTAATCCTGAATTTATGTTGTATTCTCATATATAATTTGGTTAGAGGAGTCCCTCAGTTTAAAGCTCGATACAATAAGATAACATGCTAAGCAACCAACATAAGGCTATGGAATACGAATAAAAAGGATCCAATAAATAGCAATTAGGGGAAGCAGTTATTGATTAACTTACCACAAAAGATACCTCTGCAAGGTGCAATACATTCATTTCTATCAAATCCTTCAAACGGCCAGGGGTTCCAATGACAATATCCTGAGCATGTAAGAGAAAAGAATACTGTAAACAAATAATGATAACAGGAAATGTCACGCATCAAAATAATATACATGTGGATTAAGACAAAGCATGCTGACAAGTTCGTACTTATGCGGTCTCTCTGTGTGCATGGGAAAGAAAGAGAAAATGCATGCCCTTGTGTTTAGTTTGAGAGAGATAATAGAATAACGTACAACGCCAGCCTTCAGAGACTTGATTTGAGGTCCTTTGGAAGTTCCTCCATATATACAAACTGATCTCACACCGCAAGGTTCCCCAGCATCACATAAAACAACTGAAATCTGTCACAGAAGATAAAGAATCATCCCATTTTCTACCAATGAGTTTCAACAATCAAATTAAAACAAAAGTTTTAACTTTAAAAGATCATTTGTATAGTGTATAGTGAAGTTGGCAAAACAAAAAAAGAGGGAAACAAATTGGACTACAATGAGAAAATCAATACAAATTCTTTCTACCCAAACCAACATATTTGTTTCCATGTTGTCAATGACAAACGAGTTGATCTTCTTTTCAAGGTAAAGCACTGGCTTTATATTTTTTTTCCCACATGCCATCGTCCTCTTTCAACAATCAAATGAGGTGTGATTGCCTGCTGGCACCCACAAAGGGTCTCAATTCGTAAGCAGACAATCGGTTTTCTTTTGATGGAAAAATAAAAGCATTTGTCGAAGTTTTAAAACCTCTGCTGTAGCTTCTGCGAAAAATGAGCCCAGAAAAATTGTAGCAACACCCATGTTGCTGAAATCATTCAACTGCAGATTCTCAGATGATCTTCGCTTGCATAGTAGAAGATTGTGTACCTCTTACAATTCATGCTCAAAGGAAGAAACTTCAGCATGCATATGCCAGCTTTTTATGGGATATAAATTTAAAATTACAGCTTATGGAAATAAAATACATACTTGATCAGCTAATTCTCTTGTAGGAGCAAGCACAAGGCAAAGTGGATTTATCCCCCTTGTCGATTTCCCCTTTCGCTTGCTCAGAATATGCATTATTGCAGGTATCCCAAATGCCAAAGTCTTACCTAAATCATATATTTGTATCAAATTTTATTTCTAGTTTCAAATTATTCAAAAAACATAAACATATAAAAATTAAATTCACCACACTCAACACAGAAAAATAAATAATTAACGGATGGACAACAAAATCACATTTCAGCACACACAAAATAAAACCACAAAATCTACCTGATCCAGTTTTTGCAATCCCAATAAAATCACGCCCATCAAACAAAAAGGGCCAAGCATGAGCCTGGATAGGAGATGGATTCTTGAAATTCTTGCAACATTCCAACACATTATCAGGCAGTTTCGCCTCAGCAAAAGACTTTAAAGACGCATACTTTGTCTCTTGTGTATCCTTTCCGGACACCACTACTCTGTCTTGCGGCTGTACTTCCTCCTTCACTTCATGAATTACATTTTCTTTCCCATTTTCCTCCTGTTTCTTGCTTTCTTTCTTCTTGTTTTTATCTTTCTTGGTACTTTCTGGAAAACTTTCACTTTCTTTGTCTTTCTCTTCTTCATGCTTCTTCTTCTTCTTCTTTTCTTTCTTGACGGTTTCCTGGTCTTGGGTTTCCTCAAGCCTTCTCTTTAGAGTTGGTTCCTTTTGTGTCTCTTGGAATTCAGGTTCTTGATTCTTGTTTTTATCCTTCCTTTTCTTTTTATCTGATTTGTGACCATTTGCGGCTTCTTGTTGGGCAATCGGTTCGCCGTCAAGATTGGCTTCTCGAATCTTTTTACCCATGGCTGTTGTTGTAGGTTAGAGGCTGCAAAGTGAAAGCAGAGCTAACCGAAGCCAAGAGAGTTTTCGAGGAGAAGGAGGTGGTTTATTCTAGGGTTTAAGATGTTGAGAGTTTGGGTCTTGATTTTGTCGGATTTACGTATGAAGTATTAACTCATTTTAGGCCTTCTTTGGGGTACATGGGCTGAAACTTATGAGCCCAACTTCTTGGAAAAAAAAACAATAAATAATTATTATTACCCCCACGC
>Ga0325403_1004480_pt1 | contig 12998 bp, 7 predicted proteins | sample PopdelMetagenome_19_FD_205665 | JGI IMG/M metagenome (GOLD analysis project Ga0325403, IMG submission 205665) | Populus deltoides microbial communities from Bellville, Georgia, United States - Xylem-PdKOR-R4 | ecosystem: Host-associated > Plants > Phyllosphere > Stem > Wood/Secondary xylem...
TGATAAATTATTTCACCTGAATCTCGTTCATCTATATTTGAGAAATCTCCGTTAGTGTTTCTTGGCATCTTTGCTGATCTTTGATCAATCATGCAGACAAACCTCCAATAGAGGACCTTCACCAGTTTTTACAGTTTCAGTTGCCTCGGCAATGGGCTCCAGTATATGGTGATCTGCCTCTTACTCTTAAGCGCAGAAAACAAGCAACCCCATCTCTTAGGTTCACCTTCATGGGCCCTAAGCTTTATGTCAACACCACACAGGTAATGCCTTGAACCGCAGCATGTTAGAATTACTCAAAGCATTGATTCCAAGATCTTAAAACGATATGTGATTGCTGGTGATAGTGTACCTGGACCCTAAAGGCGTAACTTAATGAGCTCAAGCGCACTTCTTAAAACGTCTCCTAAAAAATGAAAAGATAAAAGGAAATAAGAAAAGATAATCATAATTTGGATATGTTCACAGTCTGCAGAATGTTAAATCATCAGAGTCAGTGATTATGGTTTTCCAGAATTTATAAGATAATCATCATTCTAGTTTTAAAGATTCTAAATCCAAGCGTTCAGGTTGATTCTGGAAATCGGCCAGTGACAGGAATCCGCTTACATTTGGAGGGTAAGAGAAGTGACCATTTGGCTATCCATCTCCAGCATCTTTCCTCTCTTCCCAATATGCTCCAACTCTCAGATGATCGGCTCGAATCAACTCATGAACCTGAAGACCGAGACTATTTTGAACCAGTTCTGTGGAGCATATTCTCACATGTCTGCACTGCCCCAGTGGAGTACAATGGTGCCCGCATTGATGACACCGCTTCTATAGTAACAATGGCCTGGTTCGAGGTAAAGGTTGTTGGGATGAAGAAAGTTCTGTTCCTGAGGCTTGGTTTCTCAATGGTGGCATCTGCAAGACTCCGCAGGTCAGAATGGGATGGACCTTCAGCCTTGTCAAGAAAATCGGGGGTCTTCTCGATGTTGATTAGCACTAGGTTTAGTGCAGGATTAAATCCACCCGAGAAACCAGTGAAAGTAAACCTGAATTCTGCGGTTTTTCCAGGAGGCCCGCCTTTACCATCAAGAGCACCGAAAATGTCAAACTTTGTGGACACAAAGGAAATGGTGAGAGGTCCAGAGGACCTGCCTGGATATTGGGTGGTCACTGGAGCTAAGCTCTGTGTGGACAGTGGTAGAATCTCAATCAAAGTCAAGTATTCACTGTTAGCCACAATATCAGAGGAGGCAATGATGTTGTTGTAAGAACTTGCATGAGGGAAAGAATGCATTCGTTCCTACTGTTGTAACTTGCAAATGATAACCATGTAATTTTCTCAACTAATATTTTTTAAAAAAATCAGATTCTTTACGTCATTTGGTCCCAAGCTAGAATAGCAAAAGAATAACTAACTTTTTCTTGTTCTACCTGGCTATTGGCATTTGTGTCTGAGTACGGGGACTTTTGCTTTGTGTGTTAGTTTTCAACAAGTAGTACCAGAGAGCTTGGAAGAAAAAAGAAAGCACAAGTACTGCAGCAAAACATGTCTTCCTTGATGAAAACGCAACAGGTAGTCCTTCGAGCAAAACACACACGCAACAACAAGACTTTCAACGCATATGCAATAGCAACCTCCATTGACGAGTGAGACTTCTTCCAACATAACACAACAAAAAAAAAACATTGCAACCACAGTTCAAAACGCAGCAGAAATTCTAGTAGTAGCAGTCACAGTAACAATAGAGCACCTTCTACGCAAAAGAAGAATCACATCAAAATCTCCTTTCAACGCAACAAATCATCAACCAAAACGCAACAATAAGAGCAATCGAAACACACAAATTATCTCTTCACAGCGGCAACAACAATTTCAATGCAACAAATCAAATTATTGATAAATTCAATATTCAGTATTGATCTTTTATTCACTATATTCGATTATTTAAACTGTTACAATCCTTCCTTTGTATATAGCAGCATATGTAGTTTATTTACATAATATTACTAATTAATCTATCCCTTAACCTTACAGAAAAATTCCTATTATTACGTTATCATTCTAACAGACTTAATACAACAGTGATGAAGAAATATATATACAGAATATAGTAGACTTGAATATCTTGAATCTTCAACACTTCCCCTCAAGTTGGTGCATCGATATCACATATGCCCAACTTGTTGAGACAGAGATTAAAGCTTTGGCTAGACACTGCCTTGGTTAACACATCGGCAAGTTGTTCTTGAGACTGAACATGAAGCACTTCAATAATTTTTTCTTCTTTGATAAAATGTCTATCCACCTCAATGTGTTTAATTCTATCATGTTGGACGGGATTATGGGCGATATCACATGCTGCCTTGCTATCACAATATAATTTTATAGCATTTGTCTGCTCAACAAGTAATTCCTGCATCAGATTCCTGATCCATAATAACTCGCAAATTGCTTTGGTCATCCCCCTGTATTTGGCTTCGGTAGATGATCTAGCCACCACTTCTTGTTTCTTACTTCGCCAAGTGATCAAATTTCCCCCCACGAATGTAAAATATCTGGATGTAGATCGTCGATCCTCTATTGACCCAGCCCAATTAGCATTGGTGTACCCTTCAATATTTAAGTTTTCTCCCTTCTTAAACAAAATTCCTTTTCCTAGAGATGATTTCAGGTACCTCAAGACACGAGTAATAACCTTCATGTGTTCTTCGCTTGGGGAGTGCATGAACTGACTGATCACACTTAAAACGTAAGCCAAGTCAGGTCTGGTATATGAAAGATACAATAATCTCCCTACCAGTCTCTAATATCTCTCTTTATTAGTATGGATTTGTTGTGGATGTATACTTAGTTTCAGATTTTCTTCTATAGGAGTACTGATTGGGCTACATGCTGTCATGCCTGTTTCTTTTAATAAATCCAAGGCATATTTTCGTGAGACAGAAATATTCCTTGTTTCAATCTTGATACTTCAATGCCAAGGAAGTATTTTAAATGGCCAAGAGGCTTCATTTTGAATTCCTGAGCAAGATGATTTTGTAATGCTTTCTTTTCCTCAGGGTCATTTCCAGTAACTGTCATATCATCGACGTATACAATGAGAGTTGTGATTGCCCTTTTATTGCCTTTTAAGAAAATGGTATGATCTGAGTTGCTTTGTTTGTATCCAATAGATTTCATAAATTTGGTGAACCTTCTAAACCATGCTCTAGGAGATTGCTTCAACCCATATAGGGATTTTCTTAGCCTGCATAGCTGTGTGCTTCCTTGGGTTTGCAACATACATTCAGGAGGTAATTCCATATATACTTCTTCTTGGAGATCCCCATGCAGGAACGTATTTTTTACATCAAATTGGTATAGGGCCAGTCAAGGTTCACAACTAGAGATATTAGGATCCATACAGTATTGATCTTAGCCACCGGTGTAAAAGTCTCTGTATAATCAATCCTGTAAGTTTGAGTGTATCCTTTGGCAACCAGCCTTGCTTTAAATCTTTCAATGGTACCATCCATTTTATATTTAATGGTAAACACTCACCTGCATCCAACCAGTATCTTTCCTATGGGTAAGTCAACCACTTCCCATGTTGAATTCTTTTGAAGAGACCTCATTTCTTCATTCATAGCTTCTTTCCATTTAGGATCTTTTAGAGCTTCCTGCACACTATTAGGAATAAATATAACAAATAATTGTTTCATAAAAGTTTTATTTTCCTTTGACAGTCTATGATAAGATACGAAATTATTCATATAGTAATGTGGTTTAGAAGTGAAGAGTGGTTCATAGTTAATTTTGGGTTTTCCTCGTGTAGTTCTATGGGGTAGAATTTTAAGTTGAGCTTCAGAACTTACCTGAGGTTCGGGCAGAGATTCAAACTCAGAGATCACTTGATCTGTTGGCACATTATGAATGGGGGAAGCTGATGACTGAGGTTCTAATTGCCTTACTTTTATCTGGTCTTCAGTATATGGTTGCGGTGCCAATTGTATCATCTCTTTTGAAGCATGTGACTGAGGTTCAGTGTAATACTTTTCACTTATAACATCCAAGTGATACAGGTTGTCTTTGGGAGCCTGCGAGTTACCTTGGTTGTCCTCTTCACTGATCATTTCAGGAGTGGAGTTTTACATTTTATCTTCATGAAATACGGCATCAAGAGTGACATATAGTTTATGAGTTGAAGGATGATAACAACGGTAACCTTTTTTATGTTGAGCATAACCAACAAAGACACATTTGAATGCCCGAGGTTCCAACTTGTTTCTTAATAGCTTGTGGAGATGAACAAATGTTGTACATCCAAAGACTTTTGGTGGTAGATTCGACACAATAGGTGATTTTATGGCTTCGTGAAGAACACTTAATGGAGTCTGAAACTGTAAGGTACTTGAGGGTAGTCTGTTGATGAGGTATGCTGCTGTTGTAATGGCTTCCCCCAGTATCTAGTTGGCATATGAGCTTCAAACAAAGAAGCTCGAACAACTTCAAGAAGTTGGTGGTTCTTGCGCTCTGCTACCCTATTTTGCTGAGGGGTGTAAGGGCAGGTAGTTTGATGAGTAATCCCATGGTCAACTAGATATTGTTTCAATTCTTGGCTGATAAATTCTCCACCATTATCACTACGTAGAACCTGTATAGTAGAGTGATATTGTGGCTATCATTTTATGAAACTGTTTGAATAATGAGCCAACTTCGCTCTTGGATTTCATTAAGCAAATCCAAGTCACACGGGTGTGGTCATCAATAAAAGATATAAACCGCCATTTATCATTGAGAGATACGTTATTTGCTGGACCCCAAACATCTGAATAGATGACCATAAAAGGTGTTAGATTTTTATTCATACTTATTTGAAATGGGACACGATGGCTTTTAGTCAATTCACACACCCCACATTTAAAGTCTGAGTTAGACAGTTTAATAAAGAGTTTTGGCAACAACTTCTTTAAGTATCCAAATGATAAGTGTCCTAAATGTTTATGCCACAACCAAACCTCAGAGTCTGCAGATTTATTTGCTGAGAATGCTTGAGCCAACTGATGCGAGCTTGCTCATGTTAATTTTAGATAATAGAGCTTCCCCCGTCTGGTACCATAGCCAATTGTTTTTTGAGTTTGAATGTCCTTAAAAACACAAAGGTTAGGCTAAAAAATCACAATACATTGCAGGGTACGGGTTATTTGAGCCACAGATAATAGGTTGTGATTAAGAGTTGGGACAACTAATACAGAATCCAAGCTTAATTGTTCAGTGAAGGTGACAGAACCTTCCCCAATAACATGCGAAGGTGTACCATTTGCTATGGATATAATATGTTGTTCAGAAGGTTTTAAGGATTAAAGACATAGATTGTCAAAGGTCATGTGGTCAATAGCTCCAGAATCAATTATCCATTCATTACTATTCCTAGTAGAGCAAGTGTGAAGAACCTTACTAGATGTTGTGATTAATGTTAAATCGTCTTTAGGTGTGATGGTGGAGGTAAGTTCTGCTACTGTGCCAGATGTTGTGTTCAAGGTTGAGTTGTCCTGAGGTGTGCATGTGGAGGTGTGTTTTGCAACAGCTGCTAAGGCATGAGTGTTTGATCTTTGATTCTGTTTTCGTGGTGCTTTGGCAGGATCCCACCATTTTGGATATCCAATTAGTTCATAGCATTTTAGCTTTGTGTGACCAGTCTCACCACAATGAGTTCAAATGTATTATGATTTGGCCTTTCTAATCTCGTAGCTATTATTATGAGGTCCTAATGTCCGAATGATAGGTCCTGTACTGGTTGATAGGTATGTTCTAGGCTTGGCTCATCGTGCCATCATCGTAGATGATTCATCATGATCAGTTTCATTCTTCAGAGTGATTCTACGAACAGTATCACAATATACGTATGCATATGCTTCTTCAAGAACCAATATTAGATCTATTCTGAGAATCTCTCCTTGTATTTGTTCAAATTCAGCATCCAATCCATTCAAGAAAATATGTACCCGTAATCTTTCAACAGATTTTCTATAGGTAATGACATTGTCAGGATCTTTCATTACAATTATATCACCATGATCAAATTCTTGGAAGATTTCCACAAGATCACCATAGTATATTGACAACAGGCACCCCATCTGTTTCAAGGAGAAGGCTTTCTGATTTAATGAGAAAAGTTATGTTTCATCTGCTCCATCGTAAAATGCTTTGGATAAAGCATTCCAGATTTCACGTGCAGTGCATAGTCAGATGTATCTCTTCATTATGTCTGGTGACATAGAAGTTAGCAACCATCCCTTCACCTTTTGATTTTTGGCATACCATTTTGCATAAGATGCATTTGTATCTTGGGGGGTTGTGTTTTGCCCATAATATATTCAAGTTTCTCTCTTCCTGCAATTTACATTTCTATAATCTGCGACCATACATCGTAGTTAACTTCAGTAAGAATAACACTGGTTGTGAATCTAGTGTTTTCGGTTTGAACGTGAATAATTAAGATGGCTTCTGTTTTGTTATTCATCATGATGCAAGATTTCAAGAATGTGAGCAAGACTATAAGATAGAGGACGGTATGAAACAGAGAGAGACTATAGAATCAGTATCAAGAATATGGTTTTTCAAGAAGGATGGTTTGGGGATCAAGAACAAGACAGATGATCAAGAAGATGAAGGTTTCAGAAGCGGATGAAGAATACAGAAATTTTGAGAGATAGATGAAGAAGATAAAGAAGGTGAATTCTGTTTATTGATGAGAAAAAAGGGATTCAATAGTGTTTTAAGGGATACCAAGCTCTGATACCATGATAAATTCAATATTCAGTATTGATCTTTTATTCACTATATTCGATTATTTAAACTGTTACAATCCTTCCTCTTTATATAGCAGCAGAGGTAGTTTATTTACATAATATTACTAACTAATCTATCCCTTAACCTTACGGAAAAATTCATATTATTACGCTATCATTCTAACAGACTTAATACAACAGTGATAAAGAAATACACACACACACACACACACAGAGAATATAGTATGCTGGAATATCTTGAATCTTCAACAATCATGTCTTCCAAAATTTATGTTCAACTAGTTATTCCTTGTTTTTTATGGTTATCATGATAACTGGAGCATGTTAATGAAAAATTACTTAAGGTTTGAGGAGTATTGGTTAGTTATTTCTAAATAAATAATTGAACCAGAATAACAATAAAGAAAATATAAAAATAAGATATAAAAGATTTCAAGTCAAAGAATTATCTTTTCCAATCAATTGACCAATCAATTTTAAAAACCATTATTTGCAATGATACCTCCAAAGATATTTGAGATTTCATAAATATAAAGTATTAAGGAACAATTAGAGCAAAAAAAAAAACAACTTAATCAATCTTGAAAACCATTCTTTGCGAGGAAACCTCCAAAGATATTTGAGATTTCATAAATATAAAGTACCAAGGAACAATTAGAGCAAAAAAGCAACAACTTCAAGCACTCCAAACATAATTCATATTCTTAGGATGAATATAGGAGAGCCGATTACATATTATTTTTTATGAATGATGGCAATCATTAATAAGATATAGATCCATGACGATAAAACAGAGGTTATCACCATCATTGAGAAAATACTTTGATTGTTGACATCAAAATTCAATTTTATTATTTGTTTAATAAAACAATGTAAAAATATTAATGAACTCACCATTTATTAATTATAAATTTATTTATTAATTCATGAGGAAAAGATGAATCAACAAGGAAAAGAGGAGTAAACTTTATGAGTTTTATCTAATAATTGCTTTTCTACCTTATATAAAGGTGGTCGAGGAAGAGAACGAAGTATAAAAAACAAAAATGATAGAATTTTACATCAAAGACTTAGAGATAACTAGTCTTCCAATTCATAAAAAAAAATAAAAGAATATAATAACAATCATTTAGCTTTTTACAAGCCAAAATCAATGAACAAAATAAAAGTTGCGTGTTTTAGGTTTCACAAGTATGGATATTACAAATAAGAATGTAAAAATAATTTCAATAGGAATGGTGATAAAAAATCTAATTTTACAGAAAAAGAAAAATGAAATGTCTTTGTTGATGGATAATCATATGAACAAAAAAAAATCACCAAAATTTATGTTATTTAGACATTGACTATAACAATCATATGAGTGGATTAGTCAATCTTATCTGATTTACATGAATCTGATCAAGATATTGTGAAGTTTGGTTATGAGTCTATAGTTTTTATTATAAAAAAAGGAATAATAGTGATTCAAACCAAGAAGAATATTGTTCATACTATCTCTGATGTTTTCTTTATTCATGAATTGAAAAAAAAAATTCCTAGCACTGCTTAACTTAAAAAATATATAAAATTTATATAAAAAACAAAGTACATAGAATTGAAGATGATAAACTGGATTTAATTGCTAAAGTTAACATGACACCTAATCAATTATTTCCGTTATATCTTCATAATATTACCCATTAATATTTTTCTACAAAATTAAAGGAGAAGCATAGCTATGGAATTTTTTGCTATGACTATCTTAATTTTGATGGATTAAAAATTTTATATCAAAAGAATATGGTGATGGATCTTCTTTAAATTACAACTCATTCTTAAGTTTATGAAGAATATGTTGTTAGCAAATAAAATTAAAATCAATTTCCATTAGAAAAACCATGGAGAGAAAAGAAGCCATTGGATCTTGTTTATTCAGATATTTGTGGGGGCAGTAACTCCATTTTCTAATGGAGGTAAAAAATATATAATCACCTTTATTGATGATTATAGTTGGAAAATTTAAGTTTAGTTTTTACAAGAAAAATATAAAGTCTTTGAAGTCTTTAAGAGATATAAAATTCTTTTAAGCATGAAGCTGACAAACCAATAAAAATTGTTATGAACAGATCATAATAGAGAGTATAACTGACATGAACTTGCAAATTTTTATGACCTATGGAATCAAGAGGCAACTTATTGCAACTTATACGCCTCAACAAAATAATGTTTGTGAAAGAAAGAATTGCCCTAGTATGGATATGATACAAAGTCTTTTGACTAGGAATTGTCAATAAAAAAATATTGATATAAAGTCGCAAATTGAAACATTTGTATTTTGAATAGAAATTTCATATTTAATGTTAAAAATATGATACTGAATGAAGTTTGGAGTGGACAAAGACCAACAATAGATCATCTTATAATTTTTAGGTGCATTCTCTATGCCTATGTTCTAGATTAAAAGAGAAAAACTCTTAATGATAAAAGAGAAAAATGCATTTTTCTTGGTATTAATGATTATTCAAAAGCTTATAACTTATATAATCCTAGCACCAAGAAAATTATTATTAGTCATGATGTTATTTTTTATGAAGTTGAATTCTGGATATAGAGCAATGGTGACCAACCTTCACATAAGAATTTTAAAAAGGGTCAAAGTTGTAGATGAACAACCTCGACATGAAATTTAAAATGGGTCCAAATTGTTAGGCGATCGAGAGTTTTTTTTGGAAAAATAGATATTTTTCTTAGTTAGCACAAAAAAAATTTCATATTATTATGTATTTCTAGTTTATATATATATATAAACGAATGTAATAGCTTTTTGGTAAGTGAAACTTGGATGGATAAAAATTGAATATTTTGGTGTTTCCCAATAGCTATGATGTTCTTAGTATTTGAGTGTTTTGACTTGTAACAAACATCATTATCCTTCAGTTCCTAGTCGTATCAACTGTATTAGAACCTAATGATTCTTGGTGATTTCAATTAAAGGTCATAAAGGATGAGTATCAGAGCTCAACAAGTTTCATGGTAACTAGCCTTGACATGAAATTTAAAATGGGTATAAATTATTAGGTGATTGACCTTATCATGAAATAAGATAGTCTTGATTTTAGATTTTAGTTTGACTTATATGATAAAAATGAAAATGAAAACTTGGCCTAGGTTAAACTCTAGGTCCCTAGATCACCTGATCGACCTGTTGGGTTGGGTTTAATAATTATGATTGGGATAATAATGCATGAGATCCATAAAAAACTAGCAGGTTGGCATTGATAATCATTAAAGGGGTGAAACATGCTAACAATGTTGACAATTGAAAACTTAAATGGACAAACGAGACAAAATTACTTTTGTAGCAATTATGAAAAATCATTTTAAGCATTTTATGGCTATTAGTTGTTCCTAATTTTTATAGGTCAGTAGTGGCTGGTTGTATAATTTCATTATTTGCTTGTAGGTTAGGTCTTATGTCATTAACTTAGTTTGGCTATATTTTCTTACCTTAGGGGTTTTATAGTGTTTGACATGCTTTAATCATGAATCTGGCTAGAGTATCGTTAGTATTAAATGGTATAAATGTCTTTTTTTATAAGCTTTTTACTAAATATATGTCTACATTGTTTAAAAGAATTATGACAAATTCTTTTATGCATTTTTAGTATCCACATTTTGTTTATGGTTTAACAAACATTTTCTTCTAAATAATATGGAGATATTTTAAATAAAATTATTTTAATTTTTTTAAAAAATAAATTTAAATTACATTCTTATTTTTAGTTCAAATAACATCACAACACAAATACTATAAAGAGAGCCAACCATGCTAAAAAGTTTATTAAAGACAAAATGCTTAAAGATTTATTGAATATAATAGTTTGAGCTACTCGTATAAGAAGTTCAACATGGTGCTTAAGTTTATTAAAATAGAGTAGTAACATGGATTGTTGTTTGAGGTTTTGTTTTTATTTTTTATTTGTGCAGAAAAGACCAAACTTAGAGCTTTTAAAGAAAATAGAATTGCATGAACTAATTGAATTCCATTCCCATATGTGTTTTATTATTATTATTGGATGATATTCAGTTTATAAAAGATTTAAAATTTTTAAATTCCATAAACTTAATTAAAAGGCATTAGTTAGTATTCATCCATCATATATACAAGTTCCATTCATGATTAATTATATTTTCTTAGAGATTCCGTAATTTGATTTGACACCATTAGATATGATATTAGATTTTAAAAAAGTTATAATTATAATTTTTAGATTAGTCAAGTTTTGGATTAATAGATCATTATTTAATTTGTCAGATTGATGGGTTGATATAATGGATCAACAATTTTAACAAATTGGTAAGATACATATGAATTACTAAAGCATGGAATAAATGAAATTTGCCACAAAAAAAAAAGGAATTGTGTACATAAATAGGTAAGAGAGAACATATATTTCAACTTGAGTTTGAAAACTAAATATCTTAGAATGCTAACTTTCTCTACTATACCCATATAATATTCTCTAGCTTGTTTCTACTCACACTATGTTTGTTCTTATTTATATTAGTTTTAAAACCACCACCACAAACTAATTATTTAAGATTTATTTTTCTTATTTTTTAGTTAACTACCATCATGAGCAAATCCAACCATTTCCTGGCAACATCATAGACCACTTTAGAATCTTCTGCTAAAAATTTCAAAAAATTAAAAAATTTAAATCATTATCAATGTCTAAAAATGTCAATGAGTACACAAGTAAACCATGAATCAAAAGCAAATGAAACAAAAGTCATGAATAAAAAACAATAGAAACTTTAGCAGCTAGGTCAATGCAAAAAGTCCTTGCGAGAGGAGGATTTTCAGCACCTATAAGTCAGCAACTTGAGGTAGTTTCCAAGAATAAAATGAAGAGGATAAAAAGGAAGTGTCCTACAAGAACAAGGAGATGAAAATTCCTAATTCAAGAGGTTTTATATATGGCATAAAGATCCTTGAAATCAGTAATTCAAGCAAAACTAGACCTTGAAATCAACAAGAGGTTTTATATGAGTTGAGGAGTTGTAAGCCCTGACTTAAATTCTGAGTTTTAATTTGTTACAATTGTTAAATTAGATTAGAGTTATTTTTATTAGTTATTTTTCTGCTAGTATAATCATTTTTGGGCTAGCATATTATCGCACCCAACATAAATGAAACCTTCAAAATTAAAGAGAAAATATAAAATAAAGTTGTCACCTAGTTCTTTAAGAAATCTTAAAATATGCACTGGTTTTAAAGATCTTAGCAGGGGGTTGATTATGCTTAAAAGAAGATAAAAATCATCCTTACCACAAACTTTTCCAAGAAATGTTACCTCAATTATGTGTTTCTTCTAAATTCATTTTATACATGCTATTTACTATCCAAATTATTTTTTAAGTTTATTCGTAACTCATTTACTATTGTGGATGTTTATCTAATTAATATCGGACCCTAAATCAAGAATCTCGCAATTTGATGATTTTTTTAGTTTATTTTATTTATTTATATTTCTTGACTTTTTTATATTTGTTTAAAAGTTGCAAAGAATAATATATTTAACCCATGTTAGTCCCTACTCTAAGAGACATAAAACCATCATGCTAGGCCAACATCGGTTCCTAAAACTAGAAGAAATATCGACTTAGCCGTTGAAATCTAAGTTTAAATAAGACATGATGTTAACTTGATCGAAACTCATTTACTCACTTTTAAACTTGTTTGGAGGTTGAAAACGTTGTGTTAAGCCTACATTGATCTCTAAAACCTAAGATACAAGTTGACCTAACTATTAAAATATTTTTTTTCAAAACATGACACTAACTTGACGAAAACTCGTCGATATTTTTTTTTTATTTTTTAAATTAATATTTACACACACATACATATATGAAAAGATAAAAGCACAATTTTACAAACCGAAAATAATATTAATATGAAGCAAATAAAAATAAAAATAAAATACCAAAAATACATTTAAAAAGTGAAATTTTACATGCATATGCATACAAAAAAAAAAAAATGAGAGCGCAAGTTTATAAAACGCTAAAGGGAATTTGAAGTCAACAAGAATAAAATAAAAACAATATAAAATAGTAACATGTTCATTGTTTTGTATTTTTGAATAGTAACATTTTCACCCTATTAGAAAAAGAAAAAAAAAAAGAAGAAGGAAATAGGATTTGGCTTCTCTTAAGGCTGGGTCGAGCTA
>Ga0325403_1004481_pt1 | contig 12996 bp, 9 predicted proteins | sample PopdelMetagenome_19_FD_205665 | JGI IMG/M metagenome (GOLD analysis project Ga0325403, IMG submission 205665) | Populus deltoides microbial communities from Bellville, Georgia, United States - Xylem-PdKOR-R4 | ecosystem: Host-associated > Plants > Phyllosphere > Stem > Wood/Secondary xylem...
CAGGCTCTAAATGAAGCAAGCAAGATGATGGTTCTTTAAGCTTAGAATTCAAAACCATTGAAAATATCCACCACGATGAAGGCATGAAGTAGTTTTTCCTTTGAATTTTTTTCTTAGAAGAATGAAAGAAAATGGAGAATGAATAATAGCCAAAAACAGCACGGATAAAACCCCAAAGAATGTTGCGAATAGAAGGGCTGTGAGGCCATGAGTGCACTGGCCACTGAACTAATATTGTGCCTCCAGCAAAAACTAGAATCATTTGAATCAATCAGCTCAATTTTTCATTTCATATATAATCTTGGTTAGTAATTAAAATCCATTGCTTTAACGTAACAAAAAAAAAATATCCATTTGCATTAAAAAAACGGTGAAACTGTTGAAACTCAAACCTTGGTAAAAGGTTTCGTTATTGTGGTTTATTTGACAGAACTCAACAGATAAGATGATCTGGATACACCCTTCAATTTCTTTTGTCATGTCCACTGATCCGCATGACAGACACCAATGCTCTAATTATACTCAGAAACTGAGGTCTATGTGCTCGATCTCAGCGAAAATCCGTATCACTAACTAGCATCTTTGGACCAGCTGCAAACCCAGAGTGAGATAGGGTCGAATCTTCTTCCAACCATAAACTAATTTATTAAACCAGAGGCGGCCATTGAGAGGTAATTTCACAGCAAATGCTCATAATTTTGACTTTTGTTCACTGAAGCTTGGATCGATGCAGACGACAACCTGTAAAATATATGTCGTAAAGAATTGAGCCATCTTGTGATCATGACCTTTAAAAAGGAAAAAACATAAATAAAATGAACTGGAGCATAATAAAGTCAGCATCCTGCACACCTTGCCAACGCTTTTACCCGAGTGAAGGTACTCAACAGCATCCGCAACAGAATGGACACCGTCAAATCTTTTTTGGTCTAACACAACCTGTTACAATTGAATAAAATCAGTTCAATCTCATGAGTTCAAGTGTACGAGACAGTGTTTGCAAATTATATTAACATCGTAAACAGGTTCCATTTTAATTGGAGGAGAACTCCCTTCACTTCCTCTTGCATGGCTTTAATCTAATACTTCCTACTTCACTCACAATTATTAGTCAATACTTAAGCTTCTAGGCTGCATCCAAACTAAAAGGATGTGATGAATTTGCAAAACTTGCAAAACAATACACAAAGTCTATTTAGTTTTGGCCATGCATAAAAGGCAGTAGAAGAACGTAATTTGTTCAATTCAAAGAAATCAGCATGTGCATTGGAAGAGAAAACCAGTGAGTGCGAAGGAAAAAAATTATCACCTTTATTCATCTCAATGATAGAAAGAGGAAAGGTAGGAGGTGAGCTTGAAATAGGGGGCCAACAAAGCAATTTAAAATATAGCCTCATACAGCTATCGTAGTTTGAAAAAAAGAACAGAAAAGTCTTTGAAATAATAGAACCAAAAGAAAGAATTACCTTGAGCTTTCCAGAAGCGAACATGTTATATAGTCTGTCTAGATGTTGTGCCCACAAGTGAGTATGTTGTAGAAGGAAAAAACCAGCCTGTAATCCACAAAAAGGAATCAAAGGCGGCCAGTATTTTTATCTCGTCCAGGATAGTTTATATAATGCTCCACTTGATTGCTGATGATCATTCAGTTCTAGCAAAAAGTACAAGGTTCATATATCTTTTCCATATCCTAAGAAGGCAGAATACGCTATGTGGTACATCCATGCTTCCATTGGCAAAAGCAAAGGCAAATCAAGATGCACAAAAACTCTACGCATCATAAGGGAAGAAAATAATTGGGTGCATTCAGATATGTAGAAGCAAGCAATGTGCAGATATGTAGAAGCAAGCAATGTGCTTACTTATAGGAGCTTACTACAAGCTAGTATATTTCACAAAGATGGGTTGTGAAATTAGTTCGAAAACAACAACTCTAACCCTTTAACCTTGACATACAGAACATTTTAGTTGTAGCAGTTGAGCTCGGGTAATTTTTAGAGTTTTCAGGTTTGAACATTATCATCAAGATTAGTATTCACTTGAAAAGTATATTAAGTTAGTGAACATGGGCAGGTGGTAATGCTAACTGGCCAAGTAATGGAATTACAACATTTAAAAAGCAAGATGTTCTTGCAACGCATACAAGAAACAAAATTATGCTGAATAATCACTACTCAACTGAGTAAGGACATCAAAATATTCCACGAAATATGAAAGTTAGAATGTAAAATAAGTAAAATAATGAACTTTAGATTCATAAAATGATATGGAAGTGTGTGATGACACCACATTCATAGTCTAGCAGCTACATACCACAGTTTGACTTCTTGCTAAAATCTTCTCACAGAGTCCTGTATAATTAGCTGGTGTCCATCCATGCTCTCCTTGATACTGGAAAAAAAAAAAGAATGAATCAGCTTATGGACAATGTATAATTTACAACGTCAATTAAGGCAAAAGATATTGCAAATTGTCAATTGCACATCAATACCAGACACATGTAATGTAGTATGCTCAAGGACAACCTCATAAATTTAACCATATGATTATTCAATTTGGAATATAAGAAATCTAACATGAAGTGAGGAATGGGAATTGACATGATTATGTTGACCGCATAAATTCGAAATAGCATTGAGTCTGTCCATCAACTTCCATTGAGATGATGATGAATTTCATTTTACATAAGTTATTTTTCATGTTGATAAGGTAAGAACAAACACAAGTTTTTCTCCCAGCTCTGTAAACATGAGCATCGCAGGCTAAAGTAAATAGTAGTTTGGCTTCACAAAAGGTATACCAAGGTGGTGTGCAAACAACATTCAAGTAATTTTAAAGTTTGTGATAAAACTAGATACAGTAATTTTTTGTAATTTAAAAGTGAGAAAAAGGAAAAATAAAATTTAAAATACAATCAATTGAGATGCTTGTCAAGAAAAGCAACCTGAGAAATCATTCCGATCACAATGAGTCGTCCGTGCATTGCCAAAGCATTCAAGCATAAATCAAACATGTCACCACCAACAGATTCATAGATGATGTCAATACCTTTTGGAAACTCCTTTTTTAGAACCTGGCAGAATTGAGTCATAAAATTCCTCAAAGCACAGCAATCAAAAGAATTTAATTGCACGATTCATGAAATTTCTATACTCAGATCCCATAATCTCCTATACAAGTGTGAGATTTACTTGGCAATAGTGAAGGCCTTTTGCACATTTAATAATATAGCTCACGTATTACAAGCCCACAACAGCTTTGTTCCATATTTGTGCAAGAGAAACACAACTAAATAAAAATTCTTCAGTATTGGCTCTAAATTTTTTATGCAAAATAGGATCATATTTCTTAGAGATGTTTTAAATTTCCGACTTAAACAGTGTGCCAACAACTGCATCCAATCTCCTATAAAATCCCAATTGTTTGGAACTCTCTTTTTTTTGGAATGGAATATTTACGGAATCCCCATAAATATGATCAGACCTTATTCCATGTGATTTAACTCTTTCTTATTCTTAAGCAAGTCCACATGCATGGGCTTAATTCTGCACAATTTTGATAAGACTACTGTGTTTGTTGGGAAGAGGTAGGAAGGAGCGGGGATATCAGGCAGCCCTATTTGATGAATCAGTAATTCATTGTGTGGCATAAAATCACACATACATACCGTTTTAATATCTTCAGCTTTATAATCTATGACTCGATCAACTCCCAGTTGTTTTAAAAGAATTGCCTTTTCGTTACCTCCACAAGTTGCAACAACTGTATTTCCTGCCAATTTTGCTAGCTGCAAGTTAAGTATTCACAACATTTAACCATTGCCCATGTGAAGATGGAGATCAATGATTCGGCAAAGAAGGAAAGTCCTTTGAACATGGAAAAACTTAAATGAGAACTGATTGTTAAACTACCCACCAAGAAGAAGAAATATATGGGTAAAAGAAAACATACAAAATATATAGCTTATTTTCCAATATTTATGAATGCCATCATAGTTTGCATATCTGTCCACCTCTATCTGATAGAGACACACTAAAAGTTAAAAGTATTGTTCCAAAATGCATAGTATAAGGAGAATACCGTTGCAGTTCTCTCTTGTTGTTGTAATATCCATTTTTCATGTGGTCTTTACAAATCAATCATAAACTCCTCTCCTTTTTGTTGGATGATTATCAACAGTATATTTGGTTTTTGCGACATGTTAGATAATATAAAACATCATTTGTGGTACTTTCGTAATTGAACGTTGTGGGTCTTTCAGGTAGAAGAATTATATTCCTATGATAAAAACCTAAAGATGTTCAAACCTCAGTGACCTCTGTTCTGAAAGGAACAGCACAAACTTTCCTTTATACTCTATACTGCTAATTCTCCAACATATGATCTTTAAAAACAAGTGGAAATTTTTCCAAATGATATTCTAGAAAAGGGTATTTTAGTTACAATCATAGAATTAGAATTGTTCTTCCTGTTCACAACAAGGATTGAATCTATACGATTTTTCACAACTCAAACATGTAATCTGTTTTTCTATTCCAAGTAATTGATATGCTGTTGGAATATAAAATAAATTGAAATAAAAAATATGAAAGCATTACACACAGCCTAAATCACATTCAGCACTGTCTACTTTATGGATGAAGAATTGAAGACCATTCATATATGAAAAAAATTAAACCTGGACAGCAAATTGACCAGTCCCTCCTGCAGCAGCAGTCACAACAACTGCTTCTCCAGATTTCATTTGTCCACACTAGAAGTTCAACCAGAGAAAAATATTGTCAAAGGAAACAACCCAAATCATTGCGCAGATTATTATTAGATATATTCTAGAAAATAGTGAGACATTTCTGATGAGTAGTAACACCAAACAAAATATAAATTAATACAAAAGGAAGCCAGGTAATAGGCCAGAATTAACATGTGAAAGAAGCACGACCTTTTCAAGAGCAATTGATGCAGTCATCCCTGAAGTCAGCAAGGCAACAACTTCAGGATCTGGTCTAGGTACGGGAAGGATATGTTTTGCTGGAACCTAAATTGAGTACAAAAGCAGTTAAAAGCTTAACACTTGCATATTCACAAAATCAACATTTATACATCCAACAATCCTTCTTTTTTTTATCTAAAATCCCATTTATGATGTAGATAATGAAGCAAGTCTTGCTAATTGCCAAACATTGAAACAATTCTGTTTGGGACTTAATACCACTGTGAATTCAGAATAACTCCCAAAAGTCATGAGTGCAGCAGGAGTGCCAACTTTCAAGTCAGTTACAGATTCCCCCACTGCTGCAATTATTCCCACTGCCTGGAAACAAACGACATTAAAAGTCAGGTAGAAACCATAAATACTAACAGTCTGAAAAATATTATAATTAGTAGCCTCGTGATCAAGATTGTCTTAATGGGATTTTAATACGCACCTCAAAACCAACATCAAATGGAAGACTGGAGGTAAGGTCTTGTTTCTTGCCAGAGAAATAACGACCTGAGCTGAAGTTCACCTGCCAAAAGTTCATAGCAAGTCTTTGTTTAGGTATTCAATGCACAAGTGTTTTTGCACACAGATAGAATTGCATAATCATATGTCGAGATGGATGGATCATCAATGCTGGTGTCAATTGTACCAAAAGGGGGCAAAACAAATGACTTGTGTTTCTTTCTCCAGCATTTTTCACAGCCTTCCCATTCTTTTTTTATAAAGTGGTCTCTGTTCTGTGAATTAGCTGTTTTCTCTTATCAAATCCTCTCTGAAGTGAAGAAAATAGCAAATAATTTAACACACCTAGCCAGTATGGGCAGAATTGTAATCTGCTTCAACAAAAGTTATATTTATGATCGGTCATCTCATGAATTCGATAACCATCCTAGAAGATCTAAATAAAAGTCAAACAATAGTGTTGTTGCTGCAGCTGGTAACTGGTTACACAGTGAACCAAACAGTTCATCGTTTTTTAACAACAGGTTAAAGTCTGGAAACCACAATCAATGACCAAAAAAGAAAATGTAAATTAAAGTAAATTCTTTTGGGAATCGTGAACTTACATCACTAGCATTTACACCAGCATAAATGACTTTCACAAGAACTTGATGTGATCCAATGGGTAATCTCAATGGTACGCGCACTATGCGGGTAGCATTGCGAAAATTATGGCTCAAGGTCTGAACAACTCTGAACAGGAAAAAAAATGTATTGGTCACTGTCACTAACTGATTGGCAGATACTTGCCCTGTGAAATGTTCATGATAAAGTAATTGACAAACAGATTGATAAAAAAAAATTACATGCATGCTCTCTTCTGTGAGATAGAACAAGGTAATTAAAGAAAACCAAAAAGGCATGAGGCTTATATTTCTCAAATTCACAAGGTAAGCACCTTACAGAGATGGTAGTATCTTTAAGAACTTGCCATGAAACCAATTCCAAACTTTTCCATGAACCAAGTGGCTAAGCATGTATAACTGGTAAAGAAAAAGTGTCTATACATCTTTTACTTATCCACTATACATACCAATAATTTATACAGCTATTTTTAGCAGTCTTCCGCCTTGACTTTGTTTCCATTGGTTAGTGATTTTACTACTCGCACACTATTTTTGAAATAAATCAGTAATCTGAGAAAGGAATAGAAGGGAGTGTCCATGCAATAATTTTGGACCTTTAAACATGTGGAAAAAAGAATTATAAAGAAAAAGGCAATTTTTGGATGGAAGGGTGGCATCCTATCTTGATGAAGATAAATCTAGCAGAGTATTTAACGAATGTGAATTAACATTGAATTGAAGTCTAATAAACAGAAACCATTAAAAAAAGTGGAAGTCATAAGTTTGACATAACTTCACTCACAGTTTCTCATAACTCAGAGGAAGTTGAAGGTTCACTGGGGCTTGGTATGACACTCTTCTTTTGGAATTTGAAGAACGCACCAAGTATTTTGCTTCTTCCATGGGAGTGGGCCAATACTCCATGCCCCTCCGATTTGTAATCCATAGGCAAGAACCAGCTTTACTCTCATCACTGATAAGCTCAAAAGCACCTTAAAAAGGCAGAAACATTGGAGTTTCAGAATTTTTCTTTAGAGAGAGAGAGAGTTTCAGTGACAATTGATATCAGAAGCTAGTGTCAGGAAAAAGAACTAGGTTCAGTGACAACTGATATTGTGTATTGTTAAAAATTCTTTCTGACATGTAGTATATAGCAAGTAGCCAATAGGCAAGTAGTGATACAGGGGGGAATTAAAAACAACTAAATAATCTTCAGGAACTTGTACAAGAGATTGGAGAAATGTTTCACAAGTACAGGAGTAACAATCCAATACAGGCATTATTAAATATTTCTGAATTAATAAAGTAATAGTTACTTATTTGGAAGAAATATTATACTATACCTTTGACAACCATTTTCATAGGAACAAAGCCTCCCACCATGTCAATAAATTTAGAATCGACTTTCTCTCCCATCTCTGTTTTGACAAACTGCATCGGATTTTCCAACAAATAAAATAACTATCCATGGTAAGAAGTACACCCACTGTGTGCTTGTATATTCATACAAAAAAAATAAAATGCCACAATTTGAATCGATGTTTAGTTAAAAGTTCTTAGAGATGGATTGGGAAGAAAAGAAGGGAGACAATTGGTTTCATAGAAATAGATTTATCGGCATAAATCAGGAACAGAAATATATAATCCTGATCGTGACACTACTCCAAGAAGAATAACAGGGATGAGCTGATGCTATCTATAATTGCCAATTTAACTTCCATTCAAAAAGGTCTGCAGATAGCATGAAGTGATGACCATAGTACACAGAAGCCTAAGCTATTATATGATAAATTTAACTTCTATATTTACTTATGAGACTATGGGATTTTTTTGTTTATCATGATAAGTCTTATTGAAGGAAAAGGGAAACAAATAGGAAAACGTTATTCCCTTATACCCTTTTAGAAAAAAGAAAGAAAGAATTCCAACCAAACCAGTGAAAAGAAAAAAATGAGTAAATAACTAGTAGAACTACACAAGCTTCGATGTTATAGCCTCACCTCAGGGCAAAGAACATTGATGCGTATACCCCGGCGTTTATACAGAACAAGTGATCTAGTGAACATAACAACACCACCTGAGAAACAAATCTTATGAGCATCGGAGTATTTGAGATGGAAATTCATACACTTGTCTGGATTATTCATTGATTAGGATAAAAAAGTACGCAGTGATCAACACAAAGTTGATGGAATGGAAATCACCAGACCTTTAGAGCCAGCGTAGATAGGATCATGATACATTGGATAAAGACCAGATGCAGATCCCAAATTTATAATAACTCCAGGCTTCTGCGCAGCTAGCATACTGTTTATCTGTCCAGAAATTGCAGTTAATAATTATTCAGTAACCAGATATTTTCATGGACAAACAAATGAAAAATGATAAGCTCAAGTAAGATTACCGCAAGGTGAGTACAATCAATTACTGAAAGCAAGTTCACATTAACAGTATGCTTCCACGAATGAGTACCATCTGTTTTATCTTCATAAAATGGTATGGGATTACTGATTCCAGCACCATTAATACAAATATCCAACCCTCCATATGTTGCCACATGCTTCTCAAAAGCAGCAGCTAAATCTCCTATTCACATCACCAAAAAAATAAAAAATAAAAAATCAACATAACCATCACAATGGCACGACCTTATATGCAATCAAAGTTTAAATTTAAATCCAAAATGATAATTATGAATAAACTTACTTGATTTTGATACATCGCATCTAATAAAAAGAGCAGACGGAAATCCCAAATTGGGATGGAATTTGGCATTCTCTTTCTCGACAAGTGACGCAACTTCCTTTCCTTTTTCTTCAGAGAAATCAATAACAGTCACGAATATCCCCTTCTCTCCAAGAGCTAAACTAAGCGCTCTCCCTATATATAGACAAATCATAAATACATAAAAAACTAACAGATTAAGTATCATAAAATGAAAAACTGAGCTTCGCTGATTCGAGGATATTCAGATAAAGTGAAGCTGATTTTACTAGCAGAAGTTGATTGATTAAGAAGAAAAAAGGGCAGTTTCATTGATTGATCTTAAGCTGGATAATCACAAACGCGACAAAGAAAATACCGATTCCAGAGGCACCGCCAGTGACTATAGCTGATAAACCTGGTTTGATTTCCATTTTCTTTTTAGTTGTGGTGAAGATATTATTTTATTGGTTTTATAACAGAAAAGGGGGGGTGGGGGCGTGTGATAATGCAAGAAAGAAGGATTGGAGGAGTGGAGTATTCTAATGGCGGGCTGGATTGGTTTTGCCGGATGGTAAGGCTGATTTTGTCGTTGTCTCGGTTCAAAATTCGAGGGCTGATATTTTTATTATTATTAATATAAAATCCAGATTAGCTTCTACATATTATAATTAATTTTAAAAAATTTTAAATTAATAATCATAAAAACCTCATATAATCATTATATTACTGACCAGTGATCAATCATCGTATTATCAACTAGGATCTGGAGAACTAAAATAGGATTTTGACAATTAATCTGTTTGAAAATACATGCAAATAGTGTTTTTAAAATTTATTTTTTATAAAAAGTTAATTCTTTTTATATAATTTATATTGTTTTGATGTATTAATTTTAAAAATAATTTTTAAAAAATAAAAAATATTATTTTAATATATTTTAATATAAAAAAAATAATAACAGCCACATTTTCAAACACCCTACTTCATATAAAGTTTTCAAGTTTGAGACACGTGGACTAGAGGCTTTTCCAGCATTGTGAAAATATGGGGAAATTTTTTCTCTCCTTTTATATGGGTTTATACCTTATATTTGTATTTTCCCCTTTTTTTTCATATGCAAGGAGAAGCGTGTTTCGTTTCGGAATTCATATAAGAATCTCATATTTTTGACGTGTCTATTTTTAAGAACAAGGGTTCATTTTACCCTTTTATTAGCACGAAAATTAAATTCGGAAAAACTATAATATTTTACAAGCTAAACGAGCAATGAGTGGTATCATGATTTTTTTAAAAAATAACTTTTAGCACTTGTTTTGAATGTGTATTATTCAACTGTTTTATAGTATTTTTTTTATATAATTATAATCTCTAATATATTAACTTGGATTATTTAATCTAAATAGTTTTATATGAAACTTAATAGTACGTAATTAATTTATATTGTTTGATTTTTAAAACAAATAGATAAATTTTAATTGTACTAAAAGCATATGATGTGAATGGATCTTAATAGTAAAAGCATAAATAAAAAGTTTACAAACATTTATTTAAATAAATCATTTTAAAATTATAAAAATGTATCAAGAGAAATAAAAAAAAATTAAATCGCTGTTTTAATAATATATTAAACTTTGATGTTCACTTTTAGATTTTAATATTGTTGATGCTTTTTTGGGTTACGTGGTTAGAAAATATAAAAATAACAGAATAACAAGATTGACCTATTTCTTGTTTTTTTTTTTTTAATTTCTTCAATGATATATAGTTTTTCCCCTTAATTAGAGTTGAGGTAGGATATACATATCAGTGCTGGAGATATGTTATAATATTCATATCATATTAAAAGTATAATAGTCAATCGAGATTCTCACTTTTATGTATAGTTTATGAATCAATAATAAATTAAATTTTCAAATAGGTTCATGATTAAGTATAATATTCCCTAGCTACAATACTTTTTTTTTTTGGATTCGAGGAAACCTCACTCTCCGGAAAGCGCACTTTGTGGGTCCAAGTGAGGGAGTAAAATTCCGGCTGTCCCAGGCTCTTATAAGAGGTGCACGCCCTGACTCGAACTCTAGACCTACTGTGCAGATCTCAAACCCTTTGCCATCATACTATGCTTCTTGGGGACCTAGCTACAATACCCTAACAATTATTTGCCATTTTTTTGTAAGAAAAAAATTTGTTAGCAAAATTCAGAAGATAGCACTTCATGTAATGATCATTGTTGATCAACTATTATCTCAAAACAATATTTTATAAATATCAAGAATTTTTTTTTAATTCTATAATCCATATTTTACATTTTGAAACAATAGTACCGCAATGCCTTTCTATCCACGCGCGCGCGCGTGCATGATCCAAATTTACGGTGCTGATTGCGGAATGCAGGTGTCTACCTTTTAAAAGAGTATTCCTCGCCAAATTATCATCTAATGGATTCTATCAGAGCTTCGTTATGATTTATGTCAAGCTGTTCCGCCGTTAAATTAAATGGATGGAATATGCATGCGTAGTCTAGGAATGCTATGGTGGACTGAACTTGGCCCGGCCATTAGGCATGCCGTGATCGTTCTTCTGTATTAATTCTCATATCATAGCAGTGCTGCATGGCGGGAAATTTTCGGGCACGAAGCAGTAGATTACGCAGGACTGCTGCTACGAATACAAAACACGAATTAATCAACACTGTTTGGTCGGATTGGTGTTGATTAACCCTTCTCCTGCTTCGTGGAGCAAGATTAGTATGAAAAAGAAAAAAGAGAGAGAACATTTCAACTTACAACGGCCGAGCGCACGAATGGGTTACGGCCTTAAAAATAATGAGAAAACAATCGAGTTTTTACACGAAGCCGCCCGAGAGTTTCTTGCACGACATTTCCTTTGTCTGCTCACTCTCCCAGTACTTTTATTAAGCAGTAACCCACAATCCAATTATAGAAGACAAGCAATGGCATCAAGATGTTTGTTTCTCGTTGTCCTGACACGGCATCTATTCATTGTTAACTCATTCACGGAGGATATTCCTTTCGAAGTCTAGGCATCAAAGCAAAGCCAAAAGATACCCATTGTTGACTTTTGTTCGATAAGTGTGTTTTTTCCTAGATATATGGTAGGTTTTTTTTTAAAGTACAATCTTTTTAAAATAAATTACATTTTATAAAAATAAAAAATAAATACTTTTTATATAGATCCCATCAAAAAAAAGTCAACAACATCTCTATCCCAAACATCATTTTCATGAATTTCCAGGCGGCAGCTTCTCTATCGTATGGCAGTATTTGTCCGTTTGGGGGCAAAAATCAGCAAAACCCCTCTCTTCTTTTTCCTGATTTTGTCCATTGCCCTCCACCTGTAGCTTTCTTCAAAATTTTCCTTCAAGTTCGTCGATCTGGCTTCAAATCTGTCTCGACATTTTAACAGAAAAATAATATAACAACTATTGTCAATTGGAGCAAATTGACCACATGTATAGCATAATGTTATAGAAACAGAATAAAGGGTTTTGCCGAATAGTATCTTCTCTCGGTTGACGTAATGGGAGCCATTCAAACAATTCAAGACTTCTAAACTTTTTTGGAAGAAAATTCTCAGGGCCAAAATCGGTGCTTTTTCCCACGGCAATTTACAGGTCGATATGTACCAAAACCATATCAATCAGAAGAGTGCTTTTCAATCCTGATAGGTATGGATTAAGTCAGGTTTTAAATTTGCTGCTCACATATTATTAATTTGAGTCCTATAAAATTTTAAGGTTAATAAAAATTGACATATTATTAATTTGAGTCCTATAAAATCTTAGGGTTAATAAAAATTTATATAATTGTTAATTTTAAAGTTCGTAAAATTAATCAAAATACACATAAATTGGCCTGAATATCAACATTGATCTAAAAAAAAAGAATGTTTTTCACTCATACGTGAACTAAAAATGCTTTATAAGGCCAGTACTACAATAGCTAGCTCGATCATGTTCGATAGAAGTGTTATAATGCTCTCCGTTTCTTCGTTCGTTCGTGCTAACAAAATTGCCAGGCCAGATTCAAAAGAAGGGAAAAGATCACCGTGCCAAAAAATAAGTGTAAATCATGTCTAAATCGTTATGCTGTATATTTTGGCCACACGCATAGTACTTCGAAACTAAAGTAGCTTCAGCCTCGAGAGTCTTATACCTGTAACTTTAATTATATTTCAATCAGATCCTTATGTTTTAATTTATCATCCTCGATCTTGTAATTT